>VFQN01003031.1_pt1 | contig 24819 bp, 19 predicted proteins | sample 3512371 | NCBI WGS metagenome assembly VFQN01 (sample SAMN10412370, study PRJNA504923) | tailings metagenome | isolation source: Replicate 2 from Balatoc abandoned mine | place: Philippines: Itogon, Benguet | collected 2017-08-28 | reverse complement strand
TATGTTTCTTTAGGCTGGAATTCGCGCATGCCGTCTCATTCCAAGTAGCGTTAAGTGGAAAAAGGGGGTCAAAAGGCTATATTTGGTGCAAAAGTGGCTAAGCGAGGTCTTAGAGTTCTACAGTGTAATAAGACCTCTATTAAAACTTTTGTTTTTGAGGTTAGAAGTGTGTCAATTTTCAGGTGTTTAGGCACGGGTAACGAGAAATAGATTAAAAAGTACAAAAGAAGTCTAGATGAAACGTAAAAAGCGTTGCAGTTTTAAAAGGTAAAAATAAGGTAAGAAAAAAGAGCTTAAAAGGCATAAAAGTGTTCAAAAAGGCCCTGTTTGGTGCTTGAAAGTGAAAAAGGGTTAATTTCAATATAGTTTTCAACAGGGGTTTATGGTTTAGGGGCTAGAGACCTAGGGCGGGACGAAAGGTGTAAAGTTTTCTGTATGCTATTTTTTCTTATTAAAATAAACAATTTTAACAATATGAAAAAAAACACAAGAAATAAAGGGCCTATAATATAAATTTTATTTCAAAGTATCAAAATAGAGTGTTATTTTGTTAGTAATATGTTAGGGGTTTTAGACGGGAGTAAAACCCCTAATTTCTTGTTTTTGTGTCTCGTTACCAAGCGAAAAGAAAAACCTCCATTAGTCAAATTACCAATTTCTTTAAAAACAAAACAGTTAAGGTTTAGACGTATGAAGGGGTGCACCATTAAATGGCTTTAAATATTAAAAAATCAAAAGACAGTATGTCGAATAAAACGAAATGAGCGGTAGGGTGGGGAAAAAATGGTACATGAGTGCAGCTACGGGAGTTCCTGGCAACCATAGATGTACAGGCATCAATGGAATTTTGACAGCTAGTACAGCCAGCAAACCCCACCCCAGTACAGTTTGGTGGCCCCCAGTTGAGCACCTAGCCCAACCCCCAACCCCAAATAAGGTTGAGCCTACCGCGCGTTTATTATTTTATCGCCAGTCAATGTCTAAAACAAAATCTAGCCACTGGGTCTCTCTTAGCATTACTTTCCATTAAAAGTCTCTACTACTTTATTAGCTAAAGAAGTACAGCTTTTGAGTAGAGATTTTACCTCAGGGGAGCACATGATAAGGAAAAGAGAGATGAAAATTTTAGAAATTCGTTTAAGCTGAAAGCCATTATAAGCCTCAGCCTCGTCTCCGACCGGAACGGTCAAGTAAGCATCAATAATCAAGCCAGTCTTTTTATAATGCATATTTAGGTTAGCGCGCCCGTCCATATGGTACATTAAACTATTTTTCTCTAGGGCAAAAGTACGAATTAGCGCCATGTAAATATTGCACGGCATTTGTACCTCTGGTTGACCAGCGCCACTCAAGTCCCACTCGCGCTGCATAGCAGCGTGAACGGCGTCACTATTATGTCCCTCCAAAATCTCCATGCCTTGTACAGAGGCAAGGTCAATAGTACAACGCAACTTAAACTCAGGAGAGCGCCCAACAAGGCTGTCGGGTTGAAAGAACCCCCATTGTGGGTAGAACTCCTTGAATGGCTGTCCATCTTGAGTAACGCGAAATGTCAAGGTGTAAGGATGATGTGGAGCAGAGCGCACTAAAACCCACCCATCCTCACATTTAGATAAAAGGAAAATACCCGGTGATGGAAGATCTGTACCTGGGGAAAAAATCGCCCAAATGGCCAAAAATGCAACTACTGAAGCGACACCGAAGACTAGGTCATCAGTAACATAATCAAACGGATCAAACCAATCAAACCAATCCAAACAATCAAATAAATACATTAAATATAATAATTAGCCAGCCAAGCTGGAATGAGACGGCATGCGCGAATTCCAGCCTAAAGAAACATAGACGGGAAGGGGGAACGCCGTAACTGAGGACGTGGACTAGGGATCCCCTTTTTCAAGAGGGTACCGAAGCACTACTGCAAGAGTAGTTAAAGGTGCTACCACATCTAAAAGCGCCTTGATATCTAAAAAGAATAAGCAAAAATTTATCCCGTTAGTTCGTTTTTTATTTTTAATTTTTAATAAAAACATGTTTTTTGTTTTTAAATACAAATACAAAATTAAGCCATTGGTTTTACACCTAGCCAAACAGTACCAATTAGCAAAGGTAGGACAGTGTGTAACTCGGTACGGGTTACATCGGCTGGGCCTCGAGCAACTCCGTGTACAACACGGTTAAAGGCCCAGAATCCATAAGCGGCGCCTAGCACTTGACAAACGCAGAAAACGTAAGCTAGTAACTCGTGAACGGCAAAGATAGAGACAAGACACAACATCTCTGCAATAAAGTTTGGGAAAAGAGGAAAAGCAAGGTTACCCAAAGTAAACAAGAAGAACAGGGTGCTTCCAATAGGCATACTGGCGCCCAGTCCACTAAAGTACAAAATAAATTTAGTGTGTGCGCGGTCGTATAAAATACCTACAATCAAAAACAACGCAGGAGAAACTAGACCGTGAGCAATCATCAAGAAACTAGAGCTATAGGCGGAGAACTCGCTTTGACTGAAAATGGCTAGGGTCACCATAGACATGTGCGCGATACTAGAGTAAGCTACAATTTTCTTTAGATCGATTTGGCGGAGAGTGCTTAAGGTACTAAACAAGAAAGAGACAAGGCACAAAGTTGAAATCAACGGGAATACTAAAACACAGAACTCAGGGACAACAGGTAGCATAAAACGTAGAAAACCAATACCTCCCAATTTTAGTAGAACACCGGCTAGTAGTACACTACCAGCAGTTGGTGCCGCTACGTGAGCCTCTGGCAACCATAGGTGAACTGGCATCAATGGAATTTTGACAGCTAGTACAGCCAGCAAACCCCACCCCAGTACAGTTTGGTGGTTACTTGCACAGGTCATATACAAAACATTAGTAGTACCACACTCTGAATAGATCATAAACAGGGTGGGTAGCAAAACCAAGGAACCAGCCATTGTGTACAATACGATTTTATAAGCAGCCTCAAGGCTACCATATGGGGCACGGCCAATTAGCAAGAAAAGCAGGATTAGGCTAGCCTCAAACAAAATATAGAAACCTAGCAAGTCTAGTACACACAAAGCACCCAGGACCAAAATCTCCAACAATACAAAGGTCATAAAACCGGCAACAGTGCGTAGAAGCATCATACAGATTGGGAATAGGGCGGTAGTTAGTAACATTAGACTCAAGGCAACACCATCAATACCAAAGGCTAGATGGCTACGACCTAGGATAATCAACATTTGTAGACCATGTCCACTAGCATCATATTTCCACCACATCCAAGTTACAACCCAAAGAGGTAGAATAGTAGCTACAAAAGCCCAGCCACGTACAAGATATGCTTGTCGCTCTGGAATAAAACAAAGACTAACGGCGAAAGCCAAAAGAAAAAGAGTAATAAACATGTTTTATAAAACAATATAAAGGGCGGCGGGGTGCTGATTAATGAGAACGCAAGTTTCCTACGCTCAATAAACCGCGATCGCCTACCATCCAAGTTACGCGACCCCAGTCCAAAATTGGATTTACAGGGCTACGTGCAAACAATTGATCAAAACCCCAGCGAGAACCACAGAAACGAATTAAGGTAAAGCGCTGAGAACCAACAGCTGCGGTAGCTGTAAAAATACCAGCTAGCATTAATCCAAAAGGCAAGGTTTTAACGCCCCATGGAATAAAGAACAACATACCAGATAGTAGATTGGTACCAACCCAGACTTTAAGCATAATATCCAATAGCAGAATGCACATAGCCAAAATAGGCAACACGGTGCGTACTGGAGTTACACTAGAACCAGAGAAGTCGACGATAAAGCATTGGTAGAACAATTTGGTGGTATAAGCACTAGTTAGCAAAGCAGTTAATAGTAGCAAAGTGTGAGCAACGTCAGCAACAGGGTCGGCACAGATTACAGCCAAGTTCAAGATAGTCTCTTTAGAATAGAAACCGCTCAACTCTGGAAAACCGATTAGGCTCAAAGAAGCAACCATTAGAGTCAGCATGCAGAACATGGAGCTATGGGCACTTCCACCATAACGAGCAATGTGCTGATTACCGCCATTACCGCTAATAACCATACCAGCAGCCAAAAATAGAGCAGCTTTAAAAGAGGCGTGAGTCATCAAGTGTCCCATACTAGCCTCTCCACCAGTCTCGCCCATACCTAGGCTTACCATCATGTAACCCAATTGGCTGCAAGTACTATAAGCAATAACACGTTTTAGATCACTTTGAGTGGCACCAAATACACCGGCCATAAAAGCAGTCAAGCTACCTACGATAATTACAAACATCTCGTCGTGAATATGCAAGCGTACTAGTAGATAGACGCCGGCAGTTACTAGAGTGGCAGCGTGAATCAAAGCAGATACTGGAGTCGGTCCCAAATTTCCCTTATTTTTCAATAAGGCCGGACTATATCATATGTCTGGTAAAAAGACAGTTTTGCGCGTAGTCTCTGAGGGGTCTATTTTTGATAGATCCCCTGCTGATTATCCCGTTTATTTGGCTCGGGCTAGCGAGCGAGATTACCGGGATTTTCCAGCATTTCACAAAATTTTACATGGAGGGATTTTGTATTTTCTCCATGGCGTCAGCAAGCCAAACGTGGAAAAGAATTTGAGCGGATTTTCCCATGGCGCCAATCAAGATAGATAAACCGACAAAGCCACTGGCAGAATAAACGTTTAGCAAGTCATACTCTAGACTGCCTAGATGGTACCAAACCCATAGGATACCCCACATTAATAGACCGTCACTGATACGGTTAACCAAGATAGCTTTTTGAGCGCTTTTTACGGCAGAAAGTCGATGGCTCCAGTAGCCAATTAATAGATAAGAGCAAACACCAATTCCCTCCCACCCAACTAGCATAACTAACAAGTTATCGGCGGCTACTAAAACGCACATGAATCCGGTAAAAAAGCTCAAATAACCCAAAAATAGATTCAAGTGGGGGTCTTGGCGCATGTAATCACAAGCGTACATGTGTACAGCCATACTAACACCAGTTACAGTAAACAACATGTTTGCGGTCAAAATGTCGAACTGCAAAGTCCAACCAGCTCCAAAAGAACCAACGGAGAACCAAGTGCCAAATACATCCATACTAACAGCACAGCCCATAAAAACAACCTCATAGTAAATTACACAACTAGAAATAAAAGCAACAACCATGCAAGTAATGGCAAGAATACTACCACCGCGGTGACCTAAAAAACGGGCAATCGGGGTAGTATTAATCAAACCACCTAACAAAGGAAAAAATACTGACAACAAATACATAGTATATTAAAGGCAGTTTTAAAATTTGAACCCAATTTGAAACGACCTAAGAGAGTATTTAATTTTTATTTTTATACTCAAAACGTTCTTTTGTTTACTAACGGGAAAAGGTTTCTTTTTTGCCGTTAGTTTTATATCTAATGCGTTGTCATAATAAAATTCAACTGCTAAGTGTTATGAACGATCACCTTGTAGCTTACCCTACTCCCATGAATTTAAACTATTCATGGAATGGTGGTTCTTTGGCCGGCTTGATGCTAGCTAGTCAGATGCTGACTGGTATTCTACTTGCTATGCATTATGTTGGTCATGTTGATTACGCCTTTGCAAGCGTACAACATTTGATGACTGATGTACCATCTGGTATGATTTTGCGTTACGCTCATGCTAATGGTGCTAGTCTTTTCTTTATTGTAGTCTACTTGCATATTTTGCGTGGAATGTATTACGGAAGTGGTGCTCAGCCCCGTGAGATGGTCTGGATTACTGGAGTTGTCATTCTGCTAGTAATGATTATTACTGCTTTTATCGGATATGTCCTTCCATGGGGACAAATGAGCTTCTGGGGAGCAACTGTAATTACTAGTTTAGCTACTGCTATTCCAGTTGTTGGAAAACATATTATGTACTGGTTGTGGGGAGGTTTTAGCGTGGATAACCCAACTCTAAACCGCTTTTATAGTTTCCACTATACTTTGCCGTTTGTGTTGGCCGGTCTAAGCGTATTCCACATTGCCGCTTTGCATCAATATGGTAGCACTAACCCATTGGGTATTAACAGTCAAAGCAGCACTTTGGCTTTTGGTACTTATTTTGGTGCTAAAGATTTGCTTGGTGCTTTGTTCTTGGCTCTAGTCTTCAGTATCTTGGTCTTCTTCTATCCTGATTTGCTAGGCCACCCAGATAATTTGATTCCAGCTAATCCTTACTCTACCCCACAGCACATTGTACCAGAGTGGTACTTCTTGTGGGTTTACGCCATTTTGCGCTCTATTCCAAACAAAGCTATGGGTGTCCTAGCTATTGGCCTAGTATTTGCTTCTTTGTTTGCTATGCCATTTATTGGTTTGGGTGGCGGTAAATTCCGCATTATTACAGAGTGGTTTTATTGGACTTTCTTGGCTGATGTCCTATTGCTTACTTGGTTGGGTGGTCAGGAGATTACCCTAATTACTTCTTTCATGGGTCAGTGCTGCACTGCTTACTTGTTCTTCTACTTGTTGGTTATCCTTCCAATCGGTGGTTTCTTGGAGGCTTGCTTTAGTTCTGATTATAGTAAAGGTACAAAACCTGTGCTGGGTTTTTCCCGTGGTTATTGTACTCAGCCTGACTTAGTTCCGAAATGGAAACAGTGGTTTACTGGCCTTCACAAAAAGCTGTTGGATTTCCTTCACAGCGATCGAGGGCCAGGAATCCTGTTCCTGGTCTCTGTGACTTTTAAAGCAATCGGTCTAGACAGCTTGTCAATGGCCGGTGCTCTGATTGGGTTTGAGTTAAGCTTTATGTTTCTTTGCGCAAGTATGTTAGCCTTCTTTTTCCCCTCTACCCAAAGTGTTTTAGGCATGTGGGTAGGGGAGGCTGCTGCCGCTGGCCTAGCCTATAAAGCGGGCAAGTGGGGTCTAGCAGGTCTTGGTATTATTGTAGGTAAAGGTACCTACACCTACGTGGGGCATAAAGCCAAAATTTTGGCAGCTACCGACGAGGTAGACGCTAAATACCGCTTGAATCCCGGAATGACTGGCCAAGAGCGTGAGGCCGCCATGGAGGCGGCCATGAAACGCTTGGACGGAAATTTTGATCTGTTCGAGCCCCTTGCTCGTCTTTTGGGCTACGTTTCTAAATAATAATAGCGTATTTTAATATTTAATGTATCGTTGGTTTAATACAACCTCACATAAAGATATTGGATTGCTGTACTTGATTCTTGCCTTCGTAAGTGGCTTGATTGGTACTAGCTTGAGTATGTTGATTCGTTACGAGTTGGCTTTGCCCCTATGTGGCTTGCTGGGCGTAAACGGTCAACAGAATAATGGGATTATTACCGGACAAGTTATTATCATGTTGTTGTTCATGGTAATGCCAGTAGTGTTTTACGGGTTTGGTTACTGGTTTTTGCTAATTTTGAATAGTGCTTTTTCTGCCCGAAACAAGGCAGTAGAGCCGCGTTCCTTGGGTGTTTTCTCTGATCGTAGTCACTCAGGTGAGACTGTTGTACGCAGTTCTTTCGGCATTTTCTCCGCTCGTAATCGCTTGGGTGGTTCCGCCACTCGAGGTTACTCAACAGTGGCGGAGATGTTTCCTTGCTTGAGTGACGAGAACGTTGGTTCATACTTAGCGGGCTTTTGGGAGGGTAGTGGTTATATTATTTTACCCGAGCACGGTCCGGCGGGTCAGTTATTAAACACCCCTTGTTTTGTTGTAATCGGTAGCGGTGGAAGCTGCCCCGTGCTTGTTCAGTTACAGAGTAAGTTCGGGGGCTGCCTTAATCCTATGGATAGCGGCCGTGTTTTCGTGTGGTGCATTACAGAGGTAAGTAGTCTAGCCGCCGTTGCGCGTGCCTTGAGTGGTCATTTGCGTACCCCAAAATTAGTCCAATATAACCTTTTGGTTAATTGGTTAAACAAAACTTATTTTGGAAAGGACAGTTTGTTGTCTAGAAGCTCTCTTAACTGCAGTGCTCTTTTAGACAGTGCCTGGTTGGCAGGTATGTTAGACTCTGCTGTTGATTTTCAGTTTACATACGTATGGCCTACCCCAGGGGCTTTGGCTACCACAAAAAGTTATGTAGTGTATTACAAAATCGACTTGCCTGAGGTTTGTAGTGATGCTTTTGACCACCATAAGAGCATTACCTATAAGTCAACTGGCGTGTTCTGGAGTAAAATCCAACTCGACGCAAGCGTGTGTGCTTGTTATTTTGTAATGAACGCTAGTGGCCTGGGCGGAATTAGTCTTTTAACTCGTTATTTGTCTAAATACCCGTTGATGGTCACCCCACCTTATTCTGGGGCCCCTGCTCCTGGTTGGACCCACTCCGTGTTGTCTAATCTGCCTTTAACATCTGAGCAAGCCGGAGTTGTTGCGGCTATTCCACGCTGGTAGTCAAAAAGAACTACTATTTTGGCATAATTTGATTTATTATTAATATTTAATGTATCGTTGGCTTTATACAACCTCACATAAAGATATTGGATTGCTGTACTTGATTCTTGCTTTCGTAAGTGGCTTGATTGGTACTAGCTTGAGTATGTTGATTCGTTACGAGTTGGCTTTGCCAGGACGTGGCTTGTTGGACGGAAACGGCCAATTGTATAATGTAATTATTACTGGTCACGGTATTATCATGTTGTTGTTCATGGTAATGCCAGCTCTGTTTGGCGGATTTGGTAACTGGCTGTTGCCAATTTTGATTGGTGCCCCAGATATGGCCTTCCCACGCCTAAACAATATTAGTTTCTGGTTGAACCCACCAGCTTTGGCTATGCTACTACTATCTACTTTGGTAGAGCAAGGTCCAGGTACTGGATGGACAGCTTATCCTCCACTAAGCGTACAACACAGTGGTTCTAGCGTAGACTTGGCTATTTTGAGTTTGCACTTGAATGGTTTGAGTTCTATCTTGGGAGCTGTAAATATGTTGGTAACCGTAGCTGGTTTGCGTGCCCCAGGTATGAAATTGTTGCACATTCCATTGTTTGTTTGGTCAATTACCCTAACTGCTATTTTGGCTATTTTGGCTATGCCTGTTTTGGCTGCTGCTTTGGTAATGCTGTTGACTGACCGTAACATTAACACTGCCTACTTCTGTGAGTCTGGTGACTTGATTTTGTATCAGCACTTGTTCTGGTTCTTTGGTCACCCTGAGGTCTACATTTTGATCTTGCCAGCTTTTGGTATTGTTAGCCATATCATTAGTTTCTTCAGTCAAAAACCAGTATTTGGTTTGACTGGTATGATTTGCGCTATGGGTGCCATTAGCTTGTTGGGTTTCATTGTATGGGCTCATCACATGTTTACCGTAGGTTTGGATTTGGATACCATTGCCTACTTTACTAGTGCTACCATGATTATTGCAGTACCAACCGGTATGAAAATCTTTAGCTGGATGGCTACTATCTACTCTGGCCGTACTTGGTTTACTGCTCCAATGTGGTTTGCTGTTGGTTTCGTCTGCTTGTTTACCGTCGGTGGTGTAACTGGTGTTGTATTGGCTAACGCTGGTGTTGACATTTTGGTACACGATACCTACTATGTCGTTGCCCACTTCCACTATGTACTAAGTATGGGTGCCGTATTTGGAATTTTCGGCGGTTTGTATTACTGGGGTAACTTGATCACTGGATTGGGTTATCACGAGGGTCGTGCTATGGTTCATTTCTGGTTGTTGTTTATTGGTGTAAACTTGACCTTCTTCCCTCAGCACTTCTTGGGTCTAGCTGGTATGCCACGTCGTATGTTTGATTACGCCGATTGCTTTGCTGGTTGGAACGCCGTAAGTAGCTTTGGTGCTAGCATTAGCTTAATTAGCTTGTTTGTTTTGGCTACTACTTTCCAAGAGGCTACTCGTACTGTACCACGTACTGCTACTACACTAGAGTGGGTTTTGCCTGCTACTCCGGCAAATCACGTATTCAGTCAAGTACCAGTCTTGCGTACAGCAGGTTGGCCGAAGCAAGACTTAAACTTTACTAACTCCGGTCTAAATCGAGATGGGGTGGTTACCAAGCGCTTTTATTCTACAAATACCCCACAGCCTCGTGACGGCAACACAAACTTGTTTAGTGCTTTGCTTGCTACCTATAAAAACATTTTCAATTTGGCAATCACTGATCCCGTCTTGTTTTGTAGCTTGCTATTCTCTGGTTCCCTGCTTGCCACTTTGTTTTTAGCTTTGGCAGCATTCCTAGTTCGCCTTGAGCACGCCATCCTCGGCCCTAAAGTAGATTTTGGCATTCGAACTTGGCCTGACCACTCCAGTAATATCGTAGCTGAGCCGCGAATTCGCGGTATTGTACGAGATGGGTACAAGTACTATTCAGAGCACGGTGTAAACACCGCGCCATGCGTAGATGACTTACTGTTTGTTGACGTCTTAATGAGTGTAAGTGCGTAGACTATTATTTTAATATAAAATGTTCTGGAATTCTATGATTGAGCTCGACCTTTGCTTGGGTCTTTTGTTGTTAATTTTGTTTGGCTTGTTATCTTTGCGAAACGGCCACGTATACTTGCCACATATTCGTTTCTTGTGCCAATGCTGGCTAATTGCACTAACACCACTTGAGGTACAAGATTATGCCTTGTGTCTGTTAACCGTTGTGTTGCTTCAAAGCTTCCACAGCTTTGAGGCTTTGCTTTTCTTGCTACTAGCCTATATCGGTCAATTGTATATGATGCACTCTTGTAATTTAGTCTCTTTTTATGTTTGTTTGGAGGCTCAAACCTTATGTGTTGTCGTTTTGTGCGGTCTACTAGCACGCGGTAAGTCCACCAGTTTTAGTGTAGAGGCTGCTTTGAAATTTTTACTGTTAAGTGCCATGGTATCAGGTATGGCCTTGTTTTGGTTTAGTGCAATGTACCAACGCACCGGTTCCCTAGATATGGTAGGTCAAGAGACTTTCTGGATTTTGCTGGTCATGCTATTCAAGTTGGGCGTCGCTCCAATGCACATGTGGAGTGTAGATTTGTATGGCAGTATTCCAAAAAGTTTGCTATTGTATTTGTCCACTGCACCAAAATTGAGTCTGTTTACCTTCTGGGCTTCTTCTTGGCACCATGATTTTTCTGTGGGCGTTTTCATTTTGTTTTCTATGCTAATTGGAAGTATTGGTGCTTACGGTCAGCCTGCTTTGCGTAGTCTGTTTGCTTACAGTACTATTAATGAGATTGGTCTAATGTTGCTAGCTGTTGAGACTGCTGGTTTCCACACTCTATATCAGCACTTGGGTATTTATATTATTACTCAGTTGCTGTTGTGGAACCTAACTGATAAACGCTTGTTTGCTTTGTGTGCTGTTAGTTTGGCCGGATTGCCACCATTTGCTGGTTTCTTTGGTAAAGCTTGGATTTTCTGGCACGCTATGAGTGTACAAGCTTTCAGTTTGTTGGCTGCTGCTTTGTTTTGTACTGTTTTGAGTTTGGTTTACTACTTGCGCGTTATTCGTCTATTCTGGACTGCTCCTGTTCATACTCCTTCCAGTATGCCCGGCACTACTAACCAAACAACTCTTACTAGTGCATGCGCCGTAGCCCTAGCTTTCGCTCCAGTAATGCTGGTTAAACCTTTTGTTATCTAATAGGAAAGTCTTTATAGGACTACGTCCTATAAAGACCCCGCTACGCATTGGGCTTCGCCCAATCGTAGGCCTCGCCCTGCTGGGCTCAGCCCACTTAGCTATCTCGGCACCTACCGAGATCCTAGTTATATAAGATGTTCTTTGAGAATTGCGCTATTTTGTTGTGTGCTCTTTTGAGTATCTTAGTTGGATACACTAAGTCACCTTTTATGTCTTTGATGTATTCTGTCATGTTGTTTATTAATTCCTCCTTTATTCTAATGTTGCTGGGTTTTGAGTTCTTAGCTCTTGTAAATCTACTTGTATACGTTGGAGCCCTTGCTGTATTGTTCTTGTTTGTAATTATGTTGCTGGAGATTCCAGCTACTGAGTTGCGAGCATACAGTCGTGGTTGGAGTACTTTAGGTATCTTTGTATTCTTTATTAATGGTGTTTTCCAAATTACCCCATCTATGGGGCCACGCGGTATTATCACCGGTCTAACAGGTGCTGAGTCCATTAGTACCTTGGGCCATGCTTTGTACCTATACTTTGCTGATTTGCTTATTTTGAATAGCCTAGTACTAACCGTTGCTTTGTTTGGTGCTTTTGCTATTGCCCCAGTACGCACTACTGGTCGCTAACCACTACGTTACCCACAGAAAAGGCCGAATTACAAGGGGGGTTTGGGGCAAGACGTATTTTGAAGAGGTATGGTTCCTTTGATCTCGGCCCCGGCCGAGATGGCAGGGGGCCGAGCTCACAGTGAGCGAGGCCTCCTTTGAGTCTTATACAAACCGTACTTTCTTGATCTCGTCCCGCGAGATGGAGGGGGGCCTCGATCAAGCTTTGCTTGATCGAGGCTCTCCTTGATTTATGCGTGAAAGGAGAATCTTTAGAGGTGTGGCTTAGTTTGGTTAGAGCGCATGATTCCAAATCATGAGATCGAGGGTTCGAATCCTTCCACCTCTGAGTTTTTATACTTTTTTCTAAGTTTTATTAAAAAAACGTTTTTAATGTTTTTCTAATGGGTAAAATACTTTTTACATAACAAACACGTCATAGGTAGCAGAACGTTCTGGTAACAAAAGCTGAAAACAGAACCAGAATTGATACTGCTGACATTAGTAACCATAAATGGAATCATGGCCGTAAGTCTAAGGGTTTGCCTTTTAATCAGTGAATGCGGTAAAAATATTATATAAAAAAGATTAGAGTTTGGTGCTGGCTCAGCTTGCAAGCGCCGGCAGCGGTTTATACATGCGAGCTTAAAAGATTAAGCACACGGGTGAGTAGTGCGCGAGTTTCATTTTTATATAAAAGGTAGTGCCTGCGTTGAAAACTAGGACTTAGGCCCGGAAGCAGCCATCGTGTTTGGAAAGCGTAATAGCTCACTGGTCTAGCAGCGCACCGCTTACAGATGTACGGAATCTAAAAACACCGAAGCCCACCTATGACAATAACTTGTCCTGAACTTAAACACCTATCAAGGGGACTAAGTCCTTCGCTGGACCGAAACAACTTTTAAGGGGCTAAGTCCTTCGCCGGACCGAAACACCTTTTAAGGGACTAAGTCCTTCGCTGAACCGAAACACCCTTGTTAGGATTATTTTCAGGTTTTATTATATTAAAATCAATGAGGTGTAGCCAAGCGGTAAGGCATTGAACTTTGGCTTCAACACTCGTAGGTTCGAATCCTATCACCTCAGGTTCTCGGCCGCACCCGAGATCACTGCGAGACGAGTCCATACACCTCTAAAACGATTTTTTATATTACAACCGTACTGCAAACCAACTCCGGTAGACTAGTACATATACTCAGGCCATAGAATAAACCATGTTAAAGGAACTCGGCAAAATGCACCCGTGACTTCGGAGGATGGGTGACTAAGTAGACTCAGAAAATAGCCGACAACGACTGTTTACCAAAAACACAAGATAGTGCTTAACACTTGAATATATTCTATACGTAGAATATTATCTGGCTGTATACCATCTGATGCCTGCCCAAAGGCGAAAGTAAACGGCGGCAGTAACTCTGACTGTCCTAAGGTAGCGAAATTCCTTGACGTTTAATTGGCGTCACTTGCGTGAGTGGCATAACGACTGTCGGGCTGTCTCTAACATGGAATCTGTGAATTTGAAATCTTCGTGCAGATGCGAAGGCGCTGGCAAGGGACGAAGAGACCCTATGCAGCTTCGCTAGGTGCTAGAAGTGGGTCGTGATTTGTTGTAGTGGATGGATAACAATATACTTAAACGGTATAAACCACATACAACCAGACATTTACTTCAATGCTCAAGCTTCTCTGGGGCGGATCCTTCCTGAATAGTAACGGGAGTGAACAATAGTACTACTAGACTTAAATGGAAATTAGTGCTTGACTGCAAGAACCACAATTCGAGCAGGGACGAAAGTCGGTATTAAGACCCGGGATTACCTTTTTATATATAATGTTTAACACTATTAACTGCCCTTTTACCAAAAACCTATGCGCTCTTTATCGTTTCTTTTGTTTCTACGTAGTAAGTGCATATCTTTTCGATGCTCCTTTGGGGCTAGTGTTTGGGGAGGGGAGCATTAAAGTCTTTGCTTTTGGGGTTCCGTATGTTCGTTCAGATAAACGCATTGGTCCACACAACTTTTGTTTTTATGAGCTTTTATACGGTATTACTATGGGCGATGGGTATTTAGAGAAGTATGGTGAGGGCGTTCGTCTACAATTTCTTCAATCTGTCGTACATAAGGCATTCTTCGAGTCTATTGCTCAAAAACTTTATTCATGGGGGTATACCAACAAGGCAGAGTATTCTCTTAATGTAGTTGTCGTTGGCCAAACCTGCCACTACAACTACAGTTTGAAAACTTTTTACTTTACTAGCCTTGCTCCGTTTTATGACCTTTTGTATGTGAAGGATAAGAAAGTGATTTTGCCATCACATTACCCTTTCATTACCCCTCAATCTCTTGCTTATTTGTGTGATTGTGATGGTTCTAACCACGGCCAAGGTGTTCGCATTTCTACAAACGCGTTTAGTGAGGAGAGTCTTACCGTTCTAAACAAGATTCTCCTTGAGAAATTTGACGTTCAGGGTAATTTTCATACCCACCGAACAAATAAAGACGGCACTAAACAATACCGTCTGAGCTTTAATTACGATAATGGCCCCAAGCTAATCGGATTAATTAAGCCATATACACACCCCTCTATGGCTTACAAGTACCGCGGACAGGGATTAATGTCGAACACTGACGTACTCCTAATGCAAACTAATAATAATTCTGCTAAACAGGCTATTATTAATTATTGGGAGTCATTGGCTAAAGAGTATAACCTAACCCATACCGCAGAGTACAAGAAAGCCTATAATTTCTTTAAAAGCAGCGGATTTACTGCGAGTCATCCCTACGCTCACGTAAAAGACCTTCACGATCTATGCAAACAAAAGAAGCGTCTAAATCGAGAATAATTTTTCCCAGTATTTGGTTAAGGTAGTAGTACCTTAATTAGGCGTGTTGTGCGTAGGCAAAAAGCCGCCCTTAAAAGGCATAGTGGGACCCGGGATTACCTTTTTATATAACTAGAGCTAGGCGAGCTTGTTAGGCCGTCAGGCGAAACTCGCGCAGGATTAGGGCTGTTGGGTGGGTGACGCAATAATAAGCCGCCCAAACCTTATCCTTAGCCATACTTAACGGAGTAAGGTCACAGTGGCACTGAAAAGGGGCCACAGTCGATTGAGACGCAGCAGTGGTGAATTTTGGTCAATCGCTAGAGAGGCGGAACCGGACGCTGCTAACTAACTATATTATATAAAATGACTACCGCTAGCATTCTATTTATTCTTTTTGTCTTGAACGTAGTTCGATACTCTATAGTAACCTGGGTATTACACCGCTGGGGTCTGGCGGGCGCCAAGATTGCCTGGTGTTTCAGTACTCTTTATTTCCTGTCTTTTTATTGTTGGTTACTCCTGTATACTGATGTTTTTGTCAGTTACTCCGACTAAACTTAAAAGTGGGAATATAAAACGACGTCGTCGCACTAAGCAAACTCGATAATACCCCGTAATCAAGGATTTAAGTACGCTAGGCTAGCGTATTTATATTTAATGATTATTGCTAGTATTTTGATTTTGATTGTTCCCGTCTTGTTAAGTGTCGCCATGTTTACTCTTGCTGAGCGAACTGTCATGGCCTCCATGCAACGCCGTTTTGGACCACAAGTTTCCGGAATTGGCGGATTGCTGCAGCCCTTCTGGGACGGTTTGAAACTAGGTGTTAAAGAGCCTGTTTTACCTGATTCTAGTTCTGCTGGTGCTTTCTCTGCAAGTCCAATGATTAGCTTCGTGCTAAGTCAAGTTGCTTGGTGTGGTATCTGCATTTCTGATGCCTCTTTCCAAGGACTAGTTATTATGGCTATTAGTAGCTTGGCTGTTTATGGTGTAATGTTGGCTGGTTGGGCTAGTAACTCTAAATACGCTTTCTTGGGTTGTCTACGTTCTGTAGCCCTAATGGTCTCCTATGAGCTAAGTCTAGGTGCCGCTTTGTTGTCTATCGGTTTGTTTGTTACCGATAATACCGGTATGAAATGTTTAAACTTTAGTGAGATGCCAACCACTCCACAATATGCCATGCTACCACTATGCTTAATTTTCCTTGTTTGTATCTTGGCTGAGACCAAACGCGTACCATTTGATCTTCCAGAGGCCGAGGCTGAGTTGGTCGCTGGATATAACGTCGAGTACAGTAGCTTGGGATTTGCACTGTTCTTTATTGCAGAGTACGCCAATATGGCTGTAATGAGTGCTGTTGCCTCAATTTATTTCTTGGGAGGCTTTAGCGCTCTTAAAATTACAGCCCTATTCTTTGCGTTCGTCTGGACCCGTGGAACTTTGCCACGTTATCGTTATGATCAGTTCATGCGTCTGGGATGGAAAGCTTTCTTGCCACTTACTTTGGCCCTATACGCCTTTCACGCCAGTTTTGCACTTGGGTTGTAACTTCAGTAAACCTCCCTCCCTTTCTAAGAAAGAGAAAACGGTCAAAGAAATGCTTTTATTACTTACTCTTGCAGCCATCGATTTACTACGTTTGCACTAAAATATTAAATTTAAAAATAGCAACCATACTAACAGGGGTAAATTCAAGATTTTAATAATATTAAAGGGTGCTAAAACTTACTCTTTATTTTTATATACTATGTTTTACGACCAGCTGCTGTTTTCTGTTTTTAATTATGATTGGTTAGTGCTCGGCGGTCAACTGGCGTTCGCCGCAGTTGCAGCAATTGCTTTTAAACAGTACCCAACAAAGCCTCTTGTTTGGGTAATGATTGGCTGTTCCGACGGCTGGGTTTTTCTATGTACTGGACATCGTTCTCCTAAAACTGTAAAAAGTTTTATGTTGGATTCTAAATTCCTACCACAAGAGATCCGTATTAACCCAGAGTGGCACGATTTGCAAGGCATTAACTTGGGCCGTTCTCCCGACGCCCGACTAATGAATGCAGTCGCGCTACGAAGTGATGATGCGGCTGTTGTTGAGGCGTTAGAGGACTACAAGTCCGCCCATCGTCTTGCCGAGACTATTTGGGGTACTGGTTATAACCAGTCAATTGACTGTGTTGGCATGAATTGCGCCCGTGCTATTGCTCTGTTGAAACGCTATGCCAACCCCAATAATTTTGTACTGTACTGCGGTAACGCTTCAGTGGACTTGGCTCCTGCCTATACCCGTCACGGGCTGGTAATGTATACTTATTTATTACCAGTAGCTAATGGCGCCCACTACCCACTAGCGAACCGTTTTATCAAGTTTGGCCTACTTATGGCTGTTTCCGCTGTAGCTCTGGTGTTTGCACCTTCTGTAGTGGATGCCTACAAAATACTGACTTCTAGATACTGGTAACGATTTGCGAACAGTGCACAGGTACATTACAAAGGAACTCAAAGTCGTGTATTCTAAATGATTTTTTATTGGAATACTAGCTAAGCGTGTTCTTTTCCTTTTTGTCGCTATAGCCGCGTGGGGACGCCCCGCGCGTAATTAATTGTTCTAAACGACTACCCAAGTAATCTGTTTTCTATTATGTTGCTGGGCCAGCTTCCGGCTACTGAGTAGCGAGCATACCGTGGTACGAACAACCTTACAAGCACCTGATTCCCTATATACACGTACTCTAGAATACAGTTCGATGTAGTTTTAAATAAAAAATAGTTTATATCTCGGTGTTTATAAAAAGTAACATATAAGAAAGTTTTTTATATTTTAGCAAAAAACAACACCGCTTTATTTAGGTATTATATAAAATGTTTTTAGAGTTTAGTTCTTTAATGTTATTTTATGAGTGCGTGTTTAGCGTTGGTGACTGTCTTGAGTTAGGCCGCCACTTGTTGTTTGGGCTGGGCGCTGTTTTCCTTTTTCGCCGTGCACCCGTAAAACCTCCTGTTGCTTTAATTATTGGTTGTACTGATGGGTGGCTTTTTGTACATACCGGGCATAAAGCGCCCGGTACTATTTCTACTTTTTGGGTAGATTTAAGTTTCGTACCTAAGCCCCTTGCTTTTAACCCTGCTTTGTACAACGTTGAGGGTTTTAACTTAGGTCTTTCTCCAGATGCGCCACTAACCACCGCTATTGTGCTTACGGAGCATGAGCATAAGGAGATTCTGAAGTTTCGTACTTACGACGACTATCAAAATGTTGGCGTGTTTTTCTGGGGTGACGATAATAACCACGTTATACACATGGGAGTTGGTTTCAATTGCTACCAAATGATTGCCCTTTTGCATAAGTACGCCAATAACCCGGTGTTCCGTTTGTACTGCTCCAATGGAAGTGTCGATTTAGGCCCAGCCCTCGATAGCCACGGGCTAACAATTACCGCTTATTTATTGCCGTTGGCAAGCGCTGCTGATTATTCCGTAGCACGTCGACTTTCTACAAAATCTTATGCTATTATGGCTATTTCTGCTGTAAGCGTTCTTTTTGCACCCTCAGTGGTTTCTTTGATCAAGTCCCTCAGCGCTAGAGATTGGTAATTTCTTTGGTACTTGTTATCCCAAGAGAATCTTAGTCGAATCGAAAAATACTAGAAATTATACCTATACATGGCGTTCTGGCTCTTTAACCTTTTTTCACAAACGTTACTTGCGCGCTGCTGACGTTTTCCCATTGCAGTGTTTGCTGGCTGTACTAGCTGTCTAAATCACTGTAGAGACTTAAACCACAGGGGTTTAAGTTCTCAAATAAGCAAAAGGCGCCCTTGTTGGGATATTTCTCTTGATTTTTGTTATTTTTTTAATATTACGCTTACTGTCAAATACAGTCAAAATCAATCACAACGTACTGGCTTAGTACTGGGAGCAGGTGAGGGGTTTTATTATATAATATAAGAAATGACAAACCTAATGGGTAAGCCAGACTTTTTATATCACCATGCGAATTGGACCCGAAACCGATCGAGCTAACTGTAGGCAGGTCTGAACGTAATCAGGACCGAACCGGTGTCTGTTGCAAGAGACTCGGATGACCTCCAGTTAGGGGTGAAAGGCCAATCAAGTTCGGTTAATAGCTGGTTTTCTGCGAAATATATTCAGGTATAGTGTGTGTAATTGAACATTTTTATATAAAATAAGCCTTATTGCTTACGAGAATTCTTCAAGGCAACTCGTTTTTTAAATAGAGGGCAATTTTTTCAGTAGAGCGGGTTCTGTTATAAACAGTACACGTTTTACTCTTTTATCGAGCCGGTTAACAATAGTGCGACAAATATTGCTTGCTTTTACGAAACGCGTTGCCCATGCGCCGTATTATGTCAACTTTATGCGTGCACTCGTATAATAGGGGAGGGTAACAACTTCGAACCCGCGAAAGGGGCAACCCCCTCCCCTCATTTATATTGAAAAGTAATCGTCGTTTTGTTATTATACTTACGAATTTAAAATACTAGCGGGTAACATTGATTTCGGTTAATTTAATGAAAAAAAAATTTATTACATAAGGGGCAAAGTATTTTTTTAAGGCGTTTTTGGTATAATTACTAAAAAAGTTTAAATAAATATGCATAACTGAGGAGGACAACGATAGTGCACCAAGTAGAGTTTGCTATTACGTCGTACAGCGCCCATGTGCCGTGATAGGTGGATTTTATGCGGGCACTCGTATAATAGGGGAGGGTAACAACTTCGAACCCGCGGAAGGGGAAACTCCCCTACCCCCTAAATTATATAACAAAATAAACCTCAAACAAGATTTATATACAACCCTATACTTTATTCTTTACTAAAGGGGTAGTTTTTTTGTTTTAGATAAACAACTTATTTATAAACCAATTTTAATCGAATCCTAATGGGTAAACATTTAATATAACAGGTAATCCCGATCATCGGACAAAAGCTACGCTAGGGATAACAGGCTAATACGCCCTTAGAGTACCCATCGATGGGCGTGTTTGGCACCTCGATGTTGGATCATCGCGTCCTGTGGCTGAAGGAGGTCATAAGGGTTGGACTGTTCGTCCATTAAAGCGGTACGTGATCTGAGTTCAGAACGTCAAATTTTTCGTGGCGTTTGCTCTATTGAGCATCGGCTTTTTCGGCGAAACCTTCAGATTTTTCTATGGTAATGCCGAGGGTGACAAATCAAAACGTAATTTTTATATACAATGTTTTTAAAACTTGATTTATTATTGTGGAGTTATGTTGCAGGATTTTTAGACGGTGACGGTTGCATTACTGTCCAGATTGTACGACGCGCAGATTATGTTCTTGGTTTTCAGCTACGCTTTACCATTCAATTTACTCAAAAGCTTTCCCGACAGAGTCATTTGGTCTGGCTAAAAGACCTGTTGGATAATGTAGGTTATATTCGTGTAAAAGGCCGAGGTTTGAATAAGGTTTGTGACTATACAATTGTAGATGAGGTGTATGTAAAAGCACTTCTTGAGAATTTATTACCCTTTCTTCGACTTAAAAATAAGCAAGCTTCCCTGTGCTTGCAGATTTTGGGTAAATACAGTTCCAAAATGGCCCCGAGTGAGTTTGTCGGGCTATGCTCCCTAGTAGATCAGTTCGCCCTCTTGAACGACTCTAAGAAACGAAAAATTACGGCTAAAACAGTCTCTGACTATTACAGTAATCGCTCTTCAGTCTTACCAAAACGCGGGCGCAAAAAGAATCTGTAAAAATTTTATTAATATTAAACGTTTGATTTGTGCCCGTAGAGACTTCCCTTCGGGGGGATTGCATAGAAATACTATGCAATAATACGCCGACGTTTTCTTTTCAAGGAGAGCCGCGCTCTGTTTGAGCGAGGCCCCTCCTCTATCTCATGGGACGAGATCAAGGAAAATGAAAGACATAGTCCATACCCTTTGGAAACATTGGGAGTTATATGCGTGAGACAGTTCGGTTTCTATCTTTGTTAGCGTTTGGCAGAAACACAAGCGTTATTGCTAAAACGTAAGCCAAAGCAAGACCAGCCGCCGGCAGCGCGTACGAAAGGACCAGACTGCTATGAACCTCTGGTGCACTAGTTGTCTGTTTAACGGCATAGCTAGATAGCTAAGTTCAACAAGGCTTTATTGCTTTTATTTAATCAGAACAAATGAACCTGGCGCACTCGCTTGGGAACTTTTATATATTTAGTTTGAGAACCCCGGCCAAGCACGTGCCAGCAGCCGCGGTAAAACGTGCGGGGTCAGCTTAAAGCGTCTTGACTAGGCAAAAAGAGCGTCTGAGCGTAGTGGTGAATATCGTAAACGTAGGGTATTACTCGGAGTATCGGTCAAATGATAATATACCGGGTGGAAAGCCGAAGGCGAAGGCCCCTACTTGGCGATCACTGAAGTTTCAACGCGGAAGTTTGGGTAGCGAACCGGATTAGAGACCCGCAGTAGTCCCTCCCGTCAATACATTATGGCAATAACCATAACGCCTGGTGATACGGTGGCAACACTTTAAATCAAAGCAATTGGCAGTTATAGAGATGCGCGGTGGAACGTGCTGTTTAATTGGATGATACGCCAAGAATCTTACCACTTTTTATATAACTCATCGAAGACACGTAGCTTAGTGGCCTAAAGCACTGGTCTCATAAGCCAGCTATCGCAAGTTCGAATCTCGCCGTGTCTACACCTCTTCAACTGGGGATATAGCATAGAGGTCTGTGCATGGGTCTTCTAAACCCACCGTGGTGGGTTCGATACCCCCTATCCTTGCTTTAATAGAACGTAGCTTAGAGGCCTAAAGCAATGGGTTCATGCCCCACCAATCGCAAGTTCGAATCTTGCCGTTCCAATTTATATAAAATGCCGGTAGCTGACAAGCGAATGGCTATGTATTGTATACACACAATCAGACATCGGGTGCGAAGATCCGATGTCCAAAGGAGAACAGTCCAGAGGTGGGGCTAAGGTTCCAAAGTATTATTACATAACAATAGGCGTCGCATGGTTGGAACGTTCGCGCTTAGGTATGAGAAATTCTTGTACCCTAGCCACGTTAGTCTGAACGATCACTACAAATCATCATGGCCCGTGTAAAGTGGGCGACTAGGCGCGTTACATTGGACTAAGACAAAAAGATACAAAAAAGTCCGAATTTTTGGATTGTGCTTGCATTAAGGGAGACCCTGTTTTTATAACCGGTTCATTTGCACCAAAATGCCACGCTGAAAATGCTCACATGAAAAAGGAATCGCGAGTAATCGTAGATCATCTACGCTACGGTGAAGGTAAACTCTATAGTGTACACATTGCCCGTCACCGCGTGCGATAGTATTGTACACGAAGAAACTTCGGCCACACAAAAGTTACAGCCGAGGAACGAATGCGTGATACTAGAGCGCGCGAAAGTCGTAACAAGGTTGGTGTTGTGGAAGCAGTACCAGTGTTATTTTTATATAAAAAGGGCAAGTGACTGATAGTGCACACAGTACAGTGATGGAACCAATGAAACTGGAAATAATTCTTGAATAAAAAAAAGCGACATTCTTTATCAAAAAGGTATGATCGCACATAAACAATCCAGGGGATTTGTATGCACTGCCCTCTTATTTCGTATTATACCAACACCTAGGCCCTTCGTAACGGAAAGGGGGCGAGCCCCATTGGATGAGGCCCCTTTATTAAATAACCAGCAATACTTTTGCGTACCTTTTGCAGTATGGGTCAGCGAGTCAATTTACATGAGTTAAGCCCCGCGCTTACTGAGATTTTTAAATAATATGAAATTTTCTTATCCCTTTCTTTACTCTAGTGTTGATTCAATGGAGCATAACTACCTCGGGGCTTCTTTAGCTCAAGTATTAGACATTGCCGGGCTGTCTGACGATTATACACGTTTTCTAAAAATGTTTGCAGAGGCAAAAACACAGTTTAGCCTGGGTAATAACCGCGCCGGGTGCGATGTACTCTACAAGATTTGGATGGATCCTAGAATTATCCCTGCCCTACTCCTGTGCGAGTGCTTTTATGCACGTAAACTTGTTGTACCTGATTGGGCTGGTCCGTGGAAAATTTATAGTAGTGAGCTGAAAAAGCCTTCTGGGGGTACCCGTCCAATCGCAATCCCAAATTTAGGTGTTCGTATACAGATGGGGGTTGTAAACAAGTTGTTACAGGCTAGTACAGACTCTTGGGACAAAAAGACTACCGGATTCCGACCGGGCGTAAGCACTCAAATGGCTATGGACATGCTCTATCAAAAAGCATTAGCCGCTTACCGTCAAGAGAATATATTAACTCTTGCCCAGTTTGACATTAAAGGGGCTTTTAATCATGTAAACGTGCAGGATTTGTTTAATCAGCTTGAGTTAAATTGTTTGCCGCGTAAAATCAAATTACTTATTTGGGAGTGGCAAAACGTACCTACTTTAGCACAAATGCAAGGTTTAAAACAGGGCTTTTCTTATAGTCCAACACTATTCGCTTGGTATATGGACCATATTCTCGTAAAACATTCCCCCTTTTTTGCTTATGCTGACAATCTCGCAGGCGTATTCCAGTCCCCGGACGAGGCATGGAGTGCAGTAGACTCTGCTGCTAATGTCTTGAATCATTATGGTTTATTCTTAAACAACCGCTCTGTGACTTTTCTAACTGCTAAAAAGTCTGATTCTAAAAATATGCATAAATTTAAGTGGTTGGGGCACACTCTAGTTCTACCTGATTTGAAAGTAAAGTACAACACTACCAAACCCCTTGTAACCGGCGTAAAACCTCTTATCATTACCCCCGATAAATGGAAAGTAATGCTAAGAGAGACCCAGTGGCTAGATTTTGTTTTAGACATTGACTGGCGATAAAATAATAAACGCGCGGTAGGCTCAACCTTATTTGGGGTTGGGGGTTGGGCTAGGTGCTCAACTGGGGGCCACCAAACTGTACTGGGGTGGGGTTTGCTGGCTGTACTAGCTGTCAAAATTCCATTGATGCCTGTACATCTATGGTTGCCAGGAACTCCCGTAGCTGCACTCATGTACCATTTTTTCCCCACCCTACCGCTCATTTCGTTTTATTCGACATACTGTCTTTTGATTTTTTAATATTTAAAGCCATTTAATGGTGCACCCCTTCATACGTCTAAACCTTAACTGTTTTGTTTTTAAAGAAATTGGTAATTTGACTAATGGAGGTTTTTCTTTTCGCTTGGTAACGAGACACAAAAACAAGAAATTAGGGGTTTTACTCCCGTCTAAAACCCCTAACATATTACTAACAAAATAACACTCTATTTTGATACTTTGAAATAAAATTTATATTATAGGCCCTTTATTTCTTGTGTTTTTTTTCATATTGTTAAAATTGTTTATTTTAATAAGAAAAAATAGCATACAGAAAACTTTACACCTTTCGTCCCGCCCTAGGTCTCTAGCCCCTAAACCATAAACCCCTGTTGAAAACTATATTGAAATTAACCCTTTTTCACTTTCAAGCACCAAACAGGGCCTTTTTGAACACTTTTATGCCTTTTAAGCTCTTTTTTCTTACCTTATTTTTACCTTTTAAAACTGCAACGCTTTTTACGTTTCATCTAGACTTCTTTTGTACTTTTTAATCTATTTCTCGTTACCCGTGCCTAAACACCTGAAAATTGACACACTTCTAACCTCAAAAACAAAAGTTTTAATAGAGGTCTTATTACACTGTAGAACTCTAAGACCTCGCTTAGCCACTTTTGCACCAAATATAGCCTTTTGACCCCCTTTTTCCACTTAACGCTACTTGGAATGAGACGGCATGCGCGAATTCCAGCCTAAAGAAACATA
>VFQN01003030.1_pt1 | contig 24820 bp, 27 predicted proteins | sample 3512371 | NCBI WGS metagenome assembly VFQN01 (sample SAMN10412370, study PRJNA504923) | tailings metagenome | isolation source: Replicate 2 from Balatoc abandoned mine | place: Philippines: Itogon, Benguet | collected 2017-08-28 | reverse complement strand
AAGAAGTGTTAGATAAAGAAAGCTTGAATGGCGTTGAAAAGTCCGACATTAAAGAATGAACCTTTATTTCTAATCAATAGATATGAATCTATTGATGTTAGGGTTGCACGAAATCTATTAGAATCTATGACGCAGAATCTATGAATAATAGATACTGCGTACACCTTTTTATCTTTCCAGAAAGAAGACCTCGCAGTCTAATAAGATTTTTGAATTTGTTGATCAATGCGATCTGAGTCGATCCAACCTTTACTGTACAGGATCCATTCGAACCTTGCACTCGTTACACGTGGATATGACGTTCATAATCTTCCTTCTGGTCTTTCTGCTAATCATTCCTCATCTTCAACTAAGCGAAGGATTCGTTGAGTTCTATCAACGATCAAACAATCTCAAATCTTTAAGTCCTTTACCAATTCGAGTTCATCATTCTTCACCGATTTCTTCCTTTAAAGAGAGTAGTGCACTCTTTGAAAGCCAAAATCCACATCTAATAATTCCAAAGAAGTCGAGAAATCTTGTGCAAAGAGTCATAACAGGTGTATCGCTCGCAGTTATTGGCACGTTCTGGATTGCATCAGGGAATGGATTGTTTTCTTTGGGATTTTTGATCACTAGTCTGGTGGCTCAGAACGAGTATTACAACATGTTAAAGGCGATAGGTATCAATCCCGCCTCTAAAACAGGAACAATTTCCTCCTTAATGTGCTTTGTCACTGCTGCCATGTTTCCAGCATACCACGAGCTGGTAATGCCATTGTCAGCGACGATTCTTATGCTCTGGCTGTTAGTGTTTAACAAAAAATCAGCTCTTATTAGCGAAATTTCCACTTCCCTGCTTGGTATGTTCTATCTAGGCTATCTACCGAGTTTTTGGGTTCGATTACGAGCAATCGATTACGCGACAAACATACGATTTGTCTCCTTTTTAAGCGAAAAATTGCCATTTGTTAACCTTGCTCCTGATGGTTGGACTCTTGGGGCAATTGTCACTTGGTGGACCTGGTGTTCAATTGCTTTTGCAGGTAAGAAGTTTAGATCGAACGTATGTTCACATTTTGACAAGACTCCTTTCTACAATAGATGTCGGGGCGTTCTTTATGGGAAAAGCGTTTGGAAAACACAAGCTCTCAATAATTAGCGCGGCTGCTGGCTCTGCCTCTCCAAACAAAACCATCGAAGGAGCGATTGCAGGATTTTTGAGCTCATCGCTCTTCTCCGTGATTGGAGCATACACAATGCGATGGCCAATGTTTTGGTTGTCAGGTGTTTTATACGGGCTGCTGATATCCTTTTTAGCATTGGTTGGAGATCTGACGGCGTCAATGATGAAAAGAGACGCCAAGTTCAAAGATAGCGGGACTCTCTTGCCTGGTCATGGAGGAGTGCTTGATCGAATCGATTCATATCTATTCACTGCCCCTGCTGCCTACTTCTTTGTTATGAATATCCTTCCCCTTTTGCATAGAATCGAGACAAGATATTTGTTGAAGAGGTAACGCACTCTTCTAAACCTAAGTATTACTTCTTTTCGGATTTTTTTTCATTAAAATTCTTCTATTTCCTCTTCGATTGAAATTTGTGGGACTTTAGGATCATTATTGTTCGGTAGGAGTTCGATGGAACTGCTCGCGATGATAGAGTTTGGGTCTGTAAGTAGTCCATCAAATCGGTTGTATCTGGTCGAAGAATCTGTGCTCAGGTTCAAAGGATATATTCTCTCTAGACTTCGCAGTCTAAACATAAGCACTGAACTTAATTCCTCATCTTTGACAACACTATAACTATTTTGCTCCACAAATCGAATGAGAGCAGAGGCAATCTCAGAAAGAGCGATCTAGATAGAACAGGTGAGGGGGAAAGGAAAATAGAACCACTTGCTGAGATTACCTGCGCAGTTTTCGGTAATGTCAAGTTCCCAAAGGAGCTATCCATCAAAGGGATAATAGGTGGATTTTCTGAGGTAAAGAATTGAGAAAGCGCAAAAGATGCTTCAGCCAAAGCAGTCTCAAGGAGGCAGATGATTGAGTCAAGATTCTGCAAGACTAAAGGGCGAGTTGGAAATTCATCACTTAACCCAAATACGTTAGATTGCACGATGATTTGGAAAAGGCATTGCAATAGAAATAATCTCACGCAATGTTTGCGGTGAACGAAAAGATTCACAAGACCCTTTTCTTCACTGTCATCATTATCGTCCTGGAGATTGAAATTGGAACCTTTTTTGATCGTGGAAGCAATCTTCCCATTCTTGACAGAAGTATCTTTGATTAAGTAAGCATGCTGTTGTGTGAGACAGAAGAGCGAAGACAAAATCCTACAACCAAGTAAAATTCGGTCAAATTTTGATCATTAATGAAATAGAAATAGGACAACTTACTCGAGAAGAATTTTCAATTTCCACTGTGTAGGAGCGAGATGTGCAGGTAGTTCGTTGATAATCGACACCCATGATGTGAGAGACTTCATGACGACAGCGATCAGTTGCAAATAATGGGAGAAATGCAACAAACGAAGGAAAATGCGAACAGATTCAGCCACCTCAGTAAAGACTTCAGTTGTAGTCTCAGATACGGAGTTTTCTTCGCGGAAGGAAAGTAAAAGTCTGTAGACAATGTAAGATGCAGTTTGACAACTGGCGCAAAGGAGCTTCTTGTTCGAGTTGAGGCTTTCAAACCATGGTGCATCCAAAACGAAGGTGACTGTCTCTTCTCCGACAGGAGGTTCTGGCATTCCCAGTCTCGGAAATATTGTCCCTTTCAGCATCATAATCCACCTTTTCCTCCGAACTTCTACATCAAGATCCAAAGAAATCATTTCATCTATTGCCACAAGATACCCGAGCCCTAAAATAGCAGTTGTTTCGATTTTCTCGCTGTCCTTCAGAAGGTTCTCATAGACAGAATACAGTCGAGATAGCGATGAGAAGTTGTGAGTGGCCTTTAAAGTTGCTTGGATGGTAGAGAATTGAACAAGATATTTGTTCAAAGCAAATGCAGCTTGAATACGAACAGCCAACTTTGAATCTGCACACCCATTTTCGCACTTCTGCAAGCCGTCAATCCAAATAGAGTTCAAAGACGATGGAGATAAATCAGACAGCATCGGAATAACTACAGCTATAGTTTCTCCAAGACAACGAAATGCAGATGATCTGACGTTCCCGACAGGATCACCAGCGAGATTTAGTAATTGCTGAATCACCGGGACAATCGAAAAGGAACGGTCAGCTAAAAGAATTCGCCAATGGAATGATTGAAAATTTCCAAGCGTTCTGCAAGCCTCATGACGGAGAGAATGGCTCAAGGAGGAGAAATATTGATTAACGAGAACGTGAAGCAAACTAAGGAGGGATAAAGGTTGATAGGAAGATGAACTTCTTAAAGAAAGAATCTCGCCTCCTCGTTGTTCCCACTGTAATATGGCTTGAACATATTGTAAAAACAGATCTAGCTCTCCCTCACATGCGGAAGATGATACCAAAGTCGATATTGTGCGGAGGAAAGAGAGATTTGTATCTGAGCTGGGGAAGGGATGATGTGGAGATGCGGGAAGGTAAAGCGGCAGATAATGATGAATAAAAAAGCTATTTATTTGAGACCACTGTGACGAAAATTTCCATTTCTTTTCAAAAGAGAAATAAGCAATCTTGTTCCATACGATTAGAATGGAATAGCTTCCATCAGATAGAGAGAACTTCTTTTCATGAGGGAGGAGCGATTGAAGATTTGGTGGGAGACAGCTTGGTCGAACTACTGATTTGAGAGCACGGGCAATGTAGGGTTGGTAGTGACGATTATGATTGTTTGACAGAGTTTTCGTCCATTGTAGTAGCCATTTTAATGACTCTTCAGCGACGGGTGATAACTGAGAGATGTAGCTCGAGAAATCGTTACTGTTGTTCAGATTGTAACCTTTCTTCCTATTGAAAGACTGCAATTGCTGAGGAACTGATACTGTAAAGCAATTAAACGCAATAACTTCAAAGAGGCGAGAGAGTTGTGACTCGATAAGTGGTAAGTCTTCTTTCGGTGGATGGAGAAGATTGACGGGCAGAGGAGGATTTGTTTGGGTATTAATTGGAAGGGACCGAATGAGTTTTGAGAAAAACTGTAAGACATTGGCATGGATGGTGCTAACTGCAGCAAAGAAAGGATGAGTAGTATCTGAGGCTTCGTTATCTTCGCTGTGATATACGGATGAATGAAAAGGATGATCTTCATCACCTGAACCACTTTAGCAAGAATTTTAAGAATCTTCCCTCCCAATGATGACGTTGATGTCGAGAAAGAAACGGTCCACTTCTTCAGAAAATTTGAATCCAACGTGAAGACATCAGAGAACGCCAGCGTTTTTCAATTTTACGATATATCGTCTTCTCTTAAGACGATCGTTCGGCTTCGTTTGAGAAAAAGAGGAAATTTTCATTCTTCCCCAGCCTTTACTCATTTAATTAAGCACCATGAGTTCTCGCAAAGAGAAACAAGGGAACAATCAATCTAACCAAGCTACTGCCAACTCTACGAAGCAAAAGCAAGGAGGCAAATCCAATGAGCAGGGAAAGGGCAATCAGGGGAAAAAGCAAGGCAATAAGCAACAAGGCAACAATAATCAGCGAAAAGGAAGCGTATCCCAATCAATCGAAGAAGATGTGAAGAGGGAGCAGAAGTTGCAGGCTGTGTTATTGGCAGACAGTTTCTCCCAATCTTTTCGTCCAGTCACATTAGAAACACCGAAAGTTTTGTTACCAGTCGTGAATATTCCGATGATCGAATATACTCTTGAGTTTCTTGCTCAAAATGGAGTCGAAGAAATAATCGTGTATTGTGTGTGGTATGCGAGCGTCATTGAGGCTTATCTTGCGAAGTCGAGATGGTCCTCACTTCTCTCCATAAAATGTGTTTCCTCCAGTACCTGTACCTCCGCTGGTGACGCTCTGCGCGATTTAGACTCTCAAAACATCGTTCGTTCTGACCCATTCATTCTTATCGCGGGTGATGTTGTCTCGAATATGAACTTAAAGAAGGCCATCGAATTCCACAAGTTAAAGAGGAAACAAGATCCGAACAACATCATGACTTGCGTTTTTAAGAAAGTTCAAAGATTCACCCCATCGAAGCCGCTGCTAGACGATCTCGTGATCGGGTTGAATCAAAGTTCAGATCAGATCTTATTCTTCGAGGATCAGATTCATCGCAAAGAAGTGAACTTCGCTCTCGAGCTCTTCGGCAATAACAACACCAATGAAATTACCTTCTTCACTGACCTTCTTGACTGTAATATTGATATATGCTCACAAGAGATGCTTCTTCAGTTTAGTGATAATTTTGATTATCAGGTTTGTGACTGATTTCCTCTTCTATTGCCATATTAAATTGCCGCTTCTAGGACATTCGACAAGACTTTGTTCGCAATGAAGTTACGAATTTTGCTCTGGGAAAGCACTTGTATGCATACATTCTTCAAGTAATATCAATTTCATTGCCTTATCATGTCTCATTAGAAACTTATCTCTCTCTAATGTAGAACGAATATGCGGCAAGAATCAAAGATCCTCATACGTATCATGCAATCTCGCGTGATATTGTGACAAGATGGGTTTACCCTTTCGTTCCTGATGTGCAACTACTGGAGGACAGCCAACAAGCGACCTACGTCCAGTCCCGGCGATACGTTTACAAGAGCACTGGTGTTAAGATCTCTCGTTCAGCTAAGATCGAGGAGGAAGTTGTGATAGGACGAGGCAGTGTCATAGGTGAAGATACTTCAATTACGAAGTCGATCATTGGAAAAGATAATCGAATTGGCTCTGATGTTTTAATGGCGAATTCGCATGTTTGGAATAGTGAGTGCTATTCACTGCAATCATTCTTATGTTCTTATCGCTGGTGTAGATGTGACGATAGAAGATGGCGTTACGATTCATTCTGCGATTATTTGCGACGGTGCTGTGATTCGACAAGGAAGTGTTATACCTCGGGGATGCATTATCTCGTTTGGAGTAGAAGTAGGACCGAATACGCGACTCTCTGAATATGTCAGAATTACGAAGGTATTTCGTTTTTGTTTAATCACACACCAGCTTTTAGATGATACCTTATCGGTTTAGAATGGAGAGAACCCTTCTCTCCCTCATCTCCCGAATGTTCAAGGAGTGGTTTGGTCTCCTGAACCAAGTGAGTTTTACTGTTCTCTCCGTGGAGTCTTTCCTTACAACTTCTTCACACAGATTCGAAAGAGTTTAGTCGAGTTACTGTCGAATCAGATGGTGTACAAATTGATGAAAGCAAAGCATTGCGCATGAATTCTATTGGATGTTATGAGGAAGAGGTCTGGAGAAGGTGTGTTTATCAGTTGCTTTGCGCACATCAAATATTAATTTCTGCTATAGAGATTTATGGTCAGTGATGGCCGAACCTGTTGAAGAAGAAGATGATGATGACTACGATGAAGACTTTTACGATGATCTTCGAGTACAGTATGGAGTCAATAACAATGCGGCAACCAGTTCCAAACCAGACAGTAACGGCGAAGAGAGCGACCGAGACTTTTTGGCCGAAGACGAAGACGAAGACGTTGTTTTCCGCGACCCAGTCTTTTGCAAGAATATCCTCGAACTTGTTGTCACCGCAGCAAAGGAAGGACACCCAGTGGATTCGACTCTTCTCGAGATCAAAGGATTAAAATTTGCTCAGAATAAGGTAATGAACATGTTTATTTATGTTAGCTTATATCAAAATAAACCTTTTGTAGAGTTTCGGTGATTGTCTACAAGGAGTGATTCAGGCTCTCTTTACTTTGGTTCTCGAGAAGTCAACCATGCCTCAAACCATCCTACAGCTTCTCAAGCAACATACAAAAGTCGATTCGATAATTTATCAACTAATGCGGCAACTGACCCAAGACACACGCAATGAGTAAGGTCTTCTTTCTCTTCGCTCTTTATTTTGATTGTTTTCACGATAGGATTGAGATAATCTCTTTCATTGAGGATTACGCGATGCAATCGGTGTATATCCAACCTATTTTCAGATTCGTACTTCAAACTTTGCACAACGCAGGCATTGATAACACGAAGAACTTCGACGAAGATGAGGAGGATGAATTGAGATTACTCAGCACAGAAGCGATTCTTAAATGGGCGCAAAAGAGAGAGGGGCTGAAGTCGTCTCATCCACGCAGTAGATTCATTCAGGATGCGAAGGTAAAAGAGTTTATTGAGTGGTTGAAAGAGGAAGAAGAGGACGACGACGACGATGATGATGAGGACGACGAAGATAACGATGATGAAGACTAGTCTCTCCCTTTGAAGTGGAATTTCTAACTAATAGCAATGTCTTCGTAGAGTAGTGATTAGAATCTTTTCAACGTAATCAATCAAGAGATTTCTCGTACCTGTCAGATTTCTTCTTTGATCTTCGATCCAACAAATCCTCACGAGACAGAGTGGAGGACGTGTTTTCTGTGACGATTTGATACCCTCCAAAGGCTCCGCCCTTCTTCACTCGATATGTAAATTGTGATCCTCCTTTCGATGCATACGTTCCAAAAGCAGCTTCCTCGCTACGGTCTCTCTTCTCCGCTTCCTTCCGCTGCTTTTCCTCCAAATCTTCAGGATCTTTGGGTGCTTTTATATATCTACCATGAATTTAAGCGTCATAGCAACAGATAATGAGTAAGGAATTACTTGAAGGGAGTTGTGGAGATTAAATCGCTCGAGAAGGCAGAGCTAATTCCTATACTCACATTAGAAAGAACCATTCGCACAATTTTAGTTTCTTCTTGTAGTCTAAAAGGTAGTTGAGGAAAGAGAAAAAGTGTCAACAAAGATTGTTTACGTTGTTGGATGTGTGACGATGATAGCATCGTTCACACTTAACTGAGACATGAACTGAGTGTCATGTCCATGAATCGTACTCCCACTTGATGTTATTCGACCCGTTCCAGCCAGTATCTCGATTTCACTCTTCATTTCCGTTTGGTCTATGTCTTCTGAGAGAGGAGCGCTTTTCCTTTTGCCTAATAAGCTAGCAATTTTTATTAGACGAAGCGATGTAAGTATTGAAATAAGAACCTTGGTTTGGAGACAAGATTGACAGTTTTACTGTCTCCCTTGAAGCTCAACTTTCCCTTGACAACTTTCTTGTAAACAATCTCTTCTTTGCTCATGATTTGTCGAGTAGTTGAGTAGTTTAGTCTCGTGTGTCTTTTCTGAATTAACTGTATGACTGCAGCGTATTATTATGAAATCCTTCGTGAAACGATTTTCAAATTTCAACAAAATAAATTAAAAGAACGAAGCAGATAGACGGACTCCTACTGATTATATTCGAATGCTATGAGTGTTTTCCAACTTCATGAGTGGTGGACTACTAAGGTGGGTGAAGATGAAGAGTTCGATCAGTATTGCTTTGGTATTGGGAATGTCGATAACTCGCTTCCTCCCTCAAATAAAATAGTTGTTGGATCCTTGCAAGGGATGCTTCGGATGTACCATCCAAGCAAACCGAATTTTCGAGTCGAGGATCTTGTATTAGAAGAAAATTTAAATAAGCCAATCTTGCAGGTTGCTATAGGAAGATTCATTCCCTCGAACGACACACTCGCCTTAGCCGTCCTCCACCCAAGAGAGCTGATAGTTTATGAGATACTACCACAAGGTAAGATTATTCATGGATCTTGTAATTTAATTTAAAAATTGCACTGTCAGCTGTGAAGGACGATCGAGTGAGCTATTACTCCCTCAGGAAGCTTTATTTGCACGATTTAGGGATCGATGGACGTCATTTTACCGCTTACAATATGACTTTCGGTGCCTTTGGAGGTGTTCGCGGGAAGGATATGATCATCGTGCAATCAATGGATGGAAAATTGCAGATCTTTGAGCAATCTGCTCATGCTTTCAGTCGACAATTAGCTGACTGTTTAATCCCAGGACCACTCGCCTATCTACCAAAACTAGATGCTTTTATAACTGTTAATTACGCTGGAATTGCGGAGTGTTATCGGTATCAGGTCTTAGCGTCCTCTGCGGGAGAAATCGGGCTCTCTAGCAGTGCAAGTGAAGCGAAGTCCGACCATCGAATAAAGGCAGTCAAATCAAACGTGGTTGAATGGGCTACAAATCTAGGTGAAGGTTGTCGTCAGATTATTGTGGGTAATTTTTCCTCCATTGAATCTGTTGCCGAGTCGGTGAATTATAGAAATTCTTCGAATCACGCGAACGAACTGTTGATGGTCTGCGATAAATCTCTTTTCCTGATTAAAGCAGAGACAGGTGGTATCATTCAACAGCGCAAATTAGATCGCTCAGATGCGTCATGTGTTTGTGTCGTTCCATACATAGCGGAACTTCCTAATTCGAACACTGCCATCGCCCATAACTTCCTCCTTGCCTATCAAGACGCCACGGTCCAAGTATTTTCTGGATTTCAGCTTATCTGGGCGGCGAGGCTTTCATCAGTGCCTGTCCACCTCACTGTGGCAACATTTGCAGGACAGAAAGGTCTGATTGCAGCGATCGATGAGAGCGGTTATTTGTCAGTGAATTTCTTGGGAACGAAACCAGCGATCCAACCAATATTATCTCAAGTGAGAGATTTAGATTATGACAAAATTGATGAGGAACATCGATCACTGTTACAGATTATTCGAGATTCTCAGAATGACACGAAGATCGATCAAGTCGATAAACTTCTCATTAAGTCTCAATTAACTCGCACCTTTGACTTGGAGAATAATAATCAATACTATTTCTCCACGATGGGTGCAGCTAGTGGTGAAGTGCTTCCAGCAATTAATCAAATGGTTTCTATTTATCCTTCTGCAGGTGCGACAGCCACACATGGCTCGACAGCGGCTGAAGCCATGATCAAAGCGACGATCCGATTATACTTAACTTACACGAATGAGCGACCTGCGACAAACGTCACACTAACGTTATCTACTTCCAATAATCTCTTCATCAGCCCCAAGAATATTCATTTGCCGAAAGTCACCGGACTTAAAACCACACCACTCGTTGTGAAGGTTTCTGTCTTCGCCACTAAATCTCTGTTGACAACTTCATTAGACCTCAATGTCACCGCTGCTTACACATCCCACAAGAATGAGCCTCAAATTACCTCTCACGTCATTCATCTTCCCGCATTTCTCGCCTGTAGACCGAGACCTCCCAGCAAAAATGCTCTTTATAAACTGACCCTTGACACGGACTTCAACGCCATTCCTCTCACTGATCTCTTCGCGGATGTCTTATATGCCTATCAAGAGGCTGGATTGGATATCGTGGAATTACTTGGTAATAACTCCATTCAAGCGATGGGTTTCCAGCACTTCAATAGTGCCATTGTGAACACATCTGTTGCTGACTCGTCTCAAGCAAATAACTCCTCGCTGAATCCTACTTTAGTGTCAATTCTTGTTTCGAAAAACGCAGGGAGATACCGTGTGCAATCTGATTCGTACTCTTTGATGTATTCGATACTAGCTGAGTTAGAACGCCGTCTAAATCAAAAGATTGAGAGTTCGCCACCTTCTGAGTCACAAACCTCATTGGTGAAATTTAATGACGCTTTGCCCTTTGAAGAGTATTTTATCCTCGTTCAATCTCACCTCTCTTACAGAATACAATTACTACAAGCTACGTCACGTCTGAATGATGTCTCGCAGCAGTATCGTCTGATTGAGAAGCGCCTTCTCGTTCGATTTAAAGATAAAAATCCCACGCCATTGAACGGATTGGATATCTTATTAAAGGAGACATACCAAAACTTGCTTCAAATAGGTAAGCTTTCTTCACTCAGTGTATCGCCATCTGTTAATTCATTTTCCTTGTAGCGGATGAGGTGGAGACGATTCAAACAAAAATAGCACAATATTCCAACGAAATCGAATGTTTTTCGAAGCTCATGACTCTGTTGATCTCATTAAAGTATCAATTCTCGTTATCTGAGCGACAGTTCTTACAATCGTTTTTGTGCCCTGAGATCAAAGACGGCATCGAACAGGTGATTAGAGTTGTTCAGATTTTAATTTATTTTGTTTACATGATGTTAGGGTTGGGAGGAAACTGTCACTTCTTCTTTACTTCATCTGTTGAAGATAACATCGAGCAAGAATCAGAAAGATGGAACTCATTCTGTGGGAACTTTGCCTGACTTTGAGGTGAGTCACAATATCCCTCCTTTCTCTCTCTTATGGTCATGTGATTTAAGATGCCCAAAAACATCGACAATTTGAAGAAGTATTTCATGCAGTTGATGGAAAGGCTCGACAAAGGAATGAAAATGACTTCATTTATGATAACTTCAAAGTAGCTCAAAAAAACATGACAAAATTAAAAATAATCCTTTCAATACAGACAACAACGCACAATAAAAGAGAAATACGATACCTAACAACAGTGACTCTTGTAGCCACTGTGATCACTACATCGATCAAAGAGCTAGAAAATGTTTAAAAAGTCTTTTCCATTCGATTTTCCTGCTTTGGAAGTCGCTGGATTATTACTAGTACTATTAACAGATGCAGCGCTAGACGCTTCAATTTTTCGGTTAAGAAAATTCGCGACACCAAATCTCGCACCGCTAGTTGCATTATTAGCAGGACGACTGGGTACTAATTTCTTCGCCGAATAAAAAGAGTTGGCGACATTTGTGCTGAAGATTCCTCGAGTTTGTTGGTCTCTCCCTGGCCCAGCTTCCGTCTGCTTGACAGATTGGCGAGCATTTGAGAGGGCTTGAGCAATTGTTGTCGGCTCCGGAACTTGCGCCGACTGAACACTTTTCTCGCTTGTTTGGGGGGAAGTTAGCGCTGAAGTTGCTGTAGTTCCTGGAAGCTTAACCACCTCTTCTGTCGAGGAAAGAAGATTTTGTTTTGAACCAGCAGCATCCTCCGAATTTGAAGAAATGTCAATTTGGACGAATTGGTTCACGACGTCTTCAGAAACTGATTCATAGCGATGATGTTTTCCACTCGGACTGAGCTCCTGCTTTGAGACAGCAACGTTAACAGCAGCATTTATATCGAGTTTCCGGATATCAGCGAGCTGATTCTCGTGAATTTGTTCGTTGAGGAATATTGATTTCCGAGTGCTCGAATTTCTTCGAATCTTCGCACTGTTGTTGTTACTGTTATTGTTATTAGTTGAAGAGGAAGATGAAGATTTAGTAAGTTCTCGCTGGGTTTGGGTAGACGGGTGGCTTGGAATTGTTTGTTGTGATTTCACCAAATTGTTTCCAACAATTTGATTCAAATTATTTGAGCTGTGTGGAAAATACGGGAACTTCGTCAAAGCGCGCTGACTAGACTGAGCGGAATGATTTGCTTCTGCATTATTGCTTTGCAATGGAGTATTCTGAGCATAATATGAAGGACGAGTAAGGTTTGGATGAGGTTCGTAGATAACATTCATTGATTTTGAAGGACGATTTAATTTTTTTGGAATTGGATCTTTCTGGAGATGCGTCACTCGAGGTTGTTGTGGAATTCGATACTCGTGGATAAGACGATTGATCACGCGCGTTACTTGATCTCTCTGCGCCTGAGTCTGAGGTGAACCAACATCGACTGGACACTTCCTCAGATCATGGACAACTTGGCAGCGATGCATGGCATCAACAGCGCTCAACTAGCAACTAGCTCAACAAAGCAGGAAGACGAAGAGATCTAGACACTTACCCCATACATTAGATGAAGCATAATCGAGACAATAGTTCCAGTTCTTCCGTGACCGCCCCAACTAAAGACAGCAATGTCATTTAAAAGATCCAAACCTCCTCTGAAGACTTACCAGTGCAAGTAAATCACCTGCCCTCTACTAATCTCATCCACTAGCTTTTTGGATAACTCCAACACTTTGCTGTCATCTGTAATTCCACAATCGACGATGGGGCAATGTTCGAAGGTTAAATCACTCTCTTGCACAATGTTGTGACCCGACAAACTGGAAAACGATTGTTTGTTCTTCACGATGTGAAGAACATCATGAAAGTACGGTCGCAGTGCAAGTCCTGGTCTCCATAATTCCTCTGGAACCCCGGGTCGGTACTATTGGCAATTGGGAACAAGGAATCAGCAACCGATAGAGAGGAAATGGAATCTGTGTGTTTTACCTCTTGTTGTAAACATACGAATTTTTTAATGCCTAACTTAAGAATGGAAGTGAGAATCTCAAACGTTTCTTCGTCGTCTTGTGTCGCAGGATAGGCGCCTACAAGAAGAACATTGGGAATAACCCAGTTGCTCTCAGTCGTTGGTCCATAATACTACCACAAAAAATTACCCCGGCAGATTTTACTTAAGAAAGCATTCTTACATCATTTTGGCGAAGGTGAGTAAAGGGAGTGAGTGGGGGAAATGTAAAATTTCTGAAGTCCGCGAGTGCGGAAGAAGCGGTTCTTGAAGTTTCTACGATGGTTTGAACATCGACTGATTGATTTTGAAAAGGAGCAGCAATGCTTCTCACTGCTGGTTTACGTGCTAGATCTGTCATATATTCTATCCTCTGGCTTTCTCATAATCGGGACGGACAGTACAGGCGAGGAAGGAAGGAGAGCAGTAATCGTCTTGTTTGTTAATTGTTCCGCTGTAACGTTTCCGCCTGACTTTCGACCGGCAGTGACGAAAACCGGATGTTTTGTTGCGGCGTGTTGTTTCATTTCTCTCGATTTCTAATAAAATAATAACGAGAAGCATCTCATAACACAATCACACGATGAGCTCAACGGGATCAGGGGTTAGTCCTTATTTTTTGCTTTCATATCAATGATGACCTGTTGGTAGTACGATTATTCATGTGGTACATTTTCACCTGACGGAAGAATCTTTCAAATTGAATATGCTCAAAAGGCAGTCGAGAATAGCGGGTAATGAAGGACTTTTGATTCAGTATGGAATAATCTTATTTAAGCTTTCAGAACTGCAATTGGTATTCGATGCAATGATGGTGTGGTAATCGCTGTTGGCAAGGTATTCCCTCTTGAGCGCTTTTCGATTTGATATTTCTCATCATTCCTTCTCAGCCTCAAGGATCTCGCATGCTTGTCCCTGGGTCTAACAGAAGAGTGTTCCCTATCGATAAACATGTTGGAATGGTTGTTGCAGGATATCTGGCAGATGGAAAACAAATTGTCAGTCGAGCGAGGGAAGAGGCAGAGAATTATCGAAATACTTATGGTCATCATATTTTACCAACGATTTTGGCAGATAGGCTGTCTCTGTATACTCATTATTTCACAATTTATGGTTCTTTGCGTCCCTTCGGATCAACAGCAATCTTTGCAGGTTTTGACGAAGATCTCGATAGTCCCCAGCTCTACATGGTTGAACCATCTGGAGCAGTTTTCCGATTCTTTGGTTGTGCTGCTGGTAAAGGTGCCAATGCTGCAAAGACAGAATTGGAAAAGGTTTTAAATAAGTACGGAACAGCAGGTATTTCTAGTCGACAGGCTGTGAAGGAATTGGCGAGAGTGTGAGTTGATTGATTGATTTGCACGAAATACTCTAATGAGCGTTTTTTACTCTAGTTTACAGACAATTCGTGATCCAGCAAAAGATAAGTCCTTGGAAATTGAAGTGGGTTGGTTAACGAAGGAGAATGACTGGGTTTTCTCTCATGTTCCAAAAGATTTGGTGGAAGAGGCAGATAAGCTTGCGCTAGCGGAGGTAGGAGTCAGAAGCACAACAGCAGCGACAGAGGAAAAAGAAATGGAAGTTGTAGAAATATAAAACACTGAAATTGTAGAGGTCATTCAAGTGAAATAAACCAAGTAATTTTAATCTCACACTTCACATTAGTTCTTCAAATCCTTCACCGGTGTCCCGATTACGACACTGCTTTCCGGCAGTCTCATCTCCGTGATAGTTTTCCCAGCAGAACGCGGTGTAAATGGACCAGAATTAGTTCTCTTGCGTTTGCTTCCGGCTGTCGGCGAAGACAAGGAGATTAGTTCACTTTCCTTTGCTTGCCACAGCTTTCCGGCTTCTTCTATAGCATCGGTTCGCCCAGCAGCAACCGCGGCAAAGGCGAAGAAAGGAGGGGAAGGACGACCAGGTCGCGATTTGAATTCTGGGTGAAATTGAGTTCCAAAGTAGAAGGGATGGACATCTCTTGGGAGTTCAGCGATTTCCATTCTAATTCCTGACTCATCTCGACCCGTAAATAACAAACCTTTAGACTCAAACTCGACAACTTTTTCGGGATTTACTTCATAACGATGACGATGTCTTTCGAGCACACTCGACTTTCCTTCGGCTTCTTCTGTTCCGTAGACGATAGATGACAAAGAACGCGAGGTTTTCCCATTGAAAGTGGCAACAGAGTCAACAATAGTGGATCGTGCACCAAGTCGCATAGTCCCACCCATTTCCAACGGGTTAATTTCAGGCATAAACACCACCACAGGCTGAGAAGTTGATTCCTCGAATTCAGTGCTATTCGCGCTCTCCAAATTTAAAACATGACGAGCAAATTCAATGACCATAATTTGCATCCCAAGACAAATTCCAAGGTAAGGAATCTTATTTTCGCGTGCATATCGTGCAGCGACAACTTTGCCAAGGCAACCGCGTGAGCCGAAACCTCCCGGAACCAAAATTCCACGAGAAGATTTTAATGAAATCCACGCTGTCTCATACTTTTGGGGGTCTGACACTTTCACACTCTCTTCGAGGTGCTCCGCTTCGATCCATAATATCACAATATCGATTTGCAACAAGATTGCGCTGTGCTTCAGAGCCTTGGTAAGAGATAAATAGGAATCTTGAAGACCGACATATTTTCCAACAATTGCGATTTCCACCTTCTCTTTAAACGAATCAACTATGTGAGCCATTTCTCTCCAGCTGCGAAGATCAGGTGCGTCGACCATGATATCTTGTAGCTGCAAGTGCTGTCGAGTGATGCGAGACAATCCTTGTTCCTCCAAAATTAGAGGTACATGATAAATATTGCTCACATCGAAGACGCTTAAGATATTTGCTGTTGGTACATGACAAAAAACACTAATTTTTTGTTTTGTCCCGAGAGGAAGATCTTCGGTTGATCGGCAGATAATTAAATCAGGCGAAAGCCCAAGTGCGCGGAGTTCCTGTGGTATCGCAATCAAAAACCTTAACAAGAAAGATTAGATTTACTCACTTTCACGCTATGTTGCGTCGGTTTCGATTTTTGTTCACCAACTGCTCCAATCACAGGTACAAGACTAACATGAACAAACATAATGTTCTCCCGCCCCACAACAAATTGGAACTGTCGAAGAGCTTCAAGAAATACCATGGATTCAATGTCTCCTACAGTACCACCGACCTGAACAGGTTTTGAAATTAATCTGTAAAACTAGGACAGAGAAAAAATTACCTCAATCAAACAGATATCAGGTGAGACGCCGCTTCCATCAACACAAATTTTCGATACTTCTTTGATCCAAGTTTGAATCATATCTGTGACATGGGGAACAATTTGAACGGTTTTTCCCAGATAGTCTCCTCTTCTTTCACGGCGAATGACCTGATAACCCATAAAATATTCGAGTGAAATGGCAGGTAACTCCTCACCTCCTTGTAAACTTTTCCAGATGTCATATTATGTCGGGCAGTGAGAGTAACATCAAGAAATCTCTCATAATTTCCTAAATCCAAGTCAGTTTCACCACCATCATCCAAAACGAAGGTTTCTCCGTGTTCAAAGGGTGACATCGTTCCAGCGTCGACATTGAGGTAGGGGTCGATTTTAATTGCAGTAACTCGCAGACCAGTTGACTTCAAAATTCGACCAATAGAACTAATGGTAATGCCTTTACCAAGACCGCTGACAACACCCCCAGTGACAACAATGTATTTCATTTGCAATTTACTCACTTCGAATAAATGGACGAGAAATCTAGGAGTGTTTTTTAAAATTTACTTCGCACAAGAATCTTCGACGTTACATTGTCTGGTGATCTGATTCTTCTTGACTTCTTACAGTAATCAAGTTTGTTGGAAGTTCATTAGAATAATCGATTATAAAGAAGGCTTTTATGTCTACTGTCATAAAGATATCAAAAACTACATGGACGATCCATCCATAGCTGAGTTAACATGATTCTCTATTGATGTTTGCATTTGGGACAACATTTTCTGCAACCAAATTTCCAAATTCTCTGTTGGGATAGGGGAGGCGTTTTCAGCAGATTGCTTGAAAAGGAAACAGTATTTTTCGAAGACTTCATTATGTAAAAACGACTTTAGCGCTTGCTCTGACAGTCTTGCAAACATTTGTTAGTGAGAAAAATAACAAATAACGCAACTTACTTCGATTTAAATTTCGTACGACCTTCGCTGACATGAACGTTGACAGTAGGTGCTACGACACAAAGCCTTACTGATGAAGCGATTGACTTCTCAAGAGCTTTTTTCGTGGTTTCACTTTCCAGAGCTATCCTTTTCAAAAGATCGTTCATCTTCGAAGTTTGATTCCGAATTTCAGCTTCCAAGGAGTCAATTTTCTTGTTTTTCTCGTTAATTATATTTTCTTTATCTGCTAAAGTGGCCTTTAGGGAATCTTTTTCTTGATTCGTAGTCTGAAAAGGAAATTAGAGGTGCGATAAAATATTCAGAAACAACCGACCTTCAGCGAGTTTTCCAGAGCTTCACATCGTTTTCGAAAGGTGGTTGTTTGATCTTGAGATGCTTTTAATGAGGTAGTCAAGGTCAAAATTTCGCTCTGACAAGTAGCTACTTTATCCTCGAGCTGGGATATCATTGAGTCGAGAGATGACATCTTGCTCTCTTGTTGAGTTATCAGAGCTTGCTTTTGCTGAATTACCATTTGGAGGTTTTTGTTTTGACCATCAAGTTTAGCAGTTTCTTCCGATAACCTGTGTATTTCCACAGCGTAAATCTCTTCACTGTTTTGGCGACTTAAACGAAATTACTCGAGTGAATTAAAGCGACGTATGCCTGACTTACCTTAATGAAGCCCTATTATTGTTTTCTAGCTCGGATAGTAAAGAATCCCTTTCAATTTGAATCATATGAATTTGAGAGAGAAGTCTATGGTTTTCGTTCTCGAAGTTATTCTTTAAACCTAAAACTTTCTCCATTTCCTGACGAAGTGAGGAGATTTCATTGCTGTGAGACTGCTGAGATTCCTCGAGAGATTGTCTAAGAGCCTCACTTGCACTGCGTTCAAAAGAGACCAGCTTTTTGAGTTTAAGAACTTCCTCTTCGAGTCTTTCAACCTTACGACTTGGTACACCACTCTCTATTCCTTTTTGGTCTGAATCAGCGGAAGCCTTGACATCCACGAGAGACTGTTCCAAAGCCCGCGAGTATTTCAAATCACGAAAGCTTTCTTCAAGCCGGGCTAGCTGCAATTTTAATGTTCTAATTGTTTCTTTGCTCTTTTTATTTGTTCGATCAAAAATTTCGCATTGCTCGCACTGAGTCCAAGATTTAGTTGTAAGTCGAAACTGAGAACCAGAAACAACTTTCAATGCTTTCGGTTTTATTTTGCTGAGGGAGGAAATTTGTGAAAAGATACTTTCATCCTCAGAGCTTTTAACATAGTCATTTTGAGGATAAAGTGATTCTTGTGCCCCAAGAGGAGGAAGGGAATTTGATAGAGAACTAGGAATTATTTCATGGCCATATCGATAAAGATGGGAACCTCCTTCACTTGAATGTGCTCGAGAATCCACTGATTCAAGTGATTTATTTCGAGTGAGATTCGTCGAAGACAATCTTTTGAGTACTTCGTGATTGGACATTTCTTGAATCAAGAAACAACAATGTAACCGCTAATTAAAGTATTTGCTTTAATTTCGATTGAGAGCAATTGCTTATTTAGGAACTACGTAAGTGAGAGGCAGCAGATCTTTAGACTTGTTGAACTCTAAGTGACAAGGCAGAGAGAAAATATCTTCAAGATGTTGTTCCTTGGATTCATCAACTCTGCTTTCATTATCTTGTTCCTTGGATCCTTTACCCCGAATGTTGTGTCTTTAGGTACGATCTTAAAGTTGATCACTCTAGAGTTCAATCTGTTTTTCAGCTCTCTCGCCCAGGTTCAAGATCGCTGTGGTCGGAGGTGGTCCCGCTGGAGCTTGTGCTGCTGAAATCCTTGCCCGCAATCCAAAAATTGAATGTATTCTACTTGAAAGGAAGCTTGATAACGCTAAGCCTTGTGGAGGTGAGGTTGGCACTTGATTGTGATAAATCGTAACTTTTTTGCGTAGGTGCTATCCCAGTTTGTATGATTGAAGAATTTAATCTACCTCCAGAAATAATCGATCGTAAAGTACGAAAGATGAAGCTTATATCTCCCAGTAATCGTGAAGCAGATATTGGACAGACTCTCGGTCCAAATGAATTTATTGGGATGACAAGGAGAGAGGTATTGGATAGATATTTAAGAGATCGTGCGATATCTCTTGGAGCTCAAGCTATCAATGGTTTAGTGACCGAAGTTGTGGTTCCTACTGGAACGGATGGTAAATATGTGATCAACTATGCCTCTGCGGATGGTAGTAGCAAGGAGTCTCTCGAAGTGGACTACGTAATTGGGGCAGATGGCGCCAACTCCCGTGTCGCGAAGGCCATTAATGCAGGAGAATATAACTATGCTATCGCATTCCAAGAAAGAATTAAGCTTCCGGAAGAAAAAATGAAGTTTTATGAAGAACTAGCGGAGATGTATGTTGGTGATGATGTTTCCCCGGATTTTTACGGCTGGGTGTTTCCAAAATATGATGTAAGGGTTGTTTCCCCGGATTGTTGATTTTTTTCATCAAAAATTGCCCATTGTCTGCATAGCATGTAGGAGTTGGAACTGGAACCGTTGTTAATCGTCCAGCAATAAAACAGTATCAAAAAGCGATGAGAGATCGATGTGCCCAGAAGATTGAGGGAGGGAAGATAATTAAAGTTGAGGCACACCCAATACCTGAGCACAAACGAGCTAGAAGAGTAGTCAATCGAGCGGCATTAGTAGGTAAAATTTTGTATCCTTCGATATCCCTTAATTCGAACGACTTCAGGTGATGCTGCTGGTTATGTAACAAAATGCTCCGGAGAGGGTATTTACTTCGCGGCAAAAAGTGGCCGCATGGCGGGACAAGCAGTTTCAAAGATCGTATCTCAAACTGGTCAACTACCAAATCAACAACAAATGATTCAAGAGTACATCAAGCCTTATGACAAACTCTACAATCCTACCTACACTGTGCTGGATTTATTACAAAGGGTTTTCTTCACAACAAATGCTGCTCGAGAGGCATTTGTTGAGCTGTGCAGAAGTGAATATGTGCAAAGGGTAACATTCAATAGCTACTTGTACAAAACTGTCCAGGGAAATAACCCAGTGCAGGACTTGAAGCTTTTGTTCGATACATTTGGTGCTTTACTTCGTGGAAATGCTTTAGCTCCTGCTGATGCTCCATTTTCCAATCCCGTCGAATCCTTAAAGCGCTTGTAATGTAATCAAAGATTACAAGATACCTTCCACTAATTCATATAGTTCTTCATCATGCTGCATCCTTATTCTTCCTGTACGAACTCGTGACATGGAAATGTTGTAAATCAAGCCATCACCACCCCTCACAAGAATTTTCTCATGGTCAAAAGAAAGAATAAATCCGTAAAAGGATTCTGAAGAAGAATGAGACACTATTTCGACAACATCTCCGACCACGAATCGAACATTATTTATCAACAGCCCTTCGGACGTGATTGCTATTGCTTGAACTTTGGACGCTGACAGGGGGCAAACTATCAATGAAGATGTTGAAGAGTCCAGATCCAAACTAATATCACACGTGAGAAAGTTAATAAAGGCTGCAACATCCTTCTTACCGAATTTCTTCGCGAGAAAGGCTCATTCGAATTGAAGATTTTAAGTTTGTACCGAAAAGGGTTTCATCTGATTCTGTTTGATGCATTTTAATCTGAACAGCGTTATTGCTTAAAAAGTTATGCATATTTTAGATATGCATATTGATAGTGGTTTTCAATATATTGATAGAATTAGAGTCAATTCAATTCGATGTGTGCAAGATCTACAGAAACACTCCAACAAAAATACTATCTGGTATTAAGATTACGTTTAAAACAATTTCGTGGAAAGCGATTAAATTTCTTTTCCACTTCAAATCTAAAATACAATATCTACAATTTTACGATTCGTCGTTTTGGCTATTCTTCCGATTAAAAACGGGGAGCCCAAGGGGACTAGCATATTCGACATAAAATGTTTGAGCTTTCAGTTCTTCAAAGATCTTACCTTTCAAGGAGGCGTTTCTCTGTCTCGCTGAGTCTTTTCTGTTTCGACTTTTTTGCTTTTTTTCCCGGAGAGACTTCGCGACGACTTCCAGTTATCAATTCTTCGGGTTGATCAGTTAAACCGAAGCTCTCTTGGACTCTTCCAATTGTTAGATCAGGTGCAGAGCGGCCGCGGGAAGGTGATGATGCAGTCTGTAAAATGATAAGTTTCGGAAACAACAGAATGCGACAACCTACATTATTGTTGTTCGAGGTATCTGTAAGCGGGGGAAGTGCTTTTCTCCTTGGCTGATGCGACTCAAACTTTGCAAAATCAATATCCAAGCCACCGTTTCGACCTTTCCAAGCACTCTCTTTCAATACTTTCAATTGATCCTCACGTATCTAGGCACTGTTGAGGAGAGGTCGAGGGAAAGATAAAATATCTTACCTTTGCTCGAGATTTTTTCGCTGCTTTCAGCTCTTTCTTCGAATCATTGTGATTCGACAATCGTCCATCCTCTAGCTTTTCTAAACTTGGAGGTTTACTCATGGCAGTCAAATTAGTTGGATGAAAGCCTGTTGTTGTATCGAGTGAAGCTGTAACAGCTGTTTCGAGGAGATAAGGAAAGCTTGACTGTTCAGGATTATTATCTCGAACATCGACCACACATACAGTTTCGACGACACCTCCCTTGCCAAAAGCATCGCTTGATTTTTGGGCCCAGGATTCCGCTCCAAGTGCTTCGATTTTCCCTCCAGCATGCACATAAACATGCTTCACCTTTTCACTTCGCTCCAGCGCTTCCGCTAGCGTTTTAATGCCTGCCTTCGAAACCTTATTTCCTTTTATGTCTAGGAGCTTCACCCCACTTTTCCCCGCCAAAATTGCAGCTAATGCGCGTGCTCCATCATCAGTAATATGGTTCCCACGTAGGTTCAGTTCTTGTATTGAAGTATTATTTCTTAACAGTGCCACTAAAGCATGGACTTCTTCATCAGTTAGGTTTGACTCGGGTAATTGAAGGACACCTCCGGAACCGTCATTCACAGACAAAGCGTGTTCCTTTACGGCATGAATATACCTGAGGAGCATTCTTCGCTTCGCATCTTCTTCAACAGCAAGGTTATCTTGGACAAGATTTAACTTTTTCATTTGATGTTCTATTTGCTGGTTTCGAACCTCAATCTTTTCCAATAATTGAAGCTTTTCTTCTTCCTCAACCATGAGCAAACCACAAAGCGCAGCAATTTTTTCCACAATTAAATCTCTAAAGCGCGTAGTCTTCTGTGATTTCTTTAGGAAATCATTAATTCCATGGTTTTCCAACCATTCTTTCCCATTAGGCTTCCGGGCTTTGAGAATGAGCAAAGAGCCACCACCAGCTGATTTCGCCTCAACGTAAAATCGCCCTCTTCCTTGATTTAATCTTACGTTTTGGATGTCATCACTGTGAGCAGGACCATTCATTGAATCATCAAACTCATCCCCAACATTATTTTCATCTTTTCGATTTCGGTCTCTTTCTTCAAGTTCTTTCATGACAAACTCATATTTTGATGAGACTTCATTCAACTCCTCCTGCTTCAATCGGATCGCTTGAGTGATAACTCGATTACTTTCTCCTAATTCAGTTAACTTTCGTTGTAATTCATCACACTTTTCGGTGTATGATAAAACTTGTGCTTCCAACTTTTTCCGATCCTCTAACTGAATCACTCGATTTTCCTCGTCCGTTTGTATCTTGTTCAGTAAGAAGGAAAGCCGCGACTCCATCGTTTTAAGTTTTTCTTCGAGCTGATCCCTTTCTTCTGTCACCTTCATTCGTAAGTTAGCTTCGTCCTTCGACTTTTGTGATAGTGAGGTGTTGTTCTTTTTCAAACTTCGGACCTGTTCCTGCAAAATCTTGTTATCCATTTCGACTTTCACCTTTGCTTTGCTTTCTTCCGTGCTTTCTTTGATAAGACGAGAGTTTTTCTTTTGTAAGGAGATCATATCAAGCTCTTTTTTCTTCAGTGCTTCCATAGCTTTTGATTTGCCCAGTTCTGCTAACTTTAACCTTTCAAGTAATTGAAAAACCTTCTCGGCCATCTCTCTCAATTGTTCGCTGGAATCTCGAGCTTCTGCTTCCATTCGAAGACGCTCTTTCTCACTCTTTTCAATTTTTTGTTGGAGTTCTCTATTTATATTGTAGAGATTGGTATTCTCGACTTGAAGTTCCTTATTCGCCTCCTCTATGTTGCTTTTACTGCGACTTTCGACCTTGTTTTGAGTTTCCAAATCAATATTTCTGGCATGAAGTCCACGAAGCTGCTCCTCCATTCCGGCAACTTGATCTTCTGCTTGACGCTTCGCCTCTTCTTGTGCTTGCAACTTTTCAAGCAGCTGATACTGTTTCTCTTTTCTGACTCGTAGCTGCTCTTGGAGAGCCTCTACTTCAATTTGAGTTTTCATTTTCAATTCAATATTTTGCTGCTTCAGTTGTTCCACTTCAATTCTTAATAGACGAATTTCTTCCGCTCTTAGCTGTCCTTCTTTCGCCGCTTTTGTCGCCAATTCTTCATGTGTTTTCGCGGTTGTAAGTAAAGCATTATACTTTTGGCGGAGTTCATCCAGTTCTGCTCGCAATTCTCCAACTTCGGATTGCAACTGCGCTGTTAAACTTTCCTCGCTTTCCAGAAGCCTGAGAAGTTCGGAATTTTGATCGGTCATGATGCGAAGTTGCTTTTCTTTATCTGCAACCTCAATCTGTACTCGCTTTGCAAGAGTTTCAGCCGCTCGGGTTTTGCTTTGCAACTCGAAGTTTGTATCGCGTAAACTTCGATTTTCCTGTTCAATCGCAAGCTTTTCTAATTGGATCGCATTCGCTTCTTCTTCCAACTAAAAGTTGTTAGTATCCTTTTGATACGAATGAAGAAGGAGAATACCTTATCAAGAGTTTTCAGGAGATTCGCATTTTGCTCGGACAGAATTCGCAATTGCTCATCTTTCATTCTCAAAGCATCTGCCGCACGCGTTTCTCTCGCTTTTCTGAGTTCGTCAGTCGTCATCGCCATACCTCTGTTCTTAAAGGTTGATGCAAACGTCCCATCGAGACTATGCTGTGGGTTAAACTCATCATAGATTTCATTTGAAACTGTTAATTCGTTCATGTTTTTCTGACCGTTTCAAAAAGTAAGTCTATAGTAGTCCGAGCGAACTATATCAAGCGACCCAGCACACTCGATTAAAGAGTCAGAAAAAATAAAATTGCTTTGGAAGACGTGACCAGAGCATTGGAAAAATAATTAAATTCTAATTAATTTTAAATTCTTTTTATTAATTATTTAATTTTTTCTTTATACCTTGAAAAAATTAATTAAAAATCTTTTTGTTGGAACATTAGGGTAAATAGACCAGTAAGTAGATAGAACATTAAGTTAACATGAACCTATTACATTGTTATTGTGTTATCATATATCATAACATATCATATCATATTGTTTTGTATTTATATTAATATTTATTCATTGATTATTGTTGACATTGAGTGTATTGATGAAATGTTTAAATAACTGACATAAGCAATTGTATATAATT
>VFQN01003029.1_pt1 | contig 24831 bp, 38 predicted proteins | sample 3512371 | NCBI WGS metagenome assembly VFQN01 (sample SAMN10412370, study PRJNA504923) | tailings metagenome | isolation source: Replicate 2 from Balatoc abandoned mine | place: Philippines: Itogon, Benguet | collected 2017-08-28 | reverse complement strand
GCAATCAGCGAATACGGCGGGTGCATTGGCAAACTAAATGGGGAGCTCTGCGTATGCCATGGGCAACGGGCGCTCCTCAGCATGTTCTGATTTCTACAAGCACAGTCTGCCGTACAGTTGCTTGCGGTACAGTCCAGTACAACACCTACCTGGCGAAGAAGCGCAGCAGGGCGTTGAGAGACTCCCTTGCTGCTCCGCACACGGTCGGCGAGAAGGGCGCGTTGGACAGCGTGTTGACCACCAGGGGGCTGGCGAAGGCGCCGGAGGGGAAGGGAGGCGGCACTGGGGGCGGAGAGGCCTGGCTGCCGAACGGCGGTGGGGTTGGGCTCATGGTCGGGCCTGTGGGTGGATGCAGGTGATCAGGGGTGGGCAGGCCATAGGCAGGCACGTGTATGAGGCGGGCCTAATGGAAACCCAGAATCGCTTAGTGGCATACCGGGATTAGGTAGGACAGGGGTAAGAAGCGGGGGGTGGATGTGCAGCTTGGTAACAGTAAAAGCAAGTGACGACGCACACATATCAAAAGCGTAGCGGTGCCTTGACGCCAGCTTACCCGGGGGGTTGCCTCTCGATGGCGACGGGGGCGGGCTGACGATTGGGCAGGGTAGCGCTCCAGGGCCCTGCTGCGGGTAGGCCGCCGTGACTACGTCCCAGTACACGTACGGCACAACGTACGAGCAGCTGGGGCCCAGCGTGAGCAGCAGTGCCGTACGGCACTCGGGCTGGGGTACGTGAGGGCATGAGGAAGGGGACGACAGGTGCGATTGGAGGGGTCAACCGGGGCCAACAGGGTCGCATGCCAAGTACCAGTCATTAAACACACGAGGGGCTCGAGGCCCTGCTGGCTGTTGCTAGTGTGCACACGACGGCTCTGTGCAGGTGCCACAACGCAGCCACACCTTTGCCCGGTGTTTGTTCCTCATGCCCTCCAAGGCCGCCATGGCCTGGCACCACCCAAGAATTAACTTCCGCCTTTATCCTCCCCTAAGTGTTAACTCACATTCAGTGCTGCCATGAGCTGTACGGCACGGTTGGCCTGGCCGAACAGAGCCAGGAAAGGCAGCGCGTCGTTGGCTGTGGCGAAGGTGGCTGCCAGCCGCATGGAGTTCGTGGACGGGTCCAGCCGCGCCCGGTCGCACGCCCACGTGGGCTGTACGGCAGTACCGCCAGTGATGTTACGGGTGTCGTACAAGTACGACACTGCGACGGCGATGTCGTCGCAGGTGCCCGGGTTGATGTCCGCGGTGGAACGGATCCTGTGTTCGGTTTACACGTCGACAGCACATGTCTTGGAAATGCTCGTTTCGTGTTCATGGAGCTTAGGTCCAACTAGCTGTATGGCCCGCATTCTGACATAGAATCCAGGCATGCACAATGCACTACTATTAGTGCTTTACCTTATTGCGTCCAGGGTTACTGCGCACGGCTGTGGGGGCGGGGCAGGAGGCCGCGGGGGCGAGGGCGCAGGCGGTGGAGACGCCGGCGGTGACGGCGGCTGTGGCTGCGGCGGCTGCGGCGAAGGAGGGGAGGAGGGCGCGGGAGGAGACGGAGGAGACAGAGGAGACGGAGGGGGCGTAGGGGACGGAGGGGAGCTGCATGCGTAGGCATTCAGGTTGAACCTGGGCCAGGGGGCATGGGATCGGTAGAAGGTAGGAGGTAGGGATGGGCTGCACGGCCAGGGTCGACATGTGGCATTCTGCATGAGGCCGTCGCCCTATGCGACCGGTGCGGCAGTCAAGGACCCAAATGTGTCCTTACAAGCTTGGAGAAGAGTACGAGTAATGTATATTGAATGGCAGGCATCAACGGCTGCCCGGCCATGCACCATGCACAGCACCTGACCCACCAGTTGCCTGTGTGGCCTTGCTTGCCACATGGACACCTCCTTCGGAAATACATTCACGGTGTGAGGCAGATACCCCTGGCTGCCCCAGAATGCAGGAAGGCCTTCTGGGCTGCCCGGCCTTGGAACACGTAGAGCGCCCCCACGTCAAAACCTACCAGCATCCATCCGAGGAGGGTACGCCCCCGTACGCGCAGAAGGGCTGAGGATAGGTGCCGTTGCGCTGGGACAGGGGCACTGGGGGGCCGCCCGAAGGGTTCCACACTCTGCAGACGGTCACGCAAGGAGCAGGCGAGTGAGGGGCGGGAGAAGGGTAGGGTGTTGGACGTTCGTATCTGTGCACACACCCTGCATCTCTGCATACAGCACCACGGACACCCTTGCACCGCTGCCCCTGCTCCTGCCTATGCTAGCGTGATGAGTGAAGTACCCACATGTCAGTATAATTGCCCACTGCCCCGCAGCCCGGCTGCAGCGCCCTGAACAGGTCGTCCCACAGCGGCGCGCTGTCCATCGACTGGAAGAAGTACAGGAGGTTGACCCGTGAGTCGAAGTAGAACTTCCTGTGCGGTACGGCAGGACATATGTGCGTACGAGGTTGAGTTGAGCGCGGCACGGGAACACGGTACTCACGGTGAAATTCCACGGCGGTCTGGCAAGCAGGAGCTCGAGCAATAGCTAGGGGCACCGAGCACGCGTCTTGATTGCTTCTGTATTTTCTGGATCACTGCGCACCCCACCTCGCCATGATACAGGCCTGAGCCCGCCCCAGGGGGTTCAGTACAGCTGCATACACGATAGGCCCGGGGCGCGCCCCGGGGATCTCAGTATCAATATCACGCCCAGCGTGCTTGCTCACCAGGCGATGGCGTTGGAGTCCCGCCCTGAGGCCACCTGCTGCCGTGACCGCACCTCGCACTCCACTGAGGACACCACCGTGCGGCCACGGTAGTAGTACCTAGGGGGTCAAGGCACGGCCAGGCATCACCGTGGTTAGCCCGAACGGAGGTTGCCTGTTGCTCGCTCTTTGTTGGTTGTGTGGATGTCATAGGTGTGGTGATGGGGGCACGAAATGCGGGACATGCAGGCTCACGTGCGGTGAGTGCGGTGAGGTGAATGCAGCGTACGAGCTCACCACGCACGTGATGTTGAAGTGATTGTGAGATGTTGGTGCAGAGTGTATCTGGTCAGACATAGCGCAGGGAGACAGCACGGTGGGTAGCTCTAATAAGGGTACCTAGCCCGTTGTGGATTGCGTGGATGCTGCGCTGGCCAACGCAAGGGATGGGAGCACGCAGTACTACGCACACACGCGTGCTCGCGAATGCTCACCACGTGATGTTCCTGCCGGCGTCGCAGTCCCTGCCGCCGCTGAATAATCTGTTGATGTCAAACGTGGTGAGTGTCAGGGTGGCGTGGAGGGACAGGTCGGGGGGCGGCGGCGAAGGGGCCGGGGGCGAGGGGGCGGGCGGCACGGGGGGTGTCGGCGGAGGGGTGGGAGGCGACGGTGGGATGGGGGGGAAGGGGGGGGGGGGGGGCGAGGGAGGAGCAGGGGGCCTGAAGAGGCATGCGTCGTTGGAGTTGGGCACCTCGGTAACGAAGATTGGTATGACGCCGTTTGCGTTGGACAGGACGGTGGTGTTGGCGCCGGAGGTTGGGGAGGTGCAGGTGGCGGTTGGTCCGGACAGGGCGGCGGCGAAGTGGGGTACGGCGTTGACGGTTAGGGAGATGAAGATCGACGTTGCGTTGCTGATGTCCACGGGGTCGCAGTTGGCCACGCCGGGGCGGCACGTGCAGCGTTCGTTGAGGTTTCGGTTGGCGGGGTTCATGTCCGATAGCCGCGGGTCGCAGATGCGCTTGAGGTTGAAGACGTAGGTGAAGCAGCTGTAGATCCCGATGAAGTCCATTGGGTTGGCATACTGCGAGGCAAATAGAGGATGTGTTGACATGGCAAGGAGCGTTACACGCCCAGCTGCTGCCTGTGAGCTTAATCTGTAGGCGCATCAAGCAAGGCCTGATGAGCAGAAGTGTTCGTACCTAGACCGAGTGCGTGTGTCCGTGCGTGCGCATGCCAGTGTGCTACAGCGTGTGGGCCCCCCTCCCGGTCAGCACCACCCCTGGTTAGCACCTTTCCTGGTATGCCTCTACCCTCACCTGCCAACCCCCTGATATGAACCTGCGTACCTGTATGTATGTTATGTTGAGCACATCCGTCCATATGTAGATGGACGAGCTCACGTCCAGGGGAGGGTTCCCCGTGGTGCTCGATAGCCTCTGGGCAGCAAAAGGCGTGGAAGGAGGCAGCCAGGCAAACGGAACTACATGTGAGTGGCAGCGCGCAGGAGCTCTAAGTAAGGCCAGGTGTGCCATGCAACCATAACCAAGCCTGCTGGCTTGCCCTACACAGCGCCTGGCTGGTGTGTACCACGCCCCCCCACACCGGCCTACACCCACGCCCACCTGTGGGTTGGTGTAAAGCAGCTGCGAGCCGCTCACGTTGTGTCCTCGCAACGCCACGGTGATGTACATGAGGGCCTATATGCGTCGGGGAGCACGTGTCAGCCCAGCTGCAATCCACGTATAAGCGAAGGGACCTAAGCCACCTTGCTTGCCAGCGGCGCCACCAGCATTGTCGCTGCCATGCTGTCTGTAGCTCGCTGCCGTACGCCTGCAGGAGAGCACTGCTCCCCCCGCCACCTACCGTCCAGCCCCCATGCCGCCGAGCAATCCTCTCAAATCTTGCTGCAAAGCCCCAACAAAGGCAACCCCGGCCCATCCCCGGCCCATCCCCGACCCCAGCCCCTTGCATGCAATCGCCACCCCGTGCCCAACATCCAACCTTCACACCAGCCCTGTCACGTGGTCACCGTGTACGGCAACCCCACCTGGTCCGCCCTGCTGACGTACTCCCTGTAGATGTAGGCGTCTGCCAGGTCGGGTGCGTCGCTCCACCGTGGGGCGTAACGGTCGCGCAGGGGCACCTGGGTCACCCCTCCCTGGCCCCCACACACGTCTTGGTAGTAGGACTGCGGGGAGGAACACAAGAAGCCCACAGACACGTAAATGGAACAAGGCCAGGAGTTGAGGGAATCACAGGGGCAACAATTCACCACCGTGACGCCGCACACGTCTTGGTGGTAGGACTGCGAGGTCGCACACATAACGAGGCACACGGAGACGCGCATGGGGGGCGGCTTAAGGCGTGGTGCAAGGTGGGATAAGGAGGATGCGGGGCCCCCACACACGTCGTAGTGACAAGACTTTAGGGAGGGCGGGGCAACCGGGATGGGTGGGCACGGGCAGGGGCGGGAGCGCTTCCCGCACTCCCCTGCTTCCGCTGGGGGGCAAGGCAGGCTACCACGCGCAGCATCGCAACATGATGCTATGTGTTTCCAACTGCACTGCCATAATGAGTGGCTGCATTGCAGGGCCGGCCAGCCATGCATTGGCACGTGGCGTGTCGTACGGGTGATTGCTAGGTGGTAGGTGCTGTCTCCATCATGCGGCTTGTGGAATAATAATAATGCGCGCCTACCACCATATGCGGCTGATGGGCATGACAGCACGTGAAGCCGTGGGCCACTCCCCAGGAGCGGACCGTTCTGGCGCATCACCTCGACGCAGGACGCACCTTTCCATAAGGCCACGACGTGTTCGGCCCTGGTATGACGCATATGTCATACTGGCTCCGCCCGTAGTACTGATCGATGGTCTGCATAGCATCAAGGGTCCAAGGGGTTGCTCTGGCTGCACTTCGAAAGAGCAAGAGAGGGAGCAGAGTACGACTGCGGGCAGCTGGCAGGGCCGCAAGGGCGGCAGGCTCAGGCAGGGTGCCGGGGTGGACACCCGTGGCAAACGACCTTTGGCGCCCACCACCAAACATTAAAGCAAAGAAGTTACAAGAATACATTCGTATATCGATGGAACTTGCGTGCAGCCTGCTTGGCTGCCACAGTTTCGCTTCTCGAGCCGAGACATGCGCAGTAACTCACCTCGCAAATGGTTGGCGACGGGCTACAAGCTGGAGACGAGGTATAATTGGTTAACTGGCACCATCTATTGGCGTTTGTGGCTACCTGAGCGCTACCTCCCACTGCAAGTGAAACAAGGAGGGCGACGCAGGTTGCTATAGACTGGAGCGTTGATGGGCGCCTCATGGTTATGTCGCTTGCAGTCCATCGTCAATTATTATAGCACGTTGTTATTTATTCACAGGTAAAATCTGCGAACAAAGTTAATGGACGGTAAGAACGCGGCCTGTGAAAGCATCGTTAGCGGTTGGCTTGCGACCAGGACTCCCCTGCTGGCGACCATTGAAGGCCAGCGGCAGCTTCCGCCTGCCCCACGCCCGATGCCAGGCGCCCTCCCGGAAACAAAGCAAGTACAGCCGCTTCATTATGATGTACCGTACCTGGTAGCAGGAGTCAGCAGCACGAGCATGAACAATGAAGCTGCACTGGGGGCTCTCTGGGGTAGGGCGTAGACGAGCTCAGGTGCATGCGGGGCCACATGACCACAAGCCATGCTGCTAGTAAAGATGCTGGCAAGGCATTCTGGCTTCTCAGGCTGACGCTGTCAACTATTTTGTGGTCAACATGGTTTCAACCAGGCTATGCACCATTAATGCCGGAAGTCCCAATGACCCTGCGGCTTATGGCGGGGTTGCCCTGCTTCGGGTTGTGCAAAACGAAGGCGCATGCCCACCAAGGGACTCCGCATGCTCACGGTCCTAGAGCATGTGCTGTGTACCAGTAACCCGCACATGTTACCGATACCTGACTGCGTGACTCATCGTGACTCTGCCGTACCTGGCCGTACTCGCTGTGCGCAGGCAGCTTGCGGTCCCCGGGGCCATTGTTGAGATAGTGATGTTACAAATACAAATGTCCCGCAGTGTCTTACGGTAAGAAGAATCCACCCATGTGCACCACTCGAGCCCAGCGGCAGGCAATGCGTAAGAAATAAGAGCAGCACGGCACACCCAGGAAATAGAGGACGGAGGTGAAGGAAGAAGGCGCATGAGTGGGACGACGTACATACATAAAAAAAGCTAAAAGCCGCTTGCCACGTCCAAACGAGCAAGAGCGCGAACAGCCGTGCAAACCCCGTTTGCTTCAGTCTCCCATCGCTAGGGCCGCGCATCCATGACACAGGAGCAGCAGGCAACGCACGTTGGTCGAGTGTCGAATGATTGGGGGGAGGTCAGGGAGCCAGTCCGGGCAAGAATCCAGCCCGGATATCACGTCAAGTATGCAAGGGGGGCGCCGTGCCACAACATCAGCACACGGCCACAGCACACAAGGTAATCCCTCGGCTGCGGAGGGGACCCCGTCCTCGCCTGCATCCACACGCCAACTTGCCAAGGGCACGTGTGTCCCCTCCACCGCAGCTCCGGTCCAGCGCCAACTGCTTGCACTCCGCACCAAAAGCCACGGTCGATCCAGCCACTCGTCCCCACCTTTCCAAACCGCCTTCCGGCTCTTTCCCACGCCGCAGTAAGCAATCACACACAGCCATCTTTGAGAAAGTTGCCACATCAGTCGCAGCAACTCACTGTGGCCCCATTCCAGTGGGAAGTGCGCTCCGGAAGCAGGACAGTGGATCGTCGTGACGTGCGGCTTGGTTCACGTTGCCATCCTGCGCCCTGGCTCGGCGCCCCCCTTGCCTAGGTGCACTCCGTTGTGGTATCATCAAGTGCTGTTCACGCATGCGCACACCAACAAGGACACCCCCGCACACACGGCACATACGGCACACCGGCGGTGTCCTCACAGCTCCGACTCCCTCGCAACCCCACACAGCCGAACGTTAAGACACAACGCCGCACGCCACACATTACGCCACGCCATGCCCATGAGGTATCGGTACACTGAGGCAACGCAACGAGAACGGTGCGCGCACACAGCCCGGCATTCCGCCGGTTCAGGGCCCGGCAAAGCTTGGTTCAAACCAGCAAGACAAAGAACTGCAGGTCACGCGGTCTGGTCGGTCGTAGACAAGTCTGACCGCAGCAAGGCGGATGCCCACCAAAAGCAACAACCGGCAGCCCTTTGGCGGCTAGTTCCCTCCTCAGCGTACAAAACCCCCATGCGACGCCACCACAGTGCATCTCTCGCTTTCTTGGGGCACACTACGCGGTATGCAGCGCAGCGCATTGTTTGTGTTTCATGGCCCCTGCTTCACGCACTCTCTGTGACGCCGTGTGCCTCAGAGTCCAAATAGGCCGACATGACCCACAGGTCAGTCCCCACTGGGCACACGCAACAGGTGCACTCAGCACACAGCACAGCGCGCAGCAGGCGCACAACTGACGCTCCATGCCCCACAGCAGTGCACGCTTGCATTGACTCCATCCGCCACGTGCGGCCACACCCCACCGTTCCGCCGCCGCAAAACTGTACCGAGATCAAGAGGTGTACCGGTAGTTGCTTTGCGACGGCTGGCCCGCACACCGGCGCCGCCACCGCAATCCTAGCGTCAGCTAGGGTTGCCGATTACGATTTCCGCATCGCCAGGATGCTGCGAACGCAGAAGGCCGTGACCGCGCCATCCAGAGCTGCCGGCGCGTTGGCCGGAGTCTTCGTAAAGTACACCTCCTGCGTCGAGACCTTGACCAGCATAACCTTCGAGTTGCAGAGAATGTCTGCAGCCTGGACGAAACGGTTGAAATTCACCGGCTCGTTCAGGTTGGACACCAACGGCCAGGCCGCGCCCTGAGTCATCGAGATTGTAATGTTGTACTGGTAGCGCTTCGTCAGCTGGATGTAGCGCGTGTCGCACGGGCCCGGCGGGATGACGTACTGGACGCCCTCGTCCCATCCGTACGTCGAGAAAATGGCCTGCATACCCTCCTTCAGGTGCTCGCAAAGCGTGTTGATCAGCGTGGGGGTGATGGGCGTCCCGGCCAGATCGGTCGGCGCGACAATGGAGAAGAGGCGCTGCTGGTTCAGCTTGGGGCCGTCGTTGGGCGGCGGCGGCGGCGGCGAGCGATAGCGGGGCGGCGGCGGCGGAGGGTTCTTGTACACAACCGGCGGCGGAGGGCTCTTGTACACAAACGGCGGCGGAGGCGGCGGGGACGCTTTCCACCAAATCGGCGGCGGAGGCGAGCGGCCGGGCAGTTTGCGTGGCGGCGGCGGCGGCGGCGAGCGCTTGCGCGGCGGCGGCGAGGGGCGCGGCATCTGGGGCGGCGACGGCGGGGCGTTGGGGTAGATGCCGCCGCAGCAGAGGTATGGCACCTTGGGGCAGGACTCGACGTAGGTGGAGCCGCCGGCAACGATGGTGGCGTTCGATGTGCAGGGCAGCTGCGAGGTGCGAGCGAACTCGTTGTACTCGTCGCTGAAGGTCATGGCGAAGGCGTTGGCGTGGCGAGGGTCGAAGAAGCCGATCGTGATGACCATGAAGTAGGCAATCGTTGCGCCCAGCTGGCAGATGGGCTCCTGGTACGGCCTGTCAGCGGGAAAAGGGAGGCGAGTGGTGGGTGGCGGGCGCAAGGAGACACGGCACGCACGCACAGGGGTGGCTTGTGCTTGCATCTGGTGAGGCTGTGGAAGTTACCTTCGGCAGCAAGAGCAGCAACCAGCAAACCCCACGTGCTCAGCGCACATCGTTGCTGACAGTAGCATGCAAGGCGGTTACACGTGCTGGTCACTGTAAAGCCCTTGCACAGCTCAGCGTGACGCGCACACGTTGCACCGCCGCCAAGCCCGCTGTTAGCCACGCTCGTCCATTCCCAGTTTCCACTCCCCACAATGAAGCAGACGCGCCATGGGGTCAAACACCCAACGCACCTGTCAAAGAAGGCCAGCTTGGTGAGGATGGACTGGGTGGCCATGTAGCATGCGCCCCGGGGGTAGGGCGCATCGTTCATGATAGTAATGACCATAGGGTCACGGAAGGGCGGCGGCGGGGAAGCCATCGCAGGGGGCGGCGTGGGAGGGGCGGTACCCGCGGGCATGGGCACTGGCGGCATAGTGGTGTTGTCTGCCGGGCCTGGAGAGCGGAGAGCGCGAGGGGCAGGGGGTGTTTGTGGTGGCGGTGTTCGGTGGCTCGGCGTGGGGCAAATGGGGAAGTGTGTGTTGCCATGCTACACAGGGAGGTTACATGCAGGTCGCGAGGTTGCAAAATCCTGTGCGTGTGCGATTGCTTGGTGCCAGGGCGGGTCTTTGCGAAGTGGAGCGACTCGGGAGTGTGCGTAAGGCGTGGGGTTGTGGGTTGCGGGCTCGAGACTCACTGGGCGGCGGGGCAGTGGGCGGGCGCGGCGGCGGCGGCGTGCGGGTCGCGGGGCAGGGCGTTGCCAGCTTGTACGGGGGGTAGCCAGAGTTGCGCACGTCCCAGAAAATGTCCTCGAACATGCAGCTGGTCTCAGTGTTCATCAGAAGGCCAGTGTCGCAGTCGGGCTGTGGGTTAGCGAGGGAGGGATGGGGAGGACAGGTGAGGGCATGGGCACAGGACGCAGCATGGGGCACGGCGCAGGCGTACACAGGGTGGTCATCAGCAGGTTGACCTATGGGTTTGGGCAGCGGCGTCTGGGCGCAAGGCGTAGGGCCCTGCGTAAGCGTGATTGCAAGGGGTATGACCACCGCTGGGGGCCGGGGGCGAACCACATGGTCGCACCATCACCACCACCAACAACAAAACACCTTTACACGGTGTAAGGGGAGTGGGGACATACACTGCTAGCACACACGCTACCCACGTTGAGGCCCGCGAGGATGGTGACCGCGAGGTTGGGCTGCTGTGACTGTACACCACCAGTAGCACCACAAAGGGCCACAACGTTCATCCACACACTGCTAATGCACACGCACGCAACCCACGTTGAGGCTGGCCAGCGTGATGACCGCCAGGTTGGGCATCTTGAACCTGTCCCTGAAGGCCAGGGCGTCGGTATAGTTCTGGAAGGTGGTGTACACGCGCATGAAGCCACGTGTCGGGTCCAGCGCGACCGTGTCACAGTACCACGTGGTGCTGTTGTCCGTGTACGTGTACTTGATGGCCACCTGGGGGGAGATAACAGGAGCAGGACATAACAACAGAAGTAAGAGGGCAGGATATATATGAACCGGAAATATGCGGGGCAGGGGAGGTGCAGGGAGAGGACAGGGTACTCTGTGGCTACCTGGAGGTACGGGAGGAGGATGGTTGGGAGGGAACAGGAGGGCGCAGGGCCAGCTGTGTGCCGTGCATGGCGTACGTGTATGTAAATGGAGCGTATCCAGCGCACACGCAAGCAGGGAGCAGCCAGTCAGGTGGGAGGTGTGGCGGCAGGTGTGTTCTCTGGCGTGTCTGCGACCAGGTGGCAATGGACGACATCTGAAACCCCCGTAGCAGCGGAATGGCACCTACCAGGAAGTCCCAGCAGGTTTGCTCGTCAACGGTCCCGTTACAGCGCGCACTGCACGGGCGAGGGCAGGTGGGTTTGGGTGGGCGATGTGAGCGGTTGCAAGTTGGCACGGGCAAAAGAATTCACCAGGAGGGCTGGCTGTACGGCAGGCACGCTCACATAGAGACACGTAAAGAGACACGTGAAAGAGCAACATGCGCCTGTCGCCTTGTTGGTATGTGTTCGGGTCTGGCTATGCTCGGGAACAAACCGCCATGGCAGGTGGCGAACGTCCACCTGACCGTCAACTGCAAGAATATTGACAACGAAATGCTAACGAGAGAGTGATCTAGCGGTCACGATGAAGCTCCTATGGCCGTGCGGCTGGGCAGGTCCAGTCGGGGCAGGCGACGTGCCTGTGTGATGCCTTGGTACAGATGCTGGAACAGAACACTGCCACTGTGTCTTACCTCATGGCGTCTACCGCGATGGAGCACGGCGGCGGGGGCGGCATGGGCGGGCGAGGGGGAGCTGGCGGGGAGGGAGGTGTGGGCGGCTGCGGCGGAATGGGCGGCGGGGAGGGAGGCGCGGGGCAGGCGTACTGCGGCAGAGAGTACCTGGGGGCCGGCAGGGCAGGGCAGGAGAGCGGTGTCGCGTCAGTGCCGTACAGAGTTGAGGCGTGTGGCGCCCCTGCGCCGGGTCATTTTCATAGAACTGGTGCTAGTGCTGGTGCTGGTGCCGGTTTAACTGGAGCTTTGGAGTACTGCTGCAGGGGGCTGGGGACACCAGCGTTGGCAGCACGATCACGCGTCCTTGACGCCCCAATCCCCGAGCTCACAGGGGAGCTCTCACTCCATTCAACACAAAAGAACCCGTGTTAGCTGACCACTCCACGAGACCACCTCCCCTCTTACCAGCAGCCATCTGGCGAGCTGTAGCCACCGTTCACGCAGAACGGCAGCGGGTCGGTGGTGGTCACCAAGGCGAGCGGCACCGGGGGAAGGCGCAGCGGGTTGTAGACATTGTCGGTGTAGTTGCCGATGGCGCCGCAATCGGGTGTGAGCGCGCTGAAGAGGTCCAACCAGAAATCCGGAATGTTGACCGATTCAAAAAAATACCTAACATTGTTTCTGTTGTTGAAGTAGAAGCGCAGCTGGATGGAGTTGTAGTCCCCGCCGTTGACTGGGTCAAACACCGATGCGATGGTGCACTCGACGCGAGTCACGAGGATGCGGCCGCGGTAGTAAGGGCTCGTAGCGTTGCGAGCCATCATGCAGTCGTAACCGCTGCTGAAAATACGCCGCGGGTTGAAGCTGGTGACGGTGAGGGTAGTGTACATGGACAGGTCCGGTGGGGGAGCTGGGGACGGAGGCGAGGGCGGGGTCGGGGGCGAGGGAGGAGGAGAGGGAGGAAGCGGGGGCGAGGGAGGAGAGGGCTGGCCAGGTGGGGAGGGCGGAGAGGGAGGCCTGAACAAGCAGGAGGTGGGGTTGAGGCGGTACTGGGTGATAATGCCTGGGCCGTTGCTGTTGGACAGGTAGACCGGGGTGGTTGTGGAGGGCGGGGTGGCGCAGGTGGCCGTTGGCATACGGATGGCTGCAGAGCTGTACGGCACACCGTTGACGTTGATGACGAGGAAGAGGTCGTTGGACTGGCTGATGTCCACGGGGTCGCACTTGGTCACGCCGGGGCGGCAGGTGCAGCGCTCGTTCAGGTTGCGGGGCGCAGAGTTCTTATCCGACAGCGCGGGCGCGCACACGCGCTTCAGGTTGAACACGTACGTGAAGCAGCTGTAGATGCCGCGGAACAGCATGGGATTGACGTACTGCTTGTACGACACACTGATGGCGTCGGTCCACAGGTAGATGGACGAGCTGATGCCGAAAACCAGCCCATCGCCGTCATCGTATTCGGCGGACAGAGGGTACGGGCTCTGGTAAAAGATCTGCGAGCCGCCGTAGTTGGCACCGCGGAGCGCGACCGTGATGTACAGCAGCGCCTGGTCTGGGGTGTCCTGGTACGTACGGTAGATGTACGCGTCTGCGAGTACGGGCGCCGTATCCCAGGTGGGCGCGTAGCGGTCTTTGAGGGGCACTTGGAGAACGCCCCCTGGCCCGCCGCACACGTCGTTCCAGTACGTCTGTACGGCAAGATAGGGGTTGGCCGGGAGGATGCGATGGGAAGGAGGAGGACGTTGATAACGAGCACATGGCACCTGGTTGTTGGTTGCTGGGGTTCTTGGGCTACGTGCGTTGCGGCAGCGGAAAGCAGGTGGAGCGCCCTGGAGCGCCATGCTGGTGTGTTGTGTCTGGGGGCCTAGAGGTGTGGTACCGGATGGGTGCTACAGTCGCGGCGTTTCCTTGCGCGTCAGGTCACAGGTTGCACGCAGCGTGCAGGGTCTGTGGCACACTTGTAGGGCCATCCGTGATAAGCCTGAATGCCCGGGTTTCATGCTGAGGATGCGTTCCGGGAGGCCGCGGTGCCGGCGGCGGTGCCGCGGTGCCGGCAACTGCCGACAGTATGTACAGGTTTACCCACAGATGAACATCTGTTGCAGCTCTCACCAAACCCCACAGCCCTGCCAGTTCAGGCGTGCTGCAGCCCTTCCAATGCTCTTGTATAGACGCTGTTGCCCCTTCCCTGCAACTGTGGCCCCCAAATCGTCCCGCGTCCATGTTGATACCGCATTCCGTTTGGGCTTTCCTGAACTACCGGTCGACTTAACGAGGCAAGGCGTTAGGTCCCAAGCTCCCAACGTGGCTCCAGGCTACAGCTTTCAGCACGGGTTTGATTACCGGTACCGCTTGCTTCCTGGTGCCAAGTGAAACCCCCTTCAAATGCTTGTCCTGCTGGCTTGCCCAGGGCTGGTATCTTATTTTATTTTCACAAAATACCGCCACTTTAACGCCGCGCAGCGGCGTCAAAATCGGAGGATTTTATCGGATCTGATAAAAGAAAACGGGGCTGGGCGGGGGGATTTTATCCGATTTACGAAATTTCAGGTGCCGTACTGCATGCCATACAGCCTTTCATAAAATACTGCAACTTTGGGGCTTCGGGTTTTATCAAAACTGATAAAATGCCTCGGCGGAAGAAACCAGCCCTGGGCTTGCCCATCCCCAAGCAGTTGCCTATGCCCTACGCCTAGGCCCCATTGAACACCCGCCTTCAGCACAATACGCATGTCCCCTCGCCATCCCGACCTCTCAGCTTTCCCCTTACATGGTCCGACGTGGAGTGACCGCACGGCCCCCAAAACCCCACGCCCATTCCGTTTCCCTGGGGCAGGGTACTAGCGCCAAGTGCACATCCACCATGTATCTGTTCCAAGCGAATTCACGCCACGCAGCGGTGCCTTCCCATGTCTTTTTGACCTCTTCGACCCACAGGGGGCATTCAACATGAGCGTCCCTGTCCCACGCAGCAGCGTAGCATGACTGCCCTCCCCCGACTGTGTCCGACTTGTACAGCCACGAAGAAGCAAGCCGGGGACCGTCATTTCAGGCCCTGCACGCCCGTCCTCCTCCCTGCCCAGGAAGGGCCAACGCCCACAGGCCTGCACAGCCCCGGTCGCCCCATGCCCCGCGCCCCCAAGCACAAGCACAAGACCCACCTTCGAGTACGGGTAAGTCGTGTTAGGCCCGGGAAGCACGCAGATGTCGTACATGTTGGACATGTAGGTTGATCGCCCCCAGTATTGGTCCACAGTCTGAAGAGATGAGCGGGTGCACAGAATAGCGGCACGTGTCAGCTGGGAACTTGGGCGCAGAGAGCAAAAGACCCGCGTCGGGTGCTGGGGCTCTATACATATCATCTATCGTAGCAAATGTCGTTGTCACTAGTACACATGCGAGCTATGGCGAGGCAGTTAACGTCAAAGCGCCTACTGCATGCGCTTGCGCCACATGGAATGCCGACCAAAAGTCGCGATAAAGGCCCAGGCAGTATGTAATGTATAAGCAATATTTTGTTGTTGTAGCTGAGATGATTTCCGTCCTTGTCGCTGGGACCTTCAATGTGCTGTTACTCACTGCGCATCGTGTTGGCTCCCGAAGACCTGCAGAGTTGCTGCAAGCTGGCGAGCTGCCGAAACCCGGTAAGTCGCACCACTTATCAGCGTTAGGGGCAAACTGTGCGGACACTAAGGACGCTAAGAGGGGCAAAAGCAGGGCAAGAAGCGCCGCTGCTCTCCCCATGGCCACCCTGGCCTCTATGGGCCCCTATACTTTTCGAGAGAGACGGCCAGTGTTGAAATGTGGGTATCGACTTATAGATATAAGTAGAGAGTGCTCCTACGCAGTGTGCAGATAGAGTCGGTGGCAAGAGCTGGCGATGAGACTGGCGATGTTTCTACCGAGTCCACTAAGCCAGGCAGTCAAGTGCAACCGTGTAAATGTATGTTGGCAGCTTATTTGTCGCAGCACGCGGGCTTGCAGGTAGCCTGCGGGTTCGCGCTCAGGGCTTGCCCGGATGGGGGTTGGCAGCGCGCCCACCATTGTCGGTTACAGCAATGTACCAAAGCTTGCAGCTCTCACGTAGCCATGACATGCATAGTTGCCATACGTACTAGCTCTACAATATAAGGTATAAACGGCGCGCTGTGGTCAAGAAGTGACGTTTTCGGCAATGCCGTGTGCAGCGTACCTGGAGGCCTCAGAGGCGACCTTCAGCTACTGTCTCAGACAAGTCAACCTGAACTATGCGCAGGTCCTGATGCTCCTTGAGCAGGGCATTTGAAGCGGGGTGGGGTATGGGGCACGGCATGCGCCTGCCTCACCCTCCACCCCTCCACCTCAACGAATCTCACAAGTGACCCTATGCCGAACTGAGCATAGTTTTGTTGTCCTTGCTGCCGTTTTTTCCACCACTGCAAGTTGTATTCGTTGCGGGGGCGAAGTGTGCATGGCGGTCGCGAGGCAGGTCGCGAGGCTAGCCGACTTCCCTTCCTAGCTTCCAAACGCAGTACTGCCGGACAGTAGCAAAGCACCGGAACCTGTTGTGGCGCGTGCTGCTTGCTAAGTTCTGCCAGCGGCGAAGCAGTCGCTAGCCAAGCGACGTGACGGGCCGACGCGGCTGCTGAAGGCGAGACGTCCAGAACGGCCAGCAGGAAATTACACCGCCCACGGCCTTTGCGTGTGCCCCGGCCACCGCAGCCAATGGTCCTTGTGTTTCACTTCGTTGCTCAAAAGCTAGGTCTGTGGCAATCTCACGTGTACACTAGTAATCAGCGGGGCCCAGGGGTCAGGGGAGGCTCCCTTGGTATGGTACCGGCGAGGGTGACCACCAGGCCTGATAACGTCATCTGTGGGCCAGATGCTGCCCGGCTGCTGTCGCCTGCCCTAACCATTTGCAGTCACCCAGTATAGTACGTCCGGCCAGTGCTACGGCCGATGGGATCCCAGAGTCAGTTGCCCTGCTGTGTTGCTGTGCCGAAGTCTGACGGTGAAGAGGTGAAGCTGGTGGCCCCATGGCCCGACTGCAAACCGGACGGAGGAGCATGCCGGTGCAGGCAGGTGCCATCAGATTAGACCTAGTATGTCCGGCCCACGCGGGTCCCTAGAACACGTGAGTACCAAGCCGTCAACGGCGTCATACTTTACACATCCCCCTGCTTGGCTGGTGACATGCCCCTGGACCGGGACACCTCCTCGGGCAGCCGCGACCTCCTGGCCGCGACCACCACCAACCGCACACGCGGAAGCGCCTGGCAGCAGCTACACCTTCGCCTGCCCCATGCCGCTTTAAACCTGTGTACCTCCCATGTGCCAGCCCAACGCAACCCCGCACCCCCCAGCCCCCTATCCGACACCTCTACCCCTGCCCCGGCCCACCGGCGCTTAGCCACCACAGCTTGACCAGGTTGTCATCTCCACAAGACGCCAGCAGCCTGGGCTGCCTGGGGTTCCACCGCACGCAGTTCACGTCCGCCCCATGCGCGCCGCTGCACTTAGCCCACACAGACCAGGCGCCAGCCGCCGCCGCCGTCCCCTCCTGCCCCTGCCCCTGCGCCCCCTGCTGACCCCCCTGCACCTCGCCCCCTTGCGGCCCCGCATTCCCGCTGTCGCCGCCTGCACGGTCGGCGGCAGCGCCTGCCCCTTCTGCGGCGCCTCTCCCGTCTTGCAGGATGTGTGGGAGGAGCAGCTCGGGCTCGCCCTGGCCGAACACCAGGATGTTGTCGTCGCCGTCGCCTGCAGGGGGTGACAAGGCGTCGCCGGCTTAGACCTAAGCGGCATGCGATGCTTGACCATTGACGTGCAGGATACCACGGCGGCCATGGCCGAACACCAAGATGTTGTCATCGCCGTCGCCCTCCCCCCCAATGTCAACCCCGCTCCGACTGCTTATGCCCGTGGGACGCCGTTCCCAGCTCACTCCAGAGTCCGTAATGATGGGCCCAAGCAACGGCGTGAGTGCTGATGACACGCGGGCACCCAGCGCCCTCTCCTACCCCTGCACCTGCGACCAGCCCCGCTTCAGCTGCCTACGCCAGCGGGTTGCCACGCGCAGCCCCAGCCCACCCCCAGCCAGTCCTTTCCCCGTCAGCCCGCCTCCCAGCAGCCCCCTTCCCCGCAGCCCTCCCCCCACCTGTTGCTACCAACCCCGCCGAGCTCCAGTGCGCCTTTGCATCATGCCTTTTCCCTTTTTTTGCAATGGGCGTTTGTTACGGGGCCCTACACGTCCTCTATACCGTAAGTAACCTATACTAGGGATCAGCGTCCCACCTGTTGCCAGCAGCCCCGCCGAGCTCCAGTGCAGGCTGAACACGGTACGCGCATGATAGCCGCTCAGTGTGGTAGCACACCGCAAGTCCGGCCGAGTGGGCGCGAAGCCCCCACCGCCCGCCGCTCCTCCCGCTGCTCCTCCTGTCCCCCCGCCTGCCTCGTCCGTGGGCCCTTCCCCGGGGCCACATGCGTTGCTGCTGCTGCTGCTGCCCGCGCTCCGGCTCTCCCATATCCGAACGGTAAGGTCGTCCGAGCAGGATGCAAGCCGCTGTCCCGAGGGGTCCCAGCACACGTCCCATACGGTGCTCTCGTGGCCTTGGGCCCCAGAGCCTGCGTCAGACAGTGTCGGTTATGTCATATCATTAAACCACTATGTTCCAATTATTTAACGTTGTCTCTTTCACGTCGTACACCGTGCTCTCGTGGCATTGGGCCCCCGCGCCTGTGTGGGACAGTGTGTGCAACAGACACATACAATGTCAGCCACCAAGACCAGGTTCCGTCCTACAACGTCACGGCTCTGGTCTTAGACTGGTACATATACAATGTCAGCACAGCGCACTCCAAGGCCATGCCGTCAAGGTGGAACCGGTGGGCCGGCTTGAATCCTTTCACTGAACGCAAAGTAGGCAGGAGGGCGCTCGAATGCATCCCCACTGCCCCGTCCACGGGAACACTGCATACGGTAGTGCACACAGCGCAGCTGCCCGCATGGGTGCCACGCCCCACCTACCCGGCTCCCTGACACCTCACACGGTTTCCTGTCGTTTCACATGCACCCACCTACCCACCTACCAGGGGGCCTAGGGGCCTCGCCTTCCGGCGCCCGGCTGCAGCCCCGTTTCACGCGCAACCACCTACCCACCTACCTAAGGGCCTCGCCTTCCGGCACCCAGCTGCAGCCCCGTGCACCCCGTGCCGCACGACCGCAGCCTCCACAAGTGCACTGGGCTTGTCAGGCCTCACCTCCCATCGTTTGGCTGCATCCCCACTCGTCCCCGTCGTACGTCCACAGCCGGATGGTGTCGTCGTAACCCGCGCTGACCAGCAGCTCGCCCCCCGGGTGCCAGCACACCGTCTTGACGTCCTGGCTGTGGCCCTGCTTCACGTCCACGCACTCGAACTCGCGCCCGGGCATGGACTCCCAGATCCACACAGACCTGGGGACAGGGGACACGGGAGCGGGGGAGCAATGAGGTGCTATGTGCCAGGGGATGCGTGACCGGACGCTGTATGCACTCTGGGCATGGCGGGACTCCCAGATCCTCACAGGCCTGCGAATAGGGAAGAGAAGAAGAGGGCCCCGCCTCGGCCACCGCAGTCCCTGCCTTCGCCACCGCAGACCCCTAGGCCCAGCCCTCAGATTGCGAAGGCCACGTCTGAGAGTCATATGACCGGCAGCTGCAAGCCTGCAAGGCCTATCCGCGTGAGGGACGGGCAAGGAGGCATACCACCTATGCACAGGGAGCAATGAGCGTGCGTGCCCGCATGCAAGCAAGCGGGCAGCGTGCTGAGAGTCGCGCATGGCCTTGAGAGGCGATGAGGGATTAGGGATCGAGCTCTGTGCAGCGAAGCAGACACGGAATATTGGGAAAGCACTTCAGTACAGTAAACGTACAAGGCCGATGTTCAGGGCCCGTGCCTATTCAATGCCTGTTTGTACAGAGCCCCAACTCACAGCACCCCCGCCTCTCCCTGCTGTGATCAACTGCCGCCTGCTACCACCCGCCTGCTGCCCACACCATAGGACTGACACCGCAGTCTTGATGACCAAATGCAACACTGCTGCTACTACTGTTACTTGCTATCGCCGCTGGTTGCACCGCCGCCGCCGCTGCCACGACCACCTCCCCAGTCCCCACCTGTCACGCCCGCACGTCGCAATCAGGCGACCGTCGGGGTTCCAAGCAACGCACTTCACTTCGTTTTCATGGCCCTCCAGCTCCGCAACCTGCGTAGGAAAGTCCATCACTCTGACGCAAGCTCCTAGAATCACAGGAGAGGGTGGTTCTTCCCCGGGTCGCTGGTCCTGGAGTGGGCCAGTAGCCGGTGTGCCACCAGGAAGTGTGCATTGGTCCTGTCACCAGCATAAGTATGCTGGACGGCATTGCGGTTCCACCTGCGCTCGCATGCCCCCTGGCCGCTCCCATATGGCCACCAGGAGGAAAAGGTGCTTTCCCCGGTTGCTGGTCCGGTGGCTGGTGTGCCACAAGGCCGCGTGCTACTGTGCGCAAGGGCTTTTGGACCGCACTGCGTGCCCACCTGCTCCCACATGCCCCCTGACAGCTCCCATATGGCCACCGTTGCGTCAAAGCTGGCAGTTGCAAGCGCTCTTCCCGTGGGGCTCCAGGCGACGCTGCGGATGGTCCGCGTGTGGCACTGGTCCAATATTGCGCTGCAGTACCACTGCCCCGCGTCGCTGCTGCTGCCGCCGCTGCTAGCTGAGCCGTTGCCTGCTGGACGTCGAGACCAGATCCTGACAGTCTTGTCCCCGCTGCAGCTGGCCAGCATATCCCCTGGCAAAGACAAGAGCGGAGGCCGTGAATGGCGCGTTATAGCGACTTCAACTGTGCCGCTCACCGACTAGCAGTCAACAGCTATTATTGTGTTGTATCTATACTCTGTGATTCAACGCACACCTTGAGGGGCCCAGGCGACAGACCAGACTCGGTCATTGTGCCCGGACAAACTGGCCACAGGCTCAAGCTTCACGGCGTCCATAAGTACTATGTAATTAAATCGACATACAATGCATTGCAAAGAGCGGCCGCCTGCAGGCAGAGAGCAAAAGGACCAGCATTGCATGGGCGACGGATGAACTTCTCGGGCTGCAGTTCCAGTTTGACGTTGCAGACAGTTCCTCGTAGTTCCTGCAGAAGCACTGAAGTACCAAGTTCAACTTGAGAAGAAGCTCTTGGTCTGGGTGCTGTGACAGTTTTGTCGTCCTTTTGACAGCCTTTTGACAACCTGTCCAGAAGGAAATGACGTACAAGCTCGTCCCGGCTCTCAGGCCCAAGTGCCTGTGTGCGTGGCAGACCCGCCCGCATCCCATGTGCCACACAGCTCACCTAACTGTATATATACCCTCACGCCAGTCCCCACAGCAGCCATACGTGGCACGTGGACCAGCCTGGAGTGACGGTCGCAAGGAGAGGTGCCGCACTGGTCCAGGCTGATGCAGGCCACACACAGTCCACAGCCGAGATGAGGCAAAAGGACACCGTAGCACGGGCCCCAAACACCATTACACAAAAGGTATGATTGATATTGGTGGTAGTCCACCTGGGAGACCGTTGCATTGCTGTGGCTCGGTCCGGCCATACCCACGGTGTGACATTGTCGCACTAGCTTATGAAGCGCTGGAGATATGAGCTCAAAGTACGTGGTTCAAGGCTGTAGCACAAGTGAAGGAATATGCATGTGTGCTTCGGTGTCTTTGGATTGGGAACTCGTGCTGCGGGCTGGGTCGGTGGATGATGCAGGTAAACCCTACGTGCGTGTATGGTGCTGGCACCTGCTGCTGGCTGGTTGCGCCCCGCCTGCATGCATGCATGCCCCTGACAGCGTGCGCCAACAACTGCATGGAAAGCAAAGGCTATTACTGGTACTATGCCAACAGCTCCCCGCGCTAGAACCCCCTGCTACCATATATTTAACTTCAGCGCACTGCACCACACCAGTGTGCTACTCTATCTCCTCCCGGAAAGACTATGTACGCGCCAGCCGGAACGAGTATGGACCTACGCACTACTTGCAGGGCGGGGGCCCACCGCCCACTCGCCCTCCTACACTGTTCCATGCACCTATTCCTACTTATGATCATGCATCACTGTACAGCAGCGGTGCCCTCAGTTGCTGCTGGTGCTGGTGCCGCTGCTGGACCACCGCTGGCTGTAAGCCTCAAACAGCTGCTGCGCCTCCTCCTCGCCCAAGGCCCTGCTGTAGGCCATGACAGCGGCGATGTGGCCCTTGACGTGTGTGCGCGGCTTGCAGCGGTCGTGCTGCTGCTGCCACGTGCAGCCAACGGAGAAGATGTGCCCATCAGGCGGGTCGACGCTGTAGGGCTGCGTTGGGATGTACGACATGTACCGGTACGCAGGGGCGGGTAGCAAGGAGACAGGGAGCGTTTAGTACGTGTACTCGTACGAACGAGTATCAGCCTTCGGCCTCCTGGCAGCCGAGTAGGGCCGGGCACATTCTAGGTGCATACTTGGCATTCATAGCATCTCACACTTGGACCGCATACCGGTAGGGGCGCAAGGCGCAATGCCCCGCTTGTACCTGGTGCGTGCCTTCGGCGGTTCGGCCCGCCCTCACACGCGTGACCCGGACCCCGCCGACCGCTTACCGACTCGAGCACTGGCGTGACGCTCTGCTCTCCCTCCACCCCGCGCCACACGTTCGCACGGTTGATGCCCAACTGCCAGTCAGCGTTGAAGGTTGTCTCGAGAACCTCCACGATCCACTTGCCACGCGGCGCGCGCTGTACGAAGTTGTCCCGCGACTCAAAACTGTCGTAGTCCGTGTACGGCGCCTGCGTAAGACACGTGTCACTGACACGGCGTTACCTCCCTATCGGAATCCGTACGTGGCAACGGACGTGCATGCTAGAGTCGGCTGTGCCGTGAGCCTGGTACCCGGTTGGACTGCACGTGTGCTTTCGTTGCCAAAGCACATAAGCAACGGGGCAGTCCGATGCTGCATGCCTGCATCTGCCCACATCTCATCCTGGCCCTTACCGCGCTGTAGAGGGACGCCGTTGTCCACATGAAATCAACATCCATGAAGTACGAGTAAGGGCCAGCCAGGCGGGAGAAGGTGATGAGACCAGAGCCGGACAGGTCAAGGTCCCCAATCTCATGGTCGGGGTTCTCGGCAGGGGCTGCCGGTGGGCGCGGCGGCGGCGCGGGGTATGTGTCGTCCAGGCGATACACCACCACCAGGGAGAAGGACTGCAAGCAAGCAGAGGTGGGGGCAGCAGGACATGAGGGGTGTGTATTAGTGCTGGCCCCTTGCCGTACAGGCGAGCGATACACCGCCACTAGGAGAAGAACTGCACGGGGCGGCCTGCCTGCCTGCCTCCCCGACCCCCCCACGCAAATGGGCGACATACTTCTCGGCTGCCCTAATACTCCCAGCGCGCAGCAATCAACAACACCATGCCCAAGACAGGCATATTTCAACAGCCGCTTGGATACCACGTGCCCGCCTCACGTTTACGTATCCGCGGCTTAGCTTGATGTCCCAGTCTCCGCACAGCCGCGTGTCCAGCATAGCGTGGCAGCTGCCTCCGTCCAGGGCCACCGCGCCGCCGCCCGCCGTGGCGTCGTACCGGCAGTCGCCCCGCCATGCCAGGAGCTGGGCGGCGGGGCGCAGGACGTCCCGCAGGCCGGCCACGTTGGAGCCGTCAGGGGAGTCCACTAGGGAGCCGGAGCTGGCGGCGGCGGCGTCAAAGTACGCGAGGTCCGGAACGAGGGCGAACGGGAGGCCGGTGCCTGGAGGTACACGTGGGACGTGAGGAATGTGCAGCAGTCGCAGCAGCAGCTTGGGGACGGAAGCAACCGGGTGATGTGTGTCCGACTCAGTCCAAGCCCGTTGAAGACGTGAGCCCCGCATACTACGTGCTCCTCTGCCACGTCCCATGCGCTAACCCGCAACATTTTTTTGGCATCTTGTTACACCTTGCAGTCACAGCAACTACCATCGGTTGTGAGCTGCTCACCTGGGGGAGCGGGCGGCGCCGGCGGCAGCGGCGGCGAGGGCGGCGGCGCGGGCGGGCGGGCGCCGCGCTGCCACCTGGCGCGGTAGTGGGCGTGCAGGGCAGCCACCTCTGACCCGCGCAGCTCACGCCCGTAGGCCAGCAGCGCAGAGATACGGCCGCGGAAGAAGGAGCTGGGCTTGCAGCCCGCCTCCAACTCGAAGTAGCCCTGTGGGTCTGGCTCTCCCAGGTCCTGCGGGACGGAAGGGTGGTGTGTGGGAGATGGGATGCCGGCAGAGAGGCGCAGCCGGGGGCAACGGCCCGTCGATTACGCGTGTGCGGCATGGGGAGCAGGCATACGCAGGGGCACGCTTTCTCGTGCGCGGTTGGGGTGTGTTGCCTGAGCTGTCGCATAAGCGCATTCGGATGCGTAGCAGTCGACCCGGGGTGCTCTGGGCAGTATGGTCACTCGAGCGGACCGCTGCTGCCAGCCCTTGTGCCCAGTTAACAGGAATCCAAACCCATAGCTCGACATGACCGATTTCCAGAATGGCCCCCTTCCGGTAAGCCGCACGCGCACCTCGATGTAATCACAGCCCAGCACCAGCTCCCGGCCGTCCGGGCCCACCATCTTCTCCTTCTGGACCAGCAGCGTTGACGCCAGGCCCGGCCCCTCGCCTCCGCGGAAGTACTTGATCACCTCTCTCCGGGCGTCGTACGACACCACATCGATCTGCCACGTGTCAACCGTCGTCTTGGGGAAGGACAGCTTGGCGTCATAGTCCCCGTACTGGGGCCAGCTGTACGGGTCGTCGACGTAGCCCCTCTGATCCGCACTAGTTACCCACCTACACGGCACACAGTCAATGTACCACTACGGTGGGTTTCGAGCTATCAGTAGGTTTGCTTGTGCGAGGAGCTCTGACACAACACAGTGCAGCAGCGCAGTGCAGCGTAGCGGCAATGCCATGAAAGTGTGGCAAATGGACGGAAGGTCGGCTGCATTTCGGTACAATCGCCACAGCTGGATGGGGCGTAGTGCACATATGAGTAACGGTAGGTAGGCTTTTGGAGAGCCCTCCTGGCTTGCATACAAAGGTCAAAGGTCAAAGGTCAGGGGATTTCGGGATAGACCACATCCCTAGTCCACCGGCGGAGAGGCAACCAGGGCCCATAAGCCGGATTAATCGATGGTTTTTATAGTGGCAGTCGCGCAAGCGCGGGTCTGCCGAGATAATTACGACATGAG
>VFQN01003028.1_pt1 | contig 24839 bp, 24 predicted proteins | sample 3512371 | NCBI WGS metagenome assembly VFQN01 (sample SAMN10412370, study PRJNA504923) | tailings metagenome | isolation source: Replicate 2 from Balatoc abandoned mine | place: Philippines: Itogon, Benguet | collected 2017-08-28 | reverse complement strand
TTACCCGCTAGTACCTGAAACTAGTGCGTCTACCAATTCCGCCACCTGGGCAGGTGTCCCGCGGCAGGGCCGTGGGAGCCGCGTACATTAATGACGAGCGCGCGGCATGTCAATGCCAGCCCGGAATGCGGGCGGCCGCGGAAGGCCGAGGGTGTACCATCGCCGCATGAACAAACCCACGAAGAAGCGCGGCAAGGCCGCGCCCCTGCCGGGCTGGTTGCCCGAATCCCTGCGCACTGGCCTGGCGGAGTCCTCGTCGGCCGGCAAGGCCGGGAAGGGGGGCAAGAAGGCGGGAAAGACCGCGGGAAAGACCGCGAAATCCCCGGGACCGGCGTCGACCAAGCCCGGCAAGCCGGCCAAGCCGGGCAAGCCGGCATCGGCGTCCCGCCCCGGTCCCGGCACCGGCACCGGCAAGGGCCCGGGCCGGCCCGGGCGCGGTCCGGACCGCGGCGGCACGGCGCCGGCCGGCGCGGGCCCGGTGGCCCGCGGTCGTCCCGTTCCCGCGGGCGCGGCGCGGCGAGACCCGATGGCCGCGCGCGAGGCCGCCCGCTACGACAACCCCATCGCCAGCCGCGAATCCATCCTCGAGCTGCTGGGCGACGCGCCCGGCCCGCTCAATGCCGACGAGATCGCGCATGCGCTGGGCCTGCAGGCGCCCGACCGTTTCGAGGCGCTCTCGCGGCGCCTGGCAGCCATGCTTCGCGACGGCCAGCTCCTGCTCAACCGCCGCGGCGGGTACGCGCCGGCGCGCCAGCTCGACCTCGTCGCCGGCACCGTCATCGCCAATCCCGACGGCTTCGGCTTCCTCAAGTGCGAAGACGGCGGCGAGGACCTGTTCCTGCCGCCCAACGAGCTGCGCAAGGCCCTGCACGGCGACCGTGTGCTGGCCTCGATCACCGGCGTGGACCGCCGCGGCCGCCGCGAGGGTGCGATCGTCGAGGTGCTCGAGCACCGCCTCACGCGCCTCACCGGCCGCTACGAGGAACGCGCGCGCGCCGGCCTGGTCGTCCCGGACGACCGCCGCGTGCTCACCGAAATCCTGATCGCCCCCGAAGACCGCAACGGCGCCCGCGAGGGCCAGCTGGTGGTGTGCGAGGTGACCCAGCCGCCCGAGCGCGGCCGGCCGCCGGTGGGCCGCATCCTGCTGGTGCTGGGCGACAAGCTCACGCCTTCGCTGGTGGTCGAGGCCGCGATCCACGGCCACGACCTGCCGCACGAATTCCCCAAGGCCGCGCTCGACGAAGCCGCGAACGTGCCGCTGGAGGTGCCCGCCGCCGACGCCGCCGGGCGGATCGACCTGCGCGGGCTGCCGCTGGTCACCATCGACGGCGAGGACGCCAAGGACTTCGACGACGCGGTCTGGTGCGAGCCGAACAAGGACGGTTTCCGCCTGGTCGTCGCCATCGCCGACGTCTCGCACTACGTGCGGCCCGGCACCGCGCTCGACGACGAGGCCGTGCTGCGCGGCACCTCGGTGTACTTCCCGGGTTTCGTCGTGCCGATGCTGCCCGAGACCCTGTCCAACGGCATCTGCTCGCTCAACCCGAAGGTGGACCGCCTGTGCTTCGCCTGCGACATGCAGGTGGATCGCGAGGGCCAGGTCGTCAAGTCGAAGTTCTACGAGGCGGTCATGCGCTCGCATGCCCGCCTGACCTACACCCAGGTCTGGCGCGCGGTCGGCGAGGCCGACACCGAGGCGGGGCAGGAGGCGATCGCGCAGATCGGCTCGCTGCTGCCGCAGGTGCAGCGCCTGCACCAGCTCTACCAGGTCCTGGCCAAGGCGCGCGCGAAGCGCGGTGCGATCGAGTTCGAATCAGGCGAGGTGCGCTTCGTGCTCGACAACGCCGGCGAGGTCGTGCAGGCCGGCATGCTCGAGCGCAACGACGCGCACAAGCTGATCGAGGAATGCATGATCGCGGCGAACGTGGAGGCGGCGAAGTTCGTCGGCTCGCGCAACGTGCCCGCGCCCTACCGCGTGCATGCCCGTCCGCCGGAGGGCAAGTACGGCGAGCTGCTGGAGTTCCTGGCCGAGTTCGGCCTCAGCCTGCCGCCGTGGTCGAAGGTGCAGCCGCGCGACTACACCCAGCTGATCAAGAAGGTGCGCAGCCGGCCCGACGCCGCGCTGCTGGAATCGGTGCTGCTGCGCTCGCAGAGCCTGGCCGTGTACGACCCGTCCAACGACGGCCACTTCGGCCTGGCGCTGGAGGCCTACGCGCATTTCACCTCGCCGATCCGCCGTTACCCGGACCTGCTCCTGCACCGGGCCATCAAGCACGCCCTGGGCCTGCCCGCGGGCGTGGCCTACGATGCGAAGGAAATGGCGATGCTGTCGCTGCGCTGCTCCGAGCTCGAGCGCCGCGCCGACGAGGTCGAACGCGAGGTGGACGAGCGCTACCGCAGCGCCTGGATGGAGCAGCACGTCGGCAGCGAGTTCGACGGCGTGGTCAGCGGCGTGACCAACTTCGGCCTGTTCGTCGAACTGGCCGGTTCCAAGGTCAATGGCCTGGTGCACGTGACCCAGCTGCCGCACGACTACTACCATTTCGATCCGATGCGGCGTTCGCTGGCGGGCGAGCGCAAGGGCCTGCGCTTCCGGCTGGGCGACCCGGTGCGCGTGCTGGTGCTCAAGGCCAGCGTCGAGGACCGCCGCATCGATTTCAGGCTGGTGCTGCCGGAGGAATCCGGCCCCAGGAAACGCAAGGCCTGGGCCGAGTGAGCCCGGCGAGGGAATGACATGAGCAACAAGCGTGACCATTGGGTCGCCGGCATCAACGCGGTGGCCTCGGCGCTGGAGCACGACGTCGAGCACGTGCGCGAGGTCCTGCTGGAGGCGGGCGCGAAGAACCCGCGCCTGCAGGAGATCGAGGAGACCGCGCGGCGCCGCGACGTGCCGGTGCGGCGCATCCCGCTGCAGTCGCTCGAGGGCATCGCCGGTGGCCTGCGCCACCAGGGCGCGATCGCCCGCTACGAAGCCCCGAAGGCCACCGACGAGAAGGACCTGCCGGCCCTGGTCGAGGCCGCCGACGGCCGCGCCCTGGTCCTGGTGCTCGACGGCATCCAGGACCCGCACAACCTCGGCGCCTGCCTGCGCACGGCCGCGGCCGCCGGCGTCACCGCCGTGGTGATCCCGAAGGACAAGGCCGCGCCGATCAACGCCACGGTGCGCAAGGTCTCGGCCGGCGCCGCCGACCGCATCCCCGTGGTCAGCGCCACCAACCTCGCGCGCTGCCTGCGCACGCTCAAGGACCTGGGCGTGTGGATCTACGGCCTCGACGGCGAGGCGCCCGGCGCCATCCACGGCATCGACCTGACCGGCAACGTCGCGCTCGTGATGGGCGGCGAGGGCGAGGGCATGCGCCGCCTGACCCGGGAAACCTGCGATGCGCTGGTGCGCATCCCCATGCCCGGCGAAATGGAAAGCCTCAACGTCTCGGTGGCCACGGGCGTAGCCCTGTTCGAAGCCGTGCGCCAGCGCGGGGTGGCGCGGTGAGCCTGCAGTGGTACGACTTCGTCGGCCTGGCCGGCGTGGCCCTGGTGCTGGGCTCCTTCTTCCTGCTCCAGGCCGGCCGCCTGGCCGGCGACGCCCTGAGTTACCAGCTGGCCAACCTGTTCGGCGCGGTCTTCATCCTGGTGTCGATCTTCGGCCCTTCGCCGGACATCCGGGACGTCATTTCCACGACGATCATGCAGCTGGCCTGGATCGCCATCAGCCTCTACGGGCTATGGCGCGGCTTGGCGGGGCGCTGGCGGCGGTTCCGGGGCCCCGGCCGGGACGGCCAGGCTCCCTGAATTTGTCGGCCCCCGGGCCGCATTGCTAGGCTGTGCCGGCCATCCACGGCACACCAGGGGAGTGTCCGATGTCCACGCGCCACCACGCCGGCCTCGCGATCGCGATGGCCTTGCTCTTCGCCCTTCCGTCCGCCGCCCCGCAGGCCCAGGACGTCCGCAAATCGCTCAAGGGCGCGGCGGCCCAGCCGGCCCGCAGCGCCGCCCCCGTCACCATCCGTGTCTGCAACCGCACCAGCGACACCGCGCTGGTGGCCCTGAGCTACATCAAGGTCGGCGAGTCGCGCTTCGTCAACGCCGGCTGGTACCGCGTCGAGCCGGGCGACTGCGACGACCTGGCCGAGACCGACAACGCCCACTTCTACGCCTATGCCGACGTCGACGGCGAGGACCGCTTCTGGGGCGGAAACCACGACCTGTGCGTGGAATACCCGGGCCCGTACGAGTTCTACACCAGCACCAACGACACCTGTGATTCCGACCAGGAAGTGCGCGCCTTCGTCACCATGACCGCCACCGAGGCCGGCACCTACACCTGGAACCTCGATCCCTGAGGCCGGGCGCGGGCGGGATCACTCGTCGCCGTGCGCGGCGGCGAGGTCCTGTTCGTTGAAGTGGCGCCAGCGGTTGAGGATGGCGCAGAACAGCTGGGCGGTGCGGTCCACGTCGTAGACCGCCGAATGCGCCTGGTCGCCGTCCCAGGGCAGGCCCGCGGCCTGCACCGCGCGGCTGAGCACCGTCTGCCCGTAGGCCATGCCGGCCAGGGTGACGGTGTCGAAGGTGCTGAAGGGGTGGAAGGGGTTGCGCTTGTGCTGGGTGCGCGCCACCGCGGCATTGAGGAAGCCGAGGTCGAAGTGGGCGTTGTGCCCGACCAGGATGGCGCGCTGGCAGCCGTGCCGCTTGGCGGCGGCGCGCACCGGCGCGAACACGTGGTCGAGGGCGGCGCGCTCTTCCATGGCGCCGCGCAGCACGCAGTCCAGGCGGATGCCGGTGACCTCGAGCGAGCGCGGGTCGATCTCCGAGCCCGGGAAGGGTTCGACGTGCGCGCTGGTGATCTCGCCGGGCACGAACCAACCCTCGCCATCGAGTTCGATCGGCGCGACGGCGATCTCCAGCAGGGCGTGGCGGTTGCAGTCGAAGCCGCCCGTTTCCACGTCCACCACCACCGGGAGGAAGCCGCGGAAACGATCGGCCAGTCGCGGTGGCGTCGGGTTTTCCATGGCGCGCAGGATACCAGACGCCCCTTTCGCGCCGGCGCGCGCCTCAACGCAGCAGGCGGTGCGCCAGGGCCAGAAGCAGCGCCAGCGCGAGCATCACGATGCCCGCGGCCGGCACCAGCATCGTCGCCGGCAGGCCCAGCACCGCCGCGGCCAGCGAGAACGCCATCAGGTCCTGGCGCGGCGCGTCCGGCACCGCCTGCGCGCGCGCGGCCAGCCAGGCATCCAGGCTCAGCCGCCCGGCACCGTGGAAGACCAGGGGCAGCAGCATCGCCGCGAACAGCAGCGGCAGCTTGAAGTTGCCGAAGCCCTTGTCGGTGATCGCATAGCCGCGCCACAGCTCGGACAGCGAGGACCATTCCGCCGGCCAGTGCACCGAGACCGTCGCCACCGCGGTCAGCACCAGCAGGGCGAAGGCGAAGAAGCGCGTGCCCAGGCCCAGCAACAGCGCCAGCGCGCCCGCGAGTTCGGCCCAGGTCGCCAGCGTCCAGCTCAGGTCCACCGGCGCCAGGTGCAGCGGCGCGGGGAACTTGTCCTGGATGTGCGCGAACCAGTTGTCCCCGCGCAGTTTCTGCAGGCCGGCCTCCCAGAATTCCCAGGCCAGCAGCAGGCGCAGGCCCAGCGGGGCCAGCCAGCGGCCCGCGCCTTCCAGTCGCCCGGCCAGGTCGGCCCAGCGGTCGCTCATCGTCGGGTGCATCAGGAACTCCGTCAGTCGGGGCGGGTGCCCAGGATCACGCGCTGGTCCCGCAGGTGGTCGAGCATGGGGCGGCCCTGCGCCACGAAGGCCATGGCGTCGGTGGCGCCGGCCTCCGCGGCCAAGGCCTGCAGCTGGGCGGCGCCGGTGAGGTCGGGCGCCTCGTGCAGCCGCTGCAGCAGGCGGAAGGTGAGGGCGCTGAGTTCGTGGAAGCGCACGCGCAGGTCGTCGCCGCGCTGCACCAGCAGGAAGGTCGCCTGCGCCGGCGGCGCGTCCGGCAGGTAGTCGGGCGAGAGCCGGTGCACGGGCCAGGCGTAGGCCAGCGCCCAGGCCACCGGCGAGGGCACCGGCACGCCGGCGAGCAGGTCGCCCGAGGGGTCGTGCGGCACCTCGGCCGGCGAGGCCTCGTGCAGGTCGAGCGCCAGCTCCGCCCACTCGTAATGCGCCAGCTCCAGCCACCAGGCCGGGTCCCCGCGGCCGGATTCGGTGCGCTGCTGCAGGTACTGCAGGAACTCGCGCGGCAACTCGGGGAACAGGGGCGTGGCGGCGCGGAAGTCGCGGTAGAAGGCGCGCACCAGCCCGCGCCAGGCGGCGTCGCCGAGGATGCGGCGCAGCACGGGGAAGTTGCCCGACAGCAGGCCCAGCACGCTGTTGAAGAACAGGTCGCGGTAGACCTGCAGCCGGCGCGCCTCGATGCCCGGCGGCGCCGGCGCGGCCGGGTCGCGCACGTGCGCGGCCAGCACCGCCTGCTGCGCGGCCAGGCGCTCAGGCGCGGACATGCCGTCGCTCCGGGCCTGCGTGGCGGCGCAGCACCTCGCGCGCCGCCGCGATCTCCGCCACCAGGTCGGCGAAGGGCGGGTAGTTGAAGTCGCGCTCGAGCAGGGTCGGCCGCGGGCCGAAGCGCGCGCAGGCCGCGTCGAGCAGGTCCCACACGCCCGGCTTCACCGCGGCGCCATGGGTGTCCACCTTCAGGTCCTCGGCTTCGTCGTAGTGGCCGGCGACGTGGTAGTAGGCGATGCGTTCGCCCGGGAGGCGGGACAGGAAATCGTGGCCGTCGTAGCGGTGGTTCACCGCGTTGACGAAGATGTTGTTCACGTCCAGCAGCAGGTCGCAGTCGGCCTCGGCCAGCACCGCGTTGATGAAGTCGATCTCGGCCATGCCCTGGAAGGGCGCGGCGTAATAGCTGATGTTCTCGACGGCGATGCGCCGGCCCAGCGCGTCCTGCACCTGGCGGATGCGGCCGGCGACGTGGCGCACGGCCTCCTCGGTGAACGGGATGGGCAGCAGGTCGTAGAGCTGGCCGTCGTCGCTGCAGTACGACAGGTGTTCGCTGAAGAGCGGCACGCGGTGCTGGTCCAGGAAGCGCCGCAGCTTCGCGAGGTAGCCGGCGTCGAAGGGCGTCGTGCCGCCCAGCGACAGGGACAGGCCGTGGCAGACCAGGGGATGTTTCGCGCCGAGCTCGCGCAGTGCCTCGCCGTGGCGCCCGCCCACGCCGATCCAGTTGTCCGGGGCGAGTTCGAGGAAATCGAAGTCGCCCGGGGCCGCGGCCTGCAGCGAACCCAGCAGGGATCGCCGCAGGCCCAGGCCGGCGGACGTGGCGGGAAGCGGGCGCACGGCCAGGCTCATGCGATCAGCCGTTGCCGCCGCACTTGCCTTCGCCACACTTGCCCTCGTGGCCGGCCTTGTCTTCCGCGGCCGCGGCGTCGCCGCCGCACTTGCCTTCGCCACACTTGCCCTCGCCGCACTTGCCTTCCTCGCCCTTGCCGTCGCCGGCGGCGGCGTCGCTGCCACACTTGCCTTCGCCACACTTGCCCTCGCCACACTTGCCCTCGTGGCCGGCCTTGTCCTCGTGGCCGGCCTTGTCCCCATGGTGTTCGTGGCCCTCGCCACACTTGCCTTCGCCGCACTTGCCTTCCTCGGCCTTGGCGTCTTCCGACTGCGCCTCGCCGGCGCTGGCCATGTAGCCCTGCGCCAGCGAGCTCATCGCGAAGGCGGAGGAGGCGAGCACGGAACTGCCCAGCACCAGCGCGCTGGCGGCCAGGACCACGGGCTTGAGGTTCTTGTTCGACATGGTGGTTTCTCTCTGCGTGATGCGGGGTGACCCGCGGTGGATGGCTGGCCGGCGGCGCCGGTCACCCGGAAAGATACTCCCGCGCAAGGGCGCGGGCACGGTGCAGGCGGGCCTTGGTGGCCTCGAGGCCCAGGCCCAGCCGGGCGGCGATCTCGGCCAGGGCCAGGCCCTCGAGGTCGCGCAACAGCAGGATCTCGCGGTAGTGCGGCGGCAGGGACTGCAGGGTGGCGGCCAGGTCGCGGGCGAGGTCGGGGCGGGCGGCGGTGCAGGCCACGGCGATGTCCTCGGTGAGCGGCTCGTGCCACATCGCGCGCAGGCCGCGCTTCATGCGGTTGCACTCGCGCTTGACGATGCGGAACAGCCAGGAGGCGAAGCATTCGAGCTGGCGCAGGTCCACGAGCCGGCGCGAGGCGGTGATCAGGGATTCCTGCACGGCGTCCTCGACGTCGTTCACCACGCAGTGGTGCTCGGCGTAGCGGCGCAGGTCCTGGCGCGAGGCCGCGAGCACGCGCTCCAGCGCGCCGCGGTCTCCGGCGCGGGCGGCTTCGAGGTCCTGGTTCCAGGCCGGGGCGTGCATTCGGGTCTCCTCGGGACAAGCATGGACCGGGCGGGGTGCCCGCGTCCTGCCCCCTGAAGAGCCATTCGCCGGGACGAAGGATGCGCGCGCCGGCCGGAAGGATTCAGCCGGCGTTTAGCCTTTGGCAACCCGGGGCAGGGGCCGGACGACCAGCGCCGACAGGGCCAGGAAGCCGGCCGAGATCCACAGGCAGGCCCCGAGCCCGGCGAACTGGAACACCGCGCCGGACAGCACCGTGCCCGCCAGGCGTCCGCCGGCGTTGGCCATGTAGTAGAAGCCCACGTCCAGCGACACGCCGTCCTCGCGCGCGTGGCCGACGATGAGGTAGCTGTGCAGGGCCGAGTTCACCGCGAACACGGCGCCGAAGCCGAGCAGCCCGGCGACCAGCACCGCCTGGGCGGACCAGCCCGCCGCCAGGGCTGCGGCCAGGCCCGCGGTCAGTAGCGCCAGGCCGCCGGCCCAGGCAAAGGCGTGGCCGCCGCCGGGCGGATGCGCGCCGCGCTGGCGGGTCAGGCGCGGCGCCAGCGCCTGCATGGCTCCATAGCCGATGATCCACAGCGCGAGGAAGCTGCCGATCGCCGGGTGGCTCCAGCCCAGGGTGGCGGAGAGGTAGACCGGCAGCGCGACCACGAACCAAACGTCGCGCGCCGCGAACAGGAGCAAGCGCGCGGCCGAGAGCCGGTTGATCGCCGGGCTCTTGCTCAGCAGCTCGGTGAACTTCGGCTTGGCCTTCGCCTTGCCCAGGTCGCGCTCGAGCAGCACCAGGCTGGCGATCCAGACCAGGGCCAGCGCCCCGGCCATCGCCAGCACCGCGCCATCGAAGCCCAGCGTCGCCAGCAGCAGGCCGCCGAGGAAGAAGCCCACGCCCTTGAGCGCGTTCTTCGAACCCGTGAGCACCGCCACCCAGCGGTACAGCCGCGCCTGCTCGCCGCCCGGCACCAGCAGCTTGATGCCGCCCTTGGCGCTCATCTTGTTGAGGTCCTTGGCGATGCCGCTGAGTGCCTGGGCGGCCATCACCCAGGGCACGGTGAGCATCGCCGCCGGCACCGCCAGCATCGCCAGCGCGCCGACCTGCAGCGCCAGGCCCAGGTTCATCGTGCGGTTCAGGCCCAGGCGCGCGCCAAGCCAGCCGCCGACCAGGTTGGTGACGATGCCGAAGACCTCGTAGAACAGGAACAGCATCGCCACCTGCAGCGGCGAATAGCCCAGCTGGTGGAAATGCAGCACCACCAGCATGCGCAGCGCGCCGTCGGTCAGGGTGAAGGCCCAGTAGTTGCCGGTGATCAGCAGGTACTGGCGGACCGTGGCGCGCGCCTCGCTCATGCCATGCCCACCTTGCGCGCCAGTTCGACGGTGCGGTTGGCGTAGCCCCATTCGTTGTCGTACCAGGCGAACACCTTCACCTGGGTGCCGGCGACGACCATGGTGAACGGGCCATCGACGATGCTGCTGCGCGGGTCGGTGCGGTAGTCGATCGACACCAGCGGGCGCGTCTCGAAACCGAGGATGCCTTTGAGCGGGCCGTCGGCCGCGGCCTTGAGCAGCGCGTTGACCTCCTCGACGGTGGTCTCGCGCCGAACCTCGAACACCGCGTCGGTGAGCGAGGCGTTGGCCAGCGGCACGCGCACGGCGTGGCCGTTCAGGCGGCCCTTGAGCTCGGGAAAGATCTCCGTGATGGCGGTGGCCGAGCCGGTGGTGGTGGGGATCAGGCTCATGCCGCAGGCGCGGGCGCGGCGCAGGTCCTTGTGCGGCTGGTCGAGGATGGACTGGGTGTTGGTGAGGTCGTGCACGGTGGTGATCGAGCCGTGGCGGATGCCCAGCCCCTCGTGGATCACCTTGACGATCGGCGCCAGGCAGTTGGTGGTGCAGCTGGCGGCGGTGACGATGCGGTGCACGGCGGGGTCGAAACGGTCGTCGTTCACGCCCATCACCACGTTGAGCACGCCCGGCTCCTTCACCGGCGCGGTCACGACCACGCGCTTCACGCCCTGGTCGAGGTAGGCCTGCAGCGCGGCGGTGGTCTTCATCTTGCCGCTGGCCTCGATCACCACGTCGCAGCCCGACCAGTCGGTGTCGGCGAGGGCCTTGTTGCGGGTGACCGGGATGCGCTGGCCGTCGATCACGAGCGCGTCGCCGTCGGCGGTGGCCTCGCGCGACCAGCGGCCGTGCACGGAGTCGAAGGTGAGCAGGTGGGCGAGGGTGGCCGCGTCGCCGGCCGGGTCGTTGACGCGCACGAACTGCAGGTCCTTCGCGCCGAAGGCCGCGCGCAGGGCCAGGCGTCCGATGCGGCCGAAGCCGTTGATGCCGATCTTGAGGGTCATGGGGGTCGGGGTGTCGTGGGGAAGGGGATCAGCAGCAGGCGGCCTTGCCGGCCGCGGGCGCCGGCAGGCACAGCGAAGGATCGCCGCCGCAGCAGTTTTCGGTCAGGTAGCCGACCAGCCCGCGCACCGCCTCGACCTCGGCCCGGTAGCGGATGTGCCGGCCCTCCGGCAGGGCCGCGATCAGCCCGGCCTGGCTCAGGGCCTTGAGGTGGAAGGACTGGGTGGTCGCCGCCAGGCCCAGGGCCCCGGCGATCTCCCCGGCGAAGGCGCCGTCCGGCCCGCGGGCCAGCAGCCAGCGGTAGATGGCCAGGCGGTGGGGCTGGGCCAGGGCGGACAGGGCGGCGAGTGCGGTGGGGGTATCCATACTTCCAGAATAATCGAATTAAATGACCGTCGCGTGTCAGAGAAATCTTCCCGCCGCTGTGCCCTGGGATCACTGGGCACGCGATGCCATCCTGGTCCGAACCCTTTGCACCGAGGTTGGGCGGATGGCGGAGAACGAAAGGCGGGATTGGAGCGCGAACGAAGTGGCGGCAACCGTCGCCAGCTCCCTGAAGATGCTCGGGATGGAGTACGCCGGGCAGGCCTACTCGAAGTCGGATTTCCGCCGTGCCCTTCTGGGCTGGCTTGATGGGCGGACCGAAGCGTCGATCGAAATGAAGCACCGAAATATCTCCGCGGTGCTGATCGAGCTAGGTTACCTGCCCATCAGGGGATACAAGCCGCTCGCCAACTACCAGGGCGCACTCGTCGACGAGATCCTGGCGCAGGTGTCGGGCGATGACTCCCTCGACAAGGCGGCCGCCGCAGCGGTCGATCTGGGGGCTGAGCCACCGCCGCTAGAGGACCTCTCTGGCCTGCTGGTCGAACCCCCGAAGCAGACCCTTCGGATTTCGGATCCCATGGTTCGCGCGAAGATCATGCCCTTTCGCCGGGACTACGTTGAACGTGAGGCCCGCAACAGGCGCCTGGGGTTGGCAGGTGAGCTGTTCGTTCTCGAGTTCGAGGTGCGCCGCCTGCATTCCCTTGGGAAGAAGGCTCTCGCCGACAAGGTCGAACACGTGGCGAACACCCGCGGCGATGGCCTGGGTTACGACATCCTCTCCTTCGAGGAGGATGGTCGGGAGTCCTACATTGAGGTCAAGACGACGGCCAACTCCATGCTGACGCCGTTTTTCATCAGCGCCAACGAAGTCCGCTTCTCCGGTGAGCACCCGGAGGAGTTCAAGCTTGCCCGGGTGTTCGACTTCCGGGACAAGCCGAAACTCTACGTGGTGCCTGGCTCGGTCAGCGACGGATTCATGCTCGACCCAGTCACATACCGGGCGACGAGATGACGCGCCACGACGGGGCCGCTTCACTCGCCGCCGGCCGACTCCCGCGGCCGGCGCCGCCTCCGCCGGTCCCGGACCATCACCGACAGGGATGTCGGTGATGAGCCCCCATGGACGGGTTCACGGCGTGTCCGGGAGCGGCGGAGGCGGTGACGGCCACCCGCGGGGTATCCCGGCGAGGAAAGGCGCGCCAGGCGGCGCGCCCCGCGAGCCTCATGCCTCGGCCTCTTCCTTGTAGGCATCCACCGGGATGCACGCGCACATCACGTTCTTGTCGCCGTAGACGTTGTCCACGCGCGCCACCGGCGGCCAGTACTTCTGCTGGCGCAGGCTGGCCAGCGGGAACACCGCCAGCTCGCGCGGGTAGGCGCGGGTCCACTCGCTGGCCGAGGCCACGTTGGCGGTGTGCGGCGCGTGCTTGAGCGGGTTGTCCTCGCGGTCGAGCTTGCCTTCCTCGATGGCGCGGATCTCCTCGCGGATCTGGATCATCGCGTCGATGAAGCGGTCGAGCTCGTGCTGGCTCTCGCTCTCGGTCGGCTCCACCATCAGCGTGCCGGCGACCGGGAAGCTCAGGGTCGGGGCGTGGAAGCCGAAATCGATCAGGCGCTTGGCCACGTCCTCGGCGCTGATGCCGGTGGCGTCCTTGAGCGGGCGCAGGTCCAGGATGCACTCGTGCGCCACCAGGCCGTTGCGGCCGGTGTAGAGCGTCTTGTAGTGCGGCGCCAGGCGCCTGGCGACGTAGTTGGCGTTGAGCAGGGCCACCTGGGTGGCGCGGCGCAGGCCGGCGGCGCCCATCATCGTCACGTACATCCAGCTGATCGGCAGGATCGAGGCGCTGCCGAAGCTGGCCGCGCTCACCATGCCGACCTCGCCCTCGCCACCGAAGGTCTTGGGCAGGAAGGGCGCGAGGTGCGACTTCACCGCGCAGGGACCCACGCCCGGGCCGCCGCCGCCGTGCGGGATGCAGAAGGTCTTGTGCAGGTTCAGGTGCGAGACGTCCGAGCCCCACTTGCCGGGCTTGGCCACGCCGACCAGCGCGTTCATGTTGGCGCCGTCGGTGTACACCTGGCCGCCGTGCTTGTGCACGATCTCGCAGATCTCGACGATGTCCTCCTCGAACACGCCGTGCGTGGACGGGTAGGTGACCATCAGCGCGGCCAGGCGGTCGCTGTACTTCTCGGCGGCGCGGCGCAGGTCCTCGATGTCGACGTTGCCGTTGGCGTCGGTCTTGGTGACCACCACGGTCATGCCGCACATCTGCGCGCTGGCCGGGTTGGTGCCGTGGGCCGAATCCGGGATCAGGCAGATGTCGCGGTGGGCCTCGCCGCGGCTGCGGTGGTAGGCGCGGATGGCCAGCAGGCCGGCGTATTCACCCTGGGCGCCCGAGTTCGGCTGCAGGCTGACGGCGTCGTAGCCGGTGCACTCGACCAGCATCGCCTCCAGCTCGGTGATCAGCTGCCGGTAGCCTTCGGCCTGCTCCGCCGGGGCCAGCGGGTGGAGGTTGGCGAACTCGGGCCAGGTCACCGGGATCATCTCGGCGGTGGCGTTGAGCTTCATCGTGCAGCTGCCCAGCGGGATCATGGTGCGATCCATCGCCAGGTCCTTGTCGGCCAGCGAGCGCATGTAGCGCAGCAGCTCGTGCTCGCTGTGGTGGGTGTTGAACACCGGGTGGGTCAGGAAGGCGCTGGTGCGGCGCAGCTCGGCCGGGATCAGGTCGTCCACGCGGGCGTCGAGCGCGTCCACCGAGGGCAGCGCCGCGTCGTCGGAGGCGGCGAAGACGCGCCACAGGGTGTCGATGTCCTCGCGCGTGGTGGTCTCGTCCAGCGAGATGCAGAGCGAGCCGTTGCCGCGCACGCGCAGATTGATGCGATGGGCCTTGGCGCGGGCCAGGATGCGCGAGGCGTCGGCGCCGGGCTCGAGGCAGATCGTGTCGAAGGCGGTGGCGTGCACGGTGGCGTGGCCCAGCTCGCGCAGGCCGGCGGCCAGGATGGCCGTGAGGCGGGCGACGCGGCGGGCGATGCGGGTCAGGCCCTGCGGGCCGTGGTAGACCGCGTACATCGAGGCCATCACCGCCAGCAGCACCTGGGCGGTGCAGATGTTCGACGTGGCCTTCTCGCGGCGGATGTGCTGCTCGCGGGTCTGCAGGGTCAGGCGGTAGGCGGGCTTGCCCTCGGCATCGATGGACACGCCGATCAGGCGGCCCGGCATCGAGCGCTTGAAGGCGTCCTTGCAGGCCATGAAGGCGGCATGGGGGCCGCCGAAGCCGAAGGGCACGCCGAAGCGCTGGGTGTTGCCAACGACGATATCGGCGCCCATCTCGCCCGGCGGCTTGAGCAGGGTCAGGGCCAGCAGGTCGGTGGCGACCACGAAGAGGGCGTTGTGCGAATGGATGACCTCGGCGTCGCGCGTCCAGTCGGCGATCCAGCCGCTGGAGGCCGGGTACTGCACGAGCACGCCGAAGTAGTCGCCCTTGGCCAGGGCGGCGTGGAAGGCGTCGGTGGAGCGCACGATGTCGAGCACGATGCCCATCGGCTCGGCGCGGGTCCGCAGCACCTCGATGGTCTGCGGGTGCGTGTCGCCGGCGACCAGGAAGGTGCTGGACTTCGACTTCGCCGAGCGCTTGGCCAGCGTCATCGCCTCGGCCGCCGCCGTGCCCTCGTCGAGCAGGGAGGCGTTGGCGATCTCCATGCCGGTCAGGTCGGCGCACATGGTCTGGAAGTTGATCAGGGCCTCCATGCGGCCCTGGGAGATCTCGGCCTGGTAGGGCGTGTAGGCGGTGTACCAGGCCGGGTTCTCGAGGATGTTGCGCAGGATGACGTTCGGCGTGTGGGTGCCGTAGTAGCCCTGGCCGATGAAGCTGCGGAAGACCTGGTTCTTCGAGGCGATGGCGCGGATCTTGGCGATCGCCTCGACCTCCGTGACGGGCGCGGGCAGCGCCAGCGGCGCGGGCGACTTGATGCTGGCCGGCACGATGGCATCGGTCAGCGCATCGAGCGAGTCATGGCCGACCACGCGCAGCATGTGCGCGATCTCGGCGTCGTTGGGGCCGATGTGGCGCTCGAGGAAGGCGTCGTGGTGCTCGAGGGAACGCAGGCTGTCGCGGGTCATGGCAGGTCCGGGCATGGGGGCAGGGCCGCGCGGGGCCGCGCGGTTCGCCCCTCTGTCCTTTTGCCTGAGAGTTTTGGGTCGCGTCCTGCGTCCCATGCCCCTTCGGCGCCGGCCGGTTCCGGTCTCTCCAGAGTCGCTCGCGTGCGGCGGTTCCTGTTCCTGAGCGATTACGGGCGTTACGCCTTCGGCGCTGGCCTTGGCCAGCCTCTCCCGCAGCACGCATCGAGCGCCGGCATTCTACCCGAGCGGCGTCGCGTTCCGGTGACTGCCGGCCCCCATCCGCCGGTTGACCGCGGGCGCGGGGGGGGGCTTGACGGGGCCGGGGGCAGGGCGCATATAGTTGGCACCCGCAACCAAACCGGCCGCCATGACCCCGCCCCGTGCCACCCCGCCCCGCCGCGATGCCCAGGCCCTGCACGATGCCGTGATGCAGCTGGTGCGCGTGTACCAGTTCCGCGACCGCGACCGGATCTGCTGCCATGACGTCTCGGTGACCCAGTGCCATGCCCTCGAAGTGCTGGTGCGCCGCGGCCCCATGCGTGCCCAGGCCCTGGCCGAGGCGCTGCGGCTGGACAAGAGCACCGTGACCCGGGTGGTGGACGCCCTGGTGCGCAAGGGCTATGCCGAGCGCCTGGCCGACCCCGACGACGCCCGCGCCACCTCGCTGCGCGCGACGTCGTCCGGCCGGTCCCTGTTCAAGCGCATCGAGGATGACCTGGTCGAACAGCAGGACGCCCTGCTGGGCGACCTCGATCCCGAGGTGCGCGCCCAGACCACCGAGGTCCTGCTCCGCCTCGCCCGCGCCGCCGAAGCCCGCTTCGTGGGCAGCTGCGCGACCGCGGCCTGCGAACCCGGGAGTTCGACCGGGGTCGGCTGCGGCTGACCCTTTTTTTGCCCATTTAGTTGCTACTGACAACCACGCCCCGCGGGGCGTCCAGGAGATCGCCATGAATGCTTCGCTTCCCGTCGTCGTCATCGGGGCCGGCCCGGTCGGCCTCGCCGCCGCCGCCCACCTGCTTGCCCGCGGCCTCGAGCCGCTCGTGCTCGAGGCCGGCGCCTCGGTCGGTGCAGGCATGCTCGGCTGGGCCCACGTGCGGATGTTCTCGCCCTGGGAGTTCACCCTCGACCGCGAGGCGGTCGCGCTGCTGGACCGCACCGGCTGGACGCCGCCGGACCTGGCGGCGTTCCCGACCGGGGGCGAGGTGGTCGCACGGTACCTGCAGCCTCTGGCGCGAACCCCGGAGCTCGCGCCTCGCCTGCGCCTGGGCGCGCGCGTCACCGGCATCACCCGCGAGGGTCGCGACCTGATGAAGGACGCGGGCCGGGACGACGCGCCCTTCCTCGTGCGCTTCGAACGGGACGGCGTCGAGCACGAGCTGCGCGCCCGTGCGGTCGTCGATGCCTCGGGCACCTTCGGCCGGCCCAACCCGATCGGCGCCTCCGGCCTGCCGGCCCGCGGCGAGCGGGCGATCGCCGACCGCATCGCCTACGGCCTGCCGGACGTCGCCGGCGCGCAGCGCGATCGTTACGCCGGCCGGCGCGTGCTGGTGGTCGGCAGCGGCCACTCGGCCTTCAACGTGCTCAACGACCTGGCGCGCCTGGCCGACGAGGCGCCGGGCACGCGCATCCACTGGGCGCTGCGCCGCGACTCCCTGCGGCGCGTGCTGGGCGGCGGCGAGGCCGACCAGCTCAAGGAGCGCGGCAGGCTCGGCCTGCGCATCGCGGCGCTGGTCTCCTCGGGCGCATTGGTGGTGCACGCCGGCACGCGCATCGACCGGCTCGAGGCGACCGCCGAAGGCGTCGTGGCCTTCGATGGCGACCGCGCCCTGCCGCCGGTGGACGAAATCGTCGCGGCCACCGGCTTCCGTCCCGACCACGGCCTGCTGTCGGAGTTGCGGCTGTCGCTCGACCCGGCCACCCAGAGCCCGACGGCGCTGGCGCCGCTGATCGATCCCAACCAGCACAGCTGCGGCAGCGTGCGCCCGCACGGCGCCGAGGAGCTGCGGCATCCCGATGCCGGCGTCTACATCGTCGGCATGAAGAGCTACGGCCGCGCGCCGACCTTCCTGCTGCTCACCGGCTACGAGCAGGTGCGTTCGGTGGTGGCGGCGATCGACGGCGACTGGGACGCCGCGCGTCGCGTCGAGCTGGTGCTGCCCGAGACCGGCGTGTGCATCACGCAGTTCGCCGACGAACCCGTCCCGTCGGGCGGCTGCTGCGGCACGACGCCCGCCGAACCCGCGCCGGTCGCCGCGCCGGCCGCGGCCGCGGCCAGCGCCGACGCTCCGGCCTGCTGCGGCGGCCCCGCCGTGGCCCCGGCCTCGGCCTGCTGCCGCCGCGATGAAGACGCCAAGGCCGCGGGCCAGTCCGGCTGCGGGTGCGCGACGCTGCCGCCGCCTGCCGCCGCGCCCGTGCGTGCGGCGGGGGCCGCGACGGGTTGCTGCGCCTGAGCATGGCCGGCCGCGACCTGCGCGCGGCGATCGGCTGGCTGGGCCTGGCCCAGTGCATCGCCTGGGGCGTTCTGTACTACGGCTTCGCGTTCTGGCTGGTGCCGCTGCAGCAGTCGCTCGGCGCACCGATGCCCGCGGTGGCCGGGGCCTATTCGCTGGCGCTGGGCATCGCCGCGCTGCTGGCGCCGCGCATCGGCCGCGCCTTCGACCGGGGACAGGGACGCGCGCTGCTGAGGCTGGGCAGCGTGGCGGCGGCGCTCGGCCTGGGCGGGCTGCTGGCCGCGCGCTCGCTGCCGGGACTGTGGCTGGCGGGGGCCGGGATCGGGGTGGCGATGGCGCTGCTGCTCTACGAGTCGGCCTTCGCCCTGGTGCAGCAGGCGGTGCCGGCGCCGGCGCCGAGGCTGCGGGCGCTGGCCGCCGTCACCGTGATGGGTGGCCTGGCGAGCACGGTGTTCCTGCCTTTGCTCGGCGGCCTCGCCGCGAACTTCGGCCTGCCCGCATCACTGGCGGCCGGGCTGGCGATGATGCTGGCCGTGGCCGGGCTGGTGGAGTGGCGGATCGCACCCGTGCTGCTGCGGAGGGCGCCGTCGGCCGCGCCGGCGGACGCCGGGGGGGTGCCGGCCCCGGATCCGCGCCTGCGACCGATCCTCTGGGTGTTCACCACCAGCACCGTGGCCGGCATCACCCTGACCACCCTGCTGGTGCCGCACCTGGTGGCCGCGGGCGTGGGCCTGGGCACGGCGGCGGGCGTCCTGGCGGCGTTGGGCCTGGCGCAGTTGCCGGGCCGGCTCTGGCTGCTGCGCGGTGGCCGCCTGCCCGGCGCGCGGGTGCTGGCCACCTGGCCGCTGCCGATGCAGGCGATGGGCCTGCTGCTGGTGGCCGCGGTCCGCGAACCCTGGGCGGCGGCCGCAGGCGTCGGGCTGTTCGGGCTCGGGGCGGGGCTGCACACCCTGGCGCGGCCCTGGCTGGTGCAGGCGCGTTTCGGCGCGCAGGCCGGCCAGCGCAACGGCGAGGTGGCGCGCGCCCAGGGCGTGGGGCGCGCGCTGGGGCCGCTGCTGGCGGTGCTGGCGGCCGGCGTGGCGGGCAGTCCGGCGGTGCTGGGCCTCGCCGCGATCGCGCTGCTGGCGGTGCTGCCGGTGGCGGAGAAGCTCAGCCGGGCCGAGGCCTGACCGGGCCCCGCGCGCCGGCGCGGCTTACTCGCTGGTCTTGTCGGCCTTGGCGCGCTCGCCCTCGGGCTGCTCGCCATGCACCAGGAACCAGGTGTTCTCGGCGATGTTGGTGGCGTGGTCGCCGATGCGCTCGATGTTCTTGGCCGCGAACAGCAGGTGGGTGCAGGCCGTGATGTGGCGCGGGTCCTCGGCCATGTAGGTCAGCAGTTCGCGGAACAGGCGGGTGTAGGCGGCGTCGAGCTCGACGTCGCGGCCGCGCACGGCCATGGCCCGCTCGGCGTCGCGCTCGCGGTAGGCGGCCAGGGCCTCGGTGACCAGGTCACCGGCCAGGCCGGCCAGGGCCGGCAGGCCGCCCGCGGCCGGCACCGGCGCCGACTGGTTCAGCACCATGCTGCGCTTGGCGACGTTGGCGGCGTAGTCGCCGATGCGCTCGATGTCGGAGGAAATGCGCAGGGCCGCGTAGACCTCGCGCAGGTCGCGGGCCATGGGCTGGCGCAGCGCCAGCAGGCGCAGCACGTCGTGGCTGACCTCGTGCTCGAGCGCATCGATGGCGTCGTCGTTGGCGACCACGCGCTCGGCGGCCTTGCTGTCGCGGCGCTGCAGCACGTCGATGGCGGCGTCGAGCTGGGCCACGGCGATCTCGCCCATGCGCTGGATCTCGCCGTCGAGGCGCTGGAGCTCGCTGTCGTAACTCTTGACGATATGGTCGGTCATCGTGGGTGCCTCAGCCGAAGCGGCCGGTGATGTAGTCCTCGGTCTGCTGCTTCGAGGGCTTGGTGAAGATGGTGGAGGTGACGCCGTGCTCGACCAGCTCGCCCAGGTACATGAAGGCGGTGAAGTCGGAGCAGCGGGCGGCCTGCTGCATGTTGTGGGTGACGATGAGGATCGTGAACTGCTGCTTGAGCTCGGCGATCAGCTGCTCGATCTTGCCGGTGGCGATCGGGTCCAGGGCCGAGGTCGGCTCGTCGAACAGGATCACTTCCGGGCGCAGGGCCACGGCGCGGCCGATGCACAGGCGCTGCTGCTGGCCGCCGGACAGGCCCAGCGCGCTCTGCTTGAGCTTGTCCTTGACCTCGTCCCAGAGCGCCGCCTGGCGCAGGGCCTCCTCGACGCGGTCGTCCATGGCCGAGCGCGAGAGCTTCTCGTAGTGGCCGATGCCGAAGGCGATGTTGTCGTAGATCGACATCGGGAACGGCACCGGCTTCTGGAACACCATGCCGATCTTGCTGCGCAGGCGGTTGAGCGGGTACTTGGCGTCGAGCACGTTCTCGCCGTCGAGCAGCACCTCGCCCGAGGCGCGCTGGCCCGGGTAGATCGAGTAGATGCGGTTGAAGATGCGCAGCAGGGTGGACTTGCCGCAGCCCGAGGGGCCGATCAGCGCGGTCACCTTCTTCTCCGGCACCTCGAGGTTGATGTTCTTGAGCGCGGTGAAGTCGCCGTAGTGGAAGGCGAGGTCGCGGGCCGCCAGCTTGACGCGGCTGGGCGTGGCGTCGGCCTTGGCCTGCGGCACGGCGGTCTGGATGGCGATCGGGGCGTTAGTCATGGTCGGTCTTCTTGCGCAGCAGCAGGATGCGGGCGGCCAGGCTGACGGCCAGCACGAACAGGGTGATCAGGAAGGCGCCGGCCCAGGCCAGCTGGTTCCAATACTCGAACGGGCTCATGGCGAACTGGAAGATGGTCACCGGCAGGTTCGGCATCGCGCCGGACATGTCGGTGCTCCAGTACTGGTTGTTGAAGGCGGTGAACAGCAGCGGCGCGGTCTCGCCGGAGATGCGGGCCAGGGCCAGCAGCACGCCGGTGACGATGCCGGGCAGGGCGGCGCGGTAGAGGATCTGCGTGGTCACCTTCCACTGCGGGATGCCCAGGGACAGCGCCGCCTCGCGCATCTGCGAGGGCACCAGGCGAAGCATCTCGTCGGTGGTGCGCACCACCACCGGCAGCACGATGAAGGCCATGGCCACCGCGCCGGCATAGCCGGAGAAGCTGCCGGTCGGCCGCACCACCAGGGTGTAGACGAACAGGCCCAGCACGATCGACGGCGCCGAGAGCAGGATGTCGTTGACGAAGCGGATCACCTCGCCGATCTTGCGGCCGCGCGCGTACTCGGACAGGAAGGTGCCGGCGGCGATGCCCACCGGCGCACCCAGCACGATGGCCAGGCTGCTGAGCATCAGCGAACCGACGATGGCGTTCTTCAGGCCGCCGGTGTCCTGGCCCGGGGGCGGGGTCATCTCGGTGAACAGCGACAGGCTCATCGCGTCCACGCCCTTGCTGATGGTCACCCAGAGGATCCACACCAGCCAGAAGATGCCGAACAGCGCGGCGAAACCGGACAGCACCAGCGAGACGGCGTTGAGCAGGCGCCGGCGGAAATACAGGCGGTCGGCGTAGGCGGACATCAGTTGCCCTCCCGCTTGGCCAGGCGCATCAGCATCAGCTTGGCGATCGCCAGAACCACGAAGGTGACGATGAACAGCACGAAGCCCAGGGCCAGCAGGGCCGACTGGTACATCGGCGTGGTGGCCTCGGCGAATTCGTTGGCGATGGAGGCGGCGATCGAGTTGGCCGGCATGAGCAGCGAGGCGTTGATGTGGTGCGAATTGCCCAGCACGAAGGTCACGGCCATGGTCTCGCCCAGGGCGCGGCCCATGCCCAGGAAGATGCCGCCGATCACCGCCGAGCGGGTATAGGGCAGCACGATGTTCCAGACCACCTCGAAGGTGGTCGAGCCCAGCGCGTAGGCGGACTCCTTCAGGCGGTTGGGCACGGTCTGGAAGACGTCGCGCATCACCGAGGAGATGAAGGGGATGATCATGATCGCCAGCACGATGCCGGCGGTCAGCATGCCGATGCCCAGCGGCGGGCCGGCGAACAGCGGGCCGACCAGCGGCAGGGTGCCGACGTTCTCGTCGACCCAGGGATAGACGTTCTCGGCCAGGAAGGGCGCCAGCACGAACAGGCCCCACATGCCGTAGATGATCGAGGGGATGCCGGCCAGCAGCTCGATGGCGATGCCCAGCGGCCGGCGCAGCCACGCGGGCGCGACTTCGGTCAGGAACAGGGCGATGCCGAAGCTCACCGGCACGGCGATGATCATCGCGATGGCGGTGCTGACCACGGTGCCGTAGATGGCGACCAGGGCGCCGTATTCCTCGGTGACCGGGTTCCAGTCCATCGAGGTCAGGAAGCCGGGGCCGAAGGTGGCGAAGGCGTCGCGGCCGCCCCAGAACATGGAGAGCGCGGCCAGGGCCAGCGCGATCAGGACGAACCAGCCGGCCAGCGCGACCAGGTTCTTGAAGGCCCAGTCGCCGAAGGCGTCCAGGCGGTGCGATCGTTGCGTCGGGGCGGGGAGGGAGCTCATTCGCGGCGCTCTCTGCGGGGGGCCTGCGTTTCAAGGAAAGGCCCGCGCACCGGGGTGGTGCGCGGGCCCGGGGACCGCGGGATTACTTGAAGTTGGCGGCCCAGTAGGCCTTGATCTGCTCGACCAGCGGGTCCGGCAGCGGCACGTAGCCCAGGTCCGAGGCGGACTGGTCGCCGTTGGCGTACACCCACTCGAAGAAGGCGCGGGCCTGCTTGTTGCCCTCGGCGTTCTTCGGCTTCTTGGACATCAGGATGAAGTTGGTGGCGGCGATCGGCCAGGACTGGGCGCCCGGGGCGTTGGTCACGACCAGGAAGAAGTCCTTCGACTCCGCCCACTTCGCGCTGGCGGCGGCGGCCTGGATCGAGGCGGCGCTGGCCTGCACGAACTGGCCCTCGGCGTTCTGCAGCTGCGCGTAGGCGACCTTGTTGGTCAGCGCGTAGGACAGCTCGATGTAGCCGATGGCGCCCTTGATCTGCTTGACGTAGGCGGTCACGCCCTCGTTGCCCTTGCCGCCCACGCCGGTCGGCCAGCGCACGGCCGTGCCTTCGCCGACCTTCTGCTTCCACTCCGGCGACACCTTCGAGAGGTAGTTGACGAAGTTGAAGGTGGTGCCCGAGCCGTCCGAGCGGTGCACGACGGTGATGCGCAGGGCCGGCAGCGCCACGCCCGGGTTCAGGGCGGCGATGGCCGGGTCGTTCCAGGTCTTGATCTTGCCCAGGTAGATGTCGGCCAGGGTCTTGCCGTCCAGGCGCAGGCCGTTGGCGGCGATGCCCGGGACGTTGAAGGCCGGCACGATGCCGCCCATCACGGACGGGAACTGCACGAGGTTGTTCAGGGCGAGGTCGGCCGGGGTCAGCGGGGCGTCGGTCGAGCCGAAGTCCACGGTGTTGGCCTTCATCTGGGCGATGCCGCCGCCCGAGCCGATCGACTGGTAGTTGATGCGGTGGCCGGTCGCGGCGTTGTAGTCCGCCGACCACTTGGACATGGTCGGGAAGACGAAGGTGGCGCCGGCGCCGGTGATGTCGGCGGCCTGCGCGGCGGTGGTGAGGCCGGCCGCCAGGGCGACGGTGGCCAGGCTGCGCTTGAGGGACTTGAGCACGGAAACACTCCTCGGGTGGATGGGTGCGAACTCGGGGAGGGGTCCCCCGATGCCGGCCCATTACAGGTCCGTTGGGTGACAAGCCTGTTTCTTGAACATGACAGGCGTGTGACAGTGGCGCCGCGGGGGGAGGCCGCGGCGTCACATGGCTGTCACGAAAGTCTCAAGGTCCCGTCATGGAGCGGGTGCAGCCTGTGCACGCTTAACCGCCCCGTAACGGTCCGGGGCAGGGGCCGGAGGAGCCGGTCCTGCACCGTCGCCGTGTTTCCACATTCCAACAGGAGTTCATGTCATGCGTCTTACTCCCCTGGCCGCCGCCTTCGCGGTCGCCCTCGCCGGCTTCAGCCCGGCCGCGTTCGCCCAGTCCGCCTCCGAGGCCGAGGTGGCCGAGCTCAAGGCCCAGGTGGCCGCGCTGATGCAGCGCATCGAGCAGCTCGAGGCCAGCAACGAGGCGCAGACCGGCATCAACCTCGACACCGCCGACGCGCTCAAGACGATGCAGATGACCCAGCCGCGCGTCGAGACCAAGGGCGGCCTGAAGGTGACCTCGGCCGACAACCAGTTCTCGATGCAGGTCGGCGGCCGCATCCACTTCGACGGCTACGCCTTCGACGACGACGTCACCGACCCGACCAGCACCACCGAGTTCCGCCGCGCCCGCCTGACCCTTCAGGGCACCGCGCTGGGCTGGGAATACAAGATGGAGCAGGACTTCGCCGCCGGCAGCAACCTCGATGGCCTGCGCGACCTGTACATCGCCAAGGCCTTCGGCCTGGGCAAGCTGACCATCGGCCACTTCAAGCCCTACCGCTCGATGGAGGAACTGACCTCCTCGAACGAGATCCTGATGATGGAGCGTCCGTTCGCCTCGGCCACCGGCCTGTTCAACGGCCGCCAGTTCCAGCAGGGCGTGGGCTACCTGTACTCGGGCGCCAACTACACCCTGGGTGCCTCGGCCTTCAACCTGCGCGGCGCCAGCGGCCCGCGCAACGAAGGCACGGGCATCGCGGCGCGCGCCACCTGGGCGCCGATCATGAGCGGCACCGAGACCTTCCACCTGGGCGCCTGGTACAGCCACGAGAACATCAACGAGGGTTCGGCGGCGCTGTCCGCGGCCGCCAGCTACGCCGGCCGTCGCGGCCCGAGCCAGACCATCGCGACCACCGCGGCCGGCACGGGCGACCAGGTCGATGCCTACGGCCTCGAGCTCGCCGGCCAGTGGGGCCCGGTGTTCTTCCAGTCCGAGTACGCGCTGGCCAGCTTCGGCCAGGGCGGCGGCGTGGACCAGGACGTGGCCACCTTCTACGCCCAGGGCAGCCTGATGCTCAACGGCGGCCAGAAGGTCTACAAGGCGCCCAACGGCGTGTTCGGTTCGCCCAAGGTGACCGACCGCGGCCTGTGGGAGCTGACCGCGCGCTACGACCACATCGAGAACAAGGACATCGCCGGCCGCGAGGCCGAGTCCTTCATCCTCGGCGTGAACTACTACATCAACCCGAACCTGCGCCTGATGATGAACTACACCTTGGGCGAGAACGAGGTCACCGGCGACGACATCAACCAGCTGGCGCTGCGCACGCAGTTCAGCTTCTAAGGGTATCGGGCGGGACGGATCCCGCAAGGGGAGGACACCGGAGGAGGCCGCCCGGTGG
>VFQN01003027.1_pt1 | contig 24843 bp, 32 predicted proteins | sample 3512371 | NCBI WGS metagenome assembly VFQN01 (sample SAMN10412370, study PRJNA504923) | tailings metagenome | isolation source: Replicate 2 from Balatoc abandoned mine | place: Philippines: Itogon, Benguet | collected 2017-08-28 | reverse complement strand
GCGAGCTTCAGGACGACACCGCCCCCCACTCCGCCACGGACCAGGTGGCGGCGGCAGCGCTGGGGTCGCCGATGCTGCCCTTTGCACCGACGGTAACGCCGCCACCTGTGCCTCCGCTGGCGGCCGGCCCCGCCGTTACGCTTGCGCCGATGATGCCCATTGGGGATGCACCAGCAGCAGCAGCCGGCAGCTCGCCGGCGGGAGTGCGCCCCACCGGCCACCACCGCCGTACACCTTCCGCCAACTCCGACCAGGAGCTCCTGTACGGCCCCAGGGCGTACGACAGGACCGGGACACGGGCAGCGGCGGCGACGGCGGCGGTGGTGGTGCCGGCAGCACCCGCAGTTCTGGTAGCTTGGACGTGTTCGCGCTGGGCCGGGGGGCGGAGGCTCAGCCAGCGGCAACCGGCGCTGCGGCTGCTAATGCTTCTGATCGTCATACTACTGCTGCTTCTGAGCGGCGGCCTGGAGGTGGCGGCAGGAGAGCGGGGCAGCAGCGGCTGCCGTTTCCATCCCTGGGCCGCAGGTCGGCCAGCTGGTCGGGTCCCTCGCCTCCTGAAGCGCCAACGGAGCTCGCAGCGGCAGCAGCGGCGGCGGCAGCAGCAGTGTCGTCGGAAGGAGAGCGGCCGCCTGCGCCGCAGGCAGCGTCAAGCGCCGGTGCTAGAGGCACTGGCGGCTCGCCCTTTGCCGCGCAGGGCGACCCCAGACAGCACGGTTCCACCTTCGCCAGCGCAGTACTGCGCGCGTCTGGGGCGGAGGCAGGGGCAGGTGCTACGGCTGCGGCGGATGGCGCGATACCGGCTCCCCCACGAAGGTCCAACTCCACCTCGTTAGTCTTCATCCGCCGTCGTTTGCAAGTAGGACGCTTCGGCAACAGACGAGGCAGGAGGTCAGGGGTCGCAGGCCCTGGGCCGCTGGGCCGGCCGCCGCTGCCGCCGCTACGGCCGTCAGCACAGCCGCAGGAGGAGCACCTCATGCCCCCCACGGCGCCGCTGCCGCCGCCGCCGCCAGCACTGCTCCTGCAACCGGCAGGTGGGCCCGCGCCATCGGCTGCTGCTGCATCAGGCCGCCAGAGTAGCGGTGCGCTTCGACGTCTGACCAGCTGGGGCAGCAGCGGCAGCCTGGCAGAGGCGGGGGCAGCTGCGGGGGTGGTGGCGGAGGCGGAGGCAGCGGCGGGGGTAACGGCAGCGGACGTGGGGCGCCGATCAGGCCGTGACGGGTACAGGACTTACCCCGGGGGCTCATCCTCCCCCTAGACGAAGACGAAGAACAGGAAGGAGAGGGCCTGGCGGGCCCAGGGGCACAGTCTAGCAGCTCAGCAGCGGTGCTTCCGGGAGCGTCCGCGGCAGGAGAGCTCCAGGAGAAGCAGCAGCAGCAACAGGCGGAAGAGAGGCAACCACAGGACTGTGCCGGCAAGGGCGGGGGCGAGAGCGGGGGCTTTGCGGCGGCCGCCAGGCGCAGCCGTACACCCTTGAGGACCCGGGTGGTGGTGGTGGCGGAACGCCATTCCAGTTGGAGGGCGGCTGAGGCGGAACAGGACGCGGCGGTGGCGGCGACGGCGCCGGGGGCAAGAGGGCACGGGGCCCAGGCGGGCAGGGGAAGGGGCCACGGCAGCAAGAGGCAGGAAGGGCGACTGGGAAACGTGCAGACGTGGCTAGACTCCCTTGGCAAAGGAGGAGGGGATATGCGTGGAGAAGTACCAGAGCAGGATGAAAACGAGGTGGAGTACGGTTAAGGGAGACTGGTGGGCCGGGAGTACGGCAGGGCGTCGGCAGCTGCCCGGAAGCCGCGCGGCCGGCCCGGCGACGGCGAGCTGCGTGGCCAGGGTCGGGGCGTTGCTGGCGCCAGCGGGGGCTTTGCGTTCGGGCCTGCTGGCGGCGGCGGCGGGGGCCAAGCAGCCGGTGGCGAGGCCCGCATGGGGGGTGAAATTGGGTTTGGCGCCCCTGGAAGCGGCCCCACTGCTGATGACGGTGATGACAACGCGCGGCTAGACGCGCTGCTGGGTGCGCTGCTGTCGCGGGCGGGCCAGGGGGACCTGGCAGGACGCGTGGCACAGCTGCTGGCCGAGGGGCCGGGGCCGGGAGGCTCGGAGGCTGGGCTTGCCGGTTTTCGGGGCCCTGATGAAGGGAATCTGCAAGGCGCGTCGGGCCCCGTGTCAGAGCCGGGCCGCGCGCGGTGGAGCGGCGGGTGGCAGGCGCGGGGGGCGGTGCAGGAGCGGGAAGGGAAGGTAGGGGAGCAGCAGGAGGAGAAGGGTGTGAGATGGTGGGTGCGGCACAGCGTAGAGCCGCCGCGAGAGGAGTAACCAGAGGGGCTGCTGCCCTCCCCTCCCCGGGGTTCCTTGTTCGCAGAGCAGGGGCAGAAGCACAGGAGGCAGCAGGAGGAGCACGGCAGCAGCAGCAGCATGAGGCGGCAGCAGGAGCCGCTACGGCGGCCCAACCGCCCTGCTCTGCACCCGGAGTATCTGGACACCCCCACACGCCACGTGCATAGCGGTCCGGCAGGCGGCGCGCCGGCCGCCCGCCAACCCTCGCCGTACGTCTTGCATGGCGGTAGCTTTGGTGGCGGGGGAAGCAGCGCCATGGGCGTAACCAGCCTGAGCGCCACGGTGTTTGGAGGTAGTGGTGGTGGTGGTGGAAGTGGTGGTGGTGGGGAGGGCGGGGTGGGGCAGCGGTCTGTAGGGCCGAGGAGTCACGCTGGGCTCAGAGCTGCGGGGCGATCATCAGGGGGCCCGCAGAGGCGCCTATCCTTCGATGATGCGAGCGAGGAGGAACAGGGGGTGGGTCCTGTGGCGGGAGGAGGCAGGATCCTAGCAGATAGAGGACGGAGTGGCGGGGGTGGAGTACGGCAGCAGGAGGCGGCGGTGGTGAGTGTATTAGGTGGAGGCGGCGGCAGCGGAGACGGGCCCCGCGGCCCGCTGCTGCATTGGGCGGTGGGGGAGCTGGCGGCCCTGGAGGCGCTGATTGACGGCGCGGGCTTGGGGCCGGACGACGCAGCGGCCGTGCAGCAGGTGGGTGTGGGGGGAGCGGTGGGAAGGCAGACCAAGGGGTGGCAGGAGCAGCTGTGCCTGCGTGCTGTGTAGGTACGGTACATGATTCACATGATTTATGGGCAACAGGTGGGTGTGGAGTTACCGGTAAAGGGCAAGCCCTTAATGCTCACGGCGAGTACGCAGCTGTGCACGCGCGCTGAGCTGCATACCTACCTAGAGATGCCTTGCCAACAGACGGCATACAATGGGGAGCGGTGGGAAGGCGAACCAAGGGGTGGCGGCAGCAGCCGTGCCTGCGCGCTGTGTAGATACATCACTTACATGCATGCAAGTATAACGCATGGAGGCATGGTCCATACCTAAAATGCTGCTCCTGATGTGTTGGTACATTTTGGGTACATCGCATTCTGTTGGTACATTGCATTCTTTCCTTCCCAGATGGTGCTCACGGAGCTGCTGGACCGCGTCAACGGCGCCCTGGCAACCGCCCCCGCAACCACCCCTGCAACCGCTGCAACCGCCAACCGCCCCTCTACCACCTCGCGCGTACCATCATGTGAATCATGTACCGTACCTACACAGCTTCCCGGCAGCGTGGTGGAAGACATGCGCGGCGTGCTGGCCACGTGCTTCCCAGCGCTGGCGGCGGCGGCGGCGGCTGGGACGGGAGCTGGTGCAGCGGCAGTGTCAGGAGCTCCAGGCGCTGTGCCGGCACCGTCGCGGTTGCAGAAGCAGCAGCACCGGCAGGGCAGCAGCGCAGCGGGGGTGGCGTGGCGGGAGGGGCAGGGGCAAGGGCGGGGGCATGGTGGGGAGGAGGGGCGGGTAAATGAAGGGATGTGGCTGTCGGAGGTAGAGTGGCGGCGGCTGGCGGCGCTGGCCCTGGCGGCGGCGGACAGCAGCGGCAGCAGCGGGGATGATGGGGAGGAGGGGGAAGATCAGGAGGAGGAGGAGCATTACGGGCGGGGTGTTTGTGGTGGACGGGTTGGTGGTGCAGCACTGGAGGGCAGTGCGGGATCTCGGCGGGTACCGGAAAAGCAGGGACAGCAGCAGAGGCAGCAGCGCAAAGGCGGGCACATCCGCCGCCGGGCGGGTGCGGGCTTTGATGGCCTAAACAGGGACGAGGGAGGTGAGGCAAAGCCAGCAGCAGCAGCAGCGCCTATGCCGTCTGGTAGCGTGTGGGGCGGCAGCAGCGGCGGCGGGATGAAGGAGGAGCGGTTGGAGATGCTGGGCAGGTGGTTGGACGAGGTCGTACAGCTCAAGCCAACCGACAACGAACACCTGGTGCCGCTTTCGGCGCGCGGTGAGCGGCCTTTCGAGCGCCTGTTTGGGCCCTACCTGGGGGCTGTGGGGGCCGCAGGAGGTAAGGGAATGGGGACCAGCAGGGAGCCAAAGGCGGAGGGGGTGGAGGCAGCAGGTGTGCCGCCGGCAGTTGTGTCCAAGGAGGCACCTGCTGCAGTGGGGGTGGAGAGAGTAGGAGGGTTGGAGGCGCAGGGGGTAGCGGCGGGGAAGGAGGGGGCAGCTGCTCGGAGGTTGGAGGGACGGGAGGGCGAGGCGGCGGCTGCAGAGGCGCACCGCAAGCAGGGGACAGCAGCAGAGGTGGTGCCAGTGAGACGCACGGCGCCGCCGCCGCCACCACCGCCCGGACCCCCGCCTCCTCCTCCCGTCACCGTCGGGGCCAAGATGCCGCCGCCGCCGCCACCGCCCGGGCCCCCGCCGCCGCCTCCTGTCGCCGTCGGGGCCAAGAAGGCGCCACCACCGCCACCACCCCTCCCTCCTGGGCCCAAAGGAGCAGCGCCGCCGCCGCCGCCACCGCCGCCGCCTCCAGCGGTTGGCGTCCCGGGCAGGGCTCCGCCACTGGGTGGAGTCGCCCGGGCGCGGCCGGGCGGCCCCGGCGCAGGCGTTACCCGGTACCCACAGGTCAGCTCCGGCTGTAGGGACTATGGTTTGCGATGTTATGAAACTCTGACTCGTAGCTGTGCTTTGCCACTGCTGCTGCTCTCTCGCGACTACTGTAGTACGGTACCGTACTCACTTGTTTCAGCCCATCGCCGCATGCACGTACAGGTCATCGCGCTGCACCAGGAGCTACGGCGGGCGCTGCTGGCGGGCACGGGGGTGTACGGCAACGGCGGCGGCTGGGCGGCGGGAAGGTACGGCGGCGCACGGGGGCCTTGAAAAGGGCTACGGCACGATGGAAGCTCCAGATAACACCGACTGCTTGGCATGCACGCCTGCACTGAATTCTGTAACTCTAGTGTAATGAGCCGCAGTCTGCGGCACGGCAGCAGGGCACTGCACTAGGGACACCCCTCTACCCCTGCTGACTCTCCAGGCCCGGCGGCGTCGGCCGCTCGTCCAACGAGCTGGTGGATGAGATCCATGCGCGCTCCGCCTACCAGCGCCAGGTGGCCGACCACGCAAAGAGGCAGGTGCATGGGAGCAGTGGGCCTGCGTGCGACGCCCCTCATTCCATGCCCATGCCGGTGATGCCCTACGTAATGACATTGGGCTGCGTAAAGGTACAAAGATACAACTAGTAAAGCATCGGCGAACGGATGACGATGCGTCAACACGATGTGCCATATGCTGCTCGCTGTTGCATCTCCTTGTCGTGCGTATACTTCAGTGCCTCACTGCCGCCGCCGTGTACTGCCGCCGTACTGCCGTACCACTGCAGGTCTGCAGGTACTTAACCCCTCACCATGCGTACCTTTACCTCTTGCCGCCGCAGGTACGTACATTACCCCTACCGTTAACTGTTGCAACCTGTTATCGGCCATATCCACCGCAGGTACTTACCTCTGCTGCGCGAGTGGGCGGACCGGTTGAGCTGCTGGTCGGGCGACAGCATGGGGCAGGTGGTGGAGCTGGTGCGACACATGGACACTGCGCTGGCCGTGCTGTGCGACGAGGTGGGGGCGTGTGCGTGCATTGAAAGTGCGGTGCGGAAGGCAGGCATAGAATGCCTAAATAGACAAAAACCAAGTATTATAAGACAGAGAAACGCAGCAAGGCACGCGTGCGGAGTTCAGGCGTAAACAGCCTGAAGCTCGCGGTAGGCAAGAGATACCGGTATACAATCGACTAGTGCAGCGAACCAGGGCGTGCGTGCTGTGCAAGGAGTTGGGGGCGGCCGTGTATACGCCTCTTCACGCGTCGCATGGCCGTGGGCGTTGTAGTGGTGTGCTGGCCGTGGGCAGGGGCTTGGGGCGTGGACAGCGTGTCGTAAGCTGTGCGAGGGGCGGGTACTACAGGACGCCGTACACGTCTTCAGTTTGTGGCCAAGCCACCCTAACCAATCACCGGCGGTTGTATCATGATGCGGCGCAGAGTAATGAAAACAGGAGTCAACGATGTTAGGAGAAGGGAATAGCACTGGCATGGCCGGTTGGCGACCGGGGCTGAGGCTGTAAGCAAAGTTCCTGCTGTCCGGAGCTCCGAGCTGACGGACTGACTTCAGGAGCGCAGCCAGCTAGTGCACATGTGGCCCCCAGCATCCAACACCTTCGGCACCCATTCTGCTGAAACCTCGCGACCGCGGGTCAAGACACTCAAGCTGGTCGGCCTACCGCACGAAGTATTGCCTAAGACACATTGCTGAAGCCAATGGCAGCATGTGACTGAGCAATTCTTCATGTGGTAGTCGACCAGCTTGGGCGCCTTGACGCGCAGTCGCGATGTTGCAGCACAGTGGGTGCCCGGAGGTGGTGAAAGTTGGTGGCCACATGCGGGAACAGGCGGCAAAACGACGATTCCAGTACTGCGTGTCAGGGCCAGGCGGATGGGCTGGGCCAAGAGGCAAATACTACCGGTAATTGGGCGCACATACATGGATCAGTTAGGGGGAGATGAGTCGAGTGCGGAGCTGTTAAGCAAAGCGGCACGTTGGGTGTATGTGTCGTTCACGCACAAGCAGTAACCTCTACGGGTCTACGTGCCCGCGTCTTTTCCTCCATTGGGTGTCTACGTCGTGACGCGCCGCATGAGCACAGCTTTTTGCGGACACGTGGCGTTAGGCAGGGTCAGGCGTGCCCTTCTTGCTTGCGTTCATTTTCGTTGGCGACACTACCGGACGCACTCTATACCTGTAACAGTATACTAACTATTGTGCCAGCCACCACCGAGCACTAGCTGCATGCCGGCTCCTGTGTCGTGAACACCGCGTTGTGCCCCCCATGTGTTGGGCCCCAGGCGGCAACGCTGTGCTCCGCCTTGCCCTGCTGCCGTGGCCTCTTGACTCCCATGCAACACCGACCACCAGCTCTGTAACGGCAACACCGTTACCCAATGCTCCCCCAACGTCCTGGGCCGCACCCGGCAACCCGGCTGCATGCTTCCTCCTGCTGAACCTTCAGCTCCGTTCCCTGTTCCCCCCTCATGCACCCTGCAGGCGGCGGTGCTGCGGCGTGTGCGTGCTCCTCCCGGCAGCGCAGAGGGCGCGGCGGGGCTGGCGTGGCCCGAGGGCCGCTGCGACACGCTCAGGTGAGGCGGCCGGGCGCGTGCGTGACACGTGGCACGTGGCACGGGTAAACGAGCAAGGCAGGTGACCCATGGGTCATGGCCTCAACGCCTGCCGTCCCCGCCGGCCGGCACAGGCGCTGCGTTGTATACTGCCAGGCTGCACACGCGCAACTTCCTCGAGTACTTGGGGGCAGTGTTCGGGGGCCTGCCTTGAGGTCATCTTATCATCTTTGCTGCTGTTGCGGAATTACGATTGACGCTGTGGTTTTACACGGCCAACTATCCTACAACCAGGTGGGCTGCCACGCTGCACCGGGAGCTGAGCGCCCTTGCCGACAAGGCGGCGGGCTGGCCTGCGCCGCCGGAGAAAGAGGACGACAACACGGACGACGATGATGCGGAGGACGAGGAGACGGCAGCCGGGGAGGCGGGCAAGAAGGGCGCTGCGGCGGGCAAGGGCGGCGGCGGCCGCGGTCCACCGGCCACTGCGGCGTCCACTGCGGCGGCGTTGCGCGGCGTTTCGGACTGCTGGGGCGTGCTGAGCCGGCGGGTGGAGGTGCTGGCCAGGGACCGGGAGCGCATGGAGGCGCGGTGAGGGAGGGGCGGGGATGGAGAGGGGGGAAGTAACGTGAGGTTGGCGCTGCGTTTGGAGCTGTGGCATAACTGTGCTGCCGTGCGCTGCTTTTTGCGTGCACGTCGTGGATGGGTCATTTCGTGTGTTGTCCGAGTCTGAGAGTCCTACCGAGTGCTAACCGCTCACCGCAACGCCGTTCCCTTCAACCCTCACCTTCCAATGCACTGCAGGGTTATCTCGAGCACTGCGGTGCACTGTGTCAGGATTTTGGTTTGTTTCGTTAATCCCATATTTCACTATTAACCGCAGCTTCAAGGAACACGGCGTGCCGTGGGACCCGGCGCTGCTGCCCCGCCTGCAGCGCTCCGCCCTGCGCCTGCTGGCCGTGCACGTGCGGCATGTGGTGGCACGTGCCCGCCAGCACGCCAGGGAGGCAAGGCAGTACGACAGGGAAGCACGCGAGTACGAACTGCAGCAGTCGCAGACGCAGCAGCAGCAGGAGGAGGACGCCGTGGCGGTGAAAGGGGGTGGTGAGGTGCTACCCAGCAGCCGACGGAGCAGCGGGGGCAGCAGCAGCAGCAGCAGCAGCGGGGGCGGCGGCAGCAGCGGGAGCGGGAGCGGGAGCGGGAGCGGGAGCGGGCTGCTGCGGCAGCGGCGGTGCGAGGGCTACTGGACGGGGCGGTGTCCTTCGCCTTCCGCGTGCACCAGCTGGTGGGTGCGTGGGGCTGAGCATGGGCTCCAAGGCATGTTGTGTATTGACATTGGGTGCACCATCTGGTGGGTGCGTGGTGCTGAGCGTGGGCCATGGGGCTCAAACAAAGTATGACGTCCTTGGAGTGAAGAGCACCGCCTCATTTTTTGGTGGGTACCTAGTAAGGAACCCCTCTTCGGTAATACCGTGGTTGATCCGCTGACCGCCACGCAGGCTTTGGGCATGGTTGGGGACCGCGGGTGTTCCTAGCTCTTGGCGTACTCGCTCACATCCAGTCGTCGCAGGCTGCAGTAACTTCCTTCAACATGCAAAATTGCTCACCCACCATCCTGCCTTCCCCCCCCCCCCCCTTCCGCCCGCCCTTTTGCCCGTTCACCCCTTTGTCGTACTGTACGGCAGGTGGGCGGCTTCGATGCGGAGTGCATTGCGCTGCTGGAGCGGCTGGGGCCGCTGTGGCGGGGGGCGCGGGGGTCAGGGGCGGCAGCGGGGATGGCGGGGGCAGGGGGCGCAGCTGGGGTGGCGGGGGCAGGGGGGGCAGCGGGGGTGGCGGGGGCAGGGGGGGAAGGAGCGGTAGGGGTGGCGCAAGACCGTGCAGGTGCGGTGGAGGTGAGGCGGACTGCGGGGGAGAAGGCGGTGGCGGTTGGCGGCTAAGAGGAGAAGCAGTTGCGGAAGCATGTAGGAGAGGCTACTGTAGGCTAGGCTAGTAGGGCGCTGCGGTGGGCGCCGGGGGCTTGTGCATGGATGGTGGGATGGTATGGGTGCGAGGGTGGGCGCATGGGTGTATGTGCTCGCCGTGCTTGTGGTGCGCGTGCTGTACTGCATTTTGTTGATACGCCTGCGTATCTGGCGTGACACCTAACAGAAAAAGCAGGCGAAAAGCAGGCGCATGCATGCTACCGGTATGCATGTGCACCGGCACATGCATCGTCAGGGGAGCATACGGTACTGGCCAGTCTGAGTGAAACCCGTGCCGCTGTTGGACGGAATAGCACTTAGGAGAGCATACGGTACTGGCCAGTCTGTATGGAAGCCGTGTCGTTGTTGAACGGAACTTGCTTGTAGGGGAGCATGTAGCATAGGGTGTGAGGCTGTGGAAGCCTGCAGACAGGACAGGGACTGGTCACAAAGCCACTTGGGTGTAGTTACACGGCCTGGTGGCGTTCAGGCGGCCCTTTGCACGAAGCATACGCCAAAGGGGTACAGGTTGTGCGTGTAGCAGTGTGGATTGGCGGGTTCTCGGCTTGTTGGTTTGCTTGGCACAAATGGTACAGTCTGTAGTAGCACGCCTGTCACCTAAACGTGTCCGGTGCAGCTCCCAACGAAGGAACCCAAGCGCAAACGTGCTGTATACGGTAGTGTGCAGCGTTGTTCAAGTGCGTCACCGACTCTCCGCTTCCTGCCCAAGGCTCCTGCCCGCCCACGTCTCAGACTGTCCCAGCGCCACTAGTCAATGGCGCCAGAGCAGACCAGAGCCCCACCGCGGCAGAGGCTTACCATGGCTTACCATGGCTTACCCTTGCTCACCGGAGGCTAGCAAAGTTTTATATTCTTTAACAAATTTGCTTAATTGTTGTGTTGAATAAGCTTTTTCTTTGTGAGATCTCTTAGGGTTCACAGTGAGTGATGCCGCCCATAACAGGGGAACGTAATGGGCCTGCCTGGACGCGCCCCCTCCCCTGCCTGGACGCGTGTGCGCCCCCTTGCGCTTGGTCTCGCGTTGGCGGCTTCCAGAACTGTGCCGAAGCTTGGCACATAAGGGCAGGACGTGCATGCGTTCAACCTAATGCATGTAGTCATGTGGAGTGACTGTTGTCGTCGCTGTCAGCCTTATGCATGCACACTTTGCCTTCTGACTAACCGCCAGTACAGCTTTTTTGCAGCCCTGCAGCCGTCGATGGTCCGTAGCTCTCAAGCAGCATAGAGAAAACATATTGAAGGCGACGGAACTCCACGCTGCTAACCAGTTCTGGTTAGGATACCGTACAGGCGTGTGAAAAATGATGGACCGGCTTTGGTATTCGACACCAAGTGTCTTTGACTTCGTGTCACACGGAAATGCAATGCTATGCCGCACGTGCTCACTTGCTCGTAACTTTGCACGACACCAACACTGAAACGTTTCAGCTTTGCGCGCGGCTAGCCCAGGAACCCTAGACGCATTATATGTAGTCTCACGGACGGCAGAACTCTTAAGTTCCCCTTGACACTGAGGCCTTGATACTGTGAGCACAAGAGCTCCAGCATGCAAGCCCAGTCTCTCAAGCGTTCTTCCTAACCGCCGCCATACTTTTGACGTTCAAGATCACGGTGGCGTCTGAGGTGAGATCATCGCTAGCTGTCCATGTGGGCCTCGCCGTGTCTGTCCCGACACTGTAACAATCGACTACCCCCGTTAGCCACGTGATGTTCAGCGCTTGTATGAACCTTACAATGGATCTACTATTTGTACTGGAACCCAGCTTTGTTCGTTGGGCTGCCGAAATCCGGCACAACGCGCGGCAGCATGGCCTGCACCCTGTGAAGCGGCCTGACGCAGCCAGCCTCCCCTCGTTCCAGCTGTCAGCCGGGCGTAGGAGCCTTCAGCAAGAGCAGCTGGATGGAGTTCCAACTGGTGGCCAAGGCGTGGCCAGCGGTGGCGGGGGTGTGGACGAGACGCGCCCTTGGCCCCCGCCCCGAGTGCCTCTGCCGCTGGCCCTGCCTCCGCAACCGGGCTTGAATGTCTCAATCACAGACCTGCCAACGCTGCTGCAATTGTGAGCAGAATTTGCGGCACCCACGGTTGGGGCTGGCTGTCTGTGACCATGCCAGCTCGACGAGGCGCATATGGCAAGAACACACACATTGTGGTCCAGGGTCGCCAATGCAGAAACCACTCGACCTTTATTGCAGCTCCGCAAGCGTCTGTGCGACGGCGACCAACTTCTTACGCTTGTGCGCGTATCTGCAGCTGCTCCGCTGCCTTCACCGGCCCTGTTGCCCGGTACACTCCCGCTCACCAAACCCTCACCCCACCACCCCGCCCGTGCCAACGCCTGCAACCTCCCCTCCCTCCCCCGCCCCCACAACCCCACAGCCTCCACGCCGCCGCCTTCTCCCAAGCGCCCCTCACCAACTCCATCCGTACCAATGCCACGCTCCCGAGCTCCTCTCCTGGCTTCCTGGTCCCGGCCCCGGCCCCCGACGCGACCGCCGACCCCCTCACGCGCTCCCTCCTGGCTCAACCCGACGTGGCACGTGCCCTGGCCGACATGCGGCGCAGCTGGGCGGAGGCTGACAAGGAGGGCATGTGCGGCGGCAGTGGCATGGTGGGTGGTTGGCGGTTGCTGCATGGGTGTGGTCGGGCAGCAGGGTGCGCAAAGTGGTGGCGCGGTGGGTGGTTGGCGGTTGCTGCATGGGGCTGCTGGGCAGCAGGAATGCAGGGCGCGTGATGGACGCTGTCGGGCAGCACTAGGGTGCGTGGAAGTGGGCGGTGGTGCCGCCAGAGCAAGCTGCTAGCCTGGCCGAGGATGCACCGGGCACCAGGACACTAAGCGTACAAAGTCTGTTCATCATTGGTGGTGTGGTGCCGGTGTCTTAGCTTGCCGGCCTGGCCTCCTGTGCGCTATGTACTGCGGCAGAGCGCCCCTTACACGCGTCCCCTAGCTGCCGTACCGCCCCCATGCTGTGCTGTCCTAGCTTGCTGGCCTGGCATTCATTCATTGCGCTATGATCAGCGGCAATGCACGCCTCCCTCGTTGACCCCAACCTACCGTACCACAACCCTGCCATTCAGGCCCTATCAGAACTTATCAAATATGATGGAGCGCTCCTTGCTTACGGTCCCGACCTGCCGTACCGTCCCCATGCTGATCCCTTCCGCACGCCCATGCAGTCCGCTATGCCGCTGTACTTGTGGCCCTCCAGCAGCATGCCCTTCATGCTGACGCTGGCCAAGATAGTGTCGTACGCCCGGCTGTTTCCGCTGGATCCTGCCGTACTCCCCATGCCGTACCAGTGGCGGCCTGCCATGGTGCCCAACGGCTCACTGTACAACGTGTCCACGGGTACGGCAGGGTCGCTGTACGGCGCATGGGAAGAGGGGCTGAGGGGGAGGGGTGGGATGGCATTAGTAGTGGACACGAGTTTCTGTCCTGCACCTTGCATGGGGCACACGGCCACCTTCCGCTCCACCCACAACCTTGCACAGCAGCGGACAGCCACGCATACCACCTACGGCAATTCCGGTCACCTGTGCTTCTACATTGGTTGACCCTCAACTCGCCCCGTCTGTTCTCTAGCCCCCACCTCTGATTCTCACCCTTGATGGAGACCAGTCGACAAGTTGCCATTGCGTGGGTCGTCGGTTCTTCCCCACTGGGCTGCAGACATGGTGTAGATCGTGTACGGTATCCACTTATCTGGCACTCTGTCGCCCCATCCCCAGCCCCGTACGCGAGGCCACTAGAAGTCCTACTTTAGTGGTTCTTACGGCGCTTCTAAAACTCCCTACCCGCAGGCTACGTGCCCAGTAACGTGCTGATCGCATGGCTCCGAAACGTCATGTGGACGCCGCAGCGCGGCCAGGGGCCCAGCACAGCCGTTACGGGGCCGTCTCCTATTGACGAGCAGGAACAAGTCCTGTGGGTGTGGGATGGAGAGGGCAGCGGCCGCGAAACGGGGCGGGACGGGATGGGATAGGATATGCAAGTGTGTTACTTGCCTCCTCCTCTTCGCTGTGCATGCACCCTCACGCGAAGGCCGTAATAGATGTCGCACGACTAATGCCAAACAGTACAGCCAGGCCAGGCAAGATTGATTGACTTTACTTGGCGCATGGTACATGCTACTCCGCCACGCAGGCAGCTGGTGTCTGCCGCCAGCGTTCGCTCGCTGCCCCCCAACCGCCTGGGCCACGTGCTGATGCTGTGGTACCGCACCGACGTGTTGGCGGCGCTGGCACGTGGCAACGACACGCGGGGCGGCGGCGGCGCCAGCGGCAACGGCACGCCAGCGGCAGCGGGCACCAATGCCGCCGCCGCTAATGGCACGGCAGGAGGGCCGCAGAGGGGTGCGGGTGTTGATGAGGACGCGGCGGCGGCGGCTGAGGCGGCGGTGGCGGCGCGTGCGGTTCCTGCCACGTGGCAGGCGTTACTGCAGCTGGTGGCGGCGCTCAACGGCACGGACTGGGACGGCGACGGGAGGGTCAAGTACGGCATATGCCTCAACCGCGACCCAGGTGGGGCGGTGGAAAGTGCAAGTCTCATTTGGGTGGTTGGGCGCGCATGGCTCTGTTGCATAATGCTTCGGTGCACAGCCCAAGGTGCGCACGCGCGTGTGGTGCCGGAGCGTGGGGCAAAGCGGGCGACATGGACCCTCACCCACGCCCTTCGTGCTGCCGCGATCCACCTCGTTGCCGCTTGTCCGGCTGAAAGCACAGCCTTTACACACCTTATACTCCATCCAATCCACCCCTGTACGGCGCAGTGTGCGACTCGTCGTACGTGGTCAACGCCATCGCGGCCTCCATGACTCAGACGCACGGAACAGCGCACGGATACATGTGGGACCCCGCGGACACGCCAACGGCAACAACAGGCGCAAGCGCGGGAGGCCGTGCCAACAGCAGCAGCAGCAGTGGTGGCGGCGGCGGCAAACCCAGCCTCATGCGCTCGATGTACGGCACAGCGGCGTACGAGACCGCCCTGATGGTGTACGGCAAGCTGCTGTCGTATGCTCCGCCCGCCAAGGCTGAGGGCCAGGGCGCGTCGCTGTACGACAACTGCGAGGCGTATCTGTCGGACTTCGCGCAGCGGGGGCTGTGCGCTGTGGCCATCCAGTGGGAGTGCGGCATACTGGTACGGGAGGACCGGCGCACGTGGTGGGTGCACGTAGGATACGGTGGTTATGGGGCGTTACGCCGCACTAGCTTATTCTGCTGAAATGGGGGTCCTTGCCACCCCTTACGGAGGGAGTACACCGCCTTGGCCTTGCATGGCATGCATTAAAAAGTTGAAAACCGAACCGCGTTGTCGCCCGCGTTGGGCCTTTATGGTTTGGTTCGGCCACTTGCCACCAAATGTTTCGTTTTTCGTTCCACCCCTATGCCGAACAGGCCCAGATCACGCCGTACGCGTCCGCGGTTTCGGGGCGCATGGGCGTGTCCCCGCTTCCCGGCTCCACGCACGTGCTGGACCGACCCACGGGCCGCCTGCTGCCCTGCACGCCGCAGCGCTGCCCGCACGCCACCCTGGAGGTAGCACCGCTGGTGGCGGCGGCCGACGCTGCCGCCACGGCGGCTGCCGAGACAGTGGTGCCAGCCACACCGCGTAGTGCGGCAAGGTCCGTGCAGGAGCAGCAGGCCGACCCCCAGCAAGGCTTTGGCAGGCCCTTGGGGCTCGGGCTGTCGGCGAGGTGGAGTCCGCGGGAGCCGGCTGGGCCCGCTTCCAGGTCTGGGTTCCTCAGCGGGGAGGGCTCGGGTTTGGCGGGCAGGCTGGCGGAGGTCCTGTCGGTTGGCGGCGTGTGGCAGCGGCGGGCGCTGGCACACGACTCGCCGCCGGGTGAAACCAGCGTGACGGCGGAGGCGCTGGCGGCGGTGCCGGCGGCGGGCGTGCGGACGGCAGAGCAGCTGGTGAACCGTGCGCCGCTGGCAGGCGTGTTCTTCAAGGAGCGGCCCGAGCAGGGGCCCGGTTCACTGGCCACTGTGGGAGCTAGGCCGGGGTCGGGGAGTGGTGCCGGGCCTGGGGCCGCGGGTGGGGGCGGGGCCGGTGGCGCTGGGGGGGTGCGTATGGGTGCGGGCGCTGGGGGTGCGGGCGTGGGCGGCGGGGATGCTGGCGCGGGCGGTGGGGGCGCGGGCATGGATGCGGGTGGTGCGGCCGCGGGTGGTGGTGGTGCGGCCGCGGGTGGTGGCGGCCGCCGGCGGCTGCAACAAGCCAGCGGGAACAGCACGGGGCAAGGGGGAGCAGGAGGAGGAGGAGGAGGAGGCAACGTGGCTGCGGACGTGGAATTGTCCTTGCTGAGCGGCGGCGGGCGGCCGGGGGCTGTGGTCGGGGACGCGCTGCTGCCGTGGCTGCGACAGCGGCTGACGGCGCCGCCGCGCGCGCCGTACCGCGCCACCGCCATTGCGCCCGCCCTGGAGGAGGATCTTAAGGTGGGGTTACACCGTGTTGGGGCAGTATCCGGCAACGGTCTACTGTGGTCATGTAGGACCCACGAGGTGACGATCCGCCGGCATGGCTCCAACAGCAACGCATGCACCAGTCACTGTAGATTTCCACGGCGGTGTGCTGCTATGCGCAGAACTGCTCACTTGCTGCCGGTTGCCAACTGCTGTCTTTCCCCGTCGCCAATCCCTTACACCCGAAACGCATGGGTACTCTGCAGCGAGATATCACTTTGCCCGGGCCCAAGCCGCCACTCCGCATATGTTGAAACAGCTGTCCCTCTCCAATCCGTCACCCCTCTCCCCCAGAGCCTGATGCAGTTTCACAACGGCATGCTACCGTCCATACTGCCGCCCATCAGCGCCGGCCCCACGCCAGCCACCGTCCTGGCGGCGCTGCCAGGGGGCCTGGATCTGGGCCGCCTGCTGTCGTACGGCATACTGCCTGGCGACGCCCGCCGTTTCGCGGTGTCGTACTTGCGCTCGGTGCTGCACGACAACATGGCGTTGGAGCCAAGCGTGCAGGTGGGCGGGGAAACAACGCAGAACACGCAAAGATAACTCTAGTTCGGCGAGACGAGCGTAACGGCGGAGTGAACGGGTCAGGGCGGCGCGCGATGGTAACCATCAGCGCGCTGTTTGCTGGCATAACAGCGCAACGCAACGATGCTTGCACCGCAGCCCTCACTGTGAACGAAGTCGACGTAGTGTTGGAGGCAGGACGCTATACGCGTTACGTTCCGTCTATTGCTGCTGGGGCATTGCGGCCCTCACGGTGAGCTTGGCGTCAGCTTCCCGTGCGCGTGTACCACAGTGGCAACGTGGACCACATCTGCTGCACTTCGTTGATCCGCCATGTCGCCATCCCCTCCTATGCGTACGCGCATGTCTCCCTCCAGCACTGCCCCCACCGCCAACACCATCACCACCGCCGCGTCACCCACAGGCGTCAGCGTAATCCTCAGCTCCTCCCTGACTCCTCGACGCCGTTCAACAATACTGCATCCTCGTGCTCCACAAGGTGCCCCACGATCTGTTCTATTCTTGTTCCTTATACGCGCGGCTAACCCACAGGGTGTGCAATACCTGCGCCTTGCGCTGTCGGAAGCCACCAACAACGTGTCAAAGGTCGCGGCACAGGAGGCGGCGGGGGCGAGGGCTGGGCCCGCGGGCGGGGCCAGGGGTATGTTGGCGAACGAGGCTGCTGCTGCTGCGGCGTGGATGCAGGGCACCTATGAGAACGTCATGGGCCAGGTGGGTGGGGTGTTGTGGGCAAGGTGGGGTATGGTGTGGATAATGGGCAAGATGGAGGGCCATTGGGGCGGCGTGGATGCAGGGCACCTACAGGATATCATGGGCACGGTGGGTGGGGTGGGGTGCGGAGTGAAGCAGACAAGATGGCATGAAAATCAGTTGAATATGGGCCAGGCGGAGACGGAGCGGGCGGGGTGTTGTGGGTTGGCCTCGGGCTTATTGGTGCAGGTACATGCAATTGTGACGTGGCTGCTGAGCGCCAACGAGGCAGCGCCGTTTCGTCTCACAGTGAGTGGGAGGGAAGGCAGGGCCCGAGCCAGGTCACCACGGAAAGGGGGCAGGCGTGACGGTGGTGGCCGCGGCGCTGGTAGGCGGGCGGCAGTCGTTGCCGCATACGGCGTGAACTTCAAACGCCAATGTTTGCACTGCTCGCAGATCTATGTCGACCGCGACTTCCAACCGGAGCTACTGCGCGCCTACCGGATCATGATTGGCTACGTGCCCCCGGCGCCGCCGCCCAGGCCGGGAAATGCGGTGAGCACGGGGTGAACGGGCCGGCCGGGAGCGGAGGTGGGCCTCTGTGTTGGGCCATGGCGCTATTCATGGATCACAGGTGGTCGTGTGCCAAGTGCGGGAACTTCGGTGGGCATGGGGCGTGGGCCGGGAGCGGAGACGGGCCTCCGTGTATGGGGTATGGGGTATGGGGCGTGGGCCGAGAGCGGAGGTGGGCCTCCGTGTTGGGCTGCCACGTGCTGCCACGTGCCACGTGCTTGGGAGTGTCCACTAGAAGGGGCCGTGCATAGCTAGCCGAGAGCATGTCGCAAGCTGGATGGTCACGACAGGCGTCGATAGTGCATGTTGTTAGCACGAGGTGCGAGAACGAGAGTCTCTCGCAGTGATGCAGCGTACCCAGCTCGCATCCCGACAAACTTGTGCACTGCAGGGCTGGTCCGCCCGCGCCACGCGCCTGGTCCTGGCCATCGCGCTGCCGCTGACTGTGGCCCTGGCGCTGGCGCTGGGGCTGCTGGGGCTGCTGCTGTACCGCAGGAACTACCTCAAGGTACGGACAACACGGGGGGCAGCTGCGTACTGCCGCCGCGCGTTTGGGGTGCCGGATAGACAGACTCGACAGCTCTGCCGCAATACAGCCGGGTTGTCCTTGCTGCGTTGTCGCCCGTGGGCGAGGTGTAGGGCACCTGTTCCCATCACGTCCACCCCGAGGATTCAGTTAGGGGCGGTGCCCTGGGGCCAGTCAAGTCAACCTGCACACGCCATTCTCGGGCAGCCGACCAACACACGAGCTTACCATCCCCTGTGCAACGGCGGACCGATACTGCAGTGGGTCGTTTTGTACCTTGCCGTACTGCCACCACTACTACCAGCACTACCACCTATTCCCATGCAAAGGTGGATGCCTGGTGGCTTCAGGTAGTGAAGGCTGGGGCGCACAGGGGCGCACGCGGGGCCACGTATCACCCCTGAGCCGGCTGGTCAGAAAATCTTATCTAATCTATAAAGAGATCTTACTTCATACGCAATCAGCCGGCGCTGGTACATCCACTGGCGCAGTAAGGCATTTGCCGGTGGAACTAAAATCATCTCCAGCCGTTGGCCCCCTGTGGCCCGACACCCCTTCCACCTTCTACCACCCGCCCAGGGGCTATGAGTGCGAGGTGAATGGCGACGCCTTCCTGTTGGCCTTCCACCGCCCGCACCACGCGGTGGCGTTCTGCCTCGAGCTGCAGGTAGGAGCAGCAGCAGAAGAGACTATGTGCACTTGGGTGCATTTGAAGTTTACTAGTGCTGCCTTTTGCAGTTTACTACAGCTGCCCCCGGCAGTGACAGCACCTGTACGTTTGCCCCTTAGCACGTGCCATATTCCAAAGCAGCTGGCCTATACCGACCCTGTTCCTGGGCCCACGTGTGTCTCTCCTGCCTCCTCCCCTCTTACCCGCAGATGGGCATGGCGTGCGGCGTGGAGGCAGGGGACGTGCTGTTCACCCGGGCCACGGGCCGCACCACGTACACCGGTGGGTGCGCGGCCTGCCCTTGCATCTGATCCACACGTGCCGGCTGTTCAACGGACAGCTTCTGTCCCCCAGGACTGTCCGACCACCTTATTCAGTGCACGGCGTCTGTCCCTCGGGGCTGTCCGACCACCTACATGTGTTGTGATGTCCTTGCCCTCCGATTCAACGCAGTCTCCATCCCAGCCAGAGCCTCTGATACGCCTCATCCCACTTCCCCTACAACCCCTCCTCCCCGCCCCACCCCCTAGGCCGCGCGCTGTCCTCCGCCCGCGCCGTGTGCGTGTCCTCCCTGGGCGGCCAGGTGCTGCTGCCGCACCCCCTGCTGGCCACCGGACCGGCGGAGGCGCTGCGCAGCAGCCTGGCGCCCCTGCTGCTGCACGTGGGGGACGCGGAGCTGCAGGTGGGGGCAGGAACGTACAGTACGGCAAGCCGTGCGGCTGCTTGCGGGGGGCGTGTGTAGTAGGCAGTATGCTCTTGCTCCATGTGGTTTACCCTATCGACCCCATTCCAACATCCACGCGCATCAACAGCTTTTCTGGTGTTCTGGAGGGCACTCACCCTGTCGTATTCTTCCATTTTTCGCCCGCCATAACATCTCAATTCCTTGCGTTGTTTGCGCCGTCGCCAACCCAGGGGTACCACGACACCGTCAGCCCCGCCGCCGCCTCCCTCGGTGACACAAGCGCACGGCGTGGTGGCGCACGGCCTGGACCCCAACAATCCAACAACGGCCAAAGCCACAACGCGCCCAACACCGCCATGTCCGCCGCTGCGTCCGCCACGGCCCCTGGCTCCAACGCGCCACACGCAGGGCCCGCCGCCACCCCTACCTCCACGGTGGCTACTGCGACGGAGCCGGCGGCAGCGGCAGCAGCAGCGGCATCCGAGGAGTGCTGTACGGCAGTGGTACCGCTGTACGCCGCGCTGCCGCCCGCCCTGGCGCCTCGCCTGGTGTCGTACGCCTTCCCAGAGTCTGTACGACAGGTGGGCTGCCGTGGGGCAAACTATTACCACACGGCATCGTGCAGGCAGCACACGCGCAGCACCACCGATCATGCCCCACCGTGCTCCTGTATACATGGCAACTTGTACATGGCAACTGAGCGTTACCTCTCCAGCCCTCCATGACTCGTCCTACCCCTCTGCCACTCAACTGCATACATGCCCAACCCAACTGCCCTAACTAACTCATGCACGTCCCGCCCCCCGCCCGCCCCCCAGACCAGCCACGGCTCGCTGTCCGCCCCCGTGGGCCGCGCCGCCCTGGCCGCCATGTCGGTCACCGGGGCGGCGGCGCTGCGGGCCTGGCGGGCGGACGTGGCGGCGGCGGCGCTGGGCACGTGGCACGAGACGACGCGGCGGCTGCTGTACGAGTACGGAGGATACGTGGTAGGTAGCATCTGGTGGCATCACCACCGCAGTACAGGTGGACCCGGGTCAGGGGGTATTCCGGGTCAGTGGCCGGCAATAATCGCCTGATGCACAGATTAATGCACGCCTCAAGATTTAAGTATAACTTATGATACTTTATAAGTGTTTTGTGTTAGGTGCGCGATTCCTCGCAAATGGACCCAGATTGCGCGCACCGACCCATGGGCGGCCCTCATGACTGTTGGCCGTGAGCAAAACCTACAAACAAGCGACAGTGACTTACTAACATGCTTACATGTGATATATTTATTGATTGAACTCGTCTCTGCGATACTCACGCCTCTTTACGCCGTCCAAAGTCGCCTTTGCGCTTTCAAACCCCCCAACGCAACTTCTTCGCCCAGTCGGCCCCCGAAACACGCAACATGACCCCGTTCGACTCTTTAGCCTATATATGAACATATTAGCAGTTAGCGACTCTTTGTGCGCGATAGGCGTGTGGGTGCGGTTAATCCCAGCGGCATGGCAAAGAAAAAGGCAGCTGTGAAGTCCACGCATGAGGCACAACAAGACGCAGTCAAACAAGCCCTAGATACAATTAAGGAGACAGGATGCAGCGTTCGTCGTGCAGCAAAGGCCCACGGCCTGTCGTTCTCGACTCTGCAGCGATACACAAGCGGCGCCGTGCAGCTAGGTAGCAGGCACGGGCCCCCAACCGCCTTGACCCCAGCCGCCGAGGAGCAACTCCAGGACTGGCTATACAACATGCTACTCCGGCGCCGCACCCCACCCATCCTCCAAGTCCGCGTGATGGCAGCTGAGCTTGAAGCCGTGGAAGCCCGCGCTGCCCAGCGGCAACCCAGATGGCCCGACGGCGTGGCGAGCGAGGACTGGTGGCTGGGCTACAAGGCCCGCTGGAAGCTGCGTCTGCGCAGCTGCCAGCTTGACGAGGCGGACCGCATCATCGCCATCACCCCCGACGCTATCACAGCGTACTTCGACATGTACGGCAAAATGTACGCCAAGTACAGCAACGTCAACGGCCAGTTTCGCATCTTCAACATGGACGAGAGCCCTGTCATGCAGCTGGGGAGGTGGATCAAGGGCGTGGTCGTGGAGGGCTACACGGGCGACGTCAAGCGCATTGGTGGCAAGAGCAAGGGTGCTATGCGCGAGATGCTGACCATGGTCACGTGCTTCAGCCCCCACCATCTCATTCCGCACGCCTTCATCCTCAAGGGCGGCAGCCGCAAGTCCGACCCCCTGCAGCACACCACCAGCACCATGCCCGGCGCCGTCTTCATCACCAAGCAGCACAGCGCCATGATAGACGGCACTCTGCTGCTTGACTGGCTGGAGCACTTCAAGCGCCACGTGCCCGGTGGCGTGTCAATCAACTTCCCTGCCGGGCTTCTCGTCGACAGCCACAGCTCACGCCTCCACGGGCCGTTCATTGAAGCTGCCCGCGACAGCGGCATCGAGGTGCTGCTCCCTCCGGGTAACTGCACCGCCGAGATCCAGCCATGCGACCAGATCTTCGCCGGAGTAAAGACCATCCTGGGAACGGAGCGGGTCATGTTCCTCCAGGGGGGCAAGAGCAAGATCACAGAGCCGTCGCTGCTGTGGCTCCTGGGCATCGCCAGCCAGAAGAGCTTTACGCTTGACGGCATGGGCGGGTCCTGGGAGCACTGCGGCCTGCATCCCCTGAACCTTGCCAAGGTCCTGGCGCGGCTGCCGCCACAGGACGCCGGCGGCGCGGCGGCGGCTGCGGCGGGGGCCGGGGTGCTGGAGGCGCACGGCGCAGGGGGCGGGGGTGCTGAGGGCGGGGACATGGCAGGGGTGTCTGGCGTGCAGGGGTTCGACAACGACGGCAGCGGTGGTGCTGACAGCGGCAGCTCTGACGGTGGCGAGGAGGAGGAGGAGGAAGAGGAGGGGGAGGAGGAGGCGAACAGGGAGGACAGCGCAGCGGCAAGGGAGCTGTTGGACGTGCTAGCCGCTGCTGCTGCAGAAGCCGCCGCCGCGGCCGATGCTGAGGCAGTGGGAGCCAGTGGCGGCGGCGTGGCGGCAGACGGGCTTAACCAGCAGCGGCAGGCGGTGCTGAGGCTACCGCCTATGCCCAAGGAGGGCAAGGGCGCTTGCCGGCGCGTCAAGGTGCCCCGCCTCATCACCAGCTCCGAGTTCCAGCAGCTGCTAGCGGACCAGGCTGCAGCGGCGAAGGAGAAGGAGGCGGCAGTGGTGCGGGCACGGGAGGAGAAGGAGGCAAAGCGGATGGAGAGGGCGAGGGCGAAGGAGGCGGACCAGCAGCGCAGGGCTGCAGAGCGGGAGGAGCAGCGAGCCCAGAGGCTAGGAAGCCTTGAAGCCGCTAAAGCGCTGCCCAAAGCTGCCCTGGTAACAGCAAGCGTGCAGCTGCACCAGGACCTGCAGCAAGCGCGGGCAGCTGCGCACGCGGCAGCAGATGCGCTGCGAAGGGCTGGCCTAGCCGTGCCGCCAGAGCTCGCCGACCTGCCAGCACCCATGGAGGTGGCAACAGCTACCGGTACCGGTACGGGTGCAGGCGCGGCGGCGCCGCCCCCAGCTGCTGAGCCGCAGCAGGCCGCGGCTCCTACCGGAAAGCGTGGCCGCCAGCGGCGGCCCCTGCAGCCCGTGCAGGCGGTGGGCGCGGCACACCAGGGCCGCGCGGGGGCTGCGACTCGCCGCCGCACGCGAGTGGCAGCCGAGGACGCGCCCGGTGCTGGTGGGGGCAGCAAGCGACCCCATAGGGCCTGCCGCAAGGACAGATCGCTGGAGGAGAGCAGCTCTGAGGACAGTGCAGACGAGAACTACGAGGCGTCCAGCAGCCAGGACAGTTAGGGGGACGGGGCATTGTGGCGGGGCAATTGGGCAGGGCAATTGGGCAGGGCAATGAAGCGTCCGGGCGTGTACGTGATGGTGTCAGAGCCGAGTTGGGTGTTTGCGTGCGAGCACCGAGCAGGTTGGTTCCCAAGCTCCAAACGGCAAAGCGCGATCGATCTATCTATCTTAGTGTGCATATATATATATATATATGCGTTTATACTTAATTTGAGTGCTGTGATGCTGCGAATGGCAATAGGCGGAGTAGGAGACTAAGCGCATGCTCCACGTTCGCGGCATGTCCACCAGAGCAGGTCTTCTGCACGCCGATGGTAGCGCTAGGTTGGCGAGCCGATATGTTAGGAGTATTCAATGAATAATTTGCGGCTGGGCTAGTCAGGATGTGCTCAGAAAGCTCTAAGGGGCCTGACCCGGAATACCCCCTCTAACTCGAAACGGTGTTTTGCTGCAGGGGGTTGATATCTGCGTGCCGTACTCCTACAGGAACATGATATAACCAGTGCCGCTTGGCACGGACCTCTGGTACATATAGGTCTAGCCACATGAAAAAACAGAGGCTCGGATAATCGGTATACGCTTATTGAAGTAATATAAGGTCTATTGTGACCCGGAATACCCGGGTCCACCTGTATGCGCTGATCCTACATGTATAATAGTAAGTGCAATACTACTGAGCAGCTGCTGCTCCGCTGATGTGCCTCCGCTGCTCTACTGATGTGCCTCTGCTGTTGTTGTGGCTGCTGCTGCTGCTTGTGGCTGGCTGCTGCTGGTGCTTCAGGTTGAGTCCAATGACGGCTTCCTGCTTGCTGCCTTCGTGGACGCGGGGTGTGCTGCGGCGTGGGGCCACGGATGCACGGAGGCCATGCTGGAGGAGGAATGGTGCGTCAAGCGTGTGCATGCCTGTGTGTGCGACTGCGTGCTCCTGTGCTCCTGTCTTGCCGTACCGGTACCTGCATGCCGTTACCGTGCGCCCATCTTGCTCCCAGAGGCCATGATAGAGGAGGAGTGGTGGGGCGTGCCTGTGTTGGTACGTCATTGTGCACATCGGTGAATCTTTGCCTGGAACTGTGAACGTAGATGTCTGCGTCCCTCACAACTTTAAACTTCCCTCAATGCTAATCTTTATTACAGGCCCGACGCGTTGCTTGAGCACGAGTTGTGCGAGGAGTGGGCGGTGGTGGAGCGGCGCCACCCTGGTGCCTTCCTGGACGCCATGGACATGGACCTGGACATGGACGTAGGGGGACTGGATGGGGCAGAGGCAGGCGGCGGGGCGGCAGCAGCAGCAGCAGCAGCAGCAGCAACAGCAGCCGCAGCAGGTTTCGGGGACGGCTCGCGTGACCTCGTGACACTGGCTGGCTCGGGCTCCAAGGCTCCAAGCAGCGCCCAGCAGCAGGTGCAGCAGCAGCAGCAGCAGCAGCAGCAAGGCCCCTTCCGGCGCCGCAGCCGCCACCGCACGCCG
>VFQN01003026.1_pt1 | contig 24852 bp, 31 predicted proteins | sample 3512371 | NCBI WGS metagenome assembly VFQN01 (sample SAMN10412370, study PRJNA504923) | tailings metagenome | isolation source: Replicate 2 from Balatoc abandoned mine | place: Philippines: Itogon, Benguet | collected 2017-08-28 | reverse complement strand
CTGGCACCCCGGAGCGAGACATGCACGCACATGTCGCAGCTTCAGGACACCTGTGGTGCGATTGAGGGCCCCGGAGAGCCTCGACAGTGACGGCTTATGATATATGAAGTTATTGGGCGCCAGGCGGAGCCGTCTCTCGCTTGTACTCAAACGCTTGGCCTGAGACCCCTCAACTGGTACCCGCTTGAGTACAGTTTGGTGCAGGAGTAAAGCATCGACTTCAGACACAATCTTGACACGATTGGACGTTTCACACCGAATTCGCGCATGTCCACAATGCACTAGAGGCTTCGACTGTCACACCAGTCGCATTCGTGAAGGGCTCACAGCACTGTTTGCACAGCGGTTAGTAAGTCGCATGTCTGACACTCTGAGCACCTTGGACGCTATGCGCAAATGGAAACGACACCAAGAGGGAGAGCGGTGTCACCTACAAATTTTGTTGTTGCACATAAATTGTTATGGTGAACTAGTAACGGTGATCACGTCCGCGGTCTGGGAAACCGCACTGAGCCCGAGGCAGGGGGCTCCCCTGGCCCGACGCATTTGGGAGCGTGATGTTATTGGGTAACGGCAACCGCACACGGTCGCCGCACTTGCAGGTTACATGTTGCAGCACTCTGCTGCGGTGCGGCGCAAGGCGCGGCTGCACTGTGCCTGTACAACTGTAAATTGGTGCGTATGTTGCGCCATTAGCAACCGAGTTACATGCTTGACAGACGTTAAATACAAGTCCAGGTACACGGCAACCCAAACAGCCCCAGCGCTGCGCTACAGCTGGATATACGATATTCCAAAATGAAGGTAGCTTCTCGAGACCGAGCCAGTGCGCACACAAGGCCATGCTCACTCCTAGGGCTGGGTTTCTCCCTGGTCAGCATCTTGGTGCTTTCCTTCACAGCCACCTCTCCCTCCATTCGCCAAGCACCACACCTTCAGCACAAGCTGGTGTTCCAAACCAGCAGCCCGCTGCCTCCGTCGCCCGTCGGCCCTCCGTCGCCGTTGCCGGAAGCCTCAACGCTACGGAGCGGTGCCACCGACGCGTGGTTGTGCGCTTCTCAACAGGCGTCTGGGCTGCTGCTGCCAAGCTACCCTTGCGAAGCAAGCGCTGTGAAACAGGTGAGTCCCAGCCGCCACAGAAGAGAGCGCACTCGGCCCTTTGGGGACGTGCCTGACCGCGCTCCCGCGACTTGGGCGGTATCGACAGGCATGAAGGCCGTACCCACTGCAGCCTTCTCACCGCACCCCTGCGCTGCCCTACATGTTCCTACATTTCAATCTTCTGCCTGTGCAGGTCCTGCACCTGCTTCGTTGGCCCATCTTTTACCTCGTCCTCAGGCCGGTCGCACTGGGCGACTGGCTTTGGGTCGGCTGGCTGCTTGCGCACATCTTCAACGCCATCGAAAGGGCAGCGTTGTTACTTGCGAGCTTTGTGGCGCAGCTTGACGCACAGTGTGACCCACGGGTCACCAGCAGCCCGTTCGCTGGGGAGCACCGAAGCGACACCAGCGCGACGACAGTGATTTACTGCAACTCAGTAAGCGGCAAACCACATGGCGATGGCACTAAAATTGCGGGAAGCGGCGGTCATACGAGTACCGGCAGCCAGCACGCAGCAGGGCCAACGCGGCGCAGAAGCAAGAAGCCACAGTCACCTCGTGGCCGCGCCTCTGCAGCAGCAACGGCAGCAGCGCCAAAGAAGCTGGCGGCTAACCCTGTCTCCACTGCCCGGACCCTGCTGAGGGCTTGGAGCCGCCTCCGGGGGCTGCTGCTGCTGCTCGCGTCGCCTTGCACCTACGGGCTCGCCTCGCTGCTGCACCTTTCGGTATGGGTGGGGGTGCATGGGACACGCGTGGACGCGGCGCAGCGGCGGCGCTGGCTGCTGCTGGCGGAGCGCAACAACGGCATGTCCGCCGCGCGCCACCCGCACCTGGTGGCGCTACTGGGGATTCTGTCGGCGGAATGCCTGCCGGTGGGTGCGCTCTGGATGTTCCACCCGACAGTGTTATGAGAACACTATTAGGAGTGTCGCGGTAGCCTTCCGCACGACTGCCAGGTGTGGAGCAGTCCCGCGTCGTGTTGTTGCTGCAGTGTGCGGTCCTGCGTCAGTGGGGCCCCTCAGTTGGCGAAGGGTGGCCCAGGCGGAACCAATGGGCCAGTCCCGCAACCGCGCCTTACCGGTACTGGCGCTTGAATACACCTGGCAGCCGTCAGTGTGAGCGGCATCCACCACGCCTAGGCTCCCCGCTGGCCTGCTGTTTTTCCATGCCATGGCCCAGCAACACCACAACTCTGATGCACAACCAACTTTTGGGGCACCTGGTAGCGTCTCACCTTGAGTAACGCCTGTGCCGCATGTGGCCCCTCGTGCCGGCACCTGCCGCCCCCGCGCACACACTCCTCACAGGTCCCCCACAGCCTGCTGGTCCGCGCCTGCTTCGCCTCCCTGGCCTCCTGCGTGGCGCACAGCCTCACCGTCTCACTGCTGCAGTTGCCGCCCTGGGACGCCACCGTCCCTCCCACCAGCTCTGCCCCCGTCCCTACCCTAGCTATCAGGGTGGTCCTACGGGATCTGCCGGCCTACATCGTGTCGTACATGACGCCAGCGTTGTACCTGTGCCTGCGCCGCCACGTGCCGATGCGCGGCACACGCCCCGGCTGGGCAGGGGCGCAGCGCGCTCCCACGGCGGGTGCCAACCTGCACACCTTCTGCAAGCGCATGCTGCGCGGCATGCAGTCGGTCGGCATTGGTTGGTTCAGGGCATCACGTTCGGCAGCGGGGCGTAACGGGCACGAGGGCAGTGCAGGTGCAGCAGCAGGGGGTGCCCTCACACCGGGACGCGGCAGCACCGGGACGGGCAGCGGAGCGGGCTGGTCGCTTCAACCACCAGCGGGCGAGCGAGGGCATGGGGCTGAGTTGGCATCCAGTGATGGCGCCTTGTCCAGCCCGCACGCGTCGCCACCCTACTCCCCCGCAGCAGCCACAGGCACGGCTGGGCCTGGCACCCCAGCCATGTCACAGCCGATGCAGCTTCGCCGTTGGAGCTTCAGCAGCCCAGGCTTCGGCCGGTCGTTCCGCCCCAGCACCCCCGCACGGCCTGCCTGGCTGTGCGCCTTCGGTGACGATGCACCGGAAGCCGGACACCCAGCCCCGGGCGGCCTCGGTGCGGCTCAGACGGCCCACACCTCCATAGCAGGAACTTCACAAGCCACAGGCACAGCCGCTGCCGCTTCGACCGCGGCTGCTATGGCTGCAGCGCTCCTCAGCCCCCCGCGACTCAGCCCCCCGCACATAGCTGCTGCTACCGGAGACCGGGGACCGGAGACGGCAGTCCCGGGGCATGCGGCTGTGGGTGGCGCTGCGACCGTCGGCCCGCTCTACCGCTCGCGGCTCCCTGGGAGCGCACTGGTGATGTCTTGCAAGGTACGGCGGGATGTTGGGCACTGTCGGGCTTACTGAGGGCAGCAACACCTGTGCGAAGGCAAGCGTCAGCTTACTGCCACATAAACAACCGCACATCTATGTCGGATGAAAGGTGCATGGGTTCTGTGACTTGCCAGGTTCACACCAGCACAAGTGCAAGCACACTTTGCAATCGTGCCGGGGTGCGACCAGGTTACCATCCGTCCTTGCTAGCTGCGCACTGGATGGCTGTTAGACCATGTCACCGACATGGCTTCGTGCTGATTTGCTCATCTGTCCTTGCCCGTTGGTTCTCGCTCCTTGCCGTACAGTTTAAAACACCCCCGGGCATGGCCTACGCGCCCGCGTCGGCGGCCTTCCGACGTGTCGTCGCCAACCTCTGTGTGAGCGAGGCGGCAGCGGCGCGGGCGGCGGCGGCGGTGACTGGGGAGGCGGCAGCACCGTGCGGTGGGAATGCAGGGCCAGCTGGCAGCGCCCTGAGCGTGCAGTGCCTGACGGTGCCGGGCTGCGTGCAGCTGGTGCTGGTGGTGCAGGGGGCGGACGAGATGAGAGCTTATCAGGGCACAAGGGCAATGGAGGAGCAAGCTGGCAGTGGTTGCGGGGCGGGGAGCGATGCAGCTGCGGTCGCAGCGTCGCTGCCAGTCCTCGACCGGCTGCCGTCCTGGCTGCAACCGCGGGTGCTGTGGGCGGCGGTGGCGCGTGCGGCGGAGGGCCTGGCCATGAGGCCGCTGACGGTGCCGCGGGTGCAGTGCGTGACGAGGCCAGCCCAGCTGCAGGGGATCGTGAAGGGGCAGCAGCAGCAAGCGACAGAGGGGGACACCTCGATCCAGAGGGCTGGTGCTTCCGAGACGGGGGCATGGACCCGGCCCCCTGCCCTGCTGTACGCCGAGCCGGTCACGCTGTCCACAACCACGCCGGCGACGCAGCGCTCCGGAACGGGCCCGGGACGCATGCCCGCCTCCCGCCGTACCACCGGCCTCGGAGCGGCGCAGCAGCACGGAGCGCAGGACCAGGAGGAGGGCGCTGGGGAGGGCGCTAAACCCACGGCCCCGGCGGATGCGGTTGTGGAGCTGTTCCTCCCGCCGCAACTGCTGCAGTGCGTGCCTGGTCAGCAGGACGTGCTCGCCGGTGCACGGGGGCTCCCAGCGGAGGGAGGGGCGACGCACGGTAGCATCCAAGAGGAGAGCGAACGGTGGCGGCTGGTGGTTCTGGCGACGGCGGCCTTGGGTGAGCGACAAGGAGCGCAGCTGCCGCACTTGCAGCTGTACCCAGCGGCGGCATCACACGCAGAGGCTGTGCTGCCAGACCACAGCTCTCGACGGGGCGCTGTGCCTGCAGCTCACTGGACTGTGCCGACCGCTCCTGCTGGCGGGGGCTTAGCCGCCCGTGCTGCGGCTGCGGGCATGCCCCCGCATGGGCCCAGTGCACCGCTGCGGCTGCACCTGCCAGCCAGCCTCCTCCGCAGCCTGGGGCCCATGGCCACGGTGGCTGCTGCTGCAAAGCCACCAACCCGCTTCCCTGCAGCTCAGGGCCTCCCCTATGAGCAAGCGCCCGCAGCCCCGGCGCGGGCCGCAGCCACCCTCTGCCCTACTGCCTCCGCCTCGGGTTCCCCAGCTCCGCCCGACACCCACAGCTATCAGGGCGGCAGTGACGCGGAACCCTTGCCCCGCTGCGGCACAGGCTGTGGCGCCACCGGAGCGCTGCTGCATCTGCACGTGTTGGCGGTGCCGCGGGACTGTCCCGCTGCGGCAGCGCTGGCCCCTGAGCCGTTAGGGCAGCAGGGCACGTACCAGTGCAAGGTGCCGCGACTGGGGTGCAGCGGAGCCCCTGCCCCTCACCCGACCCCTTTGTTTCACGTGGGCCGGGGTTCACCGGAGCCGGACGGCGGCAGTAGCGGTCATGTCGCAGCGTGTTGTATACCGAGGGCGACGCTGAGGGCTAGCGACGGCAGCCACGGCGGAGGTGCGGGGGCACTAGACAGGGGCTCAGCCGGAGCTGCCATGGTCGTAGAGACGGCTGCGGCGTCGGCGGCCGTTGGTGAGCCAACGGCGCCCTGCCAGTCCCTGCCCCAGGCTGTGTGGCTGGGCACTGCGCCGCTGCTGCTGGCCCCGCCCCGGCCCGCGGGGGAGCTGGCGGCGCTGTGGGAGAGGATGAAGAGAGAGGTTGAGCGTCAGGGGGAGGGAAGGAAGGGGGCGGCTGGGGCTGGTGCGGCAGCGGAGGCGGGCTGCGAGCAAGACACGACGGCCTGCGTGTATGGGCCCGGCCGCTTCCTGGCCTCCTCCGGTGTTGCCATGCAGCACCACATGCGGCCGCTGCTGAGGGACCTGGCGGCGGCGGTGGGGCAGCAGGGGCAGGGGCAGGGGCAGGGGGCAGAGGACGCTGCCCACCTGCGGGCCTTCCTGCAGTCCCAGGGCATGAGCGGCTGCGTGGAGTGGATGGACGAGGCGGCGGGCACAGCCTGTGGTGGTGAAGGTGTAGAGAGCGGCAGCGTAACTGCCGATACGGTGTTCATAACGCCTCTCGCTATCAGCGAGTATATCTGCGTGCGCGGGAGCATTGATATTACAGCGGATAGCAGCAGCGCAGGTGGTGGCAGCAACACTGCAGCCGGTTAGCAAGGCCTCGCTCAAGGTCAGGCCATAAACACGTGATCTGCCTCCCGATGGCACTAGGCGACACGAATGGCGGGTGCGGCGGGTGACCAGCGCCCCGCGCATCAAGCAGCGACAATGGATGGGATGTACGATACTCCGCCGCAGTACACCCTGCCCTGCGCTGCAGCTGCATGTGAACTGTTGCGAAGGAGGGCTGCTGTGTGGGCACGTATGAAGCATGTGGGGCTGCGTGGTGTGCGTGGCGTGGTGTGGATGGCGGAGCGGGTTCATGTGACCTGGTTTCCCTGGTTTGGTTGGAAGTTTGCCGATCATGAAAATCAAGTACCAAGGATATGCTGAGGTTTGCGCGTTGGGTGGGGTTAGCGACCTGTGAATAAGGCGCTGCAACCAATGACGAGAGCGGACATGTGAAAAACGCATGGCAACATAAGATGCATAACGCAATAGATGCATAACGCAATAGAATCTGCGTTGTCGGCGCCGACACTGCACGTCAGGAGCACCGTTACGGTGGGTCCAACGCCGCCGTGCTTGAGTGCCTCACCCGGACAGGGTAGCGGGCGCAGCTGAAGGCCTGTGTTGGTTGTAGCATATCACGATCGTCCCCGTGTTGCATATTTAGGAGGGTGTATTAGGGAAGGTGTCTGACCTGCATGCGCAGCTGTGTGCGGCCACCAAGGCGCGTGCGTAAGCAGCTTAAGCAGCACCGTGAGGCCTCGGCGGCGGCGGCTGAGCGCGATCAGCGTCAGGCGCTGGCGGGGACCATCGACGGGCTGGCCAAGGAGGTGGCGGCGGGGAAGGAGGCGGCCAAGGGGGTGCACAAGCAGCTGCAGGTGCGCGCGGATGGAATGTGGTGTAAGGGTTGTGGGTGAGGAGCTGCAAGTGCGTTTCGGGGCGCTGGGCGTTGCTGCCCCGTTTGGCATGCGCCCGGGGCACAGCGGTGCACCGTGATGTGGTGTGAACTGTGCAGCTGTGCCCCTGGTCGGGGCTGTGCCCTAGTGCATGTGGTTGGGGTGCGCACGAAGGGCCGAGGGTAAGGGCGTCGTCATCTATGGTGGTACATGGCGCGCAGCTGCACGCACTGCTGTGCAGCTTCTCGGTGAGGCTGTCAGCTACTCCCCTTGGGGCCATACGGTGGGTACCGGGAGTGAGAGTGCCCTTTTCCCTTCATGTGCAGGAGTCCCAGCACGAGTGCGGAAAGCTGCGTGGGCCAGCGCATGGAGGCCGACTCGGAGCAAGGTACCTCATGGTGGGGGCTGCGGCAGGGAGTACGGAGCCCAAGCTAAGCCACGCCTGGGCGCTGAGCATCAGCGTCAGCAGGGCGAGCGCCGTGGCGGCGGGGGAGGGGTGAGCTGGTGGCATGGAGGGGAAGGGGGGGCTGGGTTGAGCAGCAGAGTTTGGGTGGAAGGAGCGCAGGGCGGGAGGGGTGCCACGGCTGCTGGGCGGTTAGGGAGCGGGGGTTTCAAAGTCGAATGCTGGGTGCGCTCGCTATTCTTGAACAAGAACTGCAGTAAGGTGCTGCATGATGCGTATAATAATACATTTGTAGAAGAGTTCCACAGGCTTTGCGTTCGGTCTCGGTAGGGTGCATGCAGGGGGGATGTGGCTTCTTGGACCTACGCGGCGCACGTGGAGGCAGGTAGTCCAAGGAGACGGCCGATGCGGAGCAGTTGATCGGTTTGCTCGTGCAACTGGATATCGCATCTGATGCGCTTGAGCGTGTATCCGATTGCGGCATAACTTGCCATAGTCAGTGCTAACTTGCAACACTTCGAGCAGCTACAGCTGTAACTACACGACACAACAAACGCCCTCGTAGTCGCTAGGTTGGAAGAATTTCGGCGCTCGAACTTGCTATCAACGTTTCCGCAGCTCTTTGTTGCCCTGCGTTGTTCCCTTCTCTTTGCATCCACCTTGTCGGCCCCAGCCTGACACGCTCACCTTGGCCCTCACAGCGGCTGGGGGCTGCAGCCTCGCAGGGCCTCTTACGGCCGCAAGCAGTGACTTCTTCAACTGCTGCTCTTCTATTGGAGCTCGCGTTCTCAGCTGTTACAATCTTCGTACCTCTTACCACAATTTCCTTCCCACCACTTCAGCCGGCACCGCAACTAAAAGGCTTGCATGCTGGCACCGGCTATGCTTCAACACTCAGAGCAGACCGTCTATCGGGAACACAGCTGTATGAGCCAGCACTTGCGGCGGCGGCGCAGTCGGAAGCGGTGGGACTAGCGGACACCGCGACTGCGCCATGGACATGTGGCGAGCAGCGGGAGGCGGGCCTGCTGCTGTCCAGTTACCCTTGCGGAGGAAGCTCCATGGAGCAGGTGCGGTATTGTGCCTGGCTGGCTGTTCCTGCTTCTTTCCGGTGTCTAGGGCCAGGACCGAAGGGGCATTTGCAAGCTCAGTGTCGTTGGGTCCGCTACACATCACCTTTTGAATGCTTGGAGCAACATGTGTTTCTTGTTTCCTACATGCAGATTCAACATGTGCTCCGCTGGTCGTCCTTCTACCTTGTGTCCCGGCCTATCGCGCTCGGAGACTGGCTCTGCGTTGCCTGGGTGCTCGCGCACACTCTGATAATGGTAATCAACGCGTTGCTGCTGGTCGCAAAGAGCGCTGCGTTCGGTGATAAACCGAGGTCGCCTGCGTCGGCCGCGGCGACAGCAGCAAGCGCAGCTCCGACGGTGCTCACGCATTGTGACCCACGGGTCACCCAGGGCACGCAAGTCAGAATGTGCCAGAGCGACATCAGCGACAGCAACGGGGAGCTGAGAGCATCACCCGGCATCTCCACCCTTTCCCGCACCACGTGCAGCTGCGCGGAGCACATGCCAGAGTCGCCGTCCGGCTCGGCCAGGGCCCCTGCATTCGCCAACGTGGAGCCTCCCCCATCGGCAACAGCGCTGTCTACAGCAGCAGCACCCTCGCGCAAAACCGCGCCCATCTTCATCCCTGCCGTAAGGTGCTTGCTAGCGGCCTGGAGCGTCCTCCGTGAGCCGCTGCTGCTGGTGGCCTCCCCCTGCAAGTGCGGCTTCGCCTCGCTGGTGTACCTGTGCGGCTGGCTGGCGGCTCGGGGAGTGGGAGTGGGCGCTGCGCGGCGGCGCTGGCTGCTGCTGTCGGCGTACAGCAACGGCCTCACAGCGGCGCGCTACCCGCACCTGGTGGCGCTGCTGGTTGTGCTGTCGGCGATATGCCAACATGTGAGTTGGCCACCCACCACCCATTGACATACGACACCGCATGCGCACCTCAGCCGCCAGGCCTCCTAACTCGCTGAGCCACACGCACTATAAGCATGCCCATCGCCAGCAGCTACAGTAAGAGGAGCAGCAGCACTGCAGTCGCACGTACAGTAGCGCAAGAGGCATGCCTACGTAGCTAACGCATGCCTTCTCGTTGGCCACAGTCACAAATTCTCAAGCTTGCGTTTGATGCAATTGCAAGCTTCGCCTGCTGCCCGCTAAAAGCCCGCCACTGGGCCTCTGCCCTTTCTTCCCTCCCCCTCATCCGCTCCAGGTCCGCCCCGCCATGCTGGTCCGCGCCTGCCTGGCGTCCATGCTCTCCTGCCTGGCGCTCAGCATCGCATCCGCAGCCCTGGAGCTGCCGCCATGGGACGACCGCGACTTCACCAGCCCCCATCCTCCACCCCGCACGGGCCTGGCCCTGGTCCTCGCAGTCGCCCGAAAGCACCTGCCGGCTTACGCTGCGGCGTACCTCACACCCCTGCTGTACCTGTACGTCCGCCACCACGTGCACTACGTGTACGGCAGCTGGGGCGGCGTCCGGCGGGCGCTGATGCAGCGGTCTGCTCGTGCCGTATGGTTCCAGCTACCGCTGCGCCAGCGCCCCTTCGGTGCACGGACCGTTTCTGGACTGCGAGGAGGAGAGGAGAACGAAAATGGCGGCACGGCAGCACTCAAACCTTCCGAGTCCTGTGGGGAGGGCGCTCCAGGCACCTTCGGCGCCGATTCGGGCAGTAAGAAGCTGTCAGTGCTGCTTATGGCGACGCAAGAGTCTAGCGGAGCCCTGACCGCCAGCGATGCAAGCGTCCTGGCCGGCGGCGGCAGCGCGAGCAGCACGCCCCCCTCGTCCAGCGCTACGCTGGGACTCCCCTCCCGCACCGACACCCTGGACCTCGCCGCCAGCGCTTCGTGGCACGACAGCCACACCGGCCGCAACAGCGGCAGCGGCCGCCCCAGCCCCCACGCGCCGTCCCCGTTCCTGCCCTTCGCGCTGCAGTCCGGGTCCCCAGGCAGTGCCCCCGACCCTGCAGCCTTAGCTCCATCGTGCTCGGCACCCAGTGTTACACATGTGCGCGTCCCTGTATCTGCACAGCGTTCAGGACCCGCCGCTGCGTGCGCCGGGACAGCCCTCGCACGCGCACCGGGCAGCTTGCAGGCCAAGGGCGATGCCACGCGCGATGCGGGGTCAGACACCGCCCGCGGGGCTGCCGCTGCTGCTGCTGCAGACGTGGCGGCAGTACTCCTCAGTCCCCAGGGAAGCACTGCCGCTGCTGCCTACTTGGCTGGGACGACGGCCGCGGGCGCTGCAGCCGAGCGTGTCATCAGTGGGATAGGCATCGACGGTCTCCTGGGCGCCGGCCGCGCACCGCCTGATCCGCTGTACTCCTCCCGGCTGCCCTCCAGCACCCTGGTCATGTCCTGCAAGGTGGGCCGTGCAGGGACCTGTTCCTTACGGTAGCCCATACGGCGTGGCGCGTACCCCTGCCCGTGTCTGTCGCGCCGCTGTGCTGGCGATTGGCACGCCGGCTGGTCACTGCAGCCAGCTGGGGCAAGCACCCGTCGCAGCTGCCGTAATGAAAGCGACCTGCAGAGCCTGCGCTTCGCGTTTGTGCTTCCTACAAAATCATCTCTTTACCTGTTCTACCTCTCTCCCGCCATCGCAGTTCCGCACTCCCCCAAGCATGAGTTACGCCGCCGCCGCCGGCGCCCTCCGCACGATGGCCAACCGCCGGGTGCGCGAGGCGGCGGCGGCCGCGCGGGCAGCGGCGGCCGTGTCAGGGTAGGTCCCGGACGCTGCTGGCAGCGCCCTGAGCGTGCAGTGCTTGACGCTGCCGGGCTGCGTGCAGCTGGTGCTGGTGGTGGAGGGGGCGGACGAGATGACAGAGTGGGGCGCTGCGGCGGCTGCGGCGGAGAAGGGTGTTGGGGGTGGGGGCAGCGGCGCGGCGGCGGCGGTGGGACAGGCAGCGGTGCTACCCTTCCTGGACCGGCTGCCGTCCTGGCTGCAACCGCGGGCGCTGTGGGCAGCGGTGGCGCGTGCGGCGGAGGGCCTGGACATGAGGCCGCTGACGGCTCCGCGGCTACAATCCGCGACGCGTGAGCCTGCTGCAAGGGCTGATGAGGAGCAGCAGCAGCAGTACGTCCAGGAGCAAGGGTGTGAGCTGGGGGTTCAGGCAACAGTAGCGCCACGCCCGCCGGCCCTGGTGTACCTTGAGCCGCCGGTGCTGTCCACGGCTGCGCTGCACTCGTCAGCTCCGGTGATGAGCCCAGAGCGGGAGCCCAGGGGTGGCAGCTGCAGGACTTGGGCATGGGAGCAGCCAACGCTGGCGGGAAGGGGGGCTGCGACAGTGGCCGACCCGGGCATTTCGGTGGACCTCCACATTCCGCCAGACGTGCTGCAGGGCCTGGAAGGCACGTGGCATGGACATGAGCAGCAGCACCAGCAGCAACAGGGGGCTGCCGACGCCACCTCGCTGGGCCGGGTTGCGCAAGGGACAGACGAGAAACAATGGCAGCTGGTGGTGGTGGCCACGGCAGCCGCCAGCGACGACCTAGAGGCACCGTCTTCGCCTGTGCTGCTGCACTCCGTCGCGGCAGTACCCCCAGCAGCCCGGGCATTTCAGCACACGGCTCCTACACCCTCTCCCCTGCACGCCCACCTGCCTCCTGCTGCCGACCCGCCGGCGCTCGCCGCAGCACAGGAGCTCAACACCAACTGCCACGCCACTCCCTGCGTGTCGCTGCGGCTGCAGCTGTCTCCCAGCATCCTCCGCCGCCTGGGCGTGCTGCCTGCCGCAGACGCGCCGCCGTCGCCGTTCTTCTCTGCTCGCGGCACCCGTCACACCCCCATCCCTACTCTTTCTCCCTGCCCACGCGCTTCCAGCTGCCCCGGCGGCTCCCACGCCGCAGCCACTGCCCCCCCAGCGCCCCCCTGCACCCCAAGGGCCTTCACTCGGCAGACCATCACCAGCACCGCAGGCGAAAGCTGTAGCAGCACCAACCGTGGCACGCTGCTGCACCTGCACCTGCTGGCCGTACCGCAGGGCGCACCGCTGCACCTGGAGCTGGACGGGGACCAGTCACTCTCACCTTGGCCGCGTCGACACGTGTCAGATCCCCTATCTCCGCCTCACGCTGCGTGGGCATCCCAGCGGCGGCTTTCCAGCCCGGCAGCGTGCCCAGTCCCCTTCGGCTTTGAGAGCCCTGCGGATGGACATCCCATGGACCGTGGCCCGCGGCAACAGGAGCAGCAGCAGCAGCAGCAGGACAGTAGCAACAGCAGGGTGTCTACTGCTGCTCGGGGGCAGCACGGAGCCACTGCCAGCGGAACCAGTGGGCGAGGGACCGGGGATGCGCCCTGGGGCAGGCGTGTGAGTTGGAGCAGCGGGGTGTCAGGCACGGTGGCTTAGGCGTCATCGGTTGCGGTCGTATCCAACTCCGCGCCGCCTGGACCCGGCCACTCCCTGCCCCAGTCGGTGTGGCTGGGCAGTGCAACGCTGCTGCTGGTCCCACCAGGGCCCGCGGAAGAGCTGGCGGCGCTGTGGGAGAGGATGAAGGAGGCGATTGAGGGGCAGGGTCAAAGGGAGAGGGAGGAGGAGAAGAAGGCAGTCGGTGCACCCGGCCGCTACCTGGCCTCCTCCGGGTCGGCCATGCAGCACCACATGCGGCCGCTGCTGAGGGACCTGGCGGCGGCGGTGGGGCAGCAGGGGCAGGGGCAGGGGCAGGGGGCAGAGGACGCTGCCCACCTGCGGGCCTTCCTGCAGTCCCAGGGCATGAGCAGCTGCGTGGAGTTGATTGACGGGGCGGCGGGCGGGGCCAGCGGCAGTGGCCCCACCTGCCGGGTCGCCGACGCCACGATGGTGTGCGGCAGGGACATGGCGACCCACAAGGTCAGGTCCTGGAGCAGCTGCAGTGCCGTTCCCAGGGGCACCCCCCATTGGGATGTCACGCTTGCTCGGGGCAGCTTTCAGTGTGGCGCCAGCAGCCGTCAGCACAGCGCTGGTGCGGACGGAGTGCTGATCGCCCTGACACCCAAGCCCCGCCGGTCCTCCGGGCCTAGTTGGCTGTTCTAGGTTGGAGGGATCATAGGAGGGTTTTGGCGTGTGCAAAGAGGCAGTATGAGTCCCGGTATGCGGCATGGAGCTGATCTGTGCCTAAGGGGAAATGCATGTGAGACAGTGTGGGTGTGGGCAGGCGCTTGGGTGCGGTGTGCTCGCAAAGCGTCGTCGCAGCAGGCACAGGAGTCATAGCAAGATCGTAGCAATACCGGTACTGCCGATCACTACTGAAGGCGCAGCTGCTGCATGCTGGATTGGTGGACAGCGGTTGTATGCATGGCTTCCGGACCGAGACAGCGAGCCTTGGCGTGGTGAGCCGTGAATCGGCGGCCGTCTTACCGGGTGGGCCTACAAGGGGGACATGAAGCTATGGATACTGACAAGTTCAAGATGCTATTGTTGTCATGTTGCTTAGTGGTAGTTGTCTGGTAAGGTGCATGGTTGTATGTCGGGCATCCTGTGTTTGTTGTTCACGCAGGATGGGTTCGTGTGTGAGTTCGGCTCTACACTTCAAGGGATTCAGCACTTGGTGGTAGCACTTGGCAAGACACACTGGCCACTTGTGGCTCACAGGCGCATGATTACTACCCTCGCTAAAAAACATACGGATGCTGCCGCACTGTTCGTGCTGGACGTGCTGTGCTGGGTCGCTTCGTGTAGCTACAGGGCATGTCTTTTTGGACGTTTCAGTTGTCGTGACCAAGTGAAGCCTTCTCCTAACATCGCTGAACCCCAAGTACACATGATAAATGAACAGATCCTCGTGGTGGGGATGATGTGTAATGTGAAGTTTGGTTTGGCGCTTTGCCTGTGGAACTGGTACACAACGGGATGCCGAGGCAATGAAAAAGGGCCGAGCGGGTGAGCGAGGAGATGAATGGCAAATGCGAACGAACCGCGCCCCACTGTGGGAATAAGGTCATAATTGGCCAATCGGGGACGACACAACGCGCTTTGTGTGAGACTGTCGACATTCCGTCATTGGATTGCAGCACCGAGCGCGCCGCCGTTAGCGCACGTGCGGTGGTTGTGGTGCATGCGCGTGTGGTGTCTGGTGTGCTCCTGCTGTCCGGTACAACAGCCGGCGTCCCGCCGGTCAATGTCGCTCTTACACTTAGTACGTTTTACTTGCAAGTGTAAGAGGCTGGTACGGTACGGTACGCAGCCCTCCGATACTTCCTGATGGGTGGCGTAGGTGGTTGTGTGGATACTGGTCCTGGTTTGCTTACCCACCGCTGTTGCGCAAACTATACTCTGTGCCGCAGTGCTTCGCTTTCATCGTGTTTGATCTGCAAGCAGTTTGTGGAGCCTACGCGCGCATGTACGTACCGGCCAGGCTTGGGAGATAGACGGAACCGTGTGCATGTCTGGGCTACCAGGCAGGTGGCGGCGGGGTAGCCCGCATGGCGACATGGGCTGTAGCCTCGTGCGTGAAGGCCTCAAGTACGTGTAGCGCAATTGTAGATGCAACACAACGCTTGGCATCCATTTAGTAACATATGTATGTTGTTGGGTTGCCGCTGCACGACTGTGCTATCACCGTAGATTGGGGTTGGCTAGATACCGTAGCGTGCAACGATGTGGTCTTGCCCCTAGCCGAAGTCTTGCCACCTGCTTCTGCGGACTGCCGCTTACCCTGCTGAAGGCCGGGAGGATTCCCTACCTTACCATGTAGCGCCGCACCTGCATTTCCTTGCATACCGGTTGCTGATCCGTTCTGGAGACGGCTGCCCTGACCCCTGAGGTCGCAGCGTCGCTGCCTGTCCTGGACCCGGGGCGCTGTGGGCAGCTGTGGCGTTTGCGGCTGAGGGCCTGGGCACGAGGCTGCTGGCAGCGCCGCAGCTGCAATGTGTGACGAGGCCAGCCGTTGGCGGCCCAGCAGCAGCAGGTATCCCGGCAACAGCTGTGGCAGCTGCAGCAGCAGCCCACGGGGGATGATTGCTGCCAGCTCGTGCCAGTGTAACATGACGGTCCTCGGCCGATCCAGACATAAGGAATGAACGTTGGACAAATTAATTACTTCTATAAATGCTATAGACTCACCAGCTCTTTATGCAATTGTCACAGCCGCTCAACTCGGCTCCAACACAGCCTCATCGACGCGCCCTGACGCCACAAATTACAAACCCATACACGCAAGCTCTTGAACAGTTCCATTAGGAGGCTTCCCGCGTTAGCTCGCTTAGCAGCCTCAACCTCAGCCTCAACCTTCAGTCAGACCGCTCTGCTGCACACCGAGCACCGATCCCCCCAGCTTGGCGCCAAAAGTTAGCCTCATCTTCCGTACGCTGTCAGCTGGCCCCATCAATGGACCAGACCCGATCTCTTGCAACAGTCGCCCACTGTACAGCTCTGATCAGAGCCATGACACGTTCGAACAACCTCCCCTACGTCGCCAAGCACCCACATGGCCTGCTTCCCTGCATCCTCCCCCACCGGTGAGCCGTTAGAGGCCAGCAGGGATAAACTATTTCTTGGTCGCGTATACTTACTGTAGCATGTCTACGTTCTGCAGGACTGCCTGCCCATCATCTAGTCCCTATCCCCCCGCACCAAACCGCGGCGTCCAACCCCTGCGTCTCGATGCTAAACTCCTCTCCTTATGCAACACGTAAGTATATTTCGGGTCTGGGGTTAGTTGCACTGCGCGGCTTGCACCGTAGCAGCTGCAGTGCAATGAACTCACCTTAGGCGAATCCGTTAAGATGCGCGACTGCCTTGCCTACCTGTTGCGTGCATCTGGCCTGCTTGCACGAGCCCACCTTCCTTGGCCTTCCACCACCCTTCGCCAGTCTTATGACTGGTACGCACTTTCGGTAAGAACAATGGACACTAACCCTTTACAGTAGGTCTTTACTGTAGGTCTTGCCGCAAACTTCGCATAACCTGTCAGCAGCAAACGACAACGGGGTACACGGCATCTTGGGGGGCAGCTGATGCTTCCACACCGGAGGCAAGGGCCCGAACCCCTGCCCTGCTGTGCTCCGAGCCTATCGCGCTGCCCACCGCTCGCGCAGGCATGCAGGGCGCCGGTGGGATGGGTCTGGGGCACATGTCAGCCTCCTGCCGTACCACTTGCCTCGGAGCAACTGGACCTCTGCAGCAGCAGGAGGGCGCTGGGGAGGGCGCGGCACCCACGTCCCCGCAGTAGTGCTGCTGCAGCTGCATGTGCCGGCAGTGCCGCAGGACTCAGCGCTGCCGCCGCGATCACCACTACCGTCATCATTGGAACCACGACTGCCTACCATGTCGCCTGTACAGCGCCGCCACCACCGCCATTGCCGCTGCCGCCCATGCCGGCAGCTGCTTGCGCACACGCCTGAGCTCCTTGTTGGCCGCCCCCAGCTGCGCCTGCAGGTGATACTGCCAGGGAGTTATTACACCGCAGCGCTGCATACGATGCCGGGTTTTGGGGCATGCGGGTTCAGGGGCGGCCATGGTTCGGTTCACGCATGACTTAGTACATGTGCGCTATGTGTGCTATTGCTTATCCATTGCCGGCGTCATGTGCTCACGCGTCCCCGGAGAGCGCTGACTACCCGCCTGCTCTTTTGTGCCCGTCAGCGTGCCACAGCGTGTAGAACCATGCTGCCCTCCGGCTGGCCGCCAGACCTGTGCCTGCCATGGACTCAGCATCATGCAGCCGAACTGGAATTCGGTGTCTTATGTGGCCTCAGTTCCTGTCTGTTGCGTTCGTCCCTGTAGGCGTCCCTGCGACAGTGTGGCAAGCTGCGGAGGCGCCTGGCGTAACACAACTAAGCTGCAGCAGGCGACATGAAGTCCAACCTAAGCCACCAGGGTTCTGAGCGTCAGCATCAGCGGGGCCGGGGAGGGGTCAGCAGAGCACCGGCGGCGGAGGCGAGGGCCGAGCGGCAGCAGCGAGATGGCGGCAGATGTGGCCCACCCGCGCCGCAGGGGCGTGGACGAGCGAGGGAGCAGGCGGACGTGTACGGCGGGCACTTCAAAGGAATGCGGACGTGAGGACGGTGAGTTGGGACGGGGGGTGCGCCTGGGTAGAAGGTATGGCGGGTGTTGCCCAGCCGCGGAGGCGATGGGTCACATCGGCGTGGTGCTAGCGGCGCGATGGAACAGTACGCGGTACACAGTCGGCGCGTGGATGTTGATTATAAGCTGCATGTGGTATGGTCGGCGATTGCTCTTGAAAGTGAGTTTCGTGGCGCGTCGCTGTGGTTTCACGCTTTTGGCGGCACGCTGCATGCCCGCCCGATGTGGTCCCTTTGGATGGTGGCGCAACGTGGGACGACCCAAGGGCCTTCCGATGCAAGTAAGTACGTAATGTGTGTCAGCTTAGCTAACTCATCGGCGCGGCGGAAATGAGCAAAAGAGATTGGAATCTGGGCCTGTGTTGTGTCGAATGGGTTAAGCTAGCAAGAATGCGGCTCACGCTATGACGCAGCGAGTTTGGTCCCTTGCAATAGCTGCAGTCTATGCGTACGCTGAACAGCCTGTCGTCCGCCAGACGTTGGTCTAAAAGGGTACAGCCAAGGCCTTTGCCTTCCGAGTTGGGAGAACAGCGGTAGCCAGGACGTGAGCCGGCGTCGCGAATGAAGGCAACAACGCGCAAGTCAGCATGGCCGCCAACAGTGCCTTCTTCAGTTGCGGCGCAGCTACTGGAGCTCAGCTTCTCAGTCCTGAGCATGCTGACTCCATTCTGCGTGACCTTCTTTCCGTCGCTCCAGCCGGCACCGCAAAACCAGGACCTATACGAAGTCGCTGGTGTTGCTCCGCTGATTGGAGCGCTTTTGCCGTCGCTGGACCAGCCAGCGGACCCGCTGCTCCTGCCGGAGGAACAGCAGGGAGCGACCGGGCTTTCCGCGGTTTGCCAGCGAGTCATGGACTTGCGCCCAGCAAAGGACCACTGGCTTGTTGCTGCCACGGTACCCGTGCGGCGGAAACGCCCTCGAGCAGGTAGATGCTAGTCTCTACGTTGTGCGCGCTTTACGTCGTCGTTTCCCGGTTGGGAAGTGGGGTGGTTTATGAAGGCCTGTCAGGCTGGGAAGTTCCGAGGTTTCCCGGCCGCCTTGGCCCTGCCAGCTACAGAAAGTACACTGCAACAATATTCTAATCTTCCGCTATCGATGGCAAATTCCCGCAGGCTGCCCACCTGGTCCGGTCGCCTATCTTCTACCTCTTCCTGCGCCCGATTATGCTCGGCGACTGGATATGGGTCGTCTGGATTTTGTCGCACGCGCTCATTGCCGCTGCAAACACAGCGCTACTGGCTGTGAGAGCCGCCGGAGCGATAGGGCCGGCCGCGCCAGCTCCAGCAGCGGTGTGCTCCCCTGCAGCTGCTTCCCGGGCCGACCCATGGGTCAGCACCACCTCCTCCCCCGGCTCAGCCTTCCGAAACGACAACGGCTCCAACGGCCGGGGCAGCAATGACGATCCGTGTGTTCTCTACAACAGGGTCCGCGGCAGCGCCGTATGCGACGCACCATCAGCGGACGCCATGCAGCCGCGTACTGCTGCCGCGCAGGGAGCAGCAGGAGCAGCACGGGAACGGCATGGGCCCAGCCTTGCTTCCGCTGCGCTGCGCCTGCTATCGGCCTGGAGCGTCCTCCGTGAGCCGCTGCTGCTGGTGGCCTCCCCCTGCAAGTGCGGCTTCGCCTCGCTGGTGTACCTGTGCGGCTGGCTGGCGGCGCGCGGAATGGGCGTGGACGAGCGGCGGCGGCGCTGGGTGCTGCTGTCGGCGCACAACAACGGCATGGCGGCAGCGCGCCACCCGCACCTGGTGGCGCTGCTGGGCCTTGTGTCCGTGGTGTGCCAGCCGGTGGGTGCGGTGGTGTACGACGTCCAAGCATGGGTGCAGAAGCTCTGTTGTCATGACTTGCTCCCCTACCTTGCACCCCCGCACCCAAGACGCATGCCCATGGCGTGTGCGGTCAGCAAGCTGGCATGCAGCCGTGCCCACACACGCCCACCCTTTTGTGTCCCTGTCCTACTCGCAGGTCCGGCAGAGGTTGCTGGTCCAGACCTCCCTGGCCTCTATGGCCTCCTGCCTGGCACTCAGCCTCGCCTCCGCGGCCCTGAGGCTGCCCCCCTGGGACAGCGCCGCCAGCGACGACCAACAGGCACCACCCGTCACAGGCGTGGCCCTCGCGCTTGCGGTCATCCGTACACAACTGCCGGCCTACGCCTTCGCGTACCTCACGGCGCCGCTGTACCTGTACGTGCGGTCACACCCCTTTTGGACGGGCGCACGGCAGGCGGCGGCACGGCTATGGCGGGAGTTCGTTTCTCGCCGCATCCGCTCCGAAGTGCAGAAACCAGCCTCTGTTCAGGCCATGGCCGAGGCGGAGGAGCAGGCAGTAACAGCCAGCAGCAGCACGACGACGGGGGCGGAGGAGCTGGCACGGCGGTCGAAGGAGACCCGCCGCCACGCCAGTACGAGCGTGCGGAGCGGAATGGGCTCCGTGCTCAGGCTTGCAGCGGCAGACCTCGGCGGCGAGCTGACCGGTAGCGTGACCAGCGGCCAGGCTAGCGGCGGCGGTGGAGGCAGCCTGCGTCAGCCCTCGCCAGCACCTTCCACCGCCCATCCCCGGTTAGACACACCGGAGGCTGCCCTACCCTGGCGCGACGGCCGGTGCGGCAGCGCCAGTCCCACCATCAGCCAACCCGCCGCCCGGGCACCCTCGATGCCACAGCTCCGCCTGGATCACCCGGTTCCAGAGCTTGCGCCCGCCGCTGCCTCAGCGCACAGCATGCATGTGCCCTTGCGCACTGCAGCTTCGACCCCGTGTGCTGCTCCGTCCGGACCCACGCCTGCATCGCCTGCTGACAGCCGGCACGCCCGGGCGCTGGGTGACAACGCCCGGACCGGCGCAGCGCACGCTGCGGCCTCCGCGGCGGCGGCGGCGGCGGCGGCGCTGCTTACTCCCCCGCGTGGCCCCGGCGCCGCAGGTGGCTTGGATGCAGCGCCGCCTGCGGCGGGCCCGATCGCCGCCTCCGTTGGCGGCGGCGGCGGCCTAGCGGTGCCCAGCCCCCTGTACCGCTCCCGACTGCCGAACAGCAACCTGGTCATGTCCTGCAAGGTGGGGCACCTGATTTCCTGCATGTATTTGCGCGTTACCTACCTGGGTAATCCTGCTCATGGCATTGCGATGGCATGCTTGCAGCGTGCATTAGGGTCACGCTTTGTTGCTGTCATCTGCCAAGTGTGGGATGCAAGGGAAAGCCATCGTTCCTAGTAGCCCCTTACGGCAAGCCATCGTTCCTAGTAGCTCGTTACGGCACCTTGCACCACAGCCCTTCCGGCCCACCAACTACTGCGTAACCTCGACCCTTGCTGCCCTTGTTACCCCTCTGCGCAACGCAGTTCCGTATTCCCTCCGGCATGACCTACGCCGCCGCCTCCGGCGCCCTCCGTTCCGCGGCCAATCGCTGCGTGCGGGAGGCGGCAGCCGCAACGCGTGCTGCCGCGGCCGTGGCAGGGGAGGTCCCCGACGGCCTGCTTTCCCGGGCGGGCAGTGGCCTCAGCGTGGAGTGTCTTACCCTGCCCGGCTGCGTGCAGCTGGTGGTGGTGGTGGAGGGAGCGGACGAGGCCGGGCCGCATTCCAGTGCGGCGGGCAAGGGGAAGAAGGTTACTGGCAGCAGCGGCAGCAGCGGCAGCAGCGCAGCGAGCGCGGCGGTGTCGCGGAGCGGGCTGCCGTCCTGGACCTCATCCTGGCCCTGGCTACAGCCGCGGGCGCTGTGGGCGGCGGTTGCGCGGGCGGCGGAGGGCCTGGGCATGAGGCCGCTGACGGTGCCGCGGGTGCAGTGCGTGACGGGTGGAGCAGAGGACGGCCGGGGGGACGTGGAGCAGGGCCTGCAGCAGGCAGTGGAAGGGGAGGACGAGGTGGTGGCGGCGGCAGGGGACGGGGAGGAGACGGAGGCCACGTTTGCGCCCGTTGAGGTTTGCCGCCCCCGGACCCCAGCCCTCGTGTACACCGAGCCGCCGGTGCTCTCCACCGTTGCCCTGGCCACTGCGCTAGGGCGATACGCAGAGCCCGACTGCAGCCACAGCCGTGGCGGTAGCGTCAGTGGCAGCGCCAGCAGTGCAGACGGCGACCTGCGGATGGGGCAGCAGCAGGAGGAGTTTGGGCTGGAAGGCCATGGCTTGGTCGTGGACATGTACGTCCCGCCGGACCTGCCGCAGGGCCTGTGCGACGAGGAGCAGGAGCAGGCGCAGCAGCTGGGTGCGGCAGGCAGCCTGCCGCGCGGGCGTCGGTCCCTAGACGGCGGTGACGAGGGGTGGCAGCTGGTGGCCATGGCGACAGCCGCCACGCACGACGGGGCGGCGACGCCGCCGCCGCCCATCCTGCTGTACCCTGCAGCAGCACCCGGCCCTGCGTCTGACCCTCCACCCCAAAGCTCCCTGCACAGCTCCGCTGTCAAGAATGGGTTTTCAACGCCGGCACGCCGGCTGTCGCTCACAAGCCCGACAGCCTCCGCCGCTGCCTGCCGCCCGCCTCCTGCTGGCCTGCCGCTGCGGCTGCGGCTGGCCCCCGACGCCCTTCGAAGCCTAGGCGTCTTACCGAACACCGCCGACCCTTCAACCCGTTACTTCGCCCCACAGCCTCTCAGGCCTGCGCCCGCCCCCGCCACAGCGCCCATCCCCAACCCCAAGCCCACACCCACGTCCGCGTCCCTAACCCTCACCGCCAGTTGCGCGAGCAACTCCCCCTGTGCCTTTAGTCCAGCGCCGGCAGCGCCCTGCCCCCTACATGCCCCTCGCCTTGGCGCAAGGGAGCTGCGCTGCGGATACAGCGTGAGCAGTGCCCTGCTGCAGCTGCACCTCCTAGCCGTGCCGCGGGATGCACAGGTGTCGCCACCGTCTCCCCTGTCACCCTCCACGCCGGACCGCCACGTGCAGCAGCGCAACAGTAGTGACAGCGGCTTCTCGGCGCGGGGCGGAGCCGGCCAGATGGAAGCAGCTGCAGTGCATGTGGGCAGTGCTGGAGGGTCCAGGAATGCACCCGCTGGTGGGGATGGGTTGTGGAGTGGCAGCAGCAGCGCGGCTGCAGCTGCGGCGGCCATTCCCCTTGAGTCGCAGGCGGAGAGCGCTACCCACTCCCTGCCCCAGGCTGTGTGGCTGGGCAGTGCGCCGCTGTTGCTGGCCCCGCCCGGTCCCGCGGGGGAGCTGGCGGCGCTGTGGGAGAGGATGAAGGAGGAGGTACAGATGCAGGGGGAGGGGATGGCTGGGGCTGGTGCGGAGCAGGCAGCGGAGGCGGGCTGCGAGCAAGACACGGCGGCCTGCGTGTATGGGCCCGGCCGCTACTGCCCCTCCTCCGCTCTTGCCATGCAGCACCACATGCGGGCGCTGCTGAGGGACCTGGCGGCGGCGGTGGGGGGCCAGGGGCAGGGTGCCGAGGGCACCGCCCACCTGCGGGCCTTTCTGCAGTCCCAGGGCATGAGCGGCTGCGTGGAGTGGATGGATGGGGAGGGGAGCGACGGTGTGTGCTGGGTGGGGTCGAGTGTCGCTGGCGCCGACCCACTGGACACCCCGCCCAAGAGCAGCAGCAACAGCAGCAGCTGCTCCAGTCTGAGCGGGTGTGGCGGTGCTGGTGGCGGCAATGCTGCTGCCCTACCGCCGTCCCCTGGCTGCCCAGGCCTTGCGGTGACTCCAGGCAGCGGAACGGCACGTGCTGCGACACGAAAGGGTGCAAGGCGCGCGTCGGGGCACCCAGGCACGCTCCAGGGATACAAGGCAGGCACGGCCTGGACTGGGCTCGGCGGGAAGGCACGCGTGCGTGCGCCGCAGTAGCACGTTCACTGTGGGAGAAGACAAGGTATCTGGTATTATGATGGGGGGAGGGGGAGCTGACGGAGTGGGTCTGCGTGTGGGTACGGGCGCGGACGTGGGCATGGACGTGAGGGGCCGCAGGAGCAGCAGCGACAGCGTGGGTTGCGCGGCAGTGCTGGGAGCTGTGGTCTGGGCATAAGAGGGGGTAAGGGGGCCGAGCTGTCGTGCATGACGCCGATACGTGGCTAGGTGTTATGGGTACATGAGGTGCGTGTCGCTGGTGCCGCGATTGCAGCACTTTTGTGGCAACTGACGGTGGGCGATGGGGCTGGGGGCTTCATGATAGTTATACAGCTAACGCAGGAGGCGAAGCACCTCCGCGTGGGTTAAGGAGGTGGGGTGTGTTGCACCCGGGACGCGCCCAGGTGGCCCCCATCTACCGTGGGGAGCTTCACGTTATGATAATTGCGACGGTATACATGAGAGGAAGCGGTTCGTCGTTGAGTTTGCGGTCCGATAAACGTCCGGGCGGGAGCTATGGGGTTACAGGAGCGATGTTGGTGGCGTGTGGGCTGGAAGAGGCCTCACAACTTACTTGCCTTTCGTGTGCACTGATTGGTGATGCACACTTATACTCACGTTCTTTCCAACTGTGGTGGTCGTATGAGGGCTACCTGTACTCATGCACCTGAACCGCTTAGCACGTCTAGCTTGGCACGCTGCGGGCAAATGTCATTCCTCACGTATTCACAGCCGCCAACCGTTTACCGCTCAGGTTCCATATCCTAGCGTACGGTCAAAACTCAACACCGTCGGAACCCATTGTTGCTCCAATCAAGGCGGATGCACACGCAGGTCCTGGAGGCATGGCGCAGTGGCAGTGGAGGTATGTTGTTTTGTGCTGGATGGAAGTGCACAGTGCACAGCTTACTGGCTCGGCGGCATCCCGGCGGTGAGGTTGGAGCTGTGTATGCAAGTATCCGTGTTCGGCCGCGTACCGGCACTTTTCTTTCTGATCACATTGAGCGGTCATGTTGTACGCGCGGCACATGGAACCATTGGGGGCACGCCGACTGTCCAGCCGTCAATGGCTGACCTGCGTCTCAAGGGTCTGGGACGTACCTCATACGGTACCATAGTCCGAAGCGTCCTCTGCGACATGCGGCACGTTGAGCTGCAGCTCGCTGTGTGTGGAGGGTGTGGTGCAGGCCCCTGTACGTATGGAAGGCACGTGTTGCATGGTGCGCTTGGGACTAGTAGCCCTGCGCAGCCCACGACGTATCGTACACGATGTGTCTGTTGTGCGCGTTGGCATGCAAAGCACGCAGTCGCCCGCATCACCGCTGCTTCCTGGCAGGCTTCATGTTGGGCTGTGCTTGGTACAAGCATTTTAGCACACTTGACAGTGCCATGACGTTGCGAACATGTTTGTCAGGTGATTGATGAACCGGGGATGCATACATGAAAGCGCACGGGTAATCGAGCTTGGGGATGGAGTTTCATGCTCCAATGCACTAATGTTGTTGCACGGGTCTACAGCAGCTGTAAGTATCTGATCCTGCCACGTGGCAGGCCACCAATGAATCCGACTGGGCGCAGGCTTATTTCCTACGAGCAGGTTTCCGTATTGACATTCAGGTATTGTCTAGGTGCAAGAAGGCTAGAAGGACATTCATTCCCGGCCGCGGCTGTGAGGCAAGCCAACGAACGGGGAAGGGTCAGTGTTCCGGTCTTCAGAATTATTATAATTTTTGCGGCCGTTTCGGCCGCGGAT
>VFQN01003025.1_pt1 | contig 24854 bp, 24 predicted proteins | sample 3512371 | NCBI WGS metagenome assembly VFQN01 (sample SAMN10412370, study PRJNA504923) | tailings metagenome | isolation source: Replicate 2 from Balatoc abandoned mine | place: Philippines: Itogon, Benguet | collected 2017-08-28 | reverse complement strand
CACTTCCGATCTCAGCGACTGGTTCAAGGACGCCTGAGTCCGAAAACGCCCTCTCCGCGATATGCGGGGAGGGCTTTCCTTTTTGCAGGTCCATCGCGTGAGCAGGCAGTACGTAATCCGGAAGCTCCTGATCATGATCCCGAGTCTGCTCGGGATCAGCGTCGTGCTTTTCGCCCTTCTGGCCCTGGCGCCGGGAGATCCTTTCGACGAACTGGCGACCAACCCGGCGGTGCCGCCCGAGGTCCGCGCCGCGCTGCGCGCCAAGTTCGGTCTCGATGATCCGATCTGGATGCGCTACTGGCACTGGCTGATCGCCCTGTTGCAGGGCGACTGGGGCTTCTCCTTCGTCAGCCGCATGGACGTGAGCACGCTGATCATGCAGCGCCTGCCGGTCACCCTGATCGTCATCGGCGCCTCGCAGATCCTTGCCATTGCGATCGCCATTCCGGTGGGCGTCCTGGCGGCGACCCGGCCCTATTCGCTGTTCGACCAGGTCGCCAACACCTTCGCCTTCATCGGTTTCTCTCTGCCGACCTTCTTCACCGGCCTGGTGCTGATCCTCGTCTTTTCCATCCAGCTCGACTGGCTGCCCTTCGTCTATCGCGCCGACATCGCCGCGACCGGCTGGGAGTTCTACTGGGAGCACATCAAGCAGTCGATCATGCCGGTGACGGTGCTCGGCCTCTTTCAGGGCGCGGCTCTGGTGCGGTTCGTGCGGTCCTCGGTGCTCGACGTCATCCGCCTCGACTACGTCACCACGGCGCGGTCGAAGGGCATCGGCGAACGCAAGGTCATCACCCGGCATGTGGTCCGCACCGCCCTGATTCCGGTGGTGACGCTCGTCGCCCTGCAGATGCCGATCGTCTTCAGCGGCGCCATCGTCACCGAGCAGATCTTCCGGGTGCCCGGCATCGGCTCTCTGCTGATCTCCTCGATGCTCGCCAACGACACGCCCGTGGTCATGGGCGTCACCTTCGTCTCGGCCTGCCTGGTCGTCATCTTCAACCTCATCGCAGATATCCTTTATGGCTGGCTCGACCCCCGCATCGCTTTCCGCTAGCGCTTCCGCCATGGCGCCCGCGCGCAAGGCGCAGCGCTTTTCGCCCTGGCATGAGGCCTGGCGCCGCTTCCGGCGGCACAAGATGGCGTTGTTCTCGGCCGTCGCCCTGGCCGTGATCGTGTTCGGCGTCCTGGCCGGTCCGCTCCTCTGGCGGGTGCCGATCAACGAGATCGACTTTGCGGCCAAGCTGCAGGGTCCGTCCTGGGCCCACCCGCTGGGCACCGACGATCTCGGACAGGACCTGCTGTCGCGGCTGATCTACGGCGGCCGCATCTCGATCGCGGTCGGCGTCGCGGCGATGATCGTGGCCATCTTCTTCGGCGTGCTGGTCGGGGCCATCGCCGGCATGTCGAGCGGACGGGTCGACGCGGCGCTGATGTGGGTCACCGATCTCTTCCTGTCGCTGCCGCAGCTTCCGCTGCTGCTGCTGGTCATCTACCTGTTCCGCGAGCCGGTGAAGGGCGTGCTGGGCGTCGAAGGCGGCGCCTTCGTGCTGATCGTGGCGGTCATTGGCGGCACCCGCTGGATGTCGGCCGCTCGGCTGGTGCGGGCGCAGTTCCTCTCCCTGCGCGAAAAGGAGTTCGTCGAGGCCGCCCGTGCGCTCGGGGCCTCGCGGTTGCGCCAGGTGCTGCAGCACATCCTGCCCAACGCGCTGGGCCCGGTGATCGTGGTCGCGACCATCGACGTCGCAGCCGCCATCATCGCCGAATCGACGCTGTCGTTCCTCGGCCTCGGCTTCCCGTCCGACGTGCCGACCTGGGGCAGCGTGCTGCGCGACGCCAAGGACTATCTCGACATCGCGCCGCATTGGGCGCTGTTCCCCGGCGCCCTGATCTTCATCACGGTGCTGGCGATCAACTTCATCGGCGACGGGCTGCGCGACGCGCTCGATCCGCGACGCGTTCTCTAGGGCTGGTGTAGCGTGGCCGAACCTCTGCTGGACATTCGCGGTCTCAAGACCTGGTTCAAGACCGACGACGGCATGGTGCGTGCGGTCGACGGCGTCGACCTTCACATCGACCGCGGCGAGACCTTGGGCGTCGTGGGCGAATCGGGCTGCGGCAAGACCGTCACCGCCCGCTCGGTCCTGAAGCTGATCGACATGCCGCCCGGCCGCTTCGAGGCCGGGCAGATCCTGTGGCAGGGCAGGGACCTGATCCCGCTTTCCATGGAGGAGATGGACAAGATCCGCGCCAAGGAGATCGCCATCATCTTCCAGGAGCCGATGACCTCGCTCAACCCGGTCTACACGGTGGGCGACCAGATCGCCGAGGTGATCGCACTGCATCAGAAGCTGTCGCGCAAGCAGGCGATCGCCGGGGCGGCGGAGATGCTGCGGCTGGTCAACATTCCCAACCCGCAGCGACGCGTACACGACTATCCGCACCAGTTTTCCGGCGGCATGCGCCAGCGCGTGATGATCGCCATGGCGCTTTCCTGCCAGCCGAAGCTGCTGATCGCCGACGAGCCGACCACCGCCCTCGACGTCACCATCCAGGCGCAGATCCTGGAGCTGATGCAGGAGATGAAGGAGCGGTTCGGCATGGCGATCATGCTGATCACCCACGCGATGGGCGTCGTCGCCGAGACCTGCCAGAGGGTGACGGTGATGTACGCCGGCAACGTCGTCGAGGAGGCGTCGGTCGAGGCGCTGTTCGGCGATCCGCGCCATCCCTACACCCAGGGCCTGATCCGCTCGATCCCGCGCGTCGACCGTTCGGCCGAGAAGAAGCAGCGGCTGGAGGCCATCGCCGGCACCGTGCCGAACCTGCTCGAGCCGCCGCCGGGATGCCGCTTCGCCGCACGCTGCAAGTTCGCCATGGATGTCTGCACCCAGGGCCTGCCGCCGCTCAAGGAAGTCGGCCCCGGTCATTACGTGAGGTGCGTGCTGTGAGCGCCCCCGTTGCCTCCCCGGTGGCCGCGAAGGTCCCGGACACCGCCAAGCCGCTTCTCTCGGTTCGCGACCTGCGCAAGCACTTCGCGATCCGCGGCGGAATCCTGTCGCGCGTGGTCGACAAGGTCCATGCCGTCGACGGCGTCAGCTTCGACATCGCGGCCGGCGAGACGCTGGGCGTGGTGGGCGAATCGGGCTGCGGCAAGTCGACGACCGGCCGCTGCATCCTGCGCCTGATCGAGCCGAGCTCCGGCGAGGTCTGGTTCCAGGGCGCCGACGTCATGAAGATGGACCACAACGCGCTGCAGGCGATGCGGCGCGACATGCAGATCATCTTCCAGGATCCCTACGCGTCGCTGAACCCGCGCCTCACGATCGGCGCCATCATCGGCGAGGCGCTGATCATCCACAAGCTGGTGAAGTCGCGCCAGGCGATGGAAGACCGCGTCGTGCAGCTGCTCGAGACGGTGGGGCTGCGGCCCGACCATATGCGGCGATTCCCGCACGAATTCTCGGGTGGCCAGCGCCAGCGCATCGGCATCGCCCGCGCGCTCGCCGTCGAGCCCAAGCTCCTGATCTGCGACGAGCCGGTCTCGGCGCTCGACGTGTCGATCCAGGCGCAGGTCATCAACCTGCTGGAGGACCTGCAGGAGCAGTTCGGCCTCACCTATCTTTTCATTGCCCACGATCTCAGCGTGGTCGAGCACATCTCCACGCGCATCGCGGTGATGTATCTCGGCAGGGTCGTCGAGATTGCGCCGGCGGCGGAACTCTACGACACGCCGATCCATCCCTATTCGGAAGCGCTGCTGTCGGCCGTGCCGATCCCCGACCCGACGATCAAGCGCAAGCGCATCATGCTGGAAGGCGACGTGCCCAACCCGATCCGCCCGCCGTCGGGCTGCCACTTCCACACCCGCTGCCCGATCGCGCGCCCCGACTGCAGCCAGCGCTCCCCGGTGCTCGAGGAGAAGCGGCCCGGCCATTGGGCGGCCTGTCACTACCGGGACTAGCGCTGGTCCCTTTCGCAGAAGGGGGACCCCGGTTAGAAGTCTGGCCCCAACAGGCGAGGCTCCCATGTCAGAGGACAGCAAGAAGGCCGCGAGTGCGGTCCTCACCGAGAATGAGGAAGCGCTGTTTCAGATCATGAAGATCGTCATTGCGACGGTTGCCGCTGGCGACGCGGTCAAGGGCAAGCAGTTGGACGAGCAACTCACCTATCTGAAGAACGCCTTCTACTCGAACGGAAAGAAGAAGGCGGCGATCATGACGGAGTCGATCCGGATCGCGTCATTTGCCTCCAGCCGCGATGCCGCGCGCCTGGCAGGCTTGCGGGGAAGCCCGAAGGGAAACCCGTAGTACGGCCTTGGTGCCCCCGGCCGGACTCGAACCGGCACGACCCTTTCGGATCAAGCGATTTTAAGTAGTTTGGATGTACCCGTAAATAATTGAAAAATATATGTTTTCGGTGAATAGCCCGTGCTATGTGTATGAAACTGTGACGTTTTTCGAGAATCCTGAGTAGGACAAGCGCCTCCTTCACCCCCGAGCCGAACGGCTCAAACTGGGCGAACGCCCGCCGGAAGCAGGGAAATTCGCGTGAACCACGGGCGATGATCCGTGCCCGCTCGATCAGGACACTCGCGACGCCATGAAAATCGAAGTCACTCGCTTCAAGTCGATGCAAATCGCTCTCAAAGAACTCGAGAAGTTCATCCGCGACGGGCAGCATCTCCAAACGGGCAAGCCATTCGAACGTATGCATGGGCTGCGGTCCCGCGAAGCGGTGGGCAACTGGCTCCTCTGCGCCGCAGTCAATCACAACTGCGGAAATGAGCGTCTGACCTTCAGCAGTGATCCACGGGGCGGCGACGGGATCATTCGTGACGATCAGACGGGCCAGACCTGGGACATGGAGCATGTGATCGTACCGTCGTCGCGTGACGGTAGCCCGCAGGACGAGACCGCCTTGATGCTGCAAGCCATTCAGGACAAGCAAGACAAAGGCGGGAAAGCCTACGCATCCGGCAAGACTCTTGTCGTGTTTTCGAATGCGCGGGGCGGAGCGTGGTATCCCAACAGGGTGGGCAATGCCCTACCGGAACCGCTGGATTTCGAAGCGGTCTGGGTGGTGGCGTTACACGGCGTCGTGGATGACAGCTATATCTATGGTGTTACGAGGCTCGAACGCGGACACTCGCCGGTGTGGCGTGTCCACATTGCCGCTGACTTCGAAAGTTGGTGGGTGGAGCCAGTTCAATAATTGGATGACGCACCATGCATATGTAGGGCCATGCTCGGCTGGCTGGTAACACACATGCATCGATGCTCAAGTGGAGCGATGAAACAGCTTCGCTTACGCTTCCAGCCATCTGACATTCTTCTTGATGTCATCACGCCGATCACCAACGACCATTTGCCAATTACAGCGGATCTCCGATCGCGCCTGGAGGAATTGAGCCGACTGCATGACGCGGCTCTTGAAAAAAGCCGTAGGCCGACCGAGCAAGAGCGCTGGGAGTTCACTCATAGATACCAACAGGTGATCCCATTGCTCGAAGAGCAACTGAGAGACTATGGGGTGATAGCCGAGACGATTTTTCCGGAAGTGTTCGAGAGGCCAGCGATCAAGCGCTAGCCTCTCAGTTCATTGGAGTACTGCGGTGCTCCGCCTATCTCCGCGTTAAGGGAACGATCTTGAGGAGTCGCCCCCGAAGGCTTCGGTCTACATAATCTGCTATCACTGCCTGCACGAACGTATCAGGAGTGTAGCCCGCGCGGAGTGGTCCGCCGAAGCCGAGGAAGCTGCGGTATCCGGTCTCGCTTAGGAAAGGCTTGGTCTTGTCCACGGCGTGCGCCGAGAAGCCGAGCCAAGAAACGAAGGTCGCGCCGATGCCGAACACACCTTCGATCTCAATGCGGACGCGCATCTTCTTGTGTTTGATCTCGAAGGAGCCCGCTTGTCCCCAGAGCGGGATTTGACCGTCTTCCGCACGCGTCAGCCGCTCCAGAACGGAACCCGGCGCATCCTCGTCGGCGATGATGCCCGGCTCATAGTTGTTGAGTTTGGTCGCGAGGTTGTGCGCTTCTTTGCGCAAGCGCGCGACAGCATTGCAGTCACCATCCAGCATCGCCTTGTGGTGCTGTTCGATCAGATCGCGAAAAAATGGCAACGCGTCGTCCATGGTCGAGGGCAAGTGACCGTATTTGCGGTCCTTGATCCGCGCTTCGTTGGTCGCCTCCGTCTGTGCCAGCAGCGCATCGAATGCGAGCTGGCCCGGCAGTGTAGGAGTGCGGCGGCTCATGCTGCCTCCGCGATCTGCTCTTGCAGACCATTCAAGAAGTCGGCGGCACGCTGCGCATGAGCCGATGCGGTGAAGATGGCGCGTTTGTCGTCGTTCAAGACCTTGATCCACGACGCGATGTAGTCGGCGTGATCTGTGCGGACGGTCGGAGTTAGCGCTAAATCCGATGACACGAACGCCGCGCCAAGTTCGGCAACCAGTTCCTCCATGGCGTAGCCTTCATCGCCCCACCGCTTGCGGCCGAAGTCACGGTTGAGGCGGGACTCGTGCTTGGTCCAGTGCGTCGCCTCGTGCGCCAATGTCGCGTAATAGCTCTCCGCATCCTTGAATGCCTCGAAGGGGGGCATCTGGATGAAGTCTTGCGACACGTTGTAGTAGGCGCGGTCACCGCCATGGTTGATGGTCGCACGGATTGCGGCAAAGAATGCATCGGCAGAGGCAATGCGCTGCACCGGATCAAGTGTACGCGGTTCGGTCGCATAGTATTGAGGCGGCAAGCCTTCGACCTGCTCGACATTGAAGACCGTGTAACCCTTCAAGAACGGAACATCCCGCTCGGTCTCGTTGCCCGTGGCGGTGTCGATTTCGGTGCGTGTGGTCTTCGATGCATAGACGACCAGCGAGCCGCGCTCGCCCTTGCGCACATGCGCCTTCAACTCCTGCGCTTGCTTGTAGGTGATCCAGATAGGGGCGGTGTAACCGTTCGCTTCGGCTTCCATCCAGAGCGAGAGTACGTTGATGCCCCGATAGGGAACACCGTTCGCGCGCAGGGGACGGGTGATGCGCCCCGCTGCATGCTCTGCATGCCACGGCTTCTGCCAAGGGCGCACACCTTGTTCTAGATGTGAAAGAACAGTCTCGGTAATGCGGGTGTAGATATCGGATTTCATGGGATTGCCTGTGGAGTTCGGGTTGCGCATGCAAACCGACTAGCCACGCGGCAATGAGCGGGGGTGATTGCGTCAGGGCCGGAAGGCGGTGGGTGGCGCGGGCCGGACCCCGGACTGGATCCGGGGGACTACACGGCCGCCGCTTTCCGCCCGAAGGGCTTGGCCTTGACGCAACGGGGGCCGCAGGCCCCTCAATATCAAAAGAGAAAAGTCAGCCGTAGGCTGTCATTGGATCCTTGCGCGAGGGATCGTTACCCGGAGGGCGAAGACGCCCCTCCCTCGGCTTCAACCGAGGGGCGGCTTCGTGAGGCCCCGACCAACGAACGGGCTATGCCCGTTCGGGGGGCCGAATAGAGCCCGGTCCGGCTACGCCGGACGCGCCCCAAGTGTAGGAGAGCCATTCACAAGAGGGCCAATGAATGAAGTTCGGCCGCCACTGCGCTACGATACATCGACGACAGTTGGTGCTCGCGGTGCGGAGGTGCAGGTGACCAAAGGAAACATTGGGAGGCCGCCGGCAACAGCCATCTATGACTCTCGTGCATTCATGCTGGGGGCGCTCTCACTCGACGTTGCCTATGAGGAAATACAAAAGCTCCCCGTTGCGCCATTTTCGCACCCGCTCTCCGACGAAAACGCACTTCGATACCAAGCGTGTCTGTATGCGATCGGCGCTTTGCGATCGGCAACGGAAGTGGGGACAGCCGCCCAAATTGGTTGGTTTGCAGGAAAGTTTCTCGCCGCGTCGGTGCTGATCCGCGTTTTCGTGGAGCTCTGGGGTGCTGGAGCTTATGTGGAGCAGAAAGTACTGAGGAAGATCGAAGCTGGTGAAATCGCGACGGCTGCCACGCGTATGCGCAAGTTGCTGCTTGGATCGAAGACAGGCGTCAGCTTCCGCCCAGATGTCGAAGGCGAAAAGTCGGTGGTGAACGTGATGGAGTTTGTCCGAGCGGCGGCCGTGATCCGGCCGGGAGTGGAAGACGACTACATTTTTCTCTGCGACGCCGCGCATCCCGCATACGTGCCGAACACTCACCTGCTTTTCGCGGGTGCAGTTTACGACAACTGGTCAAACGAGGCGTTTGCTAAGGCGATGCATCCTACGCTCGACCGAACACTATCGATAGCGGAGACCGCACTTGAGGGCTTGCGGGATGTGAGCATGGAGATATTCGCCCGGTGCATCCCTTCTATTGTGGATGAAGCAAGCCAATGGCCATCCGGTGACGAAGTAGCTGTATCGCCGGGCTAGACTGCGCTTGACGGCAATTCGTCCAACAGCCGTAGCATTTCGGCGAGTACTGCGCGGGAATCGCTAAGCTTCTTCGCGGTCAGTATTTCCTCGCGACCAGCTGCCAGCAGTACCGCCTCCAGAACACAGTCGGAGTTTCCGAGAAGGGCGACGAGATGGTGACCGCGCGGTGCATTCTTGCCGTCGAACCAATTCCTTACGGCACGCTCGTTCGCATGCGTGAGCGCGACCACGGTTTTGACTGCGGCATGGGTCTGGCCGTACTCGCGATGCAGCGCGTCGGATATGCGTCGGGAAAAGACAACGCTGTCCGGATAGCCGTCAGACGGAAACTTTCTTCCATTTCGTGACCGAAAATTTCGGTCCCTCTTTGTAGGCGACATGCGGGGCACCTCGCGAGTTAGCTACCAAATTGGGAGGCCGTTTCTTCCCGATACCTTCCACCCAGCGTTCCGGGTGCTCTACGGTGCGAAAACGCAGACCTCAACAACGCGGCGGGGGTGACCAGTCCGGCAGACACGGGCGGGCAGCGCAGTACGTCCGAATGTCTACGGAGCACCAGAAGTACTCGACCTCGAACCAAGCCGATGCCATCGCCAAATATGCCGCCGAGCGCGGGCTGACGATCTGCCGTACCTATGCCGACGACGGAAAGAGCGGACTCCGCCTGGACGGGCGCGAAGCGCTCCAGCGTCTCATAGAGGATGTCCGTTCGGGCGAAACCGATTTCGGGACCATTCTTGTCTACGACATCAGCCGATGGGGACGCTTTCAGGACGCGGACGAGAGCGCCTATTACGAGTTTATCTGCAAGGAAGCCGGGATCCGGGTCCAGTATTGCGCGGAGCAATTCGAGAACGACGGGAGTCTCTCTGCCACCATCATCAAGAGCATGAAGCGTGCGATGGCCGGAGAGTACAGTCGGGAGCTGTCGGCAAAGGTGTTCGCCGGTCAGTGTCGCCTCATTGCGCTTGGCTTTCGCCAGGGCGGAGCGGCGGGTTTTGGCCTGCGGCGCCAACTCATAGACGAAAACCGCAATCCCAAGGCACTCTTGCGGCCGGGCGAGCGAAAGTCTCTCCAAACCGACCGAGTGATCCTGGTGCCGGGGCCGCCATCCGAGGTCGCAACGGTCAGGCGGATCTACACGATGTTCGCGGTCGCCTACAGAACCGAGACAGAAATTGCTGCCGTACTGAACGCGGAAGGGGTAACCGGCGAACATGGGCGCCCGTGGACGAGGGGGATCGTCCACCAGATACTGACCAACGAAAAGTATGTCGGAAACAACGTCTACAACCGGGTCTCGTTCAAGCTGAAGCAAAGGCGTGTAAGCAACGCGCCGGACATGTGGGTGCGGGCACGAGACGTTTTCGAGGCCGTTGTCGAGCCGGGTGTGTTCGAAGCGGCCCGCCAGATCATCGAGGATAGGAGCAGACGCCTTACCGACCAAGAAATGCTTGCGCGTCTTGGCGGGGCGTTCCAGCAGAGGCGGGTCCTCTCGGCTCTAGTCATAGACGAGATGGAAGACATGCCATCGAGTGCGTCCTATCGGCATCGCTTCGGGAGCCTGCTACGGGCATACCGGCTGGTCGGATACATTCCATCTCGGGATTATGCGTACATAGAAACAAACCGCGCCCTTCGAACGGTGTTCGCGGATGTCGTCGATGCCACGGTGCAGGGAATCGAACGTGCGGGTGGCTCTGTCCTGTGCGATCCAGAAACGGATCTCCTGACTATCAACGATGAATTCACGGCATCCATCGTCATTGCGCGTTGCCAACAGACGGCGGCTGGTTCCAACAGATGGAAGGTGAGGTTCGACGCGAGTCTCGGCCCGGATATCACCGTTGCGGTCCGTATGGACCCGTCCAACAAAGCCATCCTCGACTACTACCTGTTGCCCAAGATCGACTTCCAAGCGGCGATGCTTCGCATCGCAGACGACAATGGCATCTTCCTCGATGCATATCGTTTTGACTCGCTTGAAAGCCTCTGCCTTCTCAGTCAGCGCAGCTATCTCCAGGAGGCCGCATGAGCGATGCAACGCCCGAGATCAAGATGGTACCCGTGTCGTCCATCACCATCCTCAATCCAAGAGCTCGCAACAAACGCATATTCAACGAGCTCGTGAACAGCATTGCACAGCTTGGCCTGAAGAAGCCTATCACGGTGAGCCCGCTCGATGATGGCAACTACCACCTTGTGTGCGGCCAAGGTCGGCTCGAGGCCTTTACGGCTCTGGGTCAAACCATGATCCCGGCCGTCGTGGTCGACGCTTCGAAAGAAGATTGCTACGTCATGAGCCTCGTCGAGAATATTGCCAGGCGACAGCACACCTCGCTCGAACTCATGCAGGAGATCGGATCGCTGAAGAAGCGAGGCTATAGCATTGGCGAGATTGGCGTGAAGACCGGATTTAGCCCGGAGTATGTCTACGCCATCTGCTACCTGCTGGAGCACGGCGAAGAGAGGCTGCTTGCAGGCGTCGAGCGCGGACAGGTGCCAGCGAGCATCGCGATGGAAATCGCTCGGGCGAAGGATGCGGACGTCCAGCGCGCCCTGGCCGAAGCGTACGAGAACGGCACGCTTCCCGGCAAGCAGGTCATGGCAATCCGAAAGATCATCGAACAGCGCAATGCGGTCGGAAAGACCATTCATATGGTGGCATCCGCGCAGAGAGCACCGAAAAGGGTAACGGCCGAGACGCTTGTGCGAGCGTACCGCAAGGAATCCCAGCGCCAGGCCCTATTGGTCAAGAAGGCCGCAATTACGCAAAGCCGACTGCTCTTCATCGTGACGGCGCTCCGCAAACTGCTTCAGGAAGGCCAATTCGTGGCCCTTCTCAAATCGGAGGGACTGCACACGCTTCCGCGCCCGCTTGTCCAACGCTTCGGCAATTCGGGAGAATAGAATGGAACCGAAGGAAGTGCGAATTGCGTTCGAGCGCAGGATCGTGACATTGCCGTTGGATATAATCCTGCCCCTGAAGCAGGTGCGCGATCCGGTGAAGAACTCCGTCAAGTATCGTCGTATCGCAAAGTCCATCGGCGAGGTCGGTATCGTCGAGCCGATCGTCGTGGCGCCGCCGCAAGCGAGCGCAAACCAGTACCTGCTCTTGGATGGACATATGCGCTACACGATCCTGCGCGACCGAGGCGAGACGACCGTACGGTGCCTCGTCGCCGGCGACGACGAGAGCTTTACCTACAATAAGCGAATTAATCGGATCGCGACGATCCAGGAACACTTCATGCTCGTGCGAGCACTCGAACGAGGCGTGCCCGAAGAAAAGCTCGCCAAGGCGCTCGACATCAATATCAAGGTCCTCAAGCGCCGACGGACCATGCTGGACGGTGTCGCTCCCGAAGTCGTGGACATGCTCAAGGATCGTATCGTCAGTCCGATAACATTCGAGACGCTGCGCAAGATGAAGCCGATGCGCCAAATAGAGGCGGCGGAGCTAATGTGCACGGCAGGCAATTTTTCCAGCAGCTACGGCAAGGCAATCCTCGCGGCGACAAAGCAGAGCGATCTGGCGCATCCCGAGCGCGCCAAGAAGATCAACGGTATGACGCTGGAGCAGATGGCGAAAATGGAGCGGGAAATGGCGTCGCTTCAACATGAGTTCAAGGCGGTGGACGCTACATACGGAGACGACGTCTTGGTCCTGGTGATAGCAGTCGGCTATTTGTCGAAGCTCATTGGCAATCGTAAAATCGAGCGCTACCTGTCACAGCAACATGCGGAGATCCTAAGCGAGTTTCGCTCTGTTATCGCGGTGGCTTCTCTAGACCAGACGGGAGCTGCCGTGGCCGCCTAATGAGGGGAGGCCGCTCGACTAGGCGGCCAAGAAGAGCCCGGTGGGGCTATGTCGAACGTGCCAAGCGATAAGCAGACGTCCGAGATAGGCGCCACGGGATTGGCGATGCTACGCATCCGTCTCGCCGTCGTCGTCCTCGACGGCGGATACCTTCCAAGTGCTATCGCTCATGGATATGCCGCGAACGGATGGGTGGAGTTCGAAGAGCGAGCGCGCGGCAACTTCGAGAGGCATGGCGTGAAGGTTGTCGAGGTACTCTGCGGCGAACGCGCTGCGCGATATTGCCTTGAATTCGGCGATGTAGATGCCGCGCTTTTTCCTCTTTCCAACCGACGGGAGAGCCACGGCCTTTACGGCGATGGGAATAATCATGTCGACGTGTTGGTTTGATTGAAGCGAGGCCGTTGCCGACATGGCCTGCGCGACTTGTTCTCTGATTTGGTCTTCCAAGATGCGCTCCCCGTAGCGCTTCGCTTCGCATGTAACGAGCGCCCGCACGTCGTGGCCCTTTACGTTCAACGTCGCGAGGAATACCGCGTCGATCTCTGGCTGCGTCTTGACCGACATTTGCAAGTGGGAGAGCTCGACGACGTTGAGAGGCGACTGAACGGCAAAATGAAACTGCGCGATGCGCTGGTAAACCAGAACCTGCGTCAACCACGGTTCGTCCATGCGGCCGAGATCTCGCGCCGCTCGCGAGAGCGATAGCGTTTCGACGGGAAATACCGACGTCCCGGAGACAGGGTCGTAACGGTCGGGGAAGGGCACGGTGTCGCCTGGGCGGTACGGAATGAATTCCAGGACGCGTTCGTTGCCGTAAAGCTGGCGAGCAGTCATTCCGGCCTGCTTCAACCGTTCGGGCCAGTTGGCATTGCAGGTCGTCTTGCGGATGAGGTCCTTCAGAAAATTGGCCGGATTCTTGGTGCTGAGCCTATTCTTTTCCTTTCCTGCGTGTTTGGCGTTGCGTTGTTCGATGGCCCAGACGACGTCGTCGCTTGTCGCCACGAGCGGCTGGTCGATGCCGCTCTTCGCGACGACCCGATCGAATAGCAAATCGATCGCTTCGGTCTTCTTGCTGGCCGGTGGTTTGGGAACGGGTGCGGAAGTCGAATTGATCGCCAAGAGATTGCCTCGCCGAGCGATCCTAGACGGATTCGAGCGCCACTTGGGCGGCAATCCGCACGCGGGGTGTGGATAGGTCGCCGAAGAGATGGGTTTCTCGACGCTCTCGCCCTATCTAGGAGTATGGTCGATACGTTGACGCCCGAAGCCCGCTCCCGGCGCATGGCCAGGATCGGAACCAAAAATACAGCCCCGGAGTTGATCGTGCGCCGTATGGCCCATGCCATGGGGTATCGGTTTCGGTTGCACCGCAGGGACCTACCGGGCTCTCCGGATTTGGTTTTTCCTCGGCACAAGAAGATCGTGCTCGTCCACGGGTGCTACTGGCACGGTCACGGCTGTAAGATTGGCAGACTACCCAAGTCCAACCTACCATTCTGGCAGGACAAGATCGTCAAGAACCAGGCCCGCGACGCTCGAAATTTGGCCGACCTTCGCAAGCTTGGCTGGGAAACGCTGGTCGTGTGGCAGTGCGAGACACGCAAGCCGACGGAGCTGAACCGGGCTCTGGCCGTGTTCCTGGGGACACCTCTAAAAACGCGATCGACACGAGTCGGGCGAATCGCTAGACTTCTCAAATGAGCAAGCGACCGATTGGCATAGATCTTTTCGCGGGCGCCGGGGGAATGAGCCTCGGCTTCGAACAGGCGGGTTTCGACATTGCCGCGGCTGTGGAGATCGATCCCGTTCACTGCGCGATCCACAAATTCAACTTTCCCAACACGCCCGTAATCTCGCGGTCCGTCGTCGGCCTTACCGGGGCGGAAATTCGCTTGGCGGCGGGCATTGGCAACAGACCGGTCGATTGCGTATTCGGCGGCCCTCCGTGCCAAGGTTTCTCGCTGATCGGTCAGCGCGTGTTGGACGATCCTCGCAACAGTCTCGTGCTCGAATTCGTGCGCATCGTCGCCGAACTCGATGCGAAGACATTCGTGTTCGAGAACGTGAAAGGGCTGACCGTCGGCAAGCATCGCGCGTTTCTGGATGAACTCGTAAAGGCGTTCGACGCCGTCGGCTACGATGTCCAGCTCCCGTGGCACGTGCTCAACGCGTCGTCGTTCGGCGTCCCGCAGCATCGCGAACGCCTCATCCTCTTCGGTGCAAAGAAGGGCGCGACGCTTCCTGCCTATCCTTTTCCCTCGACGAATGCCGCCGATGAGAAGCGCGCTATCCCAGGGCTTCCCAACGGTCCTACCTGCAAGGAAGCCATCGGGGATCTTCCGGACGCGGACGGATTTGCTACGCTGATCGAGTCCGACGCAGTGCGCACGACCGCGTTCGGCAAGCCGTCTGCATACGCAGCCGAGATGCGCTGTCTGACGAACGATGCTTGGCACTACGGCTATGTCCGGGAGTGGAATCCCGAGGTTCTAACGTCGAGCGCTCGAACCACGCACACCGCTATTTCCATGCGCCGCTTTGGCGAAACCAAACCGGGCAACGTCGAGCCCATCAGCCGTTTCTTCAAGCTCTCGCCAACGGGGTTGTCGAATACGCTCCGGGCCGGGACAGACGGGGCACGAGGCGCGTTTACCAGCCCTCGACCGATTCATTTTTTGCGCGACCGATGCATTACCGTACGCGAGATGGCGCGTCTACATGGATTCCCGGATTGGTTCCGGCTGCATGCCACGAAGTGGCATGGCGCGCGCCAAATCGGTAACGCTGTCCCGCCGCCGCTCGCTCGCGCAATTGCGCACTCGGTAATGAAAGCTTTGAAGGTGCGACCGTCCCGCCCGGGCAAGTCTATCGCGCTCGGGGATACGGCGCTGCTGTACATGGAGCTGTCGGAAGCATCGGAGCATTTCGGCGTTGCGAAGCCGAACAGCCGTCGCGATCGCAAGAGCGGTGCAAAGAAGCGCAAGCAGCACGAGATCGAGGAAGCGCGCATTCGTTTGCGGGTCGTGGCCAATGGCTAAGAGCGCGTCGGAGGAGACGCATCGCTACAAGGCGTTGATCGAGAGCATATTCTTCGATCACTGGAAGGAAGGCACGAGCGAGTTCGAGTTCGTTCGCGACGAAATCAAGACCAAGGCAGAAGAACTTGGCATCGCCCTGCCGGATAACATCGGCGACGTTCCTTACTCCTTTCGCTATCGCATCGCGCTACCGGCGAAGGTAACGGCGACGCAGCCCGCCGGTCTTGAGTGGATTATTGAAGGCGCCGGCCGTTCGCGATACCGGTTCAAGCTCGTGCCTACGACGCGCATCAAGCCAAGCGAAACGATGGCGACGATTTCGATCCCCGACGCGACGCCCGAGGTCATTCGGGCATATGCGTTGGACGACGAGCAAGCACTTCTCGCGATCGTTCGTTACAACCGCCTGATCGATACATTCTTGGGTTTGACCACGTACAGCCTCCAAAATCACTTGCGCACGACAGTCAAGGGAGTCGGTCAGATCGAGATCGACGAGCTCTACATCGGTTTGGACAAGCATGGCTGTCACTACGTGATTCCCGTGCAAGCAAAGGGCGGCAAAGATCAGATCGGCGTCGTCCAGACGACACAAGACATTCGGTACTCGGAGCAAAAGTTTCCGGGTATGCGCGTCCGGCCGATCGCCGTGCAATTCATGGAAGACAACATCGTCGCAATGTTCGAACTAACGCTGCAAGACAGCGAAGTCAGAGTTGCAGAAGAGAAGCACTATCGGCTGGTGCCGGCATCGGATCTCAGTCAGACGGCGATCCGCGACTATCGTTAGGCAGCCGGAGGTTTTTGACTCGTTCGGAGACCCGCTTCGCGGAGACAAGATCGGATTTGTCCTCTTTCCAGAACGGCGAACTAAAGATGTCGATAGGTGTCGCATTGCATTTGGGGCAGTGCCACATGTTATTCGCCATCTGCGCCCCAGTGGCCTCCGCATCGCAGTGAAGGCAGTACCACTTGCTTGCTATGCCTTTGGACAACGGGTGCTGCGCTTGGCCGTCTGCGTCCGGCTTTGTGGATCGCCGTGGCCAGTCCACGGCAATGCGCGCACGGAGCCGATCGGCGGCGCTGTGACAGATCGCAAGCGCCTTTTGTTTGAACACAGGGTCTAGGATTGGATTGTTCTCGCTGACATAAATTTCGATTTGTGGCTCTTCGGATGGCGCATGTTCCAACAAGATGGACCACCAGCCGATCTGTGCCATGTGAACTTCGAAGTCGATCTCAAGCCTGTAGGCGTGGCCGTCGATGGAGCCGTGCTCTTCGACGCCCTGGCCAATACCGAGAACGGGGATCGCCATGATGGGATCGTCGATCGTCTTCTCGACCGTCGAGATGAAGCCCTCGTCCGTGGGATCGGGCCGCCATCCTTTGTTCCACGCGGCTGTAAGAGCATTCCAGTGTGGCTGGTCCAAATGCAGTGCTATCAGGTCGAGCGCTTTATGATGCGGGATGCGCCTCGCGCGGGCAAAGCGCTTGGCAATTGTTTTCAGTGATTGAAGTCGAAGTGTCATGGTCCATTCCTTGAGGTCACGGACCCGACTGTGTGCCCACTGCCAATCAAGTCCGCCCGAAGGTGGATGCATGAAGGTCGAACCGAAAAAGCACTGCTTTGCTTCGCGTGGTGGGCACACCGGCCTGTGCTTGAAGGCCATTCCAACGCTAGGAAATATTGCGAAGCCCGTCAAGACGTCGGCGGAGCGCTCGAGTATTGAATACAAATTTCCCGCTTCAGCGCCCGCGATGTCGCCCGAAGTCGCGCCTCGGGTTGGCTTGTTTGAACGCAGCCATTCGTCGCTCCATGTCGGCAACCGGGTCCGGTGCTTGGTTTGGCATAGCCGCATTGGAGAACGCTTGTTTCACCTCCGGCCCATCGCTGAGTAGCGGCTCGATATCCTTAACTTTGATTGAGGCGCCTTCGCTGAGCTGCGGCGGCGCCCGGTTGACTTCCGCCTCGCGTGCTTGCGGTACGACAGGAGACTGCACCCGAACTCGTTCGGCATCTGCGCGCGCGCGTGCGGTATTCTCTCGCTCCACTTTTTGGGTATACGCAAGAACATCCATCTCGAGCTGCTGGCGTGATCTCAGGATCTGTAGATCCTGCGCGTGCTCGCGAAGCGCTATGCGCGCCGTTCCATCGGAGAGTTTTCGTTCCCACTGCGCGAGTGCGGCCCGCTCCCCGCGATGGATCGCGTCGACTCTCTTGCGCAGTGCCTTGGGCGACAGGGCGAGCCAGGCCAGATCCCGCGCGCGGAGCTTGCCCGCCTTTTGAAGGAAGGCGCGGTTGGCGAACACGAAGCAGGCCCTCTCGAAGAGGCCGCCCTTGTTTGCCTTGCCCACCATCTGAATCTGTTTGGCTTGGTGGTGGTAGAGCTGACGCCACCGTGGCTTAAACTTCTCCTCGGCGACCGCGCGATCGTTCGCGATTCTGTTCTCGGTCTTGGCATCTAGTGTCCGGCGCTCGCCCGCATGCTTGGCATAGAGCCGGTCGAACTGGTCGGTTGCTTTGGAGGACGCATGCTGCTGCTGACGCCACTCCCGAAGCTCTTTTTGTTCGTTTGCTTCGCGAGCGGTGTACTGCGTTCGGGTCAGGGACTTGGTGTCCTTGACCATGATCCCTTGCCGCCGCAGCTCGTTGTTGCGGACGCGCTGCTCGCATCGGATCCCGCCATGGTCGCGCTCGTACTGCTCGGCCCAGCGGGAGAAGCGGAGCTGGTCGAAGGCGATGTTCCGGGCGCGGCTGCCGTCGAGTTCGATCCGGTTCACGATGACATGGATATGCGGCTGCGGCTCGTCGGTATGCTGTACGATCAGGGTCTGTAGACCCTCCAGCCGCAGCGCCTTCAGACTCGAATGGGCCGCCGACAGCATCTCGGCCTGGTCGGGCGTTTGGTCGGGTGCCCAGGAGAGGGAGTACACATAGACCGGCTTGGTGAGCTTCCGGCCGCGCTTGTTCTTCTCGCGCTCGCGGTAGCGATCGAAGCTCGCGGACATCTGGTCGATGGCCTCGTGCGGCGTGTCCGCCTGCATATTGAGCATGGTCGTAAAGCCGACCCGGTAGGCCGTCTGACGGTCAGCTTTATCGTGCAGGGCGTAATCGCCGACCGCTTTGAAGTCGTCCTTGGCGCTTGGGGAAAGCCGCTGCTGGCCATCCGCCTTGTCGTGGAGATAGTACTGGCCAGCGCCAGCGAAGGACTGCCCCGACTGAGCCACCTTGGGTATCACGCCTGGCTCCCTGACCAAGGTAAATTCCCGAAGTTGGGAATTTACACATCTTGCTACCAACAATCAACGCAGGGTGGCATCACTCTTAGGCAGGGTTTCAGCGGCTTTCCGGGTTATCCGCACAAAGTGCATTGGTATGCCCGGCTATCATGCAATCATCCTCGAACCGCATGCTTATGTGCTCGGACGCCTTGGGTTCCCTCGGTTCGGCTACAACTCACAGCTTAGAATCACGGGCCGATTCGACGGTTTGTATTTTCCAAACTATGCTTAATTTCTACTCAGGGACGAGCGCGAGGCATCGTGTCGACCAACGGCAGCGGGAGGACGGGTTCTCAGGCGGCGGGCGGCTTTCCACCGCGCGGAGCGGCGGTTCAGGGTTGGATCGACCAGGCTCCGGCCTCGACTTGGGGCCACCCGTGGCAGCTAGGTCAGACTTGGCAGTGGGCGCCGGGCAAGATCCTGCTCGGCTCCTGGGAAGGCCGCGAGATCGGCTGGGGCGACGACCGCCACGTGGTGACGGTGGCCGGGTCCCGTGCCGGCAAGTCTTCGACCGTCCTCGTTCCCAATCTGCTCCGCTATCCGGGCTCGGCGCTGGTCCTCGACCCGAAGGGCGAGCTGGCCCGGGCGACCGCGCAAGCGCGGGAGGCCATGGGCCAGAAGGTTTACATCCTCGATCCGTTCGGGGAGACCGGGCGACCGTCCGCCCGGCACAATCCTTTTGACGAACTGAAGGACAGCAAGCCGGAGCATGTAACAGCCGACGCCGCCCTCCTGGCCGACGCGCTCATCATCTCTCACGATAAGGATCCGCACTGGACCGACGCGGCCAGAAACTTCATCCGGGGCCTGACCCTGCATCTTCTGAGCGAGGGTAAGACGGCGTCCATCCGGGAGCTGCGGCGGCTCATGAACGCCGATCCGGCGGAGCTCGACGAGACTCTCAAGGCCATGGTGCGTTCGCCCGCCTACGATGGAGCCGTTGCCAATGTCGGCGCGGCCTTCCTCGGTAAGGCCATGGCGGGTGGGAAGGAGTTATCCGGCATCCTCTCCACGGCGCAGGAACAGACCACGACCTTGGACGATGTCAGGGATATTACGGACGCCTCCGACGTCCGCCTGCGCGACCTCAAGGAGGGCAAGGTCACGATCTACCTGGTTCTGCCGGGCATGCGCATGGGCACGCATTTTCGGTGGCTTCGGGTCGTCATCCAACAGGCGTTGGCGGCGATGGAACTGAGCAACGGCCAGCCCGACTTCCCTGTCCTGTTCTTGCTGGAGGAGTTTCCGACGCTTGGCTACATGCGGTCCATCGAAACGGCCGCAGGCTTCGTCGCCGGGTTCGGCGTCAAGCTCTGGACCGTCTTGCAGGATTTCTCCCAGCTCAAGACTCAATACGAGAAGTCATGGGAGACGTTTCTGGGCAATGCCGGCGTCATTCAAGCCTTCGGCAATGTCGATCTCACCACGACGGAATATCTTTCAAAGCGTCTCGGTAATCTGACCGTCCTCGAGACTCAGCAAGTTCATGTCTCGGGCTCGGCCATGGCTCATGGCGACCTCGGGCGTCGTGAACATCTGCGCCATGTGCGTCTTCTCGAGCCCGACGAGATCACGCGTCATTTCACGCGCGAAAGCAATCGTCAGCTTCTTCTCGTGCCTGGGCGACCGCCCATCTATCTCGACCGTTTCCCTCCGGAGAGAGCGCAGCGATGAGTTATAGACCGATCCGTGACTATGGTGCCGACGGCATGTTGGAACGTGCCGGATACGAGTGGGAGGAATCGAAGTATTCGGCAGCGGCGAACGCCCTCATTTTCGGCGTTCTCGGGCTCATCGCAGTGGTCGTCGGGTTTTTCTTCGTCCTCGCGGGCAAGCTGCTCGGATATCTGCCGCTGATCTTGGGCGCGCTGGTCGTATGGCAGTGCTACGCGTGGCGAAAAAACGACTCTGCGCAACAGCGCGCCTTCATCTTCACGGCGGATGGCGGGACTCTTGCGCCGCATGGGCTGTCGGGACTCCCCAACTACAAGCCGGGATACATCCAGCATGCCGACATCGCGTCCATCGAAGCGAAGCAGGAGGACGGCATACTCGCCTATGCCGTCATTATTCTGCGCAACGGCGCGACGGTACGGCTTGCCGATTCCGTCACCGAGAACGAACTGCAAATGATCGTGGTGCAGTTGAACCTCGCGCTATCGGAGATGCGTGCCTACCTCGCGGGATCGCTGAAAGGCAATGTGCGCGAGGTCGTCATCGAATAGCGATGCGGGCGCGGCCCGAAGGCCGCGCCCGCTGCTTGCCGTGCTAGCGCTTGATGGACCTGCGTTCAGGTTCGCTGGCGACCATCACGATCACGAGGACGCCAGCGGCTAGCATTGCTTGCAGGAGATCTTGCGGCTCGGACCCGGCGCCGGGGGCGCCAGGTCCTCGCGCGCAGGACCCTGCGGTTCCTGCGCGGGGGTCACTGCTGATCCCCATTGGCCTCGGGCTGTTGCTCGCTGATCTCGCGTACGACGATCCTGCCAACGGCCGGGTAGCTGTCGAAGATGAGCGAGAGGCCTTTGCCGTCTTTGTTCGCCCAGCCTGCGCCGACGCGGATCCAGCGGGATTTCTCGAAGCCGTCGATGACCTGCCAGATGGCGTGGCTCGGACGGTTGCTCTTGGTTTCGTTTTCGGTGCTCATTGTAAGTCTCCTTTTCAAATCCGGCCCAGCACGTTGCTTGGCCTTATGGGGGCGTGAAACCCCGGAGACAGGGAGCGGGTCACACAGGCAACACGGGAGCGCAGCGAATGGAGCGGGCGGCCTGTTGACCCATAGCGACCGATCCGGGGTAGACCCCATGCCCAAAGGCCAATCCAACGTGCCTGGCACCAAGGAAAGGAGACGGCGAAAAGCAGCGAATATCCGAGAGCACCCGATGCAGCCATTGGCTGAACCGCGATGACCCGGAATGAAGCGAACCACTCGGCACATGGCGAGCGAACGGCAGGAAGACATTCCTAGCGCAGAGAGGCGGCGCTTCCGGCTAAAATGGATAGGGGCGATGCATGCGCATCGACCGAAGCATGAGGGGACATGGTGCTACATAAGGGCCTGCGCATCGCAGCGATCATCGGTTTATCCATCGCAGTATTAAGCGACATAGCGCGACCTGCTTATGCAGCCTGCACCAGCCCCGCCGGCAATGCAGGCGCGATCACCTGGAACGGCACGGACTCGGTCATCTGGTGCGACGGCACGACCTGGTACGCACTCAAGAGTTCGGCAAGCGCGTCCGGCAGCGCAGGCTACATTCAGTTTTCGGACGGCTCGGGCGGTTTTGCCTCTGATTCCGGACTCAATTGGGACAACACCAACAAGCGGCTTGGAATTAACGTCTCCTCGCCGAGCTCTGATCTTTCTTTCGGTGGCGGCGCCAACCGAATGATCGGTATGACGAGCCGCAGCGGCGATGGCGATGGCTTCTCCCTGACCATCCGATCAGGGGCAACGTCGAGCGGCGCCACAGACAGAAACGGCGGACCTCTCTATCTGTCATCTGGCGTCGCGACCGGCACAGGGTCGTCCGCTATCTATTTCCGGACAGCGACGCCGCAAGGTTCGACAAACACCACCAGCAACACGCCGACCGACAAGATGACGATCCTCGGCAACGGCAACGTCGGCATTGGTACGACGTCGCCGGTCTCAGCTCTGACGATCGGCGAGACTGGGAATGCTTCAGGGGAAGTTGCAGCAAATACTATTCGGTCCGGTTCGGGCGGACGGTATGGCATCGGGTTCAATACGGGTGTTGCCGGGACCTTCAATCTTTTTGGACACAGCACCGCTCAGCAAATTGGAATCGGCTTCGACACAGGCTCGTTCGGAACCTTTAGCAGCGTTGTGACGGTGAAACCCTCGGGCAATGTCGGCATCGGGACGGCGAGTCCTGTCGGCAGACTGCATGTGTCCACCGGCAACAGTGGGCAAACAACTCCGGGTGCAAACGCCGATGATATTGTGGTCGAGAGCGCCGGCAACACTGGGCTCACCGTACTTTCCGGCACGGCTGGCACTGGCCAAATCAACTTCGGCGACTCTGGCAACGCTGCGCAGGGGCGCATCACATACGACCACAGCAACGACTCGCTCTCTGTTCACACCAATGCGACCCAGGCGCTGACCATTCTCTCATCCGGCAATGTCGGCATCGGCGCCACGGCGCCAGCTACTTCGCTGCATATCAGCAGCGGCAACGCGGCGGGCCTCATTATCGAGCGTCCCGCGACCCTCAATTCCGGAATCGAGTTCCGGCAGACCGGCGGGAGCATATTCGCCGGCATTGCGACGGGCCTGGATTTCGCGATTGGGGCGGGCAACAACCTTGAGGCATCTCTCTTCAAGGTCTCGTCTGCCGGCAAGCTGAAGATCAGCGCACCTGACAACACGGCCACGCAGCTGAGCCTCATCAGCGACCGCCGTGCGATCGTGTCCACCGACCTCATCGGGGGCGTGGACTTTCAGTCCAACGACTCTCAACTGACGGCACCGGGCACTGTCGCCGCGAGCATCAAGGCGCTCGCCGCCGCGACGCATACGGCGTCGGAGTTGGGCACCGATCTGACTTTCTCGACCACGACCGGCACAACCTTCGCTGAGCGTATGCGCGTCACAGCGGCCGGCAACGTCGGCATCGGCACAGCGTCGCCAAGTGAAGCATTGACGGTGAATGGCAATCCAGAATTTCAAGGCGCCAGCAAGAAGCTCCGTATCGTCCCGGACTCCACCGGAATAACCTATTTGCAAGTCGGCACAGACAACACCGATGCGACAGGTGAGATTCGGCTGACCCGGTACAAGACAACCAGCACTTCGTTCGCGAAATTCTCAAGCTACGCCACGACGAACTATCTTGCGGGCAATGTCGGCATCGGCATCGCGACGCCTGCTGCGGCGCTGCATGTGTCCGGCACTGACAGTACCGCCTATGTTTCGTCGTCGGCATCGGCGTACTCTCCAGCCGATCTTTCCTCGCCCGCAGCCCCCATGGTGTTGATCGCCAATACCGCAAATCTTGACGGGCAAGGCGTGTACCTGAACTTGTTGTCGAAGAACGCCGTCGCGGACGGGCAGCGCGCCTATATTGGAGCCATCTCGAATAGCACGGGTCGGTCCCCCAACATTGTCATAGGACAGCAAAATGGGACGACATCCTATATCGAAAGGATGCGAATAGCCGCTGGGGGCAACGTCGGCATCGGCACCACAACACCTGCGGCCAAGCTCGATGTGAACGGCTTCATGCGCCTCGCGAAGAACGGCTCAGCCCCAGCAACATGCGATGCCACCATTGACGGTGCGATTGCGCTCACGAGCGCGCGGCGCATGTGCGTCTGCGACGCCACGAGCTGGGTCGAGGTCAACAGCGCGACGGCCTGCACTTGGTAGTAGACAAGCCGTCTATCTGCTGGGGGCTATTCAGCTGAGCCACATGCGTGAAGCGATTTCCCGCTCCTCGTCGCCCATGGCCTGAAGGTAGATCGACGTCGTCTTCAAGCTGACATGACCCAACCATCGCTGCACAAGGTTGAGCGGCACACCTGAGCGAACGGCGTGGAGACCAAACCCGTGCCGCAGGCCGCGCGGCGTAGCATGCGGACCTGGCGCAACATCCGCCTCATGCATGACCTCCTTGACGAGCCGCCATGCCTGACTTCGGCAGAGTGCCCAGAGCGGCGCGCTCCGGTCCCCAAGATCGTGGTGGCGATCAAGGATCGCCACGAGAGAAGCCGGGACGGGTACCTCGCGGATCACGACCGCGCCGTTCCGACGCTTGAGGCTCCGTAGAGCTAGAAATTTCTCGCTCTGTTCAACGGCACTGCCGGTCAGCGCGAGCGCCTCGGAAATACGACACCCCGTGTGAGCAAGGGTCAGACAGAGCGTCGCCACGTCTTGGCGCGGCCAGGACGTGGCGACCTCCATGAAATGCGCCCGCTCAAGCCGTGTAAGGTATTTCCGCAAGCCCCCGTGGGTATAGAGACTTCCGATTTCCGAGTGTTGTAGCAACATGATGCGTCCTTTCGTCGGCGGCTCCGACGAGGACGCGACAGTCTTGCCTATTCTGTTGAGGTGCCCGCGACGCCTGAATTCGTTGAATTCGGACGCCCTGACAGAGCCGACATTAGCGCGGGCACCACTAGGTCGCAATACACCAACGGTTGCAACGCAAGGACGTGCAACAGAATAGGCAATTCTGTTTCATCAGTCATCGAGCGTTTTCCGGGCATCCCGCCAAGCATCGTCGTTGACCTGAGCCCCAAGTTTCATCCAGTCGGGAGTAGAATCCGTTCGTCATTTGGA
>VFQN01003024.1_pt1 | contig 24857 bp, 42 predicted proteins | sample 3512371 | NCBI WGS metagenome assembly VFQN01 (sample SAMN10412370, study PRJNA504923) | tailings metagenome | isolation source: Replicate 2 from Balatoc abandoned mine | place: Philippines: Itogon, Benguet | collected 2017-08-28 | reverse complement strand
AAAGGGAGGGGGGGGGGGGGGGGGTGGAAAACCGGGGGGGGGAGAAAAAAAAGAAGGGGGGGGGGGGGGGGGTGGGGGAAATAATTGCAATTGGGGGGGGGGGGGGGGGGGGGGGGGGGGGGGGGGAAGATGCAGAGTGAGCGTGCGGCGGATACGGGTAATGGCAGGGTTATTGTTGGATGGGAAAACTATCGTAGGCCATTGTTAGGAAACTCTCAATGCAGACAACGTCCGGGATCTGGATTTTGATCAGTCTGAACCCAAGCTATGCAGATCGCCGAACGAAACTTGGTCCGGGATCTGAATTAAACTTTACTATCCAGCGCTCTTAAGGAGCCGAACTGCGCAGCTGCAGCGGGGTAGGGTCTCTGCCACGTTGCCAGACCGGCGCGCCCCCTGAACAAAATTTAAAGGGGCCCCTCCCCTCATCATTACCATAACCCGGCCCCACGCGCACGCACCTTCTCTCCCTCCTCAAGGTCCACGTGGTTGGGCAGCTGCACGAAGCGCAGCAGCGCCCCGCTGTCCGGCATGGCCACCATCACCGCCACGATGGCAGTGTCCAGCACCACCAGCAGCTGGCGGGGCGGCAGCGAGGGCGGCTGCAGCAGCGCGTCCGTGCTCAGCCTCCGCACCTGCGGCTCCACCTCCTCCTCCTTCCCAGCACCATCCCCCTGGCCTCTCCCACAATCCAGCCCCTGCGCGTTCCCCTCCTCATCCTCCTGACCATTCCGTTGCCGCTCCCCGTTTTGCTGTTGCCGTTGCTCTTGCGGACGTCTATCCTCAGCAGCCGCTTCCCGCCCGTGCGCAACGCCAGCTGCAGCGCCTTCCCCGTTTGCAGCCTTCACGGTTTTACCGCTCGCATTCTTGTCAGCTGTTGTGCTGTCACCGCCGTTGCCGCTGGCTGGTTCAGCGGCGGCGGCGGTGTCTGCTGCCAGCGCGGTAGTTGCGCGGGTGCGGTGGCTGAGCAGGTACGGCAGCAGGCAGGAGGCGGCGGCGATGAAGGCCTCGCCCTGCGGCTCCGGCACGTCGGGTAGCGGCTGGCCGGCGGCGGCGGTGGGCAGCAGGCTCCGGAACTTCTCTGGCACCAGCGAGGGCAGCAGCCGCAACAGCACTAGCGGACCGGCAGACCTACAGGGCAACACACACGCCGGCAGGAGCAGTGACGAGTGCTGGCTAACCGGCTGCTAACCGGCATTGGTAGTCAGTGAGAGCTGCTGCACACGTGGCAGCGACCCAGTACAACCACCTCCCTGGCAGGCTGCTGCCCACTTCATGCCCCCAAAGACCCCCAAGCGCAGGGGAGAGCCCTTGGTTGCAACTCAGCGTCCCCATGCTGCTACATGCTTTACACACAACCCACAGGGTACGCTCACCTGCACAGCGCCAGCTGTGCCATCCCCTCGTCGTACTCCCCTGACCGGAACAGGTAGTGCCCGTACGCCAGCCGCAGCCGCTCCTCCAGCAACTCCCGCCTGCGCCGCCCATCCTCCGCCCTGCTCCTCTGCCCCTGCCCCTCCCCCGCCTCCCCGCCCTCCTCCTCCTCCTCGTCCTCCTCCAACAGCGCCGCCAGGGCCAGCGCCTCCGAGTACTCCCCCAGCTCCGCCAGCGTGTGCGCCTGCTCCTCTAACGAGACAGCAACCAGCCGGTATATGCAGCACCCCGAGCCTGCACCGGCCCCCACCCTGGCCGCCGCCACGAACACCGACCCATCCTCCCCCATGGCAGGCGGTACGGCAAGCGGCTCAATGGCGGGCGCAGTTGTCACAGAGCCCGCCACTGAGCCCGCCACACTCGCGGCGTAGGGCGAGTCGGTGCCACTGGAGGAGCCGGCGGGGGCGGCGGCTGCGCCATGCTTCGGTACCCCCGCAGGTGCTGCTACTGCTGTCCCTGGGGCTGTGGGCGGTAGTGAGCTGTGTGATGCGGCCCCTGCCCCCAGCTCCATCCACTGCGCCACGTGCTGCTCCGCCACGCGCCGTGTGCTGCGCACCTCCACGCCGTGGGCCGTCAGCGCCACAGCGTAGTGCCGCGACGCCAGCAGCGCCTGGGCGTGGCGGGAGCAGGGGCGACGCAGCAGGCGGACATGAGCAGGTGAGCGAAGGGTGGTTGGTGGTGGGGAGGATGCGGCTGCAGACGGGGACTTTGAGCTGATGTATCTTCCTTAGTGTGTCCTGATTGGCGGCCTAGCTGAACGGGTGGCCTAAGTCTGTTCCGTAGCCATCTGCTCTCGTCAAGAGAAGACGCGTAGGCAGTGCGAGTGCGCTGCCTCACTTACATCCCTGTCCCTTACCCCTGCCCCCTGTCCGACCCCACCTTGATGGGCTCAGACCACTGCAGGTGGCTGCGCCTGCTGTACCTGCCGTCCTTTGTGTTGTGGTAGTAGGAGCACGTGTCGCGCGTGAGCAGCATCTCGGAGCCGCCCGGGCAGCGCGCAATGAGCGGCGAGGGCGCAGAGCCCGTGGGGGACACGTCCATGACCGAGCCTGCAGCAGCAGCACGGCCGTCGCGGTCAACGGAATAGAGAGCAACGCATGCGCGTGCAATCAAACCTAGTCAATCTCGAACACGCAAGAAGCGCAGGGTACCTGGCACAAAGCGGCGCCCCTCCTTTCCTTTCTACCATACGCCACTCTCCCAAGCGCGCTTCCCAGTGCGTTGCGTTGTACCTTGAGACGCAGCAAAGTTTGTTCCTCCCCACCCCACTACTGCCTACGTCCCACCCACCGGTCACTACGTTGATCAGCGCGTACTTTGCACGCGTGGCCAGCGCCAGCAGCTCCGGCCCTAGCCAGTCCAGCCCCAGCGCCGTGTCGGGCAGCACCCGCTCGCCCGCCTCCCGCAGCTCGCTGCCGTGCAGCTCGTACAGGATCAGCTGCGACGTGGAAAAGGGTGCGAGCATGGTATAGGCCACGTGCTTATGGGCAGGTACGCCGATGTGCATGTATAGACCGGGGGGCATTTCGGGCCGCCGGACCGGCCAGCCTGGTCAGCTATCAGCGTTTATCCTGGGATACCCAAGGTGAGTAACACTCAGGTGAGCACGGGGCGCAGTTGCACGAGCTCTGTTTTGCCTGCCGCTGGAGCCGAAGACGGACATGTCAAGAACGCCGGCAAGACCGAGTTCCGTTCAAGGCGCCTCGGCTTGTGTTTTTTGTCTGGTGTAAAATGTATAGACCGGGGTATTGGAACATTCGTGCAAGATGCACTGAGGGAGGGCTAGGAACCGCCTCACAGCCCAAGGCAGCGCCCTGCCTTACCAACCTTTGCCATTCTCTCAGGTGCCTCCCTGGTCCCGCCCGCGTGCCCGCCCCTAACAGCCCTCACCCTGCAGCGCCCCTCCCCTCCCCCCCACCTTCCTCCGCACCGCCACCGCCAGCGTGTTGCGCTGTTCGCTCCACGCAAAGGCGCTGGCGCCCCTGGACCGCATGGGCTGGAACTTGAGCTGCAGCTCCGGCAGCGTCAGCAGGTCAACGCCAGCGTCAGAGCGCGCCAGCAGCAGCGGCCTGGGCCCCTGCGCGGGCCGCTGGCTGGAGGAGGAGGGCTGCTGCCTGCGGGGCTGCTGGAGCTGTTGTTGCTGCTGCTGGTTGTTGTGCACAACCTCCATTTGGGACAGGCCCTTGCGGTCCAGGCTCCGCTGGGCCTTGACGGGCTGCATGGGGCTCGTGAGAGCAGGGAGGGTGGGTTGTCGGCCAGGGTCAGGCTAGCATGGTGAAAACGATACAGAGTGTGAGGGTGCTCTGTTGGTTAGAAGGTGCGACCGGCAGCAGCTGCCGGTGGAGCTGGGGCCAGAGGCAAGTGTGCCTGGTGGCAAACTCTAGGACAGGCCAGGAGCAATGCCTGGCCGTGGCCTTGCATGCAATTGTAGGCAACTACGCCCTTGCGAGTACTACCGCTGTGCAGCAGCATTGCTGTACGCAGGGCCACAAGTTCAAGGTGCTACGCACCTGCCACTGCTCGCCACCGGTGGCAGGGCGGATAGGAGCATACTGCACGATAGTGCCGTCGTGGAGCCCCACGAGCAGCACGTCTCGCCAGCAGCACAGGCACTCAACTCGCTGATTGCCAGGCACGTTATCAGTGACCTCCTCTGCGCGGTACGCCTCGAAAGAGGCCGGAAGTGTTACGTGGGCATCCATGGTCGTGGTCGGTGCCACCCCGGAAGCTCCTATGTAATGTTACATGACTATCATTGAAAATCTGTCTCCGAGCGCGACACCGTCACGCTTCCACCTGTGTCGGGTTGCGTGCCTGTGCCTGGCTTCTCCCCTGCTCGCGGCAACACCACAGACACTTATTGTCAGTACTTCCTAAACTAATCGCTTGGGCTGCCCTGGGGAACTTTCCTGTTGCAACTCCTCTTGAATCGTAATCGGTCAACGTCAACGAGTGCTCCGAATCAAGGCTGCAGAACCAGCTTTGGAAGTGTCACCGTGTCCTCTAGCATAATATTAGCATATAACGTAGGAGACAGCTGCGACACCGCACTGTTGGCACTTTGCCGCTGTTTTTCAGGAGCCCTGCTGTGTGCCTAGGAAACTTCACCGGCTGTGCCATACAGGCTTGTGACCAACAAAATATAATAGTGCGTGGTAGAGCAGGACAGCGGGCGGGCGCCAACGTTTAGGCAGGCAGGGCGTGAAGGGAGCAAAGTCCCCTGCCAGGGGCGCAGCCAGCATGGCGGACGATGGCATGGACCCCAATGTGAGGATGAAAGGCAGCTTATTGCGACAGCACTGGCCTACAGCTCCGCCGGGTCGCTGATGTGGTCGAACATGGTGCCCAGGCATATGAGGACGACTTCGACGACGGACGCGGCAACCGACTGGACGGGCTTCAGGCTCATGCTGATCACTTTCAGGTAGCTGTTAGTTCAGATTCAGTCGCGGCCGACCGGGACTTGGACCGGCATTCATCAAGTCGTGTGCGTGTGCAGGTGGAGGCCTTCTTCAAGGCCCTGGCGAAGGGTGGGAAGGGCTTCAGCTTGTTTAAGCGGAAGTCGAAGGCTCCTGGCGCAGCAGCCACAACGGGGTCTGGTGGCTTCACCCTGGACGACCTGCTCATGTTCTCAAATGTAAGCGATCTGCTCTCGAGCACTGCTTAGGGCTTTCTGCAGCCCTGCGCCGAACTTATGGGTTACATTTCATTATGCAGGAGTCAATTCCTACATCGCTGCTGAAGCTCAGCAACGACCACGTCAGCCGCGCAGTGAAAATGTTCAGCGGCATTTTGAAGTACATGGGGGAGACTGGCGAGACGCTCCCCGCCATCCAGAGCCTGGAAATTGCGCAAAAGCTGCTGCACCAGGGCCTCAAGCGGCCTGAGCTGAAGGATGAGCTGTACATGCAGCTGATAAAGCAGACCCGGGGTAACCCCAACATCTCCTCACGCGTCAAGGCGTGGGAGCTGTTCCAGCTCGTCTCCTCCACCATGCCCCCCTCCAAGGTAGACAGGTTTTGCACTCCTCGAGCACTTCCCAGTTCAGGTTTAGTGAGTGTACGGTGCTGGTTGGTGCACGGGGCCCCGGGCCAGGAGTGCCGGTGTAGGCTGACCCCTCGTTCGGTCTGACCACACAGGAGTTTGTGACCATGGTGTCGGAGTACATCCACGCCGTGGCCCACGAGGAGCAGGAGGACGCGTTCGTGCGCCAGCTGGCCACCCGCACCTGGAACAGCCTGAAGCGCTCGGCGAAGGCTGGGCCGCGCAGGACGGTAGGATGGCCTTGACCAGGGGTGGCTGCTTGGACCTGCACAGCTGCAGACCGTCTCACAGGGCTGGCAACACAACTGAGTGCCGTGGGACCTGGATGCCAGGCATGACGAACTCCCTTTGGACAGCTGCGGTTGTTCTCCATGGCATACCAGTATTTGAGGACGCACGGTACACTGGAGCAGGTGCAACCTTTACTCAGGTGGAGCGGTTTCTTTGCATTGCAGCTGCCTCAAATTGAGGAGATTGAGGCGCTGCTGAACGGGCGGCAGCTGCAGACGATCGTGTTCTTCCTGGATGAGACGTTCGAGGAGCTGACGTACGACGTGACGACCACCGTGCTGGAGGCGGTCGAGCAGCTTGCCAGCCTCATCAAGCTGCAGAACTACACCACGTTCACCCTGTTTGAGTGCCGCAAGGCAGTGGGGGCCAAGCAGGTTGGTAGGCCTGCGCTCGTTCCACGCGGGGATGCGGGCAGGGACGATGCCCATGAGCTCGTAGGGAGTACACAGCAACGCCGCGCTGACAGCTGGCGGCCGAACGTAGAGCTGGTGTCCTGTCACCAGCGAAAGCAAACAAGCTGGTGCGCACTGCTTAGCTGGTCCGGCGAAGGGCTGAACAACCGAGGGGGCTGCATTCGTTCCACCTACGCAGGCGGGCATGGAGCCGATCGCGGATGAGCACATCCTGCTGGACGACAACAAGTACATTGCGGACGTGCTGTGCGAATTCCGCAACTCCAAGTTCACGCGGGAGGGGTTCCAGTCTAAGCTGCTGTTCAAGAAGCGCATGTTCCGTGAGACGGACGAGACGATCACGGAGCCGCAGTTCGTGAACCTCAGCTACGTGCAGGCGCAGCACGACTACCTGCAGGTGCGCAGGGGAACATGGTCAACGGTTCAAGCGTGGTGGTCTGCGCCTGGGCCCGGGCCCCGGGCACCGTACCTTGGGTTTGGGCAAACATGCCACGGAAGTGGCGAACACACTGGCCACAGGCTTGTATCTGTGCGACAGCCTCCATAGCTTGCCGCACACGCGGTGCTTGTCCACCTGAGTATGCAGAACACAAGCGCCGGCCGACACATTAGCGTTCCTCGTGCCGTGCTCGCAGGGCAACTACCCGGTGGTGCGGGAGGACGCCAGCCAGATGTGCGCGCTGCAGATCCAGGCGGAGCACGCCTCCACGCTCAACGACAACGAGGAGCAGGTCATGAACTGCATCGAAAAGTACATCACGAAGCAGGTCCGTTTACGCAGCTGGACGCAGCAAGCCAGTGAATGCACCCGGTGCGATGGCACTTTCTGAGATCCCGCACTTGCTTGTTGGCCCGCCACTTGCGTACGGTGACGTTCGGCATGACATCCTACTGTGTGACTGTGGCAGGTGCTCATGACGCGGCCGCGCGACGAGTGGCGGCAGGACGTCACGGCGCGGTACCGCGCCCTGGAGCAATTCAGCAAGGAGGACGCGCGGCTGCAGTTCCTGCGCATCCTGCGCAGCCTGCCGTACGGCAACTCGATCTTCTTTGCGGTGAAGCGCATCGAGGACCCCATCGGCCTGCTGCCCGCAAAGCTCATTCTGGGCATCAACAAGCGTGGCGTGCACTTCTTCCGGTGAGGGCTTGAGGCGCACACAGCGATGCAGCATGTCGGCATCTCAGCGTCAGGCAAGGTGGTCGCAGGGAGGCGACAGAGCAGTGTCTTCCGGTGAGGGCTTAAGGCACACACAGCGATGCAGCATGTTGCACAAACTCAACGTCGGGCAAGGTGGTCGCGGAGAGGCGCCAGAACATTGCGCGATGGCAAGCCTAGGTTTGCATGGGCCAGGGGCACACACATGCGCCTAGCTTAGTCAGCACACTCCGCGGTGGAGTAAGCCCACGTCTGAGCAGGGTGGTGCTGAGAGTGATGCTGCCACGTCCCGCTCAGGCCTGTGCCCAAGGAGTACCTGCACTCGGCCGAGCTGCGCGACATCATGCAGTTCGGCAGCAGCAGCACGGCGGTGTTCTTCAAGATGCGCGTGGCGGGCGTGCTGCACATCTTCCAGTTTGAGACGCGGCAGGGCGAGGACATCTGCATGGCGCTGCAGACCCACATCAACGACATCATGATGAAGCGGTGAGTCGTGCCACGTGGAGGCGAGCGGGGTCCGTACAGCAGAGGAGGGCCTTGGCAACCTAGCGCTTGCATCACGCCAGCAGCTTCCGTGAGCACGGACGGCATCATATGCGGACAGGCACACCGGCAGCTTCTGCGCATGTCGCAGCGGCCTGGCTTACTTGTACACATGTGCGTTCGCATGCACGGATGGAAGTACGGCTGAGACGGGGCTTGTGGCCGTAACGCATTCCAGGTACTCCAAGGCGAAGGCCAGTGCCTCGAACGACAAGGGCCAGCAGCAGCTTGGCCTGTCACAGGGCAACTTCGGGCCCAAGTACGAGCAGCACGTGGCGCAGCTGCAGCAGGAGCTGGAGGAGCTGCGGAAGAAGATTCAGGTCATGCAGCGGCAGGAGGCGGAGATCAGGTGGGGCAGGAGGCGTGCGGGCGGGTTGTGCTCGATCATGTGGCAAGGTACAGCGAGCGGAGGCCAGTCAGCCAAGAGATGGGACCCAGAATGCTGTTCTCGTGCGCGAAGGAGCCTGAAGGCAGGGGGCAAACAGTTTAAATGGAGGAAATCGCCACGTGAGTCAGCTTGCTGCCATTGCACTAGGTGCAGAGCTACTTACCGGTCAAAGGTACCAACGTGTCAAAAACCGCAACGAACGGAGTACCGTAAGCGCAAGGCAGTGACGCACGGAGCTAAGCTGGGGCTGTCTGCCTACTTGTGCCACAAGACCTGTCAGCAGCGCTGAAACATGATGTCAGTAAGTATTGTACCAAAGCGCATACGTTGGCGTTACGCACCGGTGTGTAGATACGAGTCGGAGCGGCTGGCGGGCGAGCTGGCGGACGCCAAGGAGGCGCTGACGGAGGAGCAGTCGGCCAAGGACCGCCTCAATGAGACCATCAGCCGCCTCACCGCGGAGGTGGACACGCTGCAGACGGACCTGGCGGTGGCCAAGGCCGATGCGGCCAAGACGGGGGCGGTGGCCGCGGCGGGCGTGGGGGCAGCGGCCACGGCCGCCGCCATTGACAACAGCGCGGTGCGGGAGCTGGAAACGCTGCTGGAGACGCGCAACAAGGAGCTGGCGGAGGCCAACGACAAGTGGGTTGTGTCTGTGGGGGGTTGGATGGGGTCGCGGAGGAGGTCTTGCTTGTCCCGGTGTGCTGGGGAGTGCCCCTGAAGTGCGGTACGCAGTTGTTATTTTTCACCAGGACGGCGTACTTTACAGCCAGCCAGGTGCAACAGGTTGGGCGAGCTGTGGTGACACCCTGGGTGCTGCGCTCCTTGCTATGCGGCAGGTTGACGGCCCTGGACAAGCGCTGCTCGCAGCTTCAGAAGGAGAAGGAGCTCATTGAGAAGAAGATGCAGCGCATTGAGAAGGCCAAGGAGACGGAGACTGGCGAGCTGAAGACGCAGCTGGAGGCGGTGCAGGGCGACATCCAGGCGCAGCTCAAGCTCAAGGACAGCAAAATCACCGAGGTGCGCAGCGCTAAGTCTGCCAAGATAAATTCTTACCCGGCAGCCCCCTTGTATTCACCAGATTGCGGCCTCAATCCAAGCACAGCTTTAGGGTCTTGAGTACCGTAACCCACTAAGCGTCATGATTCCTGTCCCTTTCCGCTGCATGTTTATGGGTTTGGTGCTCACTACCCCGTATTTGCCATGCGCACTCTGCCGCTACACCGTCGTGGTGCAGATCATGGAGGAGCTGGCGTCCATCAACGCGCTGTACGTGGAGGCCAAGAACGAGGTGGAGTCGAGCCGGCAGGACGCGGCGGAGCTGGAGGAGCTGCGCGAGCTCAAGTCGGACATTGAGCGCAAGGAGAAGCAGCAGGCGGCCATCATCGATCAGCAGGTGGGCATACCTTCGCCGCATGTAGCGCAGCAAAGCCTCGAGTATGCTTCCCATCATAGTGCGCACAACGCTGTACTCCTACAAATGCTCGTCTTACTGAACACCCTAACGTTCCCAGAGCTGCGCTGGGCTCGCTCCAGGCAAAACGGCGCCTGTGTTCACCGACCCGTCCTCCTGTATGCTATCACCCTGTATAGGCCAAGCGCCTCGAGGAGCTGGAGAAGCTGTACAAGGAGGAGCAGATCACCCGGAAGCGCTACTTCAACCAGATGGAGGACATGAAGGGCAAGATCCGCGTGTTCTGCCGCGTGCGGCCCATGCTGACGTTCGAGCAGGACAAGGGGCAGGCGGCGGCGCTGCTCATGCCGGATGAGCTGACGGTGTGCCATGCGTGGAAGGACGAGAAGAAACCGCGCGAGTACAGCTTTGACACGGTGGGTGTGGGGGAGGTAGTTACAGGCTGCCGGCTGCTTCAGCCTAGGCCGGGTACACCTTGTTGCCAGCACCAGGTGGTGCAGGAGCACTTAAACATCAACACTTGGCAGTCAAGGTTCCTAAGATGCCCGTTTTGTGGGATTGAGTGCAGGTCGACGAGCGTACCTCGGAAACAACCCTCGCCCCTGCAACCTTCCTCCTTGCAGGTGTTCCAGCCGGGCACCTCCCAGGACCAGGTGTTTGAGGACACCAAGCACCTGGTGCAGAGCGCGGTGGACGGGTACAACGTGTGCATCTTCGCGTACGGCCAGACGGGCAGCGGCAAGACCTTCACCATCTACGGCAACGAGCGGGACCCCGGCCTCACGCCACGCGGCGTCAGCGAGCTGTTCAAGATCATCAACCGCGACGGCGGGAAGTACACCTTCAGCATCTCCGTGTACATGCTCGAGCTCTACCAGGTCGGTGGAATTGCCAGCTAAACATCTGCTACCCTTGTCTGTTGGGTCCAGGCTGGTACTGGTCGCGTCCAGTAGTTGTTGCCTGCGAAGCTGCTTCACGGGAGACGGCGGTTGACTCTGGTCTCGTTCTGTTCTTTAACCCACAGGACACGCTTCAAGACCTGCTGCTGCCGCCTCAACCCAAGAACCAGCGCCAGACGTTCGACCCGCCCAAGCTGGACATCAAGAAGGACCCCAAGGGCTTGGTCACCGTGGTGGGCGCCACGGTGGTGGAGGTCACCTCGGCCAAGTAAGAGGGGCGCTTGAGGGCTGCATGCAGCACGTGCTTTGCCCTCGCCAAGTCACCCGGTTTGTGCCTGCCAACTTCTGCCCCTCCCATATCCTAGCTTACGCGCCTCATCCGCCCCCTCTTGACCCTGCCAGGGAGCTCATGTCCGCCATCGAGGCCGGCCAGCAGCGGCGGCACGTGGCCAGCACGCAGATGAACCGCGAGTCCTCACGCTCGCACCTCATCATCTCCATCATCATCGAGTCCACCAACCTGCAGACGCAAAGCGTCGCCAAGGGCAAGCTCAGCTTCGTCGACCTGGCCGGGTCCGAGCGGTGAGTTTGTTGGGGTTTTGTTGTGTCCCGCGGTGTCCCAAGTACAGTCCGGTGAGGAAGCGAGCCGCTGTTGCGCGCATGTGTCCCCTGACCTCCTACAAGTGATCATTCTTGCTAGGCTCGCTCTACATGTTGTGATATGAAAGCGTTGTGCGCTTTGCCCGCCCCGCAGCGTCAAGAAGTCCGGGTCCACGGGCGAGAACCTCAAGGAGGCGCAGGCCATCAACAAGTCGCTGTCGGCGCTGGGCGACGTCATCAGCGCGCTCGCCACCGAGCAGCAGCACATCCCCTACCGCAACCACAAGCTCACCATGCTCATGTCCGACTCCCTGGGAGGCAACGCCAAGACGCTCATGTGAGTTGTTCTTCCAGACGCGCCAGCATGCACGTCCACGTGTGTGATTACCTCTGACCCGTAGTGCTCCATGCGTCCCGTATGCAGGTTCGTCAACGTGTCCCCCACGGACGCCAACCTGGACGAGACGCAGAACTCCCTGCAGTACGCCACGCGCGTGCGCACCATCAAGGTGGGCCCACCTCCTTGCTCACTCATGCACCTATACCAGCAATATCCCCCTGCCGCAATCAGGCTACGAGCGCGGGCGCAGATCGATCCATGAGCGCCGACGATCGCAGTTCCGCCGTGCACAACCACGTGCGCTGCTGACCGTGTTACTGCATCTGTCCTGCTCCCGCGCCGCCGCAGAACGACGCGACCAAGAACGAGGCCAACAAGGAGATGCTGCGCCTCAAGAAGCAGGTGGAGTACTGGAAGGAGCAGGCGGGGCTGCCGGCCGAGCAGCGCGACATCGTGGACCTGGTGGACGTGGCGGACACGCGCAGCATGGTGGACAGCATTGTGTCCGCGCCGCCGTAAGGGAGCAGCAGCATCACAGGGAATGGGCGTGATCATGCCTGCGGCGCCGCGGTGGGGAAAGGGCACAGGCCAAGGGGGCCGGAGCGGGCGGGGCGGGCGAGCGGTGATGACGGTGGTGGCTGTGGAGGGAAAGCTGCATGGACGCTGCACCGTGATGCGGGTTGCGATAGGTTTAGGGCGGGGCATCGGGGCCGCCCAGGGGTCTGCATGCGAACCCGTCACGGTTTGGGGCTTGCTATTCTTGAGGATTGGAGTATTTACGTAGGTGGTGTATCGTACATGATCCGCGCGTGCTGGTGTCCTGGTGGGGCTTGCATTCGCCCGCTGGGGGCCTTGGGCGGGTGCCTAAGGGCCTGGTGTATACTGCATGCGACATGGAAAGCAAGCGTCCCCCAAACATCTTAAATTACGCGGTTTGTGGGTGGTGGGAGGTTGCATGGTGATACAGCCAAGCCTGGGTGTGACGTGCAGGGGCCGAAGGCAGAGTTCCTGACAGTGCGTCAGGTATGAAGGTGTATGGTGCATTGCACTTGTAGGCCGCGGGAACAGCGTGCGCTGATAAGAAACACAGGCCAGGACGTACCTGACTGTACACTAGGTATTCGTAACTCGTGCTGGCGTGCGCGTTAGCTTACGTTAGGGAGCAGTACCTGACCGTTTGGAAGGAGGGGGCCCTGGATGGCAGAATCGCGCACGCGTGACGGAGCTGGCAACACTGGGCAAGGGCCCTCAGTGCTGATGTGCTGAATCTCAACAGAGTTAAGTCCGTCCTCGACTTTCCGGCCACGGGTTGTGAGCGCAGCCGCTGCTACCAGCTACCTGACTGCTTTGCTTCCACCAGCTGGCACCGGCAGAGTTCGTTTGAGGCACGTGCCTCATGAACACGAATGGTGCAGGTGGAACAGTATGGTACTGAGTAGGACAGGATCGACCCGGGGGTTGGGAACAGTCTGCAAAGCTGTGTCAGCTGCGACCAGGGCTCTGGCGTTGCGCCCATGCCGGGCAAGTGCTTCCCTCCGCCTTAAACCGCCCAACCGCCCTTCCACAGTTGACGCGTAGAGTAACCACTTGTTTGCAGCGCTGGCTTCCTGTGCACAACTTCAATTACAACTGTTCGAGTTGGCTATGCAGCCAGCTTGTTTTGTAACCGAGAACATGTGATCAAGCCACATTAGCATAGGTCTGTTATCATATAGTTGTGCAATTGTCGACAAGAAGCAGGTCCACCTGGCGCGGGCGGAGATGGCGGTGTCCCCATATCGCGGCGACCCCTTCCAGCAGCTCAACCGCGTACTGGACGCTCCGCACACTTCAACTGGATCTATTAGGAAAGCATGCATAGCAGTTCAGGACTGCCTCACAAATAACAGGTAGAGCACAGGGGCTGTCGGCCGAGTTCGCGCCACTGCGGCACTGCGGCACGGCCTCTCTCGTAAACGCATCACTGGCCGCAGGGACAACCTTCGGGGCTTCTTCGACAAGTCATTTCCCAATTTACTCAAACGGGTGTTCGGCTATGGCGATTTCGAGGCGTCATGGCTGAATATTGTGACCAAGGCAGGCACGGGGGCGGGGCTGGAGTCCAGTTAACTGCTGCCTTGCAAGGGGAATCCTCCACGCAACCCCCGACCAAGTCTAACATTCAGCCTGCATGATCACTGCGCGCAGCAGGGCCGAGACGCGGATGCCCGTGCTCTTGTGGAGCTGCTGGCGCCGGACGGTAAGGGAGGCGAGGAAGGGCAGCCCGCTACCCCACGGAAAACATACCCTACAGCCTTCCAGCTGAAATTCCATCATTTCACGCACTTCGTTTATACAACACGAGAACCCTCCGGCTCACTTTCTCGAAGTGGGGCCGATCCACCCCGCCCCGCGTCCCCTACCTGCAGGCAAGCTGTTCGGCGCCATGGCCCAGGCGGACCACGACCAGCTGGTGCAGTACATCTTCCCCACAGAGCGCCTGCCCGCGCACACGCAGGTGGGCATCACGCGGTACCCAGGTGCCGTACCTCGCAGTGCAGGGGGAGGGTGCAGGCTGGGAGCGGACAAGGGTAGCTGGGGGCGCTATTAGTTTGCACAGCGGCGCGGCCCAGACGAAGGGCGCCATTGGGCATGGTTGTGAGGGCTGCGTTGCATGTAGTCTCCCAGAGTGTGAGGCATCAGAGCATCAACACATGCAACGGTGGCATGCAGCACTACCGGTACCATTTTGCTCAACCCCGTGCGCAGGAGCTACTAAAGGACCCCAGCGGCGTGGGGCGCCGCGTGCTGGACACGTGGCCGCAGTACCGTGGCAGGTTACGTCAGGACGCGGCGGGGCGGCCGCAGGTGCGGCAACCTCCTCGATGGGCGGGGGGGGGGGCAAGGGAGGCACTGACCCGTGGGTCAGGCCGGGCTGGGCTGGGGTGAGCTGGGTGTTGGTCGCGAAAGTACAGGACCGTGGGATGCCAAGGGAGGCCAGGCTGGCAAAGGAGGGCATCTGCTGAGGGCCAAATAGGACCCCAGCAGCCTGGGGTGCAGCGCGCAATGGCGTATACCGCTGGTATGACGCAACTGTGTGCACAGCTACCGAAGTCGGGCACTCGTAGCACGCCAGAGCGCCCGTCGTAGTGATGGGACTCCGCACGTGGGTGGATGTGTGTCGCCTGCACCCCCTGCCAGGTGCTGCTCAACGTGTTTGAGTACTTCATGTTCTGGAGCGCTTTCTTCGTACTGCGGGGCAGCGCCGGCAACGACGCGAACAGGTGGGCGGGCCAGGGTGGGAAACCCGGCGGGAAAGGGTAAAGGGTGCACAGCGTCTTGGTAGCACAACGTTAGGATTGCGCTAAAAGCGGGCACAGGTAATCTGCAACAATAGCCTGGACGCCTAGCCTGACGCCTTGCGTTCGTACTGCGCCGCCAGCACAAGACTGGCACTCGTCCCGCGCCGATCCCCGCCCACCACGTCATCGTCTTCCCTCCCTCCTCTGACGCCCCTCCCCCGCTCCGCACCCCGTCCCCAACACCCTCACGATGGCCCAGGGCTGACCCGCGCAGCTCGTCCTCTGCGGCGTCGTACATGTACGGCATCCGCAGCATGGGCAGCGCCATTGTGGGCAACCTCATCCTGGGCAGGCCCGCGGGCACCCTGCAGAGCCACCCCTACTACCGCCTGCTGCGGACGTACCTGGACTACTTCCTGCCTCGCTCCGTCGGCGGCGGGGCAGGGGGAGCAGCTGGCGGCGGCGGAACGGGCGCCGATTGCGCCCCCGCCGGGGCCGCAGGCTCCACAGGATACGGCTCCTCAGCCCTAGGCCTGACGGGTCTGGGCGGCCTTGGGGGCGGGTCGCCAGTCGTGGGTGCGGGGGCGATGGGGCGGCTGGCGGGCCTGTCGTACGGCAGCGGCCTCGGGGCGGGCGGCGTGGTCAGCAACAACGGCCGGGCGTCGTACAAGCCCACCATGACGGCGGCGGCGGGCGGATCGGACAGCAGGGGCGCGATCGTGCTGTCCATCCTACTCGAGTTTTGGCTCACGGACGCGTCGGAGCCGTTGCCGTCCCTGGCCACGGGGGTGGCGGCCGTGGCAGCAGCGGGCGGGATGGTGTCCGGCGGCGGCGCGGCCGTCGGGGCGATGACGCCGGGCATGGGCGCCGTCGGTGGAGGCGGGATGGGCGCGGCGTCGCCGGGGCTGCCGGCGGCGAATGGGGCCATGGGCGTTGGCGGGCTCCCCGGTGCTCTGGCGGGGGGCTCCCCTGCTCCCCCGGCCGCCACAACGCCGCCAAGCGTCCGGTGAGCAGCCCTGCTTTTCCCCGGTGGCCACTGGCATGCTGATTTACAGCATGATCCCATCGCTTGTGATCTCAAGCTTGGGACGACACTAGGGGTGGGTCTTGCACGGTGTGCGGGTGAGACTCGGGTGCTGTTCCTTTGCTTCTACTGTGCTGTAGGATGCTGACTTACCAACCGCCATCGGAGGAGCTGGTTGAGGCGTTGGTCGTGCTGGTGCGGTATGTGCACGTGGTGGAGGACGCGCGGGCGGGTGCGGCAGCGGCGGCAACCGGTGGCGGCGGTGCCTCCCCGACGTCCGGCCCCTTGGCGGCGCTTGCGCACGTCGGCGTCGCCGGCCTCAGCTCCGTCAGCGGCGGCCGCGGGGTGGCGGCGAGCAACGGCGGTGTGCGGCAGCCGGGGCTCGCTGGCGGCGGCGGGATGCCGCGTGGGGCGGGGCCGCTGGCGCCGGCGCAGCAGGGCCGGGCGCCGTGGCTGCCCGAGACGCCGATCAAGACGCCCCCGCCACCGCCGCCGCGGCTGGCGGCGCCGCCGGCGTCGCTGGTGGTGCGCGGCGTGAGCGCGTCACCTGCCGTACAGGCGGTCAGCCGGAAGGTGTACCGCCAGCTCAGGTGGGGCGTGGGTAGTGCGGGGCTACTTGCGCAGAGCCAACGTTGCATACACAGGGCGACAAGTGGGCACGAAGCGACCCCACTGCTGTAGGCACACACAATCTACCACACCGTCGTATAACCGGTACTCCTTACTTCGTTGTTTTAGATGTTCGTGCAACGCCCCTGCCAGACAAGCCTCGTCTGCCCCGGCATGTGGTGTGTCGTTCCTCCACCCGCAGGCGCGCCTTCTCGCAGTGGCCTCCCAGCAGCCCCACCTCCCTCACGCCTCTCATCACCCTGTGGCTCTCCATCATCGCCCCATGGTGCCCCGTCTCCGCACACACGCGTAAGACGTCTGCCGTCGCACCCAACGGTTCCGGGGCCGCCGGCGCCACTGGTGGCATGGGTGCCGCTGACGCCGCTGCAGGTGGCGGCATCGGCGGAGGCGCAGCCGGCGCTGGTGGCAGCACCGCTGCCGGCGGCGCCGGGCTCGCCGGCGCCCACCACCACCACCACATGGGTGCAGCGCTGGGTAGCGCCGCAGCCGCGGCGGCGGCGGCGGTGACGGAGGCGACCGCCGCCACGCTGCACTTGGGGTCGCACCCCGGCGGCGGCTTCGGGCGGGAGAGGGACGTGGTGGGGGCGGTGTCGCGGGAGCTGTTGTCGCAGGTGGGTTGCGGCCGCGGGCGCGGCTGTGGTGCCATGTCGGCGTATGCTGGCGTGTCCCGTCGTACACGGCTTCCAGCGACGAAAGGGACACAACTGAAAGTACTTGGTTCCCTGTCCAGCCCTGTCCCCAATCTCCACGTCACACCGCCTTACCTGTGTGGTGTTGCTGGCTTTCGTAACACCTCGACAATTTCCCGCTCGCTTACCTGACCTCACCTGTTTCCTTACTCCCTTCCCACGCCCGTGCCCCCGCGGCCCCCGCCAGTACAAGTACACCCCCGCGTGGCGCGGCCACGTGCTGTCCCACCTGCCCTTCTACCTGCTGCTGCTGCCGCACTTCGCCTCGCTGTCCCTGTCGCGCCTCACCTACCGCCCCGACGCGGCGCTGCGCGACCTGGACCGCGTGCTGGCGGTGCTGGCGGCGGCGGGCCCCGAGCTGCTGCGGGAGCTGCGGGGCGCGGAGGAGGCGCTGAGGGAGTACGCGCGGCCGGCGGCGGCGGGGGGCAGGAGGCGCAGCGAGGGGGAGCTGGGGGAGCTGCTGCCCTGGTGGCTGGAGCAGGTGGGGGACGAGGGTGCATGGGCGGGTGCAGGGTGAGACCAAAAGGTTGTGTGGGGGGCAAGGCACAACGTGCTGGCCTCCATGTGCAGTGAGCCATGGGGAGCAAAGTGGCGGGAGCAAGGAGGAGCATGGGCAAGTGGGGGCCGATGGTGGAGGACGGATGGGGTCGGGCGTTTAACTTGTGGTAGATCTGGGGGAGCAAGTCAGGGCGAAATCCGCGAACCCAACCCGTTTCCCGATTCTGCCGGTGGAACAGGTGTGCGGCATGTCTCTTGTATGGGCGCTGCAGTGAGGAAGTGGTGTCCTGGGGACAGGGTCAAGGTCCTGGACCATGTGTGCAGCGTGGCCTTACGAGCGGAAGTGGCTGGAACGAAAGCCAGTGCAGCCAAGGCCCGTGTGACTTGCCACGGCCCTGGGGCCGCACTGCTGCCGCATCCCCGCAGGCTCAGGACTTCGAGGCGTCCGCCAGCGCGGGATCCTCGCCGCCCGGCGCCGTGGCGCCCGACCTGGGCTGGCGGCTGTTCGGGGTGGACGCAGGCGGCGCCGCGCACACCGCCTGCCTGGTGCTGCGGTCGGCGGAGACGCTGGTGGGTGGGCAAGCCGGGGTGGGGGGGCGTGCTTCCGCTGGGTTGGGAGGAGGAGCGCGGGCGCGCCCTAAACATGCCGCGCGCCCGCATGTGAGTTATGACACGTATCGTCAGGTCTGGGGTTTGGGAGCAGACATTGTCGGGCACGAGTGGCACCCACGCCGCCAGCAGCTGTGTGTGCAGGAAGTGTAGCACGTTGGTGTTCCAATTGCAGTCTTGGGTGGCCGGCGGCCTGCCTGCCTGGTGTCCACTGCAGGGCCGCCCCGAGCTGGTGTGCGCGCTGCGGCAGTCCGCCAGCGCCGTGCTGCCGCTGGGGGCCGTGCTGCCGGCGGCGGTGGGCGCGGAGCAGGCGGCGGCGGCGGTGGCGGCCGGAATGGACGAGGCGCGCTTCCCCAGGCCGGGTGGGTGGGGGGTGCGGTGCGGGGCCCTGGGCGGCTGGTGGCATGGGTTTACACAGTCACCTGCAGGTGGGAGCATGGTGAGTTGTGGTGGCCGCGCGGTCCTGGAGGGGTGGGAGGGGTTGGAGGGGCGTGAAGGCGTGTGCGGTGGTGGCACTGGGGAAATACGAGTGCTTCCGGGTCAGCGTCCCGGGAGTAAGGGGCCGTTGGAACGACCCGCCACTGTGCCACCCTCAGTCCCTTTCCCTGCCTCCCCTCCATCCGCCTCCCGCCCAAGGATTCAGCTTGTACTTCGCACTGTACTCGCTTCATGCAACAACTCCGCGCATGGTCCCATCTTTCTTTCGTGTCCTTCTTGTCCCCGTAGGACGCTGGCGGGCGCTGTCGTACCGCGGCGACCCCCTGCTGCGGCCCATCGCCAGCAACGAGCTGCCGCTGCTGGTGCGGCCGCTGGTGCGCGCCTCGCGCGCCGCCAACGCCGCGCTGGGCCTGGACGTGCCGTACTGCGAGGGGGAGGAGGAGGCCAACCCGCCGGAGCACCTGGGCCACGTGGCGCTGCTGTGGGCGCGGAAGAGGGGGTACAGGTGGGCCGGGGTGGGGCGGGTGTTCGCGGGCGTGGGGCGCGCGGGGACTTGTGGGGGGAGGGCCGCGGGGCGACTGGGAGGTGGCGGGGAAGTGGCGCTTGGGTGCGTGGCTGCAAATGGTGGACGGCAGACGACGGAAGAGGTAAGGCGCGGGAGCGTCTTGTACGGCGTGTGCGCACGTCCCGTTGGCCAAGGGCGTCGACATGCGCACGGGGTTGGGCTGGCGCACACCGGTAGTGCAGCAGCCGTTGCATTGGTGCCCGCCACAATTAGGCCCATAGGCGGTGTAACGCTGCGATGCTCCAGCAGCACAGCAGGTCCCTCGCTGAAGACTTTGCCAACAGTCAACCAGTCCCACAACCCGGGGTCTACGTTCCTTGTGTGCACAGGATCAACCTGCGCATCTTCGCGGAGGTCCAGGTGCTGGCGTGGCTGCTGCTGCTGGGGCTCCTGCTGTGGGCAACGCGCGGCGTGTTCCTGGGCGGCGGGGCGGGGGCAGGGACAGGGGCAGGGGCCGGCGGCGGCAGCAGGGCGCCGCCCGTGTCGTACGGAGCGGCAGCGGGCACGGGTACGGCGGCGCGGTACGGCGGGGGGCCGTACGACTACCAGCAGCAGCACGTGCGGCAGGCGTACGTGCAGCGGCAGCAGCAGCAGCAGCAGGCGGGGGCCGGTGCGCCGGCGGACGGGGGGTACAGGTTTTGAGTGCTGGACTGGGTAGCTGGTGTTGCAGTTGATTGCCAGGGTAAGGCGTTGACTGGACGCCTCGGCACGACGCACCCCCGGCCTGTGTGCTACGGCGCTTGCAGCCTTAGCCCCTTGCGGGCTGCGGTGCGGCGGCCCGCGATATGTGCACTGGCTGGACGGTTATGGCGCAGGGCACAGCAGTGTGCGTGCACGGGACGGAGCGGCGTGTGCGATGGCAGGACGCCAGGCGCCGGAGGCGGCAGCAGACGGTTGGTCGCGAAGTGGTGGGCCGTGTTGCGCGCATCTTCTGCCCCCACGGTGCAACATGGGGCAGCTGTGGAGTCAATGCAGGGCACGGCCCTGCCTAGGCACAATCAGGGCAGAGATCTGTCTGAGAAGGTGCTGCCACGATTACAGCACACGCGCTCTGAGCTTGTACCTATCTAGCGTGCCACGTGTCGGCTCTTTACATCAGGGAGAGGCCGGACCTTACGTTGCTGAGGCAGAGGCTTGGCAGGGAAGCAAACGGTTGGATAGAGCAGGATAGCGTATGCCTCGATTCCCGATCAGGCGGCCCGCAAACAATACGGTAGTGTGCGCCTGGGTTAGCCCACAGCGTCTCACAGGGTGGCCTTCACTCCGCGGGGCGTCCCGCGAGTTTTGACCAAGACGCCTGGCGCACTGAGTTCAGTTTTGTTCACCAGCAACTGAATAAGGAACTTACAACTACACTAGAAGAGATGTGCCAAGGCTCGCGGACTACTCACTGACACCTTTCAACGCGTGCCATTAGCACATGCATGCAGCATCACCGCATGGCTTACTCGTGCTACGCGCATCGCCAATACACTCATGGGCATATGTAGCCAGGTCTGGCATAGTGCGACATCTGCTTTGCAAGTTCACGCGGCTCGAAATAGGCCGGACCCTCTAACCAGCTGACGTGGCCCGCGGGTCTCCTGCTCGCGCGCGGCACCTCACTACTGTTCCTTAGCCCTTAGGTCCGAAACCACAGCGTGAACTGCATCCATAACCATCATATTTTTAAGGAGAGCTCGGCGACATGTCAAGCACTCCGCAAGGTCGGGCGTGGGGCGTTGCAAGTAACAGCGACGTGGCTGCCACACCGCACACCGCACGGTCGGGAGCTCACCCAGGGTCACTCTTTGCACCCCACGCACAACGTCATGCTACAGCTGATGACTTCCACCCGCAAAAGCCCCGGCGGATTGCAAGCCGAGGCCGGGCAATCGACTGCAATGCACGAGAGTCGTCCTGTCGCCAAGAGATCACCACGTTCACTTCCTCTTCCGCAGGGCCCCCTAGGTCCTATGCCGCCGCCTTACGTGGCAAGGGCGCCAGTACTAGCACAGGCATGGGCCAGGCGGCCGGGTTCCGCCCAGCGGCTTCTGTGGAGCCTCCTTCCGCTGCCACACCTCCTGCCACCGACCCTGCCGCTGTGGATGCAGCTGCACTGTCCCCCTCAGCCTCACCCGCCCGCAGCATGGCAGACCCTGCCGCACTCGGGTCGCCCCACGATATGGCCTCTGGGTCGACCAACCCTGACCGGCACGCTTTCAAGGCAACTGCAACCCAGCTGGCACACGAGCAGCAACAGGGCCAGGAGCAGGAGCAGCAGCAGCAGCAGCAGCCGGGGCCCGCGGGTGCGGACATACCTGTACCCGATGTGCCGGCAGGCACTGGGGAGGGAGGGGAGGGCGACGGCCGCGGCTGCATCGCCCCCGAGGAGGACATGCACCTGCTGACACGCGCCCTGGACGCGGGCTGCAGCCTGCTGCAGAGCACGGGGCCCGTCAAGAAGATCCACCAGCACGTGTGCGCCTTCCACATGTGGGTTGGGGTTGGGGCGGGTGGGCGTGGGTGGGGTGCGGGCCAGTGCGCGCAGCAAGGGTGGGGCTGGGGTGTTGCGCGTTGCGGTGTCCGTGTTATGAGCGCGTGCCTTTGGTGTGATACCAGCATAGGCCAGTATGGTCCCCTGCGCCTCTATCGGCTACTCATCTCCGTCCTGTAAGGGGGGTGCTTTCGCGCCTCCATGTGCCATTGTCCCCTTGCACACCACCCAACGCATCACGGCCCCCAGGTACGCGCACGACGCCACGCGGCCGGTCCGCGCTCACCACTACTGCGCACACCGCAGCCAGGACATGCGGCAGGTGGGGCCGGGTGGGGTGGGGCGGGGTGGCCGGGGGCAGGCGGGGCAGCCAGGACATACATCAGGTTGAGTTACGGGAGGTGGCAGCGGGAGGCAGGCAGGGGCATGAGCTATGAGGGTGGACGGTGGAGTGGTGGGAATTACGAGTGCGGTGGAGGTCGTGTAAAAAATTGGCTGCCAGACGCTGTCGGTGCACCTCACGTGCCGACGCTCAGCACACATTTGGAGCCTTCTCTGCTCAACCTGTCCGTCAACACTACCTGTCCGTCAACAGCACCTCACACGCGTGCTTACGCTCTGCACGCTGCCCCCCAAAATGTGTACGGCAGTGCGTGCTGTACGACAGCGACCAGCCGGACGCCCGCCTCATCGGCATCGAGTACATCATATCCCGCAAGCTCTTCGAGGTACGGTTGTTGGCACTGTGCCGTGTTAGCTGCAAAGCCGCGGGCAGCACGTACCAAGTATTCGCATGTATGTACTGGTTGCTTACTGACACTAGCAGGCAAGCTCCCCATCCGTGTCTTGACCTTTTGACGCCTAGCGGCGCGCGGGCCTGCGTTTCCACTCGCCTCGTGCGTTCCAGTACCGCAACACAGCCCGACCCATAACACAGTACCTGCTTCCCCCTACCCACCCGCTCTTCTCGCCCCTCACTCCTTGCATCCCCTTCGGGCGCCCCTCACCTCAGAGCCTGCCGGTTGAGGAGCGCAAGTTCTGGCACAGCCACGTGTACGAGGTACGGCGAGGGAAACAGTACAGCAAGCGCAGTACGGCAGCCACTAGCGCACTCCAGCCATGCGACACAGCGCTGTTCTTCGCAACCGTTGCCAACCGGCGCAGGTCTCCCAACGTCAAAGCACAGACTCCCGTGCAGGCCTTCTCCCCACATGCAAGCACATTGGCCTCCTGCGCCCGCCGTGCGTTGCTCTCCCTTGGCCCCCAGGTCAAGTCCGGCATGCTGGTGGCCCCCGGGGTGCCCTCCCTGGCGGAGGACGCCGACATGCGCCAGGTCATCAACACGTACGGCAAGATCTGGCACACGTGGCAGGTGGGCGGGCCGTGCAGGGCTGTCCTGGCGACGGTGCTGGGGAGCGGGGTACGACCCTGCGCCTGGGTCCAGGTTCTAGGTCCCTGGTCCGGGGGGCCTGGAGGATGGGGAGTCAACAGAGTGACGACGGTTGGGAAAGGGAAGAGACGGCTCCTCAGCTTGCCCCAACATCGTAGCAGCACACACCAGCACGCCGGACAGGCTGGCCCTTGTTGCGGCGTAACATGGGTTGACCAGGCCTTGCCACAGTGCCACAAACACTGCGCTCGCCGCATGCCGACCAATTATAACCTCGGGCTATGTCCGAGCTCTCCCATGGTCTCATGGTGCTGCTGTACTTGTGGTTCGCTTGCACGTCCCGGTCGACTGTGCCGACACGTCCTCGGCCCCCTTGCCCAGGTGGACAGGGGAGACCCGCTCCCGCTCGGCCCACCACAGGTGCGTGCGTTCCGGCATGGGGCTGCAAAGGGAAGGGCGTGTGCGGCTTAGGCTCTTGAGCTGCGGGGGCTGGAGTGGCATGGCATACCCTCGCACACGCCAGATGCGTCTGCGACTTTGTTGCGCATGCCATCTCTGCACTGCCTCAACATCCTGCACACTTCCTGCCACCTGGTACCTGCTGCCACACCACCCCCATCCCCCGCCCCCGGTCACGCAGCTGATGATGGCCTACACGGCGGACGGCCAGCTGCCCCCCGACGTGCTGCAGCAGCGGGACAGTGACCTGGGGGTGGACAGCGACAAGGTGGGGGCTGTGGGGTGGCGCTGGGGTCTGAGGGGGAATTGAGGTAGGGCGTTGCGAGGACAGTGCCTTAGCCTGGATGCAGGCCATGCGCATGTGATGGTCTGCAGGCGGGTTAAAATGGGTGGGGAACCGGCAATGCTGGTATATATCGGGCCAGGTGCGCACCATGTGTTCGCGCGTCTTTAAACCGCCCCACTAGACACCTATGTGGCCAGATTCCCGCAGCTTCCTCGCGTTTTGGCAAGTTGGCTCATTGCATTCGGAATGTCTCGATGTATTTCTGCATGTCTGGATCCAGACGCGAAAAGGCCGCCTCGAATTAACAGTAACTCAGCACGCGGGCTCCGCACGCAGTCCGCACGGACAGCATATACCGTTATCCTGACGGTTGCCGCCGTCGCGACGACGAGTAATGCCCGGCTAACATGCCAGCCAACAGTACATACTGTAGAAGCCGCCGTACGCAGGCTTCCAAGCTTTCCCGATGCATGACCGGACTCTGACATCCGACATTGCCGACCAGGAAAGTTACAGCAACGCCGGCCTGAAACAGGCAAACTGCAGTAGTACTGAAATATAAAGCATGCCTTGGATCAGTTCTCTATGGGCAAGCAGGCCCTGTTCGACTGACACGGGCCGAGTTGTGGAACCCTTTACGCAAGGGTTCGACAATCGCTGGTGGGGGGGCTCCGCCCCCCCACGCCCCCCCGAGCGGACACCTGACTTTCGAATGGGGGAGCCACACGCATGGATACAGGGCATATGGCACGGTCCAGGCCATGCATGTCAATCGCTGGTGGGGGGGCTCCGCCCCCCCACGCCCCCCCGAGCAGACACCTTGCTTTTTAATGGGGGACCTACAAGCATGAATACAGGGCATACGGCACGGTCCAGGCCATGCATGTCATTCGTTGGTGGGGGGGCTCCGCCCCCCCACACCCCCCCGAGTGGAAACCCAAAGTATGGCGCAAGGTCACACGTGTTGTTCTTGGTGCTCCGCCCCCAAAC
>VFQN01003023.1_pt1 | contig 24867 bp, 23 predicted proteins | sample 3512371 | NCBI WGS metagenome assembly VFQN01 (sample SAMN10412370, study PRJNA504923) | tailings metagenome | isolation source: Replicate 2 from Balatoc abandoned mine | place: Philippines: Itogon, Benguet | collected 2017-08-28 | reverse complement strand
AACTTCTGAGCAGTGCGTTATGCATTTTGGTGAGCAATGAGCATGAAATTTTGCGAACATTCTTACGAAGCAACTCTAGGGTCATCCTATGATATTCGGTAATAAATCCTTCCGGAAAAACAACATCGTACTCTTTAGATAATTGGCTCAAACAACTCTCTATGGTTAATCCAACATACTTTCTAACATACTCCTCTTTGGTGAGGACAATGCGATGTGGTTTAAGCATTTCTATCATTAGAGCATTTGTAATGGTTTCACTATCAACAAGAACACCATCACAATCAAATATCACTAGTTCAAATGTTTTCAATTTTAGAACTTCCTAATTCACATAAACATACATCAAAACTTTGCACACAATAAAAAACCCTCCCACTTGCGTGGGAGGGACAGTACAAACCTTTGGAGATCAGTCAAAAGGTTTTCTTTGAAGTACAAATACTTCCAGATTAAAGCGCAAATACATTCAGTGCGCCGCCGCCTGGAGCAGCATTGTACTTAGTCAACTCTTTGTAACCACCAGCAGCACCCAGTGCGTCGGTGTCTTTAGCCATACCCAGGTTCATCGCAACGCCAGCCCATCCACCGATACCGGACAGTACGCCAACGTATTGTTTACCCTTGTGGCCGTATGAGAAAGCATTACCAATCACGCCGGAACCCACTTGGAATTTCCACAGCTCTTTACCTGTTTGTGCATCAACAGCTTTGAACCAACGATCTAAAGTACCGTAGAACACCAAGTCAGAAGCTGTTGTCAGCGCACCGCCCCATGCAGAGAATTTCTCTTTGTTGTACCAGACTTTTTTGTTGGTCATTGGATCGTAAGCACCGAAACCACCCATCACGCCGTCTGGACCAGCAAACATGGTCAGTGTCGCACCAACCCATGGTTGACCAGCAACGTATTTGGACTCAACTGGCTCGTATGTCATACAAACGTGGTTCAATGGTGTGTACATCAAACCAGTTTTTGGAGAGTAAGCAGCTGGCTGTTGGTCTTTAGTACCCAGAGCCGCTGGACAAATACCCTTAGCGTTGTAATCCTGGTGTGTAGAGTATTTAGGATCTTTATCTGGTACGCCGGTTTTCAAATCAATTGCAGTTGCCCAGTTGACGAACGGATGTACTTTTTCTGCTGAAACCAAGGTACCGTTACCAGCCAGCCATGTGTAGATGAAACCGTTACGGTCATGGTGCCATGCGTATGTTTTGCCACCTTTGTCGAACAGGATCACTTCGTTGACGCCGTCGTAGTCCCACTCATCGTGTGGCGTCATTTGCATCGCCCATTTAGCCACACCAGTGTCCAAATCACGCGCAGTCACAGTCATGGACCATTTGTTGTCGCCTGGACGTACATCTGGGTTCCATACGGATGGGTTACCTGCACCGTAGTAAACCAGGTTTGTACGTGCATCATATGGCCACCAGCCCCATACGGAACCGCCACCATGTTGCCAGCCGTCTTTAATTGCTTGTGGTTTCAACCAAGTACGTGTACCCAATTCCTTTTCGCCAACTTTAAGCTGGTCATTAGGGATCTTCTTGAAGGAACCGCCTTCTTTGTTACCACCGTTTACGTCTTGGTAAACTGACAATGCACTGTACTGAGGATTCTCTTTATTGAACTCTGGTCCAATCAAAGCTTCTGCATCTGAGCCCATTGAATAAGCTTTCCATGCTGTAGAACCATCCTTAATGTTGTAGGCCACAAAGAAACAACGTACACCGAATTCAGCACCTGAACAACCAGTCAAAACTTTGTCTTTGATCACGTGAGGAGCGTTGGTGTTAGTTGCACCAACTTTAGGATCTAGATTTTTAACTTCCCAGACTTTTTCGCCCGTTTTGGCGTCCAAAGCAACCAACAAACCATCGTTTTGTTGCAGAAAAATCTTACCGTCGCCAAAGCCCAAACCACGGCTTACAACATCACAACACATAACTGCTTGAACAGCTGGGTCTTGTTTAGGGAAATAAGACCAAACAATTTTCTGGTTGTCGTTCAGATCCAAAGCATAAACATTGTTCGGGAAAGCAGTATGCACATACAGCATATTGCCTACGACAACAGGAGAACCTTCGTGACCACGATTTACACCAGTGGCGAATGTCCAGGCAGCTTTCAGGTTTTTAACGTTGCCTTTGTTAATCTGTGACAGGGCACTGTAGCCATGATTACTATAGTTACCACGGGGGAAAGCCCAATTGTTTGCATCTTTCATTGCAGCTTCAGTATCTGCAGCAGCGAAAGCAACTGCTGGCAAAACCATTGATGCCGCAACCAAACCCAATGCTAATTTGATTTTGTTAACTTGCATGATTATCTCCAATAGTGTCCAAATATCTCAAACTCATCAAAAAACTCGGTGCAGATGTTTTTGCGGTTGAGTCTATTTTTCTCTCATCTCGACTAGGCAAGAGAGAGAGAACGTTCTGTCTCTTTCGACATTGGACGCACTATAAATTATTGAAATGAGCAATGCAAGCTTTTTCGAAACATTTTGTTACAAATAAAAAAACCCGCTTGTTAGAAGCGGGTTTAAGTATTTGAATATATGGGGTAATTTAATTAAATATTTAATGTGCCTTTTATGATAATCAAGGCAGCATCCTTTGCCTTAGCAGCGGAATTCGAACCTGGTGCCACTCTTTCTACTAACGCGGCGCCCTCGAAAAGCATAATAATTTGCTGACTTAATCCGACAGGATCACGCGCTCCAGCCTCTTTCGCAAGCACAGTAAAGTAGTCTTGAAGTTCTTTGGCTAAAGTGGTCGAAAATTGATTAACAGGGTGATCTGCTTCAGGGAATTCTACAGTTCCAATATGGAAGGGCAAGCCTTTGAAGCCAGGAGTGCTGATCCATTCTTCCATTAACCCGCAAAGAGCTAACAGTTTATCCGCAGGCTTTCCTTTTTGAGTCACTAACCCTCGGTTCAACCAGTCATAAAACGCATCTGCTTTGCTTCTGAGAAAAGCAATTATCAGTATATCTTTGCTGGGAAAGTGCCGATACATTGTAGCTCTTGCCACACCGGACTCATTGATAATCATGTCAACGGCGCACGCATTGATGCCTTTCGCCTCGAACAGGCTAGTAGCAACTCCAATGATCTTAGCTTTGATTTCTGCTGCGCTCAATTGCATGCTTTCCGATAATTAATCAGTGCTTTAGTCGTATTGTTAACGGCGTATATTCGCAGTGTACTAGTGAAAGTGCAGCTTGTAAATTCGTCAACTGATCAAGTTCAATTTCACCAGTTTTGATAAACGTAAGAAACGCTGCCCTCTGCTCCTGCGGCAAAGTCGCCGCTTGAGGGATAATACAAACCGATTTACCCATTTCCTTGCGAAGTGAATAAAAATGACTTGGCACATACGGACTTGGAATCGGCTCGGTTGAGTCTAGGTAATTATTACCGGTTAAGTTCACTGATTTCGTTTCCAATCGAATTGGTTTATGAAAGTTGATATAAGTTATTGCACCAATTACCAGTACAAACCCACTCAAGATCATGTAACTAAATAAACTCAGATTCCTTGAATTGGAAACTGTGAGTACAGAATCAAGACTAAGTTCAGCTAACTGCCAATGTTTTGAAAAGGCTTCCCGCTTGATTTCAAATTTCAGGGCTCCAATGATGATGAAAAGAATTTGATCAGTTAAGTCACTAGGTTTTTTTACTTTTAGTTTGTGAACCTGCTCATCAATTAGTTTGCGCAAAAAATCAATATCATGAAACTCCATTTTCACAGCGATTTCACGCATCACTTTCTGCTTTTCAACATCCTCGCTCCACGCAGAGAAAACAGATATCACGGCTTTGAGCCGCCCCTTGGGGGTAGTGCTCTGACTGTAAACCTCGGATTTGAAGTTATTTAATTGCTGATTTACCATTGCCTCAAAAGCTACCTTCACGCTATTTTCGAGATGCTGTTTCGCATCGCAATTTGTAGTCTATCCTATTCCAAATGATTCCCTCTAGAACTCAAAATAGAGTTTCAAATGAGAGAAGCCTTGTAGAAAATAAATCAAGGCAAAAGGTTAAGACTTTAGGTTCTACTTTAGAAACCTTATTACCCGCCCGTAATTGGAGGGAAAAATGCAACCTCAGAGCCATCAATTAACTCAGCGTCATCTGTCGTTAGATCATAATTGATTGAGGATCTAATTATTTTTGAACCGTTAAACTGCTCTGCCCACTTCCCTCCTCTGGAGGCCAAAAAAGCTCTGAGATCAGAGATCCTTTTTATAGTACTTGGAAGTTCGAGTTCTTCTCCGGGCGTTGCCAAGGTATCACGAAGTCTGGCAAAAAATAAAATCTTAATTTTCATGTTAAAGATGCCTCATTTTTTATAGCTGACGCTAAAGTTGAAATACCTTGACGTATTCTTTGTACATCAAGATGATTGTATCCAAGTAAAAGCACATGTTCTTGACTTGGCATTTCCTCGAAAAAACATGCAGGGCTATCTACAAGTGGATAAACGCCGACGCCACATCTCTTACCTATTGCTTGAATCTCTATTGCATTAGGGCCTTTCTTGTCTGCATGCCACAACAGATGCATGCCGGCCTCAGAGCCAGTAATTTTGACATCTCCAAAATTCTCTTTAAGTGCTGAAACAAGAGCGTCACGACGCATATGATTGTTGTGCCTTAATTTGAGAACATGTTTTTCAAAACTACCGGTCACAATAAACTGTGAGAGCGTCGCCTGTTCCAACCATGGAGACCCGTTGTCTAATAGGCTTCTTAGCTTAGTTGCCGGTTCAATAATATTGGGTGGCACTACAATATATCCAAGGCGCAACCCTGGACCAATAGAGCGGGAAAATGAGCTTAAATAAATAACGCAGTTATTTTTATCAAGCGACCACAATGATGGTAATGGAGAGTCTTCATACCTAAAGTTAACGTCATAGTCGACTTCAACAATATAAGCTTTGGATTTGGCTGCCCACTCCAACAACTCCAATCTTCTCTCTAATGTCATAGTTACCCCAGTTGGAAACTGATGAGATGGGGTCACGTAAATCAACTTAACTTGATGATTAGGTAACTTCTTAACGTCAATACCATTCTCATCGACAGGAACTGGTATTATTTTTCCGCCATAACTTTCAATTAGGTATGCAGTTCCCCGATAACACGGTGACTCAACAACTATATTGGTGTGATTATCAATGAATAGGTGTGCAACCAAACTTAGCCCTTGTTGGCAACCGCCTACAATAAGAACCTGCTTATGGGAGACCACCATTCCACGAGTAGGCCCAAGGTAGTTCGCTATTAACTGTCTTAGATCAAGCAGGCCGGCAGGGTCGTGATACTGACTCATATTTCTTGCCGCCCCACCAAGTCGGTCAATCAAAAGTCTTTGCCATACTTTCTCAGGAAACGAATTCGAGTCGGTTTTTCCAAGTGCAAAATCGTATAGAAGTGCTGTGTCTGCTTCACGATGGAGACCGGACTGCCCCTTGCCGGTGAATGGAAGCGGTAAATTTAACCTGCTTCTTTTATCCTCATTACTAATAGTCTCTGGTATGAAAACTGATGCCTCTGGAAGAGTGCTTGCAACAAAAGTACCCACCTTGCTTTTCGTTATTAAATAGCCCTCTCCGATAAGAGCGTCGTATACCTCGGAAATAGTATTTCGAGAAACCTTTAGTTGCAGACTGAGCTCACGAGTACTAGGAATGGCTGCATTTGGTTGAAGCTGCCCGGTTCGTATCAGATTATGAAACTGAGCAATCAACTGGGATTGCAAAGTTATGTGGCTATTCGGATCAATACTAAGTACCAATTGCATATATGGCAAATAAGTCAAATTAACAATTACGAATATTCATAATACACCCGACAATAAAGCGTGTGCCTAATCTTTAAATCTGGACCTATAGTTTTATGACTCCCTGGCACTGTCTGGCCCATTCAGTTCTAAATAGTATTCATCCTGTGTTCGGGGCGAAGATTTATCAGACCTTCTTTGATAAACGCTTTGCACACATGATGTTTATTAAAAAGGAGCTAAGAAATGAGCGTAAAAGTTGGTGATATCGGTGATATCGACGAGATTACTAAAGTATTGACCGTATACATGAATGCTGCCAAATCTGGTACTGGCGAGCAGATGTCTGCAGCATTTCACAAAGATGCAACGATCTATGGTTACGTAGGCGACAAATTGGCCTTCAACGGCCCAATTCAAGGCCTTTACGACTGGCACAACTCTAATGGTAAGGCTACTGACATCCAAGGTCGCATTACCAATATTGATGTTGTTGGTACTGTTGCACACGCCAGAGTTGAAGCTGAAAACTGGACAGGTTTGAAATTTACAGATCTGTTCCTGTTGTTGAAGCTCGACGGTAAGTGGATTATCGTAAACAAGGTCTTCCACCTGCACGGTTAGTAATATCTGACTCCGGCAGAATTGCCGGAGTGCTTTTCTTGAATTTGTAGTGTCAGTAACTGGAGATACGAAATGGGTAGCGAAAAGAAAATCTTTAAAGGGGGTTGTCCACAAGACTGCCCAGACACTTGTGCAATGGTTTTTTCCGTTGAAAACGGTGTACTTACAAGCGTCACCGGTAACCCAGAACATCCTATTACCCGTGGTGGATTATGTGTAAAGCTCAAGGATTTCGCAAAGCATCACTACAACCCAGATAGAATCTTGTATCCCCAGCGTCGTATAGGCCCAAAAGGCTCAGGACAATATGAAAGAATTAGCTGGGAAGAGGCTCTAAAAGAGATATCCAGCAGATGGAACTCAATAATAGATAACTATGGATCAGAAGCAATCTTGAACTGTTGTTATCTAGGTAATCAAGGTGTGATCAATGGCTTGACCTCCGGAGATGCATTTTTCAATCGCCTTGGCGCAACCATTTCAGAAAAAACTTTCTGTGCTTCTGGTTCATCAACCGGTTATGTAATGACAATTGGCCCTACCGGTGGCGTGGATCCCGAAAGCTTCATATATTCAAAATTAATTGTTATATGGGGTCAAAACACGATGTCTACGAATTTGCATCAATGGCCAATCTATCAAGAGGCCAGAGCAAAGGGTGCAAAAATCGTTGTTATCGATCCACAGAGAACTAGAACCGCAAAAGAGGCAGACGTACATATTCGCCTTAAGCCTGGTACCGATGCCGCCTTCGCACTTGGCGTGATGAATGTTTTGATTTCTGAGAATCTTGTTGACCAAGATTACATCGACAAATACACGCACGGCTATGAAGAGTTAAAAGATCGAGTACTTAATAACTATGGCGTCGATCGCGTAGCCGAAATCACTGGCCTTACCGTTGAAGAAATTCAAAGCTTTGCCAGAATGTACGCGTCAACTCAGCCTTGTGTTATTCGCATGGGTGTTGCACCAGAGCGCAATCGAAATGGTGGTCAATCAATTCGAGCGATTTGCAGTCTTCCAGCTTTAGTTGGCGCGTGGCGCCATGTTGGTGGTGGGTTGCTAGAGATGCCACTTTGGGAGTTCCCACTTAAATATGAAGAAATGTGTCGCCCAGATTTCATTAAGCCGGGGACCAGAGTCGCAAACATCACCCAATTAGGCAAAGTATTAGAGGAGTTCCAGGACCCTCCGATTAAGTCTCTTTTTGTGAACAACTCCAATCCTGTCTCGCAAGCTGGATATTCCTCTAAATTGGAAAATCAACTGAAAAAAGAGGACTTATTCTTGGTAGTGAGTGAGCATTTCATTACTGATACGGCTAAATATGCGGATATTTTATTGCCAGCGACAATGCAGGCAGAACAATTAGAAGTAATGTTGGCTTGGGGTCACTTTTACTTAACATACAACGAGAAGGCGATTGAGCCTCCAGGTGAGTGTGTTTCCAATTCGGAGTTGTTCCGTCGCCTAGCTAAAGCCATGGGCTTTAATGATCCATACTGGGATAGAACCGACTACGAAATGCTTGATGATTTCATCGACTGGTCTTCACCTCGCCTCGAAGGTTGGAACATGGAAAAACTGCGTGAAGTTGGTTACGTCAGCCTTGCAGGTGCGACGCCGGATAAGCGCTTACCTCATGCAGAGGGCAACTTCCCAACGCCTACAGGCAAGTGTGAGTTTCTGACCACTCAAGCAGATAAAGGCAACTTTGTAGTACCAGTTTGGCGTTCTATGTATGAGGGTATGCAACCTGGAGAACCAATTGATCCACTTCCAGAATGGTTGCCGATGCGTGAGTCTCCGGAATCAAATCCTGAACTGGCGAAAAAATACCCTTTGAATATTGTCTCACCCAAGGCTCATGCATTCTTGAACTCTCAATACGCCAATGAGAAGAATCAACAACATAGACAAGGGGATCAAACTGTAACCATCCATCCTCAAGACGCAGAGGCCAGAGGTATTGTGGCTGGTCAGGTTGTGAGAGTTTTCAATGATCGTGGCTCATTCAAAGGGAAAGCGGTTTTAAGCGACGATACTTTGCCAGGCTTAGTGGTCGCCATTTTAGGTTATTGGCATGAACATAATAACGGCTCGGCAGTTAATTCAATTAGCTCAAACGAGTTCTCAAATTTAGGCCATGCGCCAAGTTTTTCAGATAATTTGGTGCAAGTTGAATTAGCCTAATAAGCTCTTTTAGGATTTCGAGGAATAAACATAATGACTACTTTGGTAACTGATAACTGCCTCAAATGCAAGTTCACGGAGTGTGTAACATCATGCCCTGTCTCTGCGTTTAGAGCTGGTGAAGAGATGCTTTACATTGATCCTGATGTTTGCATCGACTGCGGAGCTTGTATACCTAAATGTCCTGTAAAAGCGATTTACGAAGATCTGGATTTACCCGACGAAATGTCTCATTGGATTGATGTTAATGCACATGAATCTAAAAAGTGGCCAAAACTAACATCAAAACAGATACCTCTTGAAGGGGCGAATGAACGCAAAGCTGCTTTGGGTTTTTGAGGAATAAGCAATTATGGGGATTTCGAAGAAACTGCACTTTGCTGTTGTGGGTGCTGGCCCGAGCGGATTCTATACTGCGGAGGCACTTATCAATACTGGTTTAGACGTTGAAGTGACCATTATCGAGAAGTTGCCCTGCCCATATGGATTAGTTAGGTATGGCGTGGCACCAGATCATCAAAAACTGAAATCAGTAACTGCCACTCTGGATCTCATAGCAGAACATCCAAATGTTCATTACCTAGGTAACGTAACCCTAGGTAATGAAATTTCTCTGGATGAATTGCGAAGTTTGTACCATGCGGTTGTATTTACAACCGGCATGCCAAATGGGGCAAGTTTAGATATACCTGGAGAGGATTTGGGTGGTGTGCATTCTGCAACAAGTTTCATTGGATGGTATAACGGGCATCCAGACTTTCAGAAAGTGGAATTCGACTTCTCAACCACTGATGCTGTTGTTATTGGCCATGGAAACGTAGCTGCTGACGTCGGTAGGATTCTCTCAAAATCAATTGATGAACTTAGAAAATCTGATATTACTGAGCAAGCACTACAGCAATTATCGGAAAGTAAGATCAAAAATATACGTTTGGTTGGTAGACGAGGCCCAGTTCAAGCCAAGTTCACTTCCAGAGAAATACATGAGCTCGGAAAGCTAGAGAATTGTCTTGTTAAAGTACACCCCGCTCATCTTGATTTAAATCTAGCAAGCCATATCGAGCTGGAGGAAATATCTAATCAGGTCAGCAAAAAGAATTATTCTATTTTCCAAGACTACGGTAAAAATTTCGATTCTTACGTAGCTGGAAAACAAATCCACATCGACTTCATGATGAGTCCGAAGTCTTTCATTGGCAAGAATAAATTGGAGGCTGTGAGCTTTGATGTCGTCAATTTGACGGGACCCGCATTTAGCCAGGTTACAGAAAACACCGGAGAAATAATCAATTTAGACGCGGGCCTTGCTTTTAGTTGTGTGGGCTTCAGAGGTGCTCCATTTAATGGGCTTGTAACTAACTCAAGAAATGGAGCCCTACAAAATCAAAACTCCAGATTGACTGACAAAGAGGGAAATCATTTTGCTGGGCTATATGCTGCCGGTTGGGTAAAACGTGGCCCAAGAGGAGTTGTGGGCACCAACAAAGAGTGTGCTCAGGATACAGTGAATCAGATGATGGTGGATATTGAAAAGTTTTCTAAACGGAATAAACCTGGTTATCCGGCCCTCGCACATCTCCTGTTTGAACGTTACGTTCAGTACGTAACATTCAAAGACTGGAAGATTATTGATGCCCTGGAGATAGAACGTGGTAAAACATTGGGAAAACCAAGAGAGAAATTCACCACTATCACTGAAATGCTAGCTTGTATTTGAATTAATCATGTCTGAGCTAATAGATCCGTTTGGTCGTAAAATTGAATATCTCAGGTTATCAGTCACTGATCGCTGTGATCTCCGATGTAACTACTGTATGCCTGTTGGCTTTTCCGATTATGAGGTGCCTGAAAATTGGCTCTCGTTTGAAGAGGTAGAGAGAGTTATAAAAGCCTTTGCTAGGCTTGGCGTTAGCAGCATTAGAGTGACTGGAGGAGAGCCATTACTCCGCAAAAATTTACCTGATTTAATTTCGCGGTTGTCACAAATTAGTGGAGTAGATGACATCTCTCTAAGTACTAACGGCACTCAACTGACAAAATACTCCAAGGACCTTAAACAGGCAGGTTTGAATCGAATTAATGTCAGTCTCGATAGTTTAGATCCAAACGAGTTTAGCGAGATATGCGGTAAAAATGTATTGGACAAGGTTTTGCTTGGCTTAGACTCAGCCAAGCAAGCGGGTTTTTCGCCAATCAAGATCAATGCGGTTTACTCGCAGAAAACACCACTTTCGTCAGCAGAGTCGTTAATTGAATACGCAATGCGTAATCAATTCACAGTCAGATTCATAGAAGTGATGCCGGTAGGTGACACAGGCCGGAATGTTGGGATATCCAACCTCCAGAGTTTAAAGAAATATTGTGAAAGCAAATATGGTTTAGTCGAGACTCTTGAGAGAGGCCCTGGACCAGCAAGGTATCTCGTCTCCCCGACAAGCGGCTTCAAGGTCGGATTCATCACCCCGATGTCTCAGCACTTTTGCGAAACGTGTAATCGAGTACGCCTTTCAGTCGAGGGCACAATTTATCTCTGCTTGGGGCAAAATGATAAATTTGAGCTTCGTCCTTTATTACGGGCAGGTATATCTGATGATGAGTTGCTTGAAGCCATTAAGCTGGCTATTACAATGAAGCCTGAGAGACATCTGTTCAATGAGCAGCCCGATAAAATCATCCGCATCATGGCTCGAACCGGTGGCTAGCGATATAAATCAAGACTCTTAAAAGCCCTTCTGACTTTTATCCACAGTAGTATCGCTAAGTATGAAACGTTTACCTGGTTTTAGAGACTATTTTAAGGACAATTCAGAGTAGTCTCTACATACACCTATTTATCGGTCTCTAGTAAACGCAACGCTAAATGCTTTGCGTTTTGAGCGGCTTCTTTGTCACCCATAACTTTTGCTACGGTAATTGCACCATCGATTAAAATAAGAAAATCTGCTGCCATCTGTTTAGGATCTGAAGCGCCATAACTCCTGGCTAATTCTTCAAGATAATTCTCAAGATTAACTTTGTGCTCTTTGGCAATTGCCGCTATTGGTTCACTAGTACTACCAACTTCTCCAGCCGCATTTATAAACGCACAGCCATTAAAATCTGATCCATTAAACCATTCTTCTAATGCGTCAAAAGTAGAAAGTAAGCGTGCCTTAGGATCAGCCTGCTTACTTGATGCTTGTATAAACCAACTCATCCAACGCTTATCTCGTTGCTTTAATACTTCAGCAACCAAGCCTTCTTTGGTATGAAAGTTAGTGTAGATTGTTTTGCGCGCTACGCCAGATTCTTTGACTATTGCATCTAAGCCAGTCGCATTTATGCCGTTCGCATAAATAAGCCTCTCAGTTGTAGAGAGTAACCGTTGAACAGGTGTGGTTGAATTATCCATGCGCCCATTGTAGAACAATCGTTCTACCTTGTACAGCACCTGTTAATTCCCTAGTCCAGATATTAAGCTCAGAGTTAACCTTAATTACACAGGAAGCTACAACTGAAAACGGCTACATAATTTGGAGATGCATATGATGAGGGTATTCTAGAGTATCTGCGATTAGATTTAGACTGCTCTCGCACTCCTCTCTGCTCGACGGGCCGCCTAGGCAAATCCTCACTGCTTCAGGGGGATTATTATCGGTGCAAAATGCAGAACTTGATACCACACTTATTCCATTTGACCTTAAATGCAAGGCTAACTCAGATGAACTCCAACCAGTTGTATTTGGCACTGGAAGCCATATGTGGAAGCCTTCATCATGGAATTTGAAATCCCAAGCATTAAGAACTTTGGAGGCAATCCTTACGCGTGCTGTCGACTCCGCTCTTATCGCCCTCAACATATCATCAACGATACCATTTCGTATCCAGCTCGTGGTGAGTAAGTTCGTTATAGGGCTAGACATCACTGAGGTTGCTCTCAGAGAACCCGACAGTCGTTGAGCTTGCCTTGCAGATGGGGCTGAGACAAATGCCGTTCTTAAGCCAGCACCAAAGCACTTAGAGAAACCACTAATGTACCAAGTAATTTCTGGGGCAATACTGGCTATAGTCTCATGCCTGACAGACGGCAACATTCCATACGCATCATCCTCGATGATTGGAACATTAAACCGAATGGCAACATCAGCAATTGCTTCTCGTCTATGTTTACTGATTGTAAGTGTGCTTGGGTTTTGAATGGTTGGATTGCAATAAAAACCTTTAACCCGATTTGATTTGCAGGCATCCTCGAAGGCAGAAATGATCGGGCCATCATTATCACTAGGGATGGACAGCAAAGTAATATTCAATTGTGCGGCAATTGCTTTAATTCCAGGATAGACTAAATCCTCCACACATATTGTTTCTCCTGGTCTCGCAAGATTGGTCATCAATGCCATCAGTACGGAATGTATTCCAGGGCATAGCAACACGCTTTCAGTAGTGCAAGAAGGCACGTAAGACTTAAGCCATGCAGCAGCAATACTGCGTTCCTCCAAGGAGCCCCCAAAGTCTTGGTACCTCATTAAGTCATAAAAATCAGCGTTCGAGATTATCCTAGCAGCATCCTCTTTTATTCTATTAGCTACTGATGCAGGCTCTGGAGGCATGTTCATTGTCATCGCTATGCTACTGCCGTCCCTCAGTTTAAAAGCAGGCGGCTTACCCTTGATAAAAGTCCCTGATCCAGCTTGAGAGTCGATGAGTCCTCGACGTTTTGCTTCGTTGTATGCTCTGGATATGGTTGTGTAATTCAAATCGAGAGTCTGAGATAAGTCTCGTAGAGTAGGCAATTGATCTCTTGGGCGAAGCCTCCCGTTACTTATATCTTCCTCTATCAAATCGGCGACCAGGATATAAGCCGGTTTGTTGCTTTCCTTTAACCTTTTAATCCAGTGCTGAATGCTCAAAGACATTTTCTGATCCCTACTCGGAAATACGTTATTTAATCAACTTGATAGCCACAATTTTCTGCATCCTCACCCCAACAGATTACGCTTTAATCGAATTAAATTATCTTGCAACGTTAACCTGCTGCTCCCTTCTTGAAGCAATAGAAGAAGTTTGATGCTGAAAATGCAATCACACTTAAATATGATTGCATTTTGATTGCTTTATTCTATTACATAAGTTGTATATATATCCAATCTTAAAGAGTTTTGATAAGTGAATTAATCAACTCTATTCCCTGCAGCACCAAATTATCTGATAGATCGACAAACTTAATCGCCTTCCATAATGGTGCATGAAGACTCAATTTGGTGCGTTTTCACACTGTAACAAAGTCAACAAAATTAAATATCAATCTACCCAATAAAAACTTTTGTCGATCAACATCAATTTTATTCATATTGATCGCATATTGATTGCATTATTTAAATTAAATGATGGCATATCGATTGCTATTGTCTCAATGAAGAGAAAGTTTGTTCTTTTCATTTTTGAAATTAATACTGGAGACAAAAATGCCTGCTATCACAGCACCCAAACATCAAGATGGTGATTTCTTCGTGGATTATGAAGAGAAGGTTTTTGAAGACGTTAAGGCTGAGCCTGGTCAGAAGGCCTTGGTGACCTTCCATACTGTTGCATTCGAGGGGTCAATTGGTTTTGTAAACATGCTACAAGCTACTCGTCTTCAGCGAAAGGGTTTCGAGACATCAATCCTTCTTTATGGCCCTGGTGTAACTCTTGGCATTCAGCGTGGCTTTCCAAAACTTGGTGATGAAGCCTTCCCTGGCCATCTAAATTTCAACCGTCAATTGGCAAAGTTTATGTCTGAAGGCGGAAAAGTATATGCATGTCGTTTCGCGCTTCAGGCACTTTATGGTCATGGTGAACCGGCGCTAATTGAGGGCGTTACACCGATAAACCCTCTGGATGTGCTGGACTTGAAGCTTTTACACGTTCGTGACAACGCAGTAATTATTGATACATGGACTGTGTAATTAGTTAAAGGATAGGTATCACGATGTCAGATAAGCGAATAATAAGAGCTGCTGCTGTTCAAATCACACCAGACTTTGACTCTCATGATGGAACTGCAAAGAAGGTATGCAATGTTATTGATGAAGCTGGTTCAAAAGGAGTACAGATTATTGTATTCCCTGAAACGTTTCTTCCTTACTACCCATATTTTTCATTCATAACCCCACCAGTATTGGCCGGAGCAGAACATTTAAAGCTTTACGAGAAGAGTGTCGTGATACCTGGCCCAATCACAAAAGCCATATCCGAGCGAGCACGGGCAAACAGTATGGTTGTTGTATTAGGAGTCAATGAGAGAGACAACGGCAGTCTATACAACACGCAATTGATCTTTGATGCGACTGGAGAAGTACTTCTCAAAAGACGAAAGATCACACCAACATACCATGAACGAATGATATGGGGTCAAGGTGATGCGTCAGGATTAAAAGTAGTAGACACCAATGTAGGTCGTGTTGGCGCACTTGCGTGCTGGGAACATTACAACCCCTTAGCAAGGTACTCATTAATGACTCAACACGAAGAAATTCACTGTGCACAATTCCCAGGCTCCATGGTCGGTCAGATCTTTGCAGATCAAATGGATGTCACGATTCGACATCATGCCTTGGAATCAGGTTGCTTTGTCATCAACTCTACCGGTTGGTTAACTGATGACCAGATCAAATCGATCACTGACGATCCAAAAATGCAGAAGGCTTTAAGAGGTGGTTGTAATACAGCAATCATCTCACCAGAAGGAAACCATTTAACCGAGCCCTTGCTAGAAGGTGAAGGCATGGTGATTGCCGATCTTGATATGGCACTCATTACTAAACGCAAAAGAATGATGGATTCAGTTGGTCACTACGCCCGACCAGAACTATTGAGTTTGGCAATCAACGATGCACCGGCTACACCTTCATTCAGTATGAACGCACATCATACTCAGTCCGTGCAATTACCGAACGCAGAGGAGCTTAAAAATGACGACAAGCTTAGCAGTGGACAGTAAGCAACGCTTAATCACTGAACTACAGTCGATTGGGCTGCGATTGGAACAGCCCAATGTTGGTGCAGCTAGTAGACGCGGAGGCGCTGGGCCATCTGACCATAAGGCAGTAACCATTGACGGTGTCACAGTCATGGTGCCAGTACATACGAACACAGCCTGGAACTCAACTTTCAAAGCAGATACTCCAGATGCGAATGGAATTAGCAAACTTTTAAAAGGCATCATTCCTATTGCTGAAATCAGCTTTCCGCAGGCCCCAAAATTTTATGACTTAACCACAGCGGATGGAATCCCATACTCACATATTGCAACTCTGCATAGCTCAGATGTGTTGGCTACAACAGTGCTGCAAACCTGCGTACGGTATGAAAGTAAAAAGTCATCTTGTAAGTTTTGCTCGATTGGTCAGTCCTTAGCTGCAGGCCGTACCATCCCATTTAAAACACCTGAGCAGTTGGCTGAAGTAGCTAGTGCTGCTGTGAAGTTGGATGGTGTGAAACACATGATTCTAACCACGGGGACTCCAGCGACCAATGATCGCGGCGCAAAAATTCTTTGCGAAAGCGTGAAAGCTATTAAAGCCGCTGTTGACTTACCTGTTCAGGTGCAATGCGAACCGCCAGATGACTTGGCTTGGTTTGAGCGCATGAAAGACGTAGGTGTGGACTCTGTAGGATTACACCTAGAGGCAGTCACACAACAGGTACGAGAAAAAATCATGCCTGGTAAAGCCACTGTCTCTTTAGAGAAATACTTTGAGGCATTCAAAGTCGCCGTATCTATATTCGGACGTGGTCAGGTTAATACCTACATCCTCGCAGGTCTCGGTGACACCAAAGAAGCCATTCTGGAAATATCAGAAAAGCTGATCGAAATTGGAGTGTACCCATTCGTTGTGCCTTTTGTACCAATTACCGGTACGCCGCTTGAGGATCATCCAGCGCCAACACCAGATTTTATGCGATCGATTCTGGAGCCGTTAGGTGGAATGTTGAAACAGGCAAAAATGAGTTCAACAGAAATTAAAGCGGGCTGCGGCAAATGTGGCGCTTGTTCATCATTGTCAGCTTATGAGGTGGAACATGCTTGAGATGACTCTATCAAATGAATCAAATCTGGATTACAGAAGCTTTGCAGTGTTCCCCAGATACCAACCAGTAGAGTACTTGGTCAAGTGGGCAACTCACCCTTGGGAAATCGCTCAAGCAATGCAAATCCGCAAAGATGTGTTTTGCGAGGAGCAGGGCATTTTCGATGGCAATGATAAAGATGAGACTGATAATAAAGCTCAAATCATTGTTGCTATCTCATGTGAAGCCGGTCACCCAGACACAGTGGTAGGTACTGTACGTATTCATCAGGAAGATCCAGGTGTGTGGTATGGCTCTAGATTGGCCGTACATAAAGACTATCGATCACAAGGAAAATTGGGGGCAAGCTTGATCAAGCTTGCTGTGAGCAGTGCTAACTGGGTTGGATGCCATACCTTTTTAGCCCACGTACAAAGCCAGAATGTGCCATTGTTTAGACGTCTTTACTGGGAAGTACTGCAGCAAGAAACGCTTTTGAATAGATCACATCACTTAATGCAAGCTAGGCTGGAAAAGTACCCTCCATTTCAAACGCCACTCAACGGATTTGTTATTCAAACGAGGAGCTAACTATGGCGTTGAGTGAAATTGTAAAAGTGCTCAGATCAAGTCGGTTTTTCCAACATAAGCATGACATCTCTGATGTCCTTGGATCCTTAGACAAGGTAATGCCATTGAATGGCAAAGGCGAGGTTTTGATTGGGGATGATTGTGCCGCGATTCCAGATGGTGACGGGTATTTGCTATTTGCGATTGAGGGGTTAGTCAGCGAGTTTGTGCGTGAAATGCCATGGTTCGCTGGCTACAGCGGAGTCATGGTCAATATCAGTGATATCTATGCAATGGGCGGAAGACCAATTGCTGTCGTTAATGCGCTCTGGAGCGAGGGAGTGATTAATGCCGAGAAGATCGTTGAGGGCATGGCTAAAGCCTCAAAGGTATATGGCGTACCCATCGTAGGCGGCCATTCAAATGTACGTTCAAATCAAGGCCAGTTAGCCGTATCAATTATTGGTAGGGCTAATAAGATTCTATCCAGTTTCAATGCTAGACCTGGCGATAAATTGCTAATGGCAATTGATATGCGAGGCAAGTTTGAAAATGACTACCCATATTGGAATGCTTCCTCTAAAGCTTTTCCGGAGCGGTTGAGGGAGGATTTGGAAATTCTCCCTGCCATTGCTGAAGAGGGTCTTTGCGATGCTGCTAAAGACATCAGTATGGCTGGCATTATTGGCACCTCCCTCATGTTGATGGAATGCTCAGAAGTGGGTGCTCATATTGATCTCAACAAACTCCCCATTCCACCAGATGTCCCGATTTTAAGATGGTTAGCTGCTTTCCCCAGTTATGGCTTTGTGCTTTCAGTAAGACCGGAGCATTGCGAGAAAGTAATTTCGAAATTTAAAAACAGATTTATTGCGTGCAATGAGATTGGCGTTGTTAACGATACAAAAAAAGTGACCCTTGAATACCAAGGTGCTACAGAAATGGTATGGGATCTGAATACCCATAACTTCATTCTACCCACAACCTCAACGGCAGCAGTAGTCGCGTAATAACTTTAAAGGAGCCCAAATGCCTAGTGTTTATTTCAATGTCACGTGGCCTGATGAAACACGTTCACAGTGCTACTCACCATCCACAGTAATCAAGGAGTACTTCGTTGAAGGAGAATCCTATGAAGTGGATGTGTTTTTGGAGAAAGCTCGTGCTGGCTTGCATGAGGCCTCAGAGCGCGTTCGTGCCAAATATGGATATAGCTGTTCAGCAGCTTCAGATCAATTAAAAACGATTGAGGAAATGGTTTCTAAAGGGAATTTCCCTAAGGGATCCAAAGTGCTTATCAGAAGAATTACTGAAAACGATCTTTAAGCACCTCTCATGCTCAATTTTAAACTTAGGAAACAATTATGAATACCTCACAACAAGCAATATTAAGTGGAACCAAATCACACTTCTCGGTGATCATCGTTGGTGGTGGTCAGGCTGGCTTATCATTAAGTTACTACTTGCAGCAGTCCGACACTGATCATTTGGTAATTGAAAAGCACTCTGCTGCCCACGCTTGGAGGACTCAACGATGGGACACTTTTTGCCTAGTGACACCCAACTGGCAATGTAACTTGCCTGGTTACTCTTACAGTGGTGATGACCCGCATGGGTTCATGGTTAAAGAGCAAATCATCGAATTCTTGGATGGTTTCATCAAGCATGTAAACCCACCTATCAAAGAGGGTGTCGAAGTGCGTCAGGTTAAAGCACGGCCGCAAGGCGGATTTAGTGTTACTACTTCATCCGGTGAGTATTCAGCAGATCAAGTGGTGGTGGCATCTGGTGGATACCACGTCCCAATTATTCCACGTATGGCAGAAAGAATCCCTGACTCCATCAAACAAATTCACTCCGAACAATACAGAAACCCCGCATCCATGCCAGAAGGCAATGTTTTGGTAGTTGGTTCAGGCCAGTCGGGTGCTCAAATTGCTGAAGATTTGCATCTTGCAGGTAAAAAAGTCTTTTTAGCAGTCGGTGACGCTCCGAGATGTGCACGATTCTACCGTGGTAGAGACGTAGTGGATTGGCTAGCAGACATGAACTATTACGATTTGCCAGTAGATCAGCATCCATTACGTGAAGGCGTTCGTGACAATACCAACCATTACGTCACTGGTAGAGATGGTGGTCGGGATATTGACTTGCGTAAATTTGCCAGCGAAGGCATGGAGCTATTCGGCTACTTGAATGATTTGAAAGATGGGAAGCTACAATTCAGCGGCAATCTTGGGGAAATGCTCGATCAGGCTGATGCAGTTTACAACCGAATCAATTCATCAATTGATAAATACATTGCTGAAAATAATATCGAAGCCCCGGCACCATCCACCTATGAACCACTCTGGAAGCCAGAGAAGGAAAACTTAGAATTGGATTTGATCGCTGCTGGTATTACTAGCATTGTGTGGTGTATCGGTTTTAGGCCAGACTTTAGCTGGATTGATCCACCAATCTTTAATGGTCGTGGTTATCCAGCACATAGTCGTGGAGTGACTTCGCAAACTGGGCTCTACTTCCTGGGGTTGCCATGGCTGTATACATGGGGCTCGGGGCGCTTCTCGGGGATTGATCGTGATGCTAAATACATTTCTGAAATGATAGCCTCAACGAAAACAGTAATCGAAAATAATCAAATTGCTGCATAGAGTATGAGTTTGCAAGAAGAAGTCTACATTGCTGGGATGCCTCAACTTTCATTTTTGGGGCTTTCTGAAAACTGGTTGCTGAAGGAATGCGGCCATCGTCATTGGCTTGGCCTGGCAGATTTAAATAATCAAGTTCTGCCAGACTTTTATGATCAATCGGGAAACAAGGCTTACGCGGCCTTCACCGCCGTCAAGGTTACATCGAAGTCACTTTCTAGTATCCAGGAAAATCAATCTTTTGAAATTCATTCGGATGTGACTAGAGTTGGACCTGCAAGGTATTTTGGCTTGCACACGATCAGATCCAGAAGTTTCACTTGTGCTCAGGTAACAATGCTTTCCACCTTCGTTTTCAGGCGAGAGAAGGGAAATAATCAGTCTGTTACTCGGGCAAACTTAAGCAATGAACCAGTTGAGTTCAATGGGGATAGAGACCACTTGGATAAATGGATTGCATTCGGAAAAGCTGCAAGATCCGGTAACTGGATAGAACATTTAGGCATTAACAGGTTTTATTCAACTGCAAGACTTTCAGTCACATACTGTCCATGCCCTTATTCCGATTTTAATGGGGCGAATTTCTTGTACTTTGCCAACTTTCAAAATTACGTTGATAAAGCCGAATGGGAGTGGTTTAAGGATGAAAGCCTTTGGAATTTGGATACTCGTGAGCTTTATTTTTATGGAAATATTAATGTAGGTGACACGCTAACCATCACATTGGGCTCTGCTGTTAATACAGATGATGTGATGAGGCATTGGTGCGAAGTGTTTAACAGCCAAAACGTAAAAATTGCAGATGTATTTACGGTTAAAAGAAAGGCAAAAAATGAAGCCTCAAATCCTAAATGACTCCCCGGAAATCCACACCTTTGAGGATGTAAGACGATTCAAAGCTAAATCACTTTATACAGCGGATGACCTCAATGGAATAGAACATTTAGACTCCATGCCAGGAGAGGCTCCATTTCTGCGAGGCCCTTATGCAACGATGTATACGCAACGTCCATGGACTATTCGGCAATATGCTGGGTTTGGTAATGCTGCCACAACTAATCAGCTCTATCTGGATGCCATTAGTAAGGGGGCCAAAGGACTTTCAATCGCTTTTGATCTTCCAACACATAGAGGTTGGGACTCGGATAGTGTCAACGCAAAAGGAGATGTTGGTAAGGCCGGAGTAGCCATCGATACCGTTGAAGATATGAAGCAGCTTCTTAAAGGCATTCCATTGAACGAGATTTCCATCTCGATGACAATGAATGGGGCTGTACTGCCAATCATGGCCTCATTTCTCGTCGCTGCTGAAGAGCTGGGCTTTAATCAAGCAGAGCTGAGTGGCACGATTCAGAATGATATTCTTAAAGAGTTTATGGTGAGAAACACTTATATTTTTTCACCTGAATTTTCGTTGAGGGTCGCTGGTGACGTCGTTGAATACAACTCCAGAAATCTCCCTAAGTTTAACTCTATGTCGATATCCGGCTATCACTTCCAAGAGGCTGGAGCTGACCCGATTCTAGAGTTAGCTCTTACTTTATCAAATGCCAAGACCTATATTGAGTATGCCATCAGTCAGGGCTGGGATATAAATCAATTCTGTGAGCAGCTCACATTCTTCTTTTGTGTAGGCTCGCATTTTTACTTGGAAATCGCCAAGCTAAGAGCGGCTCGTGTCCTCTGGTTTGAGATGTTGAGCGAACTTGGGGTTACGAGTAGAAAAGCATTGACCCTAAGGATGCACTGTCAAACTTCAGGGTGGTCGTTAGTAGCAGCTGATCCACTCAATAACATCGTTAGAACAACTGCACAGGCAATGGCTGCTGCATTTGGTGGTACCCAGTCATTACATACCAACTCTTATGATGAAGCTTACTCACTTCCTACTGATGAATCTTCGAAAGTTTCGAGAGACACTCAGAAAATACTTCAGGAGGAGACGGGAATCTGTGAAATAATTGATCCTTGGGCTGGCTCTTACATGATGGAGAAAATGACTTCGGAAGTGATGTCAGAAGTAAAGGTAATCATGGGTGACATTCAAACCAAAGGGGGTATGCTGCAGGCATTGAATGATCAATGGGTTCAACATTTAATACAAACGCGTTCTGCAAAAACTCAGGCCAACATCGACTCAGGTAAGCAGAAAATTATTGGTGCAGGCAGTCCAATTCAGGCCTCAAAGAGTCTCAATTTTGACTCCGATGTCTTACGAGAAGAACAAAGGATTAGAGTAAATAAAATTAAAAGTGAACGTAATGTTCTGAACGTTAAACGTGCTCTTAAGAATCTGACGATTGTAGGGATGTCCGGCAATGGAAACTTATTGGAAGCTACAATCCATGCAATCAAGCAACGGGCAACTATTGAGGAATGTACTGCAGCGCTGGAGATAGTTGATACCCGGTATACACAACGGCCTTTATTAGTGCATGGCGCATATGATCTTGAACTTGAAAATAATGACGATTGGGAAAGCACAAAACTCGCAGTCGCACAGTTAGGTCAACGCTTGAAACGTAAGCCACGTGTATTAATTTCAAAGATTGGACAGGATGGGCATGATCGTGGCGCAAATGTAATTACTGCGATTCTTTCTGACGCTGGATTTGAAGTTAAACAAGTACCTTTGTTCGTTGACCTACAAAAGGTTGCTTCTTATGCAGATAGTTTTGGGGCGGATTTAATTGCAATCTCCTCATTAGCAAACGCACACAATGAGCTAATGCCAGAGCTGATGGATATATTGCACTCACGTAATATAGATATTCCAGTAGCAATAGGCGGTATCATTCCTTTGGAGCATCATGCGCGTCTAAAGACTTGTGGAGTAGCTTATGTAATGAAACCTGGGATAAGCATCACACAAGCTATTCCAACATTACTAAGTCTCATTAAGACGGATTATTTGGGGTCAGAGGCTGCGTGTTCGACAGCCCCCACACATAAGCAGTCAACAGGTGAATTTGTTCTGGACTGAACTTCTCTTGCCAAGCTGGCATCTGGTTAGTCTTTCCTTCGTGAATACGCTTGATAATTGCAGCCTCACCTTGACCATGCAACCAGGTATTATCAGTTAGGTTAGGTGCACCAATCATCGGGTTACCTTTACCTTCAGGGCCATGGCAAGCAGCACATACTACGAATTTATCTTTACCGGAATTGGCTCGACCAGAATCATGAATACTGCCAGACAAACTTAAAACATAGTTAGCTACGTTTTTCACGTCTTCCTCGCTACCCACAGCTGCTGCCATGGGCGGCATCATGCCAATGCGGCCACCGGCAATGGTTTCCTTAATTCGCTCCGGGCTTCCGCCATACAACCAGTCAGTATCCGTGAGGTTTGGGAAACCACGACTACCCTTGGCATCTGAACCATGGCAAGCGGCACAGTTGTTGAGGAAGATACGCTTACCGATATCTCGTGCTTCCGGAATCCCGGCGACTTCTTCCACTGGCATGGCGGCGTATTTAGCATAGAGCGGGGCAACCTGAGCATTAATTCGCTTGACCTCGGACTCATATTCTCCTACTTGTGTCCAAGACCATGCTCCTTTGAAATTACCCAGCCCCGGGTAAAGATACAAATAAGCCAAACCAAATATCACTGTAATAATGAACAACCCTACCCACCACATTGGCAGCGGGTTATTCATCTCTTTAATACCATCCCACTCGTGCCCATTGGTATTATCGCTATTCACCGGTACTTTGATGCGGCTGGCGAAAATCAGTAGACCTAGGCAACCTGCAATCCCACCCAGGGTTATGGTTGATATCCATACTGGCCAAAAGTCACTTACAAAATCATTCATGATGAATTCCCTATTATTAGCGCATCAATTTCAGTCTTGATCGAACGGCAAATGCTGTGCGTCTTTAAATTGAGTGGAGTCTCTGTTGAACCAAGCCCACAGTAAAATCGCTACGAACAGAACGAAGCTGGCCACGGTAGCTAATATCCGAAATGTATTTACGATGTCCATTGCTGAGTCTTATTTCAGGTGTGTACCTAGTACTTGCAGGTATGAAACCAGTGCATCCATCTCGGTTTTACCCTTGATTTCTGCGCCAGCAGCCTTGATCTGCTCATCGGTGTAAGGCACGCCCACTTTGCGTAGCGCAGTCATATGGTCACCAATCGTTGCATCGTCGACCAGGTTTTCATTCAACCATGGATACGCAGGCATGATGGATTCCGGAACCACGTCACGTGGGTTGTTCAGGTGAACACGGTGCCAGTCGTCACTGTATTTGCCACCTACACGGTGCAGGTCAGGACCGGTACGCTTACTACCCCACTGGAAGGGGTGGTCATACACGTATTCACCTGCGACAGAGTAATGGCCGTAACGTAGTGTTTCAGCATGGAACGGACGGATCATCTGTGAGTGGCAGTTGTAGCAGCCTTCACGCAGATAAATGTCACGGCCAGCCAGTTGCAGCGCGGTATAAGGCTGCAAACCACGGATAGGCTCGGTCAGAGACTTTTGGAAAAACAGAGGCACGATTTCAACCAGCCCCCCCATGGAGATCGTGATGATAGTAAGTACGATCAACAGGAAGTTATTGGTTTCAATCTTCTCGTGGAGGTTATTGCTAGTTTGATGATTAGATGCCATCTTCAATCCTTAGGCGTGCGCTAATACGTTTGGTACAGCAACAATGGCCGGCTTGCCATTTCGAGCGGTTTTTATCGTATTCCAGAGCATCAGGACGAACCCACTCATGTACAGGAAGCCACCAATAGCACGGGTAATATAGTATGGAGGTTTAGCTTTTACACTTTCAACGAAGGTGTAGGCCAAAGTACCGTCAGCGTTCATTGCGCGCCACATCAAACCTTCCATCACGCCGGAGATCCACAACGCAGCGATGTATAACACCACGCCAATGGTTGCCATCCAGAAGTGCACTTCAATGGCTTTCACGCTGTACATTTGTTTCTGGCCAAACAGGCGAGGAATCAGGAAGTACAGGGAACCGATAG
>VFQN01003022.1_pt1 | contig 24876 bp, 36 predicted proteins | sample 3512371 | NCBI WGS metagenome assembly VFQN01 (sample SAMN10412370, study PRJNA504923) | tailings metagenome | isolation source: Replicate 2 from Balatoc abandoned mine | place: Philippines: Itogon, Benguet | collected 2017-08-28 | reverse complement strand
GGGGGGGGGGGGGGGGGGTGGGGGGGGGGGGGGGGGGGGGGGGGGGGGGCGGGGGCGGGGGATGGAGGTGCTCAACGAGCTGGGCAGCGACCTCAAGGCAAAGGTGGGGCGAGGGCCGGGGCGCGGGATGGGATGCGGGGTGGGGGGTGCAGCCTGGAGGGGACGTGAATGCCAAAACGAGCGAGTGCATGCGCAGCAGGCAGGTCAGGTTAATTTTCAATGGACTCATTGCAGCTAAAAGGGCCTGCCTAGGCCTTCCGGAGTTAGCCAGGCGAGCTGGTGCAGGTTGTGCAGGGGGACCGCCAGCGCCGCCGACGACGGGACGCCGCGCAGCATCACAGCATGGGAAGGCAACCTGGAGCGCAATTTGGCGAGGCCTGGGAGCGCAGCAGGGGCAGTTCAGCGTACCGGCCAGCCGCAGAGGCTACCCAGCCCTCGGGCTAGGTACCGGGCACGATGCTTTCCGCCGGCGGGGAAGCGGCCGAGGCTGATGGACCTCGGGATGGTTCACATGCAGCATGGCAACGGGCTAGTCAGTCGGCGGCCTCAATGCGGTCGGCCGGAAGGGAGGTAGCCAGACGACCGTCAGGGCGACCCTGCCGTGGCGGCAGGTTATACCTGTCCTGGAGCACCGGCGTTGTAGGCAGTTGGAGGGGCGCTGAAAAGCGACGAGTTAGGGGGGTTGGGGGACCTACGATGCGGCAGCAGTACCTGGGCATCCATGAGGACGGCTGACGGCTGCGCCGGCCGCCGTCAGCCAGTGGCGCTGCTGGGATGCTTCACAGCTGCGGCGGCCAGTACGCCGGACAACCAGCAAGCGCTAGTAGCATCGCCTTGGCTCGCAGGGCGCTGGTGTCACTGCCGGCAACAGGAAAGGCTTCGGCTCCCCCCTGCCCTTGCACTTTTCGCCCTCACCCTGACTCACGTATCCCCGGCCCCTGCAGGTGCGCACCTCGGAGTTCACGTCGAAGCTGCACCTGGTGGACCTGGCGGGCAGCGAGCGCGTGAAGCGGTCGGGGGTGACGGGCAAGGAGCTCAAGGAGGCCACGCACATCAACAGGTGGGGTGGGGACCGGGGAAAGCGGGGTGCATGGAAGGCGGGAGGAAGCTGGTGCGGTGGTCAGGCGGCTCGGGGCTGATATGACCTACGCCTGGCGTGTCCAAGTGCGAACAAGTGGTCAACGGGCCCTGGTAGTGTTTGATCCTGGTAGCTGCACGCTGTTGGGTCACCGCCCTCGCTAAACCCTGACCCTGGCCATGGCCCTGTTTCCTGCCCTGCCCCGCAGCGGCCTGCTGGCGCTGGGCAACGTGATCGTGGCGCTGGCGGGGGAGCCGGATCCGGCCGGCAAGGCGGGCGGGGAGAAGAAGGCGGCCAAGCACGTGCCGTACCGCGACTCCAAACTCACGCGCCTGCTGCAGGTGCGCGGGGCCGCACGCAGTGCTGCCATTGCAGCCGCAGGGACGCTCAGCAGCATGCGCGAGTGGGACCTTGCACGGCGAGGCAGCGGCAGAGTAGGGTCTGTCCTTTTCATGCGACGGGACCCCTCCTGTGGGAGCACACCCTGAGGCCCCGTCCGCCGCCCCGTTGCCACACCCTGCCGCAGGACTCCCTGGGCGGCAACAGCCTGACGGTGCTCATCAGCTGCATCAGCCCCTCCGAGTCGGACTTCGAGGAGACCAACAACACGCTCAAGTACGCCAACCGCGCATGCATGATCAAGAACCAGCCGCTGCCAAACAGGTGGGGTACCCATACGCGTTTAGTCATATCCGTCACGGCAAAGCAGTACGGCCGCGCTGGTGTGGGGCACCGTGGGGCACCGGCGGTAATGAAGAGCCCCCAACACCAAACTACACGTACGGGGGGAGTGTGGGTCGCCCAACGGCCCTTCAGTCCCGACAGCATCCATTTGCATGCTTCTCCTCCCCGTGCCCTACCCACGCTTCCCCTCCAGGTTCACCACCCTAGAAGAGGACCTGCTGCCTGTCATCCCCACCGCCGGCATGGGCAACTCCCTGGGCATGATGCAGCTGCAGGTGGGTGCGCGGCGTGGGGGAGGGCCGCAGGGGTAATAAGAAAAGCGGGATCGACAAGGAGGACCTTGCTTAGCCCTTCGGTAACGTCCTTGCAACAACTTGAAATCATAGCCATTATTCACGCCGGCCGGCGCGATGCGTACACCCGCACCCGCGCCCAGGCCCTGCTGGAGGACCACGAGCGCATGAAGGAGGTGCGCGAGCGGCGCGAGCGCGAGAAGCGCGAGAAGGAGGCCAAGCGCACGGCGCAGCTGGTGGCCATGCGCGAGGAGCAGATGAAGGCCAAGGGCTTCCAGCGCCTGCGCGCCACGCAGTACGACGAGCTGCGCAGGAGGCTGGCGGGGGGCACGGGGACAAGCATCCCCACAGACCAGGTGCGCAGTAGGCGGGGCCCGCGCAATGAGCATTACATTCTGCGAGCACGTCAGCTAATTGGTATCCACAAAGGCTTTCTGTTACGGCCGGCAGGAAGGGGTACCTGCAGGCGTGGGTGCTGGCAGCGAGGGGCGGGCAGGGATCCCTTGGGCCGGGATGCAGAAACGCCGCAAGGGGCTGAGGGGCGGAGGGGAGGGGCTGGGAGCTTGCCGAGTTGTCGATTGCTGACCAACGCCATTCTTGTATCTAAACAGGTCATCGGGGACGACCTGCTCAAAGGCTTTGGCCGCGTGCGCGTCAGCAGCACCACGTCCGCGGGGGAGGGCGGCCCGCTGTCCGCCTCGGGCTCGGTGCGGCGCTCGCTGGCTGCGGGGCAGGCGGGGCGGCAGGGCAGCGGGCGGCGCGCGGGGCCGGGCGCGGAGGACTCGCCCAGCGGCACGCAGTCGCCACGGGGTGGGTTCTGCCGGGCATGGGGAAGCGGGGAGCAGGGAAGTTCTGGAGGATTAGGGCGTGGCAGGGAAAGTGGCACGCACGAGCATGCGAGGCAGGAGGGGGCGACAGATGGGGGCGACGCTCAAGGCACACTAGCATGTGCGGAATGGCATGGTAGCGCCTGGAATGCTGAAGCCGGCAGAGCACGTAGGCGCACCGCTTCCAGCCCAGAAGTCGGTCTGTCGGTGCGTTGCTGTTGCCTCGAATGCTGCACTATAGGGGCTGTGCTGCCAACAGCAGGCCGCGCAGTACGGCACAGTGAGTGGGCAAGAGCCCCTTTTGTTGCCACAGTATGATTACGGGTGCTTTATGCACCTGCATGGCACCAGTGCGCTGACTGTCCGCTTGCTGCCCGCCCGTGCATGTTGTCGCGCTGCCCGCAGCCCCCCGCATGGGCACGTCCACGGCCAAGGCGGCGGGCAAGTCCAGCTTCGCGGCGTGGCTGGCGTCGCAGGAGGCGGGCGGCGGCGAGGGCGGCAGCGCGGCGGTCAGCGAGTACGGCGGGACAGACGACTTCTTCGTGGTGCGTGGGGGGTTGCGCTTAAACGACGGCCACCCAGTTGTGGCCGTTGGTGTCGGTTAAGGGGCTGCGGCGTAGTATTACGTGGCATTGCCTGGTGTGGTGGAGGCTGCATGCGGTGGGCCGGCCAGTGGCGCACTGTGACGTGAACTTTGTTGTGTTGGAACCGCCGACGCTGTGTGCCATTGGTCAGGTTGCAATTGTTTACCCCTGCACTGCCCCGGCAAAGGAAGCCTGCGTCACGCATGGTAATGACGTGGCTGCTGCCTGATCGTGCCGCCGGTCACCTCCAGGGCGACGGCGACGGCACCGAGGACTTTGTGGCGGCTGACGGCGAGGGCGGCGACGAGTCCATGTTTGTGGACGACGACCCAGTGGCGGAGGCGCCGGGGGCCAGCGGGGAACCCAGCACAGGAGCGGCCGCCGGCGCCGGCGCCGCCGCCACCGACGAGGCCATGTTCGCCGACGAGTCGGGGCCGGCAGCGCCCAGTGGCGGCGGCGGCGCGACGGCGGCGGCGGCGGACGACGGGTCTGCGGCGGCGCAGGCGGCTAGCAAGGCGAAGTTCCGCAGGGCGCGGGCGGCAGGTGGGCACCGTGCAGCACACCCTGTGGGGCTTTGCCAGAGCGAAGGGGCCTTGCGCCCCACACATAGGTGCCATACCGCCCTACACGTGGTAGGTGCTGAGCTAAGGGGTTGCGAAGGAGCTCAGCTTTGGTATGAGGGGCACGTGTGCTTGTTTGCTGCTGTCGCAGGCGGGCCGGCGGCCGCCTCCGCGCTGCCCCAGGCGGGCAGCACCAACTCGCTGGCCGACATGGAGCGCGCCGAGTCGGGCGCGGGCACGGGCACGGGCGCGGGGCTGGACAGCGGCGCGGGCGGCGAGGAGGCGGGGGCGGCGGAGGGCGGCGAGGATGGCGAGGCGGAGGGCGACGGCTACAACCTGCTGGACGAGGCGGAGGTTCCCAAGCTGCTGGCGCGGTTCAAGGTGGATGGGCAGGGGGACGCGGGGCTGGGGCGAGCAAAGGTGGCCGTGAGGGGGCTAGGCAGGCCTGTCGCCAAAGGAAGGAATGGTGTTCTCAGGTGTGTTAGGACTTGAACTTGGGCTAGGACGCTCACTGTCAAGCGGTTGCATCCAAGTCGCTAGACGCTAGGCGCCGTCTCGGGCCCTTACCCCGCTTCCATGCCCGTCGCCTGGTTTGCAGGTGAACCAGCACGACACGCTTGCCGTGTTCAAGGCGTGCACCAAGGAGGACTTCAAGGACGTCATCAGCCTGCTGCCGGAGAACACGCCGCTGCCAGCATCGGACAAGATGACGTACCTGCTGGCGCGACTGGAGGTGGGGGATGGGGGCAGCCGGCGGGCTGAGGTGCAAAGAGGTAGTGCAGTATTTGGCGTACCTCAGTTCTGTCACTCTGTCACGACAAGGCGCGCGGACTGTCCGCTCCCATGCGCGCATGTGAGCAGCAGCACGTATGGGTGTATGCGGCAATGACTTATGGAGACGGAAGATATGTGTCGGAGGAAACAATAGGGGTAGGCGAGGCTCTCATGAATGACCGGCGCCCTTCCCCTACCGCGGCGCTTTACCACGCTTCCTTTCCTTGCCGTGAACATACATCTCGCGTTGCTAGGCCAACCAACGGCTGCGTACCCCGTTGCCCCCGCTCGCAGATCAACCCCGGCCGCGACATCGCCGCCTCGCTGCTGAGCGTTGCGACAGGGGAGACCACCATGAAGGAGGCGGTGGGGCCGGCCGTGGGCTGCCTCATGGCCACCTTCGGCACCAACATGATCGCCTCTTGCATCTTCGAGTTCGAGGACCCCGAGGACCTCAAGTGAGAGAGAGCACCCTGCAGCCCTTTTGCCCTCTGTCCTGCGTAACTCTGGCCAGACGTACACGCCCACACGCTGACGTAGCACACCTTCGCCGATGCAACAGGGGCACGTCCCCGACTGCCCGCCTCTGGGGCCTAGCATCTGTTCTGCCAAAATGGCTTTGAATGTGATTCTGTTTGCACCCTGTCCACCGAACCATAACCTGTACGTCATCGCCCCCAGGTACTACGGCGTGGACGAGCGCATCGAGCTGTGGGGGCTGCAGATCCCGCACACCAGCGTGCGCCCGGCCCTGGCGGAGGGGCTCACGGAGGAGCAGGCGCTGGCGGCGGGTAAGCGGGGATAGCGGGTTTGGGTACTACAGGGGAGGATCAGGCGCTGGCGGCGGGCAGGTCGGGAAGCAGGAGTCGGGGGGTGGGGAGAAAGGGGCGGAGCCGAGAGGCGGTTAATAGTTTGTGGGAGTACCGGGGTAGACCAGGGCATGGTAACAGGGTGGCTGCCGAAGGTGCGCCGGCGGCTAGGCGAGGGTGGAGGCTTATAACTGAACACCGCCCAGGCTGTGTACCATACCATGATGGATTCCACCATGAGGTCCTGTCCACAACACGCAATGCACCGTAAGCGCTGCCAGGCCTACGCACAGTGGCTTGAGGTTTTTGATGCCGCCCATCCGCGTCCTCCTTTCCGTTCTTACCGCCGGCTGACAGCCCACTCCGGCCCGCCTCCACCCCCTCAGCCGCCGAGCCCGCCGCCTCCTCCACCATCACCTGGTCCTCCGTGGACCGCCTCAACATGTCCATCGGCCTGCTGTACGCGCTGTGCAACCACGCCATTGAGAACGGCATACGCTGCGGCTTCTGCGTGCCGCGGCCGCAGCTGCTCAAGCGATGGATGCAGGTGCGGGCGCAGGCTGGGCGTGGAGTGACCAATGTGGCTCTCCGGAGTTGGGGCGAGTGGAAGGGGGCCCCTCGGTCGGCTCGCACTCAGCAGCATGGGCTTGTGCCAGATACAGCAGACGTATCACCCGCGCCTCTGCAGGGGACTTCTTTGGCATTCACGGCTTGCGCACGTGAGCTTCCGCCTTCTCCTGCCTTCGTGACGGTCCGTCGAGTGCACTTCGCATGCCGCATCGTGACCCGCCGGGCCTTCCCTCGTCCTCACCCCCCAGACCCAAACCTCAACCCCGCCCCACCCCCTCATGCCACCCCCTCTGCAGGCCGGCGTCAAGATGGAGCAGGTCAAGACGTCCCTGTCGCTCATCTACCCCCAGACGGCGCACGACTACGAGTACTACCGCGCCTCCACCGTGGCGTGGTTCATGGTGGCGGAGGTCAAGGCCAAGCTGGAGCGCGTGCTGGGCATCGTGCACTGAGGGGCGGAGGGCAGTGGCCAGGGGAACCAGGGGACAGGGCGCTTGGTAGGGGGCGGTCGCCGTGCTTCCACATGAGCAGACGGGTGGGAGGAAGGTGACGGGGCGGCGAGGAGCGCGCGGAGTTCTGCGGGTATTAGGCAGGCGGTGATTAGGGGGTACTGGAGAAGGCGGGGAGGAAGGAGGCTGTGTTGGGGCAGGGGTAGGGGTAGCGCATGTGTGGGTCTGGGGTGCTCCTGCGGCAGGCGGTGCAAGGGTGTGTGACAGGGCAGTGCATGCGGGCGCCGTGGTTCCGGCGGCTGCGGCGTGGAGCGCATACCTGCTCGTGTTGGGCACCGCACTGCGTGGGAGCGCCCCGCGCACGTCAGGTGGAGGTACCGGTGTTAGGGGACTTGCGTCCTTGTGTGAGGGCGAGGAGCTCGTAATGCGCCGGCTTAACAAGTATTGTGGTGTGGCCTGGGGCTACGGAGTGCACCCCATGGTGCGTGTTGTGCTGCATCCACCTTGACATTGCGACCGGCGCGCGTGCGGGGCGAGCGTGAGGGGCCTGACCGAGTGTATATGACTGTGCGAGGCAGGGCGCTGAGGGTTGCTTGCGGTCCCCTGGTGTGGTGTGGTCTGGTGTGCGGTACCCACACGGACCCCGGGTGGTACCAGTAGGTTGCCCTGGCATTGCCTGTCCTGGTGTGTGAATGAGCTCGCGGTGCCCCGCTGAGTAGGCACGTGTGGATTATGGTGCATCACAGGCTGGAAGGTACGTAACCTTGACGTGTGGCGTGCATTATGGTGTGGCGCTAATGCGCGTGCGTGTTGCTCATGTTTACGAAGCTTGCTCATGTTTACGAAGGTGACTGAACGGTTTGCTAGTGGCATGGCATGCAGTGGCCGGGTGGCGGGCGGACGGAGGCGGAGCCTTTCCTAATTCGAACCTCCGGCCGTAGCATGTTGGCCTGCTGGGGTTATGGTTTGCCCTCCACCTCACAATGCTGTGAAGGGATCAGGGGCGTCGGAACCATAGATCCATCATAGGGTGAGGCTGTTGGCCTTTCTGCACGTTGACCATGCAACTTGTAACTACGACAGGCTTCTGTACGCCGAGCAGGTCGTGCAGCGGTGCAGGCAGGATCCCTGTGCTGCAGTGGCGTCCGACGGTCCGAGAGGGCTGGGTTCGTGGGTTGGCGTGCAGGTGGCCTGCGGTGTGGTGGGCTGGCGCAGGAGGCGGGAGTGTCGTCTGCCAGGGATGGCGTGGCTCTGGAGCACGCAACTTCCAAGCGGGGCGACCTGGCCCTAGTGCAACAGCAGCAGCAGCACATGCAGTGAAGCAGGGGCACATGCAGCCGCAGCAGCAAGCAGCTGGGACACTGGCCAGCCCCAGGGACAAGGCTGCGGCCAGAGTGTCATTGCTTCGTTGCGCGTGTCCGCACTGGGCACAAGTACTACAGTGTGACCAGCGTTGCCAGCCGAAACATGTCTTCCTCTTCATTCATGCACATCGTCCAAGATACCAGCATCCATCACCTTCTCGCGTCGTCGTCGTTTACTGGCCTTTGCGGTTCTTACGTCGGTTCTTACGTCTCCAGCGTGAGTCGAATCTCCAGTCTCCAGTTTCTTCCATAGACTCTCTGCTTTCCAAGCCATCAGGCGGTCAGTCAAGCCTTCCGAAGACATTTGACAGCATGGGTCGTTCAGTAAAGAGGTCGCAACAGTTTGGGCGAACCCGGCAACCCGCAGCGCGAAGTGGCACAACACCACTACCAACAATACTCCATATGCACTGTACACTCTCATGGACGCTACCCTGCTCCATTTTCTGCACCTTCAGACGCTTCAGTGCCCAGCCTATCCTGCTACTGCCCGCTTCCCCGCGCAGGCATTGCCGCTCTTGGCCCCGGCAAATGTCCAGCGGCCACTACAAAAGAAGAACGAGCTTGCCGTCGCAGTAACAGCAGCATCAGCAGGGCCATCCAGCGCGAGCCTCTGATGGAGCTACCCGCCGCGCTCCAGCTGCACATCCTGTCCTTCCTCCCCCCGAATGAACGCGCCCTCAGCGGCCGCCTGGCGTCCCCGCACATAGCGGATGCCCTCAGCGGCCCAGAACACTGTACCGCCTTCCTGTCCCAGCCGCTGCCGCCCCACGCCGTGCCCTGGGTCTTGGAGGCGGGGCAGCAGCACGTGCGGCGGCTGCCCTTTCGGCGCAAGCTGCTGCTGCTGCTATGCACGGCGGCCGCCAGCGGCAGCGAGGCGAATCTGGAGGTGGCACTGGCGCTGCTGCGGCCGAGCGTGTTTCCGGATGTCCTGCAGCGCGGATCCCAGGCATGGGGACAGCTGCGCGTATCCCGCGACCCTGGGGTGGCGGCCATCGAGGCGGGCCACCCGCAGCTGCTGGGCTGGCTGCTGCGCCACTGCCCGGGGCTGCTGCGCCCGGACCTGGTGCTGGAGGCAGCGGCGCGGCACTGCGACGTGGAGGGGCTGCAGGCGGCGTGGTGGGGGCTGCGGGATGGCCACCCTAACAGGACTCGCAGCTGCATCACCAGCCGCCCTACGCTCAACCAACGGGTGTTGGACGCAGCTGCAGGGTCGGCCACCAAGGACGCCATGGCCAAAGTCATGTGGGCGCTGGGCGCTGGCTCGGATGTGGGCCTCAGGGCGAGCACGGCGGCAGCAGCTGCTTGCTCAGGGGACCTGCGCCGGCTGCGTCTGCTGCAGAGGTGGGGCTGCCCCATGGGGGCGTACTGGGTGCTCGTGCCCGCCCTGGAGCACGCCGACCTGGCCGTGGCGCAGTGGCTGGTGGACGAGGCGGGGTGTGAGCTGCCTGCAGCGGACGCAGGCGACGACTGCAACTGGTACCCGCTGTTTGAAGCCTGTGTCAAGGCCCCAGACGGCGCGGCAAAGCTGCAGTGGCTGGGGGAGCGCGGCGCGCCGCCGCTGCATGCAGACCACCCGCAGCTTGGGACCATCATGCAAGCCCTGGCGAAGGGGGGCCACGTGGAGGTGCTGCGGTGCCTGCTGCAGCAGCCCGGCCTGAGGACCGAGCGCGGCCTGGCGCACCTGCACAACGCCGCAGCCCAATCCGGCTGCATCCCCATGGTCGAGCTCCTACAGCAGCAGGAAGGTGGGGCGTTCACGCCGGAGGCCTACTGCTACGCTGCGCACAGCGGCAGTGTGGCCATGGTCCGGTGGCTGGCGGACGAGGGAGGGGTGGCCCCCGCGCAGCTGGGCCCGTTGCAGGTTGGTGCCCTACTTGCCAACTGGCCGTGGGACACACACACCCACAGCCGGGACCTGCTGGAGGCGGTGCAGCTGCTGGTGGATGCGGCGGGGCGCAGGGTGTGGCACACAGAGGGCGCAGTGACTGCCGCAACACGGCGCGGCGAGCTGGCACTGGTGCAGTACCTGCTGCAGCAGCGGCCGGGGTACCGTCCAGGAGGGCCGCTGTTCCTGTTCGCAGCCGAAGCAGGGTGCGAGGCGCTGCTGGAGTGGATGGTGGTGCAGCGGGGTGCTGACGGCCGCGCAAGACGCGATTCGCCGTACACCTGGCCAGCAATGTGCGGCGACCTGAGCACGCTGACCGCCCTGCGGCGGCTGGGCGTGCCGTGGGGCGTGGAGGACGTGCTGGTGCGGGCGGTGCGTAAGCACAGCGGGGTGGACGCCCTGCGCTGGCTGGAGGAGCAGGGTGCGCCGGTGGGGCCGAAGGACGGAATGTACGAGGCGGTGGCGTTGGAGGTGGATTTTAGGAACATGGAACCCAAGACAGCGGTGTGGTTGCGGGGTCTGGCGGAGGCAGGCCAGGGTGCGGGAGACGGGGACAGGCCAAGGCCTAGGGCGGAGGAAGCACCGGTAGGTACACAGTCACTTGGTTGAGGGAGGGGGTGGGGCGTGCCAACGCCGGTCGGCCAATGCCGGGGCTGCGTAGGGTGGTGAGGTTTGGATTGTGGAGGGGCCGTGTGGCAGGAGCGGTAGTGATGCCCACGTCTGCAGGGCACGTGTCCCCCACGGCACGGGTGGAACACGGGATACAGCGGTCGGACAGCAGGGGCTAACCGTGTGACCCTGACTCCCTAGGCTTCCAGAAGTGCCGCACCAGGCCCTGGTGGGAGGGGTTGTGGTTTAAAACGGTTGCTCATGCCGCACCTGAGGCGGCTGGTGCAGCAGGGGCCGCCGGTGGGCGGTGTGGCGGGCATGGACAGTGGCGTTGTGTGTGTGGTGGTGTGCAGGGGCGCTGGTGTGGGAGTGGCAGCATGGAGCTTCACGGGGGCCTAGACAATGTGGCATTGAAGTGGAGCTGTTGGCCGGTACCGGTAGATAGCTTGTGAGGGCATGCAGCAACAACACCAACGACAGTGATTAAGTGCGGATTGGGGGGCCACAACTGCGAGTCCCCGGCATGGTGCATGGTGGCTGGGGACGTGGCGGGTGGCGTTAAGGGGCCTGGCCTTCCTACCTACCTGCAAGGCGGCGAGGGGGGACTGTGGGCGTTGGGCCCACAGGGCAGCGGGGCTGAGGCTGCTGGCCCTGGGCCATTGCTACGTGTAGCTCGACCGTCTGCTGCATTATCATGCGTTTGTCGCTGGCACGGGAAGCACAGTACCACGTACGACGATGAGTAGTCGTACGCCGTTGATGATGAGCAGGCAGCAGCAGGTGACACGTGCTCAGGGGAGACTCGTGCTTCCCTGCTATTATGTGCTGCGTGGACACATCATGACAGGCCGTGCTATTGGTAGGTATTGAGGCTACCGTAGCCACGCGGTTCGCGGTACGAATTATGCGTGTGCGCGTACGGCGGGACGTGCTGTGGGGGTGGGTGCGTGGGATGGGCGTCACCTGGTGACCGTGCGTGGGAGACTGTGGTGGTTGCAGGAGAGGGGGAACCTTGGTAGTCTGCACTTGCGGTGTGTGGGCATGGTAGCGGCAGGGTCAGCAGGATTGTGAAGCGTTCTGGGCTTGTGGGTTGGTCAACGTGCTGGAGCCTGCCCCTGGAGGAATGGGACAAGACGAGCGGAGCGCGGTAATGTTTAGAACCATTGAACTGGAATCAGCAGTCCAGCATAGTAACCCTAACAGTCACTGCGGCTGCCTTGCATTGTGTGCATTGATAGGCAAGAACGAAATGCGCTTAGATGGCAGGGGGGTGTTGGTGGTATGACCGAATGTCCAAGCCCTATTACGGGACTGCTGTCCCCAGATCCCCGTTGGGCTACCGGGCCACCCTGGCGCGCGACGGAGGCCCGCGTGGCGGCAATGTTGTGGTGTTCACGTCGCTTGCAGCGGTGAGCTGTGGGACAGCGCTGAGTATGAGTGTCACGTAAGCGATGGCTCGGGAGCAAACGCTTAACACAGGCATTGGTCCCGTGCACCCAGGCGCTGTACCCCTGCCAGTGTTTCCCGGTGTTTCCAACCGCATTTGCTGGGACCAAGATGTGTCTACGCAGCGCCTTATAATGGCTCCGGCCTGATGCGGTGAGCTTGCCTGTCACTAGTGCTCTGGCAGCTTTCATACGGTATACCAGGGTATACCGGTACCAGGCTGGACGGTCAGGGGGACAGCTGCGCTCGGTTGTGTAGGGCCGTGCTGCACCTGGCTGGCCACGGCTGCCTGGTTCACTGTCGGAGCACACGTGCCTTGCTGGCACGTTGTGTGTGTTGGCGCTTAACGGCATTGCGCTTAGTACAACAGCCCTCATTTGTAAGCCTAACACTACCTCACGGCATGGGGCATGGAGTTGAGGCGCGAGCGCATGGCGGTCTTCAAGCCGCTGCAAGGCAAGGGGCTAACACCCAAGTGGCACGGCGGTGTAGGGATCCGGTACTCTAAAGACGGCGTGGTGGAGGACTACACTTGCTGAGCACAATTGCTGCGTGTTGGGTGAGGTGGAAGGTGAAACCAGGCGAGTGTACGTGTTTGTGTGTGTAAGGCTGTCTCAGGGGATGAGGTGAAAGGTGTTTTCATTACCAATTCAGGGGATTGCGCCGTGGGAGTGCGCGGCAGACGGCAGGTATATGAACTCAGCTTAGGGGGTTGTGCGGCAGGAGGCAGGTGTATCAACTCAACCAGGGGGTTGCACGGCAGGCGGCAGGTGTATACACTTTACTCAGGGGCTTGTGCGGAAGGCGGCAGGTGAATATCAGGCGTTTGGTTTTTCGGTCCAGGTCAAACCACCTTCTTGCATCAAGACTGCTGGCCCTTGAGCCCCCGGCTCTACACGGGTTGTTGCACTTGCGTAGGGGAGAACCCTCACCGTGTAACACGGACTGACTAACTTACATGTGTAAGCATCGGTAGGATAAGCAAGACGCAGTACGCAAGCGCGGCAGGCATGCGCAGTTGCAGCCAGAACAGTGCACCGCACAGGGAGGATACCGGTCAATTGCGCGCCACGCACCACAGTCGGTCTTGACCCTACGGTCACCATCACCCTAGGGCAGAGAGGCTTCCCCGCTTCCAAACCTGACCACCATCCACATTGCCGCGACAAGGAAGTTTTCCGAGTGTTCCATAGCTATACCAATACCAACAGCCGATCAAACATTTGTGCAGACCATGTCACCAACATTTGATATTAAGGTCCCTAACCTTGCCTGGCATGTTCAACTGCAGGCTGGGGGCACCTTTCCCATCTGCCGTACGCACCATGCCCACGCCCACGTTACAACCACAGTGCAGCACAGTGCGGTGTGTTTTAACCCTGTGCCAAGCCCACCAATGGCACAAAGCCAAGCCAGGAAGGCGATCATCTACAATGAGGATGGCGAAAATTGCCGGATGAATCGAATATCATCAGTACCATCCAGGCCAGGGCATGCACGCCAGTTTGGTAAGCAGCACGTGACTCCCACCACCCTCGGGCCACCAACCCGGAGTGCAGTCAGCCCGTGTCACGTCGTTCATCACTGCCCGGAGTACGTAACAAACATAACTTGCCGTGTCCCGCTACAAGCACGTGGTATACGTTGCTGGTGCCACATATGTACTGATTAGCTGCCCGGGCTGGCCCACGGGCTGCCCGCGAGCCGCGCCGTACACCCAGCAACCTTCACACCGTACACCTACCGGCATCGCCACATTACACATACGCACACACACACATGCTCCTACCTACAGCGCCAGAAGTCACATCCAGAGCTAAACTCCCCAGGTAACAGCCCTTGATCGCCGTCATAATGTCCAGCTTTCAGGCAAAGTGTGTTGAAGAGACACCTAAATCACAACCTGTGTACGAAACAACGTGCGCCAATGTTACTGCAGGGTGCTGAAGCCCATTTCGCATCCCCTCCGGCCCACTGCAAGCTGCAGCCTCGCACAAAACGCAGCTCACGGTATGTTGTGCTACACCCCCACCCCTTGGGTGCAGCAGCCATTCCCCTTCACCTTTCCCCGCCGCCGGCGCCATCGCCGCACCAGCCAGCCCTTGTACGGGCTCACCGCAGCGGCTGTGCAAGACCCCATACCCCTGATATCCTACTCGTCCTGCGCATCTTGCCCTGCATGTGGTCGGGTGGAACAGGGGCGCAGACAGGTCAATGCACGGGTTGGAACACGCGGGTTGGAACACGCAACGACGGTGCAGGGTGCAGAGAAGGAGCATTGCGGTCGGTGGAGGATGCAGTGCGACCTATGCCGCGCGGGCGGGCAGCGCAGAGGCAGGGCAACGGGGGAGATCGGGCCAGATGTAAGCAAGAACAGGTGAACGCCACTGTGACCCGCGGAGCAATGGTGTCGGAGTCACCTCACACCAGCCTGGTAGCATGTGCACAGTGCCCGCACAAGCAGCAGCGGACCAGCATCGGCCCTCCCTGCCGCAACCCCTAAAGAACGTCTGACAAAAGCATAGGTGAATATGACGTCAAGCCCAAGGTGAGCCTCCTTACCTGTGTATAGGCTAGTACATGCCCACCAGCGTCGGGTTCCGTCCCATCTGGCGCAAAGTCTGCTGCATCGACTCCACGCCCTCCTTTATCGCCACCGCAAGCTGCCGCTGACTGGGTATAGAGCTCCAGTACTCCCCCAGACCAATCCGTGCCTCCTGCAGGTCGTTGATGCCCCGCACCACCACGTTAAGGGCGGTGGCGACCGAATCAGCAGTCCACGCGGCCGCGCCCCGCCCCGACAGCAGCATGACGGTTAGACTCCGCAAGCGGGTCAGGCGGGCCAGCAGCGCCACGGCCGCAGGGTGCGTCTCACACCGCAGAGACAGGCCCTGTGCAGTGGGACACGACGCAAGGTTGGTCGGGCGCTGAAGGCAATGCGAAAGGAGGTACACAGTCAGGTGGAGGAATGGGAATGTTGCTCGAATGCAGGTGGCATCAGAGACCTTCCAGCTTGGGAAGGGTTTGCTTGCATTGGCATTACCCGTGACATGCCTGGTTTCTTGCATGGGAATGGTGGCCTGCACGGTGCACCCTTGCCTCCACGTCCCCTTGACCCACCTCCAGCTCCGGCAGCTGCTCCACCAGCGCTGCCACGTCCTCCACCTCCAGCATACAGTCGAACAGCCGCAGCTCCCGCAGCTGCAGCGGCCGCAGGGCGGCAAACAGCCGCACGTGGCCGTCACCCGCAAGGTAGCGGTCACCGGGAGAAAAGCACACGTTCAGCCCCTTGCTGCCGTCGTACCTGCCGTGAAGCACCCGCACCGCCTGCACCAGCTCTTCGATGCCGGAGCAGGTGGAGGCTGCGGGGCGAGGGGAGGCGGCCAGCTCCACGAACTGGAAGGTACGCCCCCAGCAGCCGCCTGCCCCATCTGCACCGGCTGCTGGGGGCGTACCTTCGTGGACCAACCGCCCATCAAAGCTCAGCCGCGCCAGGCTGGGGGCTAGCTGCTGCAGCTGCAGCAGCTTCCGCGGCGTCAGGCCGCGGTCCAGGTGCAGCTCGCGCAGGGAGGCGGGGAGCTCCGTGCAGCCGTCAAAGTCAACGTCGTTGAACAGCTGGAGGTACGTGAGCCTGGAAAGCGGCTGCACGTCCGCCAGCCTGTACTCATCTCCGTCAAGGCTCAGGTGGACCAGGTTGCGCAGCGGCCTCAGCGCTGCAACGTCGCTAGGGCCCACGAGCGTGAGGCTGGTCAGCTGCGTCAAGCTGCCGATGGCGGCCTCCACAATGGACGGCGTCTCCCAGCCGCCCTCGAGGTTGATGTCGAGGGAGCGGAGGGACGGCAGCGCGCGCATTGCCTCGGCCAACCGCACCAGCGTGTGCTCCTCCACCGTGCGGGGTGCGTCGTCATCGGAGTCTTCATCCTCGTCAGCGGTCAAAAAATCATCTTCAGGACAATGATCGGGATGCTTGAATGAGTACTTGAGGTGCTGCAGGCGGCTGCACGTTTCGATGGCGTCGGCCAGGGGCTCGTGCATGGTGCGGAGCTCGCTGCTAAAAACGAGGGACGTGAGGTGGGGCGCGCAGGTGGTGATGAGGCAGCACAGGCCGGGGACCTCACGATACCGCTCGTCCACGCGCCACGCGAGGTCCAGGTAGGTAAGGTGGGGCGCGGCGGAGCGCACGGCGGAGGCGAGGTCCTTGATGCAGGGGACGTTGCGCAGGGTGAGGTGGGTGAGGGAGGGGGGCGGCACGAGGCGCTGCTGCTGTTTTGGTTTTGTCTGCTGGTGCTTAACGAAGAGGGCAAGCACCGCCAGGCTGCGGTCACAGTAAAACATGAGTCTGTCAGGGCTTCAGTACGGAGGTACGTAGTGAAGTCATCAGACAAGGCGACAGCGAAAAGCCGGTCTCAGCAAACTGCAAAGGGTTCATGCTTTTGCAAAGCACGTCCATGCTCATGGACAGCAGTTGCAGGTGCTGGACTCACGCCGCTTTCAGGAGGTCGGCCACCGCCGTTCCGGAGAGACTGCAACTCCCGTCCAAGTTGTCTGGGTGTTGCAGCACGAGGTGAGCAGGACGAGACCCACGAGAGAGCACGCCGTTAACAAACTTGACGAACTGGTGAAGGGGTTTTCGCGCTGTTAGGGTTAGGGTGGTTATGGCCCTGTCGACGACAGCACGACCCTCCTTGTTTGCGGCTCGCAGGGCCAAGCGATCAGCAGGGCAAAGGAAGGTCACAACGAAAGGCCCAACGTCTAGGAGATTGGAGGCAGATTGCATGGTGTTATGGTGGGGAGGGTTGACTGTTTGACTTATATGCTGGTCAGGCAACTAGAAAGAAAAACAAGCGCTTGTATATGGACTACCTTCAGGACATACGTTAGTTTTGTCGGATGCGACGATGCGAGGCATGGGAATGGCCGAACGGCGCAGTTCCGGAAGTGCCCTTCAATCACAACGCCGTTGGGATGGGCGGTAGATACATGTATTCTTGTCTCGCATGCATCGTGCAACCGCAGCGCTTAGACGCTTTTGCGTCGCAGCCCGGTCAACCCAGCCTAGCACCTCCAGCCTGGCCCTCATGCCAACCCTTACTCCAGCCTGTCCCCCGCACCAACCCATACTCAAAGGGGCGTATCGCTTCGCAAGAAAGCAGCCTTTCTTCTGCTTTGCTCTGCCCTTCCTGCCCGCCCCTCGCACCTCCCTGCACGGCTGCACCTCCATGCCCCATCCTGTCCCCCACGCCGCCTCACACTTCCAAAGTTGTGCCCCACACCTCCCTGCACCTCCAGCCTGTCAACACCTCCCTGCCCCACCAGCCTGGCCCCCACACCTCCCTGCACCCCCAGCCTGTCCCCTAACGCCAACTAGCCCACACTCCCCAGCTAGTGACCCTCTCCTCCCTGCACCTCCAGTCCGTCCACCACGCCAACCAGCACTCCCAGCCTGTCTTCCACGTGTACGCCTCCTCTTAGCGACTTACCTGGGAAACTCCTTGCACCCAATTTGCCGGACAGACTCCTTGCACGGTTCACATGGGCTTCCAGAGCACGCTCCTGCTTGAGGCCACGCCCAACACTTGAACGACAACGTGTGCTGGCTCGCCTCGCCCAAAAACCGCTTCAATGACAGTTCTTGATGTTCAGCGCTCCTGTGTTAGTGTTCTCCAACACCTATGCAGGGCCGCCGCTTGCTGCTTGATGCCCATGTAGAATATTCGAACCGGTCAATTGCACTGGTCCGCACCAGGGGACGTCTCCTGTGCCTGACGCCGCGCGAGGCTTTGCAGACGTACTACCGACACACGCAATGCACTCTACTCCACTTGAATTCTCGCATTTTCCACCTGTATACAGCCTCCACCCCAGATGTATTTCCAACTGTACTCAGCCTCCACCCCATATTATTCTCCTACCTCTCGAAACTGGCTCCCCTAAATGCAGCAGGTGCACTTTCATGTAGCAGTTGATGAACCAGTAACTGCATGAGCTGCATCATCTAGCATCACCCCGATAGCCGCGGACGGCGGCTGCGGTTGCTACCTGGTCGTCACGTGCCGCGAGGGGAGTACGACGGTTATACAGGCCCTGTCCGACATTAAGGCAAGTGCCTCGCAAGCGCTACAGTTGCTCGTCACTTATAATCTGATATAACCAAGAGCAAGCTGTCAGAAGGTGCTCCTTGCCGCTGTGCCGGAAACCGCTTTAATAGGGGCATCATGGCTGCCCCCGCGAAGAAACTAGAGGACTTCTCGAACGCAGAGGTGCTCCAGCACCTACAAGCAAATGGACTGGGGGCGCTGTGCGCCACTTTCGAGGAGAACGAGGTTACCGGCAAGTTTCGCACGACGCATGCCCGGACGGAGCCTCACAATCATATAGATGTGTTGAGAAAGGCTTAAAGGGTTAGCCAATCTTGTCAGCCTCCTGTTGCTTGTGTCGTCATTCCTCCGGCACGTAACCGATGGAAGTTGGTCTGGGGCTGGGAAGTAGGCCGCAGCCGGTCACACCTGTCCAAGACAGGTGTAACCAACAGTGGAGAGAAATTACATTAGTGCTTGTAGCCAGCGCAACGAGTTTGCATGATCGTCGGCCCCGTCGAAGCAAGAAGGCAGCGGCACGTGCCTTGCTGTTCCGCTGTCGCACGCTTTCCGGGCCTCGCAGCTCCCCTTCAACTACTCCCCTGCTCCCCAGGACTGCTGAGCCCCTAGTCAAGTCCCAAACCTTACCCATGCCATAACCATGCGCTTCGTGCTGGCTGGCTATGCTACGCGGTCACTGGACTAGAGGGCTCCCTCTGCTCTTTCGCCCCAGCGGCATGCCCCCGGCCCCCGCCCCCCTTCCCCCGCACGGTACCTCCCAGGCCATGCGCTCCACCCCCAGGCCTAGCACATGCAGCTGCTGGACCCCACCTACGCAGCAATCACCCTGGACAGTTACATATGCAACCCGCCCGCGCGCTCCATTGATTATCGGCCTGCTTACTACGCCTTCTGCCGCATGCCTGCCCCCATGCGCTCCTCCCCATTCCCCCAGGCCTGGACCTGGTGCTGCTGACGGAGGATGAGTTGCGCACCATGCTGCAGATCACAAAGATACAGGTGGGTGAGGGGTGGGGATGGGGTGGGGGTGGGGGTGGGGGTGTTGGCGCGGGGGAAGGAGATGCAGCCGGCCTCCCGGCCCCCCGGCTGTGCCGGGTTGTACCTGTGAGCAATGCCTGCACGCCATGGCCGTGCCCTACCAAGTAGCCTGCACGCGAACAACTGGACAAGGCTCAGTGCAGGCAGGGCCGCATGGGGCTCGAAGGGTCTGAGGGCGGGCCCTGTGACACACCACGCATGGCATGGCGTATACCTGGTGGAGGGCATAGCACCAGACCGGCGTGCGTCTTGCGATGCACAAAGGGTTGGGTGCGGCCGGGGGAGGGGGGAGCGCGACGTGACACGCGCCTCAAGCTGCATGTGGTGAGGGCGTGGGGGGCATGTGCGTGGGGTGGGGATGGGGTGTGTATTAGCGATTTGGGTGCTGCCGGGTACTGCCGTGCAGTGCAGCGCGCGCCCGGCTGTGGCACCTCACCGCATAGTGTCGCAGAACGCAACACGCTTGGCACTGAAAGCAGGGCTGCAACCAGGAGGCAGCAGTACCATTTGGTACGGGCGGCATATTCGGACTTACAGCACGGCGTATCTGTGCCTGGCGACCTGTGTTGGCATTGTTGGTCGCACCCGCCCCACTGCGCAACCCCCATCAGGATCAGGGACCCCCATTGCCCCCTCGCCTGATCCCCATTGCATCAACCCACCCCGAATCCCGCAGGCAATCAAAGTGAGGCAGCTAGTGGATGCAGCCGCCGCCGCTGCAGCGGCTGACGGCAGTGACGGCGGCGGCGCGGCGGCGGCGGTGGCGGACCCTGAGGCTGCTGGCGTTGCCGGGGAGGCGGCGGCGCGGGAGCTGAGCGCCAGCGGGGCGCAGCCGCCGGCGTGCGGAGGGGCGGCGGAGGCGGCGGTGGCGGCGGCGGGGGAGGAGGACGAGGATGAGCTGGAGGCGGCGGGGCACTTTGACCAGGACCTGGCCCGCGCCACCAGGTGTGTGTCTGGGGGCAATCGTGACGGTAAACCGAAACCGTACTGATAGGCCTACGCTTGGATTTGTGAGGGGGAATCCGGGAAGGGATCTTGAGCGAAGTGAGGAATTTCGGACGTGAAGCGCGCAACGGTGCTGTAAGCGTCGAGGTAACCGTTACGAGCTTATACCTGGTGTGTGGTGAGTGGGGCAGCTCTGGGAGGGGCAGGTACGGGATGCGGTCACTCCTGCCGTGCACGTGTGTTACCGCACAGTGGCCGTCTCCGCCGCCCTCTCATCGACCCCATCCCTACCCCCGCCGGTTGCCCCCCCCGCCCCAGCGTCACCGTGACAAAGGCAGCTGCCGCGCCCGCCACCTACCCACACGTGGCAGCTGCAACCGGAACCACAACCGTCACCGCAACGCTCACGGCGGTTGGCGTGCCGTCGGCGGCCGCGGGGGCTCCCCTGCTGCCCCCCGGCACCGGGGCCCTGCAGGTGGGGGGCGGGGCGAAGGGCGGCCGATGGGAGAGTGTGTGCATTGTGGGTGGAGTAGGGCAAAAGGGGTGATAGGGTAGGAGGTAGGACCCTGCTACTCCACCCACTACTTATCGCTCGCCTCTGTCGCCTCGCCCCAAATGTAACGGACACCACTGCCGCAGTACTAAGTGTTGTTCCATGCGCTTTCCCGCAGCTGGTCCCCGGCACCGTGTCCCGCTACCACATAACCCATGACCCCCAACCTGCTCCTCCACCCTATGCACGTCTCACGCCGTTTTCCCCTGCCTCCCTGCCCCCCCCCTCCCCCCCCCCGCCGCCTCCTACACACACACGTGCAGCTGGACCCCGGCACGGTGTCCCGCTACCAGGCTGCCGTGGCCACCATCTCCGCGGTGGAGGCACAAGGGGCGGCGCAGGCGCTGCCGGCGGCACGCACACGGCTGGCGGCGGCACGGCAGAGGCTCAAGCTGCAGGTGTGTGTGGAAGGGTGTGTGTGGTAGCGTGTGTGTCTTTGCACTGTTGCTATGCCGGCGGCACGGGGGAGGGTGGATGGTGGAGGGGGGGGACGGGGGTTTGTTAACGTTGTCGCTCTGTCGGTTGGTTATGTTGGCACAGCAGAGCTCAAGCTGCCGGTAGGGAGGGTCTGGGAGGCGTGGGTGGGTGGAATGGCGTGTGTATTAGCGATGTGCGTGCTGTGAGGCACTGGCAGCGGCACGGCAAAGCTCAAGCTGCAGGTTGGGGAAGGGGGGCGTATGGTGGCGTAAAACAATATTGTCATGTACCAGTGGTTCTTGTTGCAGCTGTTGCAGCTGTGCAATACGCGGCAGCGCGGTGTGTCAGCAGCGCGGTAATCCGTACAGCTGTTAAAACTTGGGCGATGCGATGCAGGCGTGGGCTGTAACACAGGAGCCCAGCTGGGGCGCCAAGCACACAAAAGCGGGTGGCGGGGTGTGGAGGAGCGAACCGTATCATGGCCGGACAAAGAGCATGAAGGGGCACAACGACGGAACAGCGGGCTGATGCTTCTTGACCATGGCTTTTGCTGTGCGCTGTGTCTCGGAGCACTGTGCTCGCCCCGTTTCCCAGCTGTCTACACACCCTTGTGCCCCCCCCTCCCCCAACCTTGCCTCCCCGCAGCAACAGCGCTTCGAAGCGCTGCGCAAGGAGGAGGCCAAGGACAATGAGAAGCTGCAAAAGGTGCGGATGGATGTATCAAGGAAACCCTAAAAGTATAAATAAAAATAATAAGTTAAACCCTTGAGTATAAAGAGGAGGCCAGGGACAACGAGAAGCTGCGAAAGGTGGGCACACGAGTGGTTCATGTGGTGGTGTTATGGGGAGGTCAGTGGGCACAAGGGAGGGAGAGAAAAGGGGCGGGGGGCCGGAGGGCCGGGGGTCGGGGGTCGGGGGTCGGGGGCGGGGGCGGGGAGCGAGACGCGCCTGTGCGTGGTGCCGAGCCGACGCGCCGACTGCCGGCAGCAGCTTTTGGTGGCGCACGGCACGGGGTTGACAGCCGGGCCAGTGGGACGGTGCCGACGTTGGGCAATGCGCGCTTGTCAACTGCATCGCACAAGGCTGAATGCGTCATCCCCAAGCCCAAACCCAGCCTAACCCGCACTCTCCCCACTTGGGGACGGCTAGTGGCACCCTCGCAAGAGCAAGGTCGGCGATCGACAAGTGACACGCTCTTGGCCTTTGTGCTCATGCGCACTTCATGCTGCCGCCGGTGCATACTATGCTTGCTGCGTCCCGCCCCCACCCCATCTCCACATCGACCACGTCGATCTACAGACTTTGTATGTCGTCCTCCGCCTAACCCTCACGCCTCACGCCTCACCCCCACCCCCTCACCCCTCCAGCTTGAGGAGGGCAAGTGGTACCCCGGCAAGTACCTGCTGGGCAGCAAGCGGAGGGAGCGGAAGCTGGAGGGGGCGAGGTGGGGAGGGGGGAATTACCGAAGAGCGGCGAAGTAACGGGAATGCAAGCAGCCGGCCAAGCGAGACCAGCAAACGAAGGGGGGAAATAGGGGGCATGGCAAGATGCAGATCCGCAAGGCTAGGTGGGGAGGGGTTGGTCCCCAGAGGCTGTAGGCCTAGGCGTGTGGGCGCAGGAGGGTGTGTCGGTTGGTTGGAGGGGCCAGGGTGGATGGCGTGGGGTGGGGCCGGCCAGGAGCAGCTATAAGGCGGGGGGAAAGGCTTCTGTGATCTGCTGTATACCGGTATGTATGCGGGGCAGGTGTTCAAGTCACAAGCCCCAGCCGTGCTTGTGCAACAACATTTAGGTAACACGCTGGCATGCTGCTGCGCCAACCCGACCCCCTGCCGCTGCCCCCGGCGGCCCCACCTGTGCCCCCACCTGTGCCCGTCACGGCCCCCCTCCCCCACGCCCCCGTCACGCCCCTTCCTATGATCCTATCCGTCCCTAACCCCCCAGGGACCAGGCCGCCTCCTCCTCCAACAAGGTGCGGGCGGTGGCTGCCCAGCTGGAGGAGCAGCACGCCGAGGTCAACGCAGAGTCAAACAGGGTGTCGGAGCTGGTGGTGGGTGGGGCCTGCGGGGGCCGGGGGGGGGGGCGGCACAGGGGCCGGGGAGGAAGCTTGTGGGCGCTGCACGGCGCAGGCCGCATGGCACGAAGGCACCCGTGCAGCCGTGGGCCTTGCATACGGTAGGGTTGGCCAAAAGTGTAGGAAGATTTTTTGCCCTATATATTATGACATGTAGGTAAACCGTGGGCCATGAGGGCCTAGCGCTCCTCGAGGCTTGGCTAGTGGCCACCGCTGGGCCCATAGCTGCACACTCACAGCAGCTACAGCACGCCCGTACCTAGAATGCCCTACAACTCCCCCTCCCCCTCCCCCTCCCCCTTCCCCTCCCCACCCTCCCTCTCTCCTCCTCCCCCCCATCAAAGGCCCGCTGCGCGGCGCTGGACGAGGCCCGGTCGTTCTGTGCGGAGCTGCTGGAGCGCACCTTTGGCGGCATGGGGGCGGGGGACGCACGGGAGAACGCGCTGGAGGTGGGTGGGTGTGGGGGGTTGGGGGGCGGGGGGGAAGGGTGGGTGAAGACGCAATTTGCTAGTGGGAGGGAGAGGCAGGAGGGGGGCACGCGTGCACATGACACGTGTCACTAGCATCTGTCGCAGACACGCTTTATTGGTCTAGGCCCCGGAGGGCATGCAGCTTTTGCAGGCGTGGGGTTGGGCCACGCCCTGTGGGTGCTTGTCAAGGGTGGTCAAGGGTGCCATGCGCCGCTGCCAACAACCACAACCACCCTGCCACGCCTCAACCGGTCGAGCCCTTTCCGAGTCGCAACACCGTACCAACCTTATCCGTACCGAACTCTGCCGATGTGTCTTGAGTAATGCACTGTCCCCACACACACAACAGATGGAGGTGGCGCAGCTGGGGCCCAAGCTGGCGGAGGTGGCTGGGGCGGGGGAGGGGCGGGGTGGGGGTGGTGGAGGGGGAGGAAGTAGCACACACGTCCCCAAGGCCACGGTGCAATCTGTTTGTTGGGCGCCACCTGCTCAGCGGTGAGCTAAGGGCTTCAGAATCTCCTTTTAAGGCCAAGCCTTGACCGCCGACCTTCGGAACTGCCACACATGGTACTGTGCCCGTTCCCTTTGGCCGGTCGTGACCCGCGCCCTGTATAATCGTAAGGCTAAAACACGAAGCCGTGCCGCGGCCTGTATGTACGGCATGCAGGTCCGGCGGTACAAGACGGTGTACGGCCAGGCGCACGAGGCCATGCGCGCCGCCAGCCGCGCGCTGGACCAGGCGCTGCAGCTGCTGCAGGCTGCCTCGGGTGGGCATTTGGCTGTAGTCATTACGCGAACTTTTCATGATTCTGTTGACAATACCAATGACATGGTAATTATTAACTGGACAAGGCGCGCAGGCTGCCTCGGGTGCGCACGTGCCAGTCGTGACTTATGTATCTACGCTGCAATCAACAGTAACAGTATGGTCGACGACTGGTCATGGTCCGAGAGCGCTGCTGTGACCACATGCCATGTGTAGGATGGCCGCCATGAACCAGATCTGGGCTCACAGTGTGAGGCTCTGCTGCCTCGCCACACGTGTGTGCCCTGCATCAGCTGAAACACCCAGAAGTCGGGTGACTTTAGCCACACACCTACCTAACCCCCCGGCCACCCCCCCACCCCCCACCCCACCCGCCCCCCTTCAGGCATGGCCACCCTGGACGTTGCGGGCAACTTCATGCGGCCGGGACGCATCGGGGCCACGCCGGGCTCGCTCATGGTGGGGGGCGGTGGGGGGGCGGCCGTGGGGCCATGGGGGGGGGGGGGGGGCCGGGGGGAAAGAGGGGGACAGGTCCTCCTCATGGGGGTTGGGGGGGAGGGCAGGTCCTCCTCATGGGGGTTGG
>VFQN01003021.1_pt1 | contig 24876 bp, 31 predicted proteins | sample 3512371 | NCBI WGS metagenome assembly VFQN01 (sample SAMN10412370, study PRJNA504923) | tailings metagenome | isolation source: Replicate 2 from Balatoc abandoned mine | place: Philippines: Itogon, Benguet | collected 2017-08-28 | reverse complement strand
CCAGCCTGAGCCTTGTGCCTAAGCCTATGCTGCTCCCCAGCCTTCGCCATACGCCTTCGCCCAGCCTTGCGACCCTACGGCAAGGTGCAATGGCACGACCTTTGACGAGCTGGACCGGGCGCTTCTGTTGGCGCTGCTTGGAGGCAGTTGAAGTTTGTACGGTACCGTAGAGCAGCAAGGGTGCTTCGGGTCGGCTGCTAGCGCACAGATTGTGTGAGCACGGGAGAGCAGCCTTCCTGCGCGTGAGGCTGCGAAGGCGTGCAGCCCTCGGCACCTGCTCGCCATAAGGTCTACGTGCAGGACGAAGGCGTCATGCCACGTTGTCTCCACCATGCATACAGGCCGAACGCACAAGAGCACCCGTATCTGTTCTTGAATGCCGCTGCAGCCTGAGTGGAGAGGTGGCGCTTCGGGAGTCGGAGCACAGCCACCTTGCGCCCCTTTTTTAATTGGCCACTTGGGCGCCGTGCCGTCCCAAACGCAAGGCCATTACCGGCCAGTTACGACTTACGAGGTCCATGGGCAACGGAAAGTTGTAGCTGCACACGAGCTGTTCTACTATGGAGGGCTAGTGTGTTACATGCTACTGCTGTGGACCACAGCGGCACTCAAGCCAGGTGGGGCAGCGCGGCCACTTGAGTTTGCACACCCGATAGAAGACACACGAGGCAGGTGCTCGGCCTTGCCACAATGCCCGGTGCACGCGCCCAGCTTAGGCCCACGCACTGACATCAAACGTTCACACCTACAGCCGACTTCCTCAGAAGGGCAACAATACATAGAAGGAAATATGCAGCAAAGCCCACGTCGCTGCGATAATTGCATCGCAGCCTGTGCACGTGAGCCAGCAACTGTATGATCAATGCATGCATGCGCCCCGCGGTGCTGTGTGGACAGGGCAACATGCTGACCAGCTATGCAAAGGATATCCCAAGTTTCCAACACACCCATCCGGTCAGAGGGGCCCAACAATGTCCGCCCCCATCGGCAGTGGGTCCAAGCAACACCCTGATATGAATTGTAGTTCTGCCACGTGTCATCATGTTGTTGTACACCATGCGGCCACCCGAACGGACACAGCGCCCCTGCCGCAAACGCCCCTGGCCACACCCACGTCCAATAAAAACATCAAAGTTTGGCACCATGCCACACCACCCAATCGCGCAATAGGGGTGGCCATACGAAGATGCATGCCTACATTTGTCTTCTCCCCAGTGTCTACGTGTTGTAGTTCCTGTACAAAGTCGGTGCTTGTCCTTCCACGCGCACGTGCCTCTCAATTCGAGTACTGCATGCGATCGCAAAGCCCGCACCTATCTTGTCACGCCTCACGCCAACGAGCGTGCTGCATGCCGCACGACCTCCCGACCGGCGCAACTCACGCGGCCAATGATGTACGCCGCTCGTAGTCACACTCTTGCAATGCTGAGTGATGTTGTTAATCCAGCATGGACTTGTCCCATTGCTAATCGCCTCCACCCCCGCCTCCAGTGGCGCCATGTCAACCGGTCCAATATCCAACACCACAGCCACACGGCAGCACCCATGGCAGGCTCCAACGACGCACAATGGCCCACTACAGCCACCCCACATACTAGTCCCCTGCCACCCCAAACTTTCCCAGCAATCGGCACGGCAAGCTGCCTGCATACACAGAGCTCAGGCTCCGGTGCCCACAAAATTTCAACGCAACCCGTCCCAGCGTTACGGACTGTCGGTGTAGTGGCATTGTCAGTGCAACACACCTTCCCGTCGCGTGCCACAGCTGCATGACCTTTGACGGTTTGTTAGGCCCGCAGCGCCAACCCTTGTCGTGTACACAGTTGAGTAATCCACTCACCACCCACCACCCACGTTTGGTGAGGGCCCAGCCACGAGCCGCTGCCGCCTTGGCGTGCGGGTCGACTCGGCCGACTGCGGCCTTGCGCGCAGGCCTTCTGCGCCCCTCCTCTAGACCTTGAGGATGCAGTAGGCCATGAAGTACAGCATCATCGCACCGCCAGAGGTGACCAGGCTCTGCGCCATCGAGTCGCCTGCGTGAGGACACGGGTGGCAGGTGTCAACAACAAGGCCGCACTGTTAGGTACGTATGCTCTTACGGATCACCAAGTCACCCCTTCCAGGCACAGCGCTGCCCCTGAGGGCTCGTCCCGGCTGCCAGGAATACCGGGTATCCCACCCCACTTGCTGAGCGAGCAACAGCCACCGACCCCCAAAATTAAACGCACGCCGCAGGGAACGGGCCCGCGGCTTGCGTGCACGCTGCTGCCCCTGCTAGAAGGCCGGCGCAGCTGCGCACCAACGGTCAGCGGCCCTCTTCCTCACATGATGATGCCGCCCGTTATGCTCATGCTTTGCGGGGCCCTGCGACGGACGGGGACCAAGCGGCGCGCTGAGCTAGCCTGCTGACCAGCGGTCACTCCCCACGCGCACTGTCTGTCAGAGGCACACGTGTATCCAGATCCATGGCGTACCTTGGTCGATGAGGCGTTCCATCTGCACCACGCGGTCGTAGTAGCGGTCCACCTGTCGGGCGGGGAGGGCAGGGCAACGGGAGGAGCACATGAGTTAGGCAGTTGGTGCACGATGTCGATAGCCTTCTAACATCCGCACCCCTTCGCCTCCTGCCTCACAAAATCAATTTTGCCTTCACACCAAGTGGCGCCGTGCGTCTTGACGGTATGCAATGTGAGTACACACAACATTCAGGTACTCCGTGGGCGGCAGGCGGGCGGCAGGCGAGTTGGGCGCAGAATTGCAGGTGGAACCGGCACAGCGTAGGAGGGCTCGCACCTTGTCGGCATCCAGCCCGTACACCTCGAAGCACTGACGCCGCTCGTGGGGCGTGCTGGCGGTGCTGCACGCCTCGCACGCGTCCCTCTGTGCGCAGCAACAGCGGGTGCAAGGGTGGGGAGGGGGTGTGTGAGAACGGCAGCGGGGCGGGAGTTAGGGTGGGGACGGGCTCGATAAGACGAGGCCGCGGGCAGCAACTACGACGCGAACAGGTTTTCGCGACCGCTCCACGGAAGCTGTGGCTCTTAAGCCATTAGCGCTGCTGTAGGTTGAATGTATGCAAGCAGCGACGGTCTAAAAAGCGTCTCGAACTTTCTGGGCGCTCTGAACAAGGGTTTGCACTTGACGCGCTTAGGGAGCTATTGGATAATGTAAATGTCGAGGTGCTAATGTATACGGCCACATCATGTAACATTGGACTCAGGGCCAAAAGCCTTGTGACTGCCGGAACGCAGGCATCTGACGTGTACAGAGACCTTCCTGCCTCGCTTACCACGTCTATAAGATCGATTGATGGACCTTGGCCATCGAGTTGGAATACTCCGCAGACGTTGCGCGGCTGAGGAGCTGGCGTATGCCCCGGAAGGCTCCCACTTCCATTTGACCCGACACCTCCAACTCCACCCGCGGCGCACCGAACCACCAGCGATGGTGTCAGGCGACGGCGATGTATGCAACGGTGCGTAGAGGGACACAGAGCGCCGCGCGGCAAGGACATAGTCGACATGGTGTTCGGTGTCGGAAACACAGGAGACTTATACGAGGTAGAAAAAGGGCTTTTGTGCAGACCTTACAATACTACTGGTTCAGAGCATATGGGCAATTAAGTCATTGCCAACTGAAGTTCATATGTCGAGTCACACGATCGCATCGAATCGGTGGCATTGCAGTGGCGTGGTGCGCCCTACGCAGCAGAGCCCCCTTGCATCAGTAGAATACATGCTTATATATAAACCACCAGTGCGCACAGCGACGTGGAGAAATCTACTTCGCCAGCTGCCCGACCAACTACTGAACTACGCTTGGCACGTGTACATGTGGCACCCCATGAGCGCTAGGGAGCTGTGCTAGGGCCCCGTTGCAGCAGCAGGGGGAGCAGGAGGCACGCAGGCCGCAGTGCGCAGGGCAGTGGCCTGCCTGGTCTGCCCCAAACGTGCACCGCAAGCACCCTCAAAAGTTGTGCACCGCAATTAACATTCTCTTACGCTCACCAGAGACGACATTTGTCCAAGTTACAAAGTACATATCGCAGTGTGCCCAGCACTCCACACTGCATCCACTTGCACCTGGCGCAGCAGGCATGAAGTGACTGTTCCAGCCTAGCGTTGCCTTGCTGCATCCTACTGTCGGCCGGTCCAACAGCCCTCAGTAGGGTGCTATACCCTGGCCCCTGCTTCCTACCCCTACCAGCCCAACCTGCCCCTGCCTCTACCGCATTAGAGTCGCCTGCCAGGCCCACCACCAACGCGCACTGCACCCCTGAGCCCTGAACCTGCTCTTCGGCTCCCGTTCCCCGTGCCCTCTGCCCCATCCCCGCTACCTCGTACCCCACCTGTCGCACCAAACCCCCACACACTCCCGAGCTCCTTCACCTGCCACAGCTCCTTCCCCGCACCCTCCACGCCTTTGCATCCTTGCCCGGTATGTTGCTCACCTATAACCCCTGCTGCTCCTCCACCGCCGGGGCCCCCGTGTCCCACATACCACACCACCACCTCACCGCGCCTACCACCTCACCATGCAGACGCGAGCCCGAACAGCAACAGCGGCACCGCTGCCGCCAGGTACAGCAGCGCGATGCTCTTGATCTCGTCGTCCTGCCGCGCCCCCGCCTGCCCGCCCGACCCCGCCTGCGCCCGCCGGTACCTCAGCCACTGCTGCAGCTGCCTGTCGTACTCTGCGGGGTCGGCCCCCGTGGGGTCCATGTTGGGCGGGGGCACGTACTTGGGGTTCTTGCCTGCGCGCTTCTGCAGCTCAGCCCACAGCTCCGGGCTCTCCGCCAGCAGCCGCTGGAGCTCGGGGTCGTTCCGAAGGAGCGGTTCGGCCCAGTTGGGGGCGTTGGGCAGCTGCTGCTGCTGGTCGGGTGGGGGCGGCGGAGGAGGCGGGGGAGGGGGTGGCCGGGCGCTGCGGGACTGCGTGTCGAAGGTGCCAGGTGGGGAGCGGGGTGGGAAGCCTGGGCCGGGTGGAGGGGGCGGGGGCGGAGGTGGAGGCGGGGAGGAGCGGGAGGGCCATCGCCAGCGGCTGCCCTCGAAGAGGAGGTCGGAGGGGCTGGGGGCGGAGTCGGGGGTGCCTTCGTCGCCCCGACCGCGACTTGCCCTGGTGGCGACTGTGCAGCGTGGGCGCCCCAGGGGTGCTGCGGTGCCGAACCGGCTGCTGCAGAGTGTACTGCTGATGCAGGAAGGTTCCAAGAGGGCTGCCATTCACCACAGGTGCTGCCTAGAACCGTGGAAGGATGGGGTGCCTGGGTGAAGTGCTCACAGAGGACTACGCGGGGGCGGTCTCAGCTTTCACCCACTGGGAATCATTGCAATTTCAATTGCTACCTATTGCATGTTAGGGGTGCAGTCCGTTACCAACGAGCCTATGCCAACTTTGGAAGCTTGGGCGTTGGGGGCTTTGGAAGCTTGCTACGCGGGCTCGACGCCTATCCAGTGGAACGCGCAAGTGGAAGTACTATCTACCAATGGTTTTTATGCTCACGATTTACTTCACAGCACCTCAACCATTTTCCTGGGCAAATACGGTTGCTTTCATCGGACAGTTGGCCAAGGCAGCCCTTCAACCCCACGGCTCAAGCAGCAAGTACATGGAGACAAGATATGTGAATAGAGCAACGAATTTAAATCCGTGCAGACGCATAATGCCCTTGCCAAGCGTGGACCAATAGTCATGGTGGACTTCGCAAGTCCTGACGTGCTAGAAGCTTTCCTGCACACCCGGGTGTACAGGGAGCTTAATGTGAGTTATCTAAGGCTTGGCAGGACTATATGGGGCACACGAGGCTGTGTGTACCCACGGAAGACATGCCACCTTACCCGTGCCCAGTCCACATCTGAAGTCTCCAAGCCCCGTCACGCAGGAGCATGGGGTTCCCGGCGCTGCCGTATGTGTCAGCAAAGTGGGCCGCTACAACTACAGCCTCGCCAATGTGTACGGGTAAGCGCTGTTCACACACTGCCAACACATTTCCAAGCGCGTTTGCACCCCCCGGCAACCGCCCACACTGCTTTCATACCCAGGAGCACAGTTTCCGACCAAGGATACATATTTTAAATTATCTTCCCCTCCCAAACGCACTGTATTACAGCTTCTCAGACCCAGCGGCGGGTCAGGTGCTGGACCCCCTCTGCTCCTTGTTCGACCTGGGGCCATGCGCCAAGCTGCTGGCAGCTGTAGCACTGCTCCGATTGCTGCAGGTACGAGCACGGTTGCAGTAATAATGATGAGGGAGGAGTTATCTGTTGGTCATGGTAAAGCCCCTATGGCCGCGCAGCTGCGCATGACTAGTCGGGGCAGGCGTGCCGGCGTGACGTTTCCCATTGGCGCAACGGCGCACGAGGGTACAACTGCTTGTTGTGTCCCAGCGCGTCCCACACGCCCACATCAGGACTGGGCGGTCTCTCTTACACTTCTGCCGCCCTGCGCTTGGCGTCACGCCCAGCATCATTGGGCTTAAGCCACGACGCCGCTTCCCCACATGGCCTGATGGCGCCCCCCATATGGTGTTCCCCGCCCCGACAGGAGAGGCGCATGAGTGTGGCGACAGAGGCCAACAGCCTGCTGCCACCAGACCTGCAGGTGAAGCGGGAATCCAATAGCGGAAGCCAAGCTGCCCAGGAGCCTTCACCTGGCAGGCGTTGCAGCCCATCTCGAGGGTGCACCGCCTCTTCGTGTCCCTTCTCCCACCTCATGCTGCACCTTGAACGTGTATGCACGACGTGCTGCCAGGGTCAAACCCATCGAAGCCACAGGGACGTCCTCCGTGCCGGGCCCCGTGCACCGCCTGGGCTCTCAAACTCGTGCATACCGGTACCTCGGCCCCGCCGCAGATGGAGTGCGCGTTCGGCCCAGTGACGCTGCAGCACCTGCTAAGCCACACCTCGGGGCTGGCGCCCTCCGCCAGCGCCAACGGAGGGCCAGGGCCGGGCTCAGGCGCAGGGGAGCCCCGACGGACGTCGCAGCCGCTGTTGCAGCCCCCGTCTGGCGGCGCCACGGCGGCAATGGAGGTCCTGCAGGAGCCGTCGAGGATGGCGGCAGCGGCGGCACCGGGCGCGCAGGTGAACGGGGCGGGGGGCGCTGGCGGTGACGCACGGCGTCATGGACACGCCTACTTACTCAAAACACGGCTTCACACGCGCGCTGTGGGAATGGTCTTCGGCTATGTGTGCGTGCTTGCTCCAAGGGCGAGTATCACTCACTGGACACGGCCACGCGTCTGCTCGCAAGCCGTGGTGGCCGCTTGAGCAAAGGCCTGCAGCTAAGAGTACCAAGCGTACTACAAGCTTTACTGACAAGTACAAACCCTTGTTGCCTCCCGCGTCCCGCTGCCCTGCCCATCCCGCGCGCAGCGGCCCTCCCTGTCCGTGGCCGTGCCGCTGGCCCCCGCGCCGCCGCCCGCACCCAGCCCCGGCGCCTCCCGCCGCCGCGCCTCCGTCCGCCTGCCGGACGCCGCAGACGCCGACGCAGCCTCCTGCCACCCCACCGCCATCACGTCACCAACAGCGCAACAGCATCAGGCGTTTGCCGACCAAGCCATGCGGCGCACAAGCTCCGCCGCCACTTTGGCTGGAGGCGAGACCGGCGAGCCGCCGCCGCCACCGCCGCCGCCGCTCCCGCCGCCACCGCCGCCACCGCCGCCGCCAGCTGCAGCCCAGCCCCGCGGGGTCGCGCCCACCCCAGTCATGTCGTACCTGCTCGCCTGCCGGCCGTACGGCGCTAAGCCCACCGGGGTGTACAGGCAAGCAACATTGACTTGCGCTGGGTTGGCCCGCATGTCAATCACTACTAGTGAGCTTGTCGCGTCAAGGTATGGTCCGGCCGCTTGGAGAAAGGTGAGCCTAGGTCCCATGTAGCACGAGGCCCCGGCGAGCGTCGCTTACGCCGTGATCCGCCATGCCATAAAACAGCGTGCACTCTTACCCCACTTGTTCCACACGGTCGCGTCACTCGCCTCTGTGACACCGCCTATCCCCGCCGTACTCGCCAACCCAGGCCCGCAGACATCGACTATTGGCTGGTGGGCGCCGCGGTGGAGACGTTGGCGGGCATGCCGTACCACGAGTACGTGTACGGCACGCTGCTGGCGCCCCTGGGGGTGCGGCTGCTGCCACAGCAGCAGCTCCTCGTGGGGCACAGGCGGGCGGAGCAGCGGAGGCAGCGGAGGGAGCAGAAGGGTCGGGCGGAGGCGGAGGAGCCAGGGGCGGGGTCTACGGTGGGGGAGGACGAGGATACTGAGGAGGAGGATGAAGAGGGCGACGAGGAGGAAGGCGGAGGGAGTGTGGATGTGCCGCGTGTTTGGGTATGCGTGCAGCGTGAGGCGGAGGCGGGCAGGGGCGGTAGCGACAGTGGAGGGGCTGGGGTTGGGGAAGGGTCAGGGGGCTGGGTTGCGGAGGGGCAGCAGACGCCGGCGGGAGCGGCTGTTGCGTCTACGGCAGACGGTGAAGAGCGAACGGAAGAGAGACCACCACAATCAATGACGTCATGGTAAGCTGTTCGCAAGTTGGTAAGCAAGGTTGGGATGGGTACCTTTGACTGCCAGATACGTGCCACGTAGGTAGCGGCTGAGCTGCCATCGCACGCCTTCGTGACCAAAGGACGCCCTCGTCTAGCCTCCATCAAGCCACGTTCCGCCTCCCGCTTCTTCCCAACGGCCCGCCCACGCCTTGCCACAGGGTTGCAGTGCCGTGCTGCCCGGGGCCCCTCACCCCGGTAGCAGGCCTGGTGCTTCCCGCGTACGGCATATCCCGCCTTCTGGCGCTCTTCGCACACGAGCCCGCCGCCGCAGCCACCGCTGCTGCTGCTGCCGCCGCTGCTCCGGCGGCGGCCCCCTTGCACTCGTCAGACACGGTGGACGAGCCCCGGGGAGGGGCTGGCGAGGGCGCGGTTGGCGCGTCGGTGCTCGGGGCGCTTTGTGAGATCCGGCTGACCGACTACCTGAGGGTAAGCGCACGCTCGAAGCCGTCAAAAGCGTCCTGCTCTTCCACGTCATGCCGCATGTGGCTTGGTGGTGGCAGTGCACGCAAGGTTTATGCACTGCCCTCGCCCCATGTCGCCTAGCCACCCATGCACGTGCCCGGCTAACCCCTTTCCTCCATACAGTAAGCCCCGACACGTGCTCACATCTGCCCGCGTGCCGTACCGTACGGCAGGACGCTGGGGTGGCGTACGGCGGGCTGCTGGCGCTGGGGCTGGGGCGGCAGGGTGACACAGTGGTGGCGGCGGAGAGCCAGCCGCCGCTGCCGCCTCCAGCTGCCGGGCCGCGGGGGCTATCGACACCCGAGGGGGCTGGGGGCCCCGCCGGCGCCGCACAGGCCCTCCCCGCTTCCGCCGCTGGTGCTGCTGCCTCCGCTGCCGCCCCTCCCCAGCACCACGCTGCTCTGGTGCTGCTGGCTCCTGCAAGCGGCCTAGCGCTGGCGGTGGCGAGCAGCGCAACGGGGCAGCAGGCCGCGGCATTATGCCGCAAGGTGCGTCACTGCTCTTCCTTGACGAGTCCCAGACAAAAATGCGCCCCACGGGCTAGTGCGCGCGAGATTACCGTACGCTACTAGTGCAACTCGTTGCCTGAACCTTAAAACGCGAGAGCGTGACCCTCCCATTGTCCTTGTCGCGCCCGCAGCTGGCGTCGCTGCTGCTGGAGGCCTTCCCCCCCGCCGCGCTGCCGCCCCCCGCCTCCCGCTCCGCCTCCTGGCTGCCCGCGCTGCCCCCCGTGCGCCCCGACGCGCTGGCGCACCTGGTGGCCTTCCCGCCCGCCTGCACACCTGCGCCCATGGCGCTGTTCGAGGGCTGGTCGCTGCAGCTGCCAGAGTACATCCGGGTGAGCGTGGGCAGGGCCAAGGCAAGGGCTGGGGCTCCGAGTGCATGCCAGCAATCCAACTTGGGATGGAGTCACCTACCATGTTACGGACCAACGCACAGGCTGCGGGCTTGCGTGCAAGGCGCCGCCACCACAACATCCACAACGCCCGTAGCCCCTTTCCTGTCAGACTCCTTTTGTAGTGGTCGCCAGCGCTGGCGTCGGGCGTGTCGCACCGCACTTGCCAACACGCAAGTCCCACGCCAAGCACCCAACTTGCTCACCAGTCATGAGCCCGCGGGCCCCCTTATCCAACCAACCCAAATCCATCGTAGCGCCTACACCATCCACAATAGCCCCACCGCGGCTGCCCTACCCCACGCATCCCACTGCTAGCAAAGCACGTATGTCACCCTGCTACCCCACCCTGCACGCTCCCACGCGCTGCAGGTCCGTGTGGCGCAGGCGCCCGGCCACGGCCACCGCCGCTCCGAGCCCTGCCTGCTGCGCCTGGCCAAGCTGGTGGCCCCCGCCGCCACCGCCATCGCCGCCGGGCTGCCCCCCGACGCCCCCCTGGCGCTGTTCGGGCACGGCCTGGGCGCGCTGTGGGCGTACGAGGTGGCTCGGCGGCTGGAGGGCTGGCACGGCCGCCGAGTGCTGCACCTGTTCGTGTGCGCCTGCCCCGGGCCGGGGTGCTTCCCGGGGGGAGGCGGGGCAGTGGCAGGAGGAGGAGGAGGGACGTTTGTGCCGTGAGTGCGGGGGCGGATTGCCCACCTGGTACACAGCTGTACTTGGGGCCAAAAATACGTGGGAAGCCGTGACGTTTGCACGCAGTTGAGCATTAGTACGCTTCATTGCTCTTGCTGACATGGCCTCTGCGCGCGTGTGTCCTTGCAGCTTCGAGCCGTGGCGGCAGACCCCTGCGCCCGCGGCCGGCCCACCGGGCCATGCGGCCAAGCCGCCGGCGGCCGGCCCCAGCCACACCGACCCGGTGGCGCACCATGCCCCAACACGTGACCTGTACGAGCTGCCTGATGAGGAGTTTGCGCGGCAGCTGGCCGCGCACCCGCGCTGCCCGAAGGCACTGCAGGCGAAGCCCGAGGCAATCATGGTAGGCCGGAGGGGTGGGCCGAAGGACGGGCACAGGAAAGGGTCGTGGGCCTGGGGGAAGGTGGCAGATCGGGAATCCAGCAGCCAGGAAACGGGGCATAGCCTGCATGTCAAGTCCACCGGATAGGTTCTGCTCGTATGCTGCCCTTGTGGAGAGAGTACGTGGTGCACTGGACCTCGTGCGCAGGCCGTAGTACCGTATCGGATGGTTCCTCGCCTATGTTCCTACCCAACCGCGGTGCGCCGCTGTCCTCAAGGTGTCCTGCAGATGCCAACATAACGAGGATTGCCTTCCGCCTGTTCACCTGTCTGCTGCCTCCCCCAGGAGCACCTGCCCCTGCTGCGCGCCGACGTGGAGGTGGAGATGTCGTACAGCCACGTGCCGCCTCCGCCGCCCATGGCGCCCGCGGTGGCGGCGGTGCTGGCTGGCCTGCACACACACAGGTATGCAGGGTGCAGCACACCGGGTGACGCGGTCCTGGGCAGGCGTTGAGCGTCCGGACTCCTGGCAGCTTCGATCCTGAAAGCCACAACCACAATGCGTAGTTCTTTCAAACATCCGTAGCTGTGTTGCGCCGCATGCATCCCCTGCCGGCCTGCTTGCATTTTGATGGGCACCTGCTATTGAGTCACATAGCCGCCCTTCTGCTCTTCCTCTTCCGACCTGCACGTGCAGCCGTGCGGAGGAGGAGTCACGGCTGCCGCACGGCCTGCTGTCCTGCCCGGTCACCGTGTTCACGCCGGAGGAGGACGCCAGCCACGCGCCGCTTAGCCGGGCGGCGGCGGCGGCGGCCTGGGAGCAGGTGCGCACGTGGCCGTGGGGCGCAGGGGCCGTGCCGCACTGTGGGTAGGGGTTAGGGGGTTGAGCAGTTCAGGAGGTGGAGTTGTGCGGACTAGCAGGAACTGCGCGAGGCCTGCAGAAAAGCGAGATGCTGGTCTTCTTCATGGCCTGCACAAATGCGCCATGGAGCATGCGCCTTTTCACTAGCTACTGCCGCCGCGCGTCGTCGCCAGGCATGCAGCTGCAGCGCCCCTGGTTGAACCCCAATCCCCTTTCCAACTCTTAACACACTGGAGTCACGGCCGCTGCCTTTGCATCCGCCTATCCGCATCGCTGCCCCTGCTGCCCCAGGTGACCACGGGCCGTGTGCAGCAGGTGGCCCTCCCCGGGGACCACCACCTGCTGGAGGACCGCCGGGCCACCTCCGCGCTCCTGGCCGCCGTCGCCTCCACCCTGGGCCGCCAGCTGTCGCCCCACACCTCGTGGCTGCGCAAGCTGCGGCCGGCGGGAGGGCAGAGGGCCAGGACGGCGGCGGCGGGGGCCGGGCGGCCGGCGTCGGGAGGCGGCCCGGTGCCGGGGCAAGGGCGGGAGGCAGGGGCGGGTGGGGCCGGAGGTGCGGCTGTTGGTGCAGGGGCGCTGCCGCCGGTGTACCCGCGGTGATGCAGGACACCGCACCGGTGACGCGTGGGGTAGTGGGGGCCTGTGGTGGGCTGCACGGGTGGCTAGGGCTGGTGTTGGTGTGGGCTTGCGGGTGGCGGCAGCGCATCAATTAATGGCGCGCAGTCGGCAAGCTTGTATGTGAGCAGGGGGTGCGGTACGTGAGCACTCGTTCCTGGACGCGTGGTGGGTAGCACTACTGGCGTCAGCATTGCTGTCCAGAGGCGGCGTGAGCTCGGAAGTGCAAGTCATCTGCGTGCATCTCCAGGCAAGCTGTGCGGACGCTAGGAGACATTTAGGGCCGGTCTGGACCTGCACTGCACTGGCTAGGACGGATATGACTGGCGGACTAAGGCACGCGCTCTCGGCCATGTGCGGGTTGTGCGCCACCGGCAGGACCGCAGGGAACGAGTGCCGGCACAGCAGCAAACTTGGTTGAAGCTCAAGCTCTTTCCGCTACGGCTCTTGGATTCTTGCTCGTGTCGCACATGCCTGGGTATATAAGGCAGCGTCCTAGGCCTTGACAAGCACGATACAAGGACCATGCAGCCTCCTTGTCCCTTGCTCGCCTGGAGGCATCTCAGCCCCAGGCAACTAACGGGCACAACGCGTGACCTCCTCGCAGCGCAGCAGCACTGACATGTGAACCCAGTGATGAGCAGTGCACAGGACATGGTCTTGGACAAACAACACACAACGCCACACGCAGCGCCGCGAATGCAATTGCTGCCCTGCACAAGAGGCCCGCTTCCAGCAACAAATCAGTATCTAGTAATCAGTTCAGTACTATGGGCCCTGCCCTGTGCCACATTCGGCAATGCGGACAGCCCCGGAGACACACTCCTGCTGCTGCCTGCTGCCTCAGACCCTGCCCTCCTACACCCATGACGCACAACTGCACCGCGTGTCAATGCCGTGCACAGCTTCAGGGGCCGTGGTTCACGCCAGCCCTCGTGTCACGTACCCAGGACCAAGTGCGCAACCCTGCCTCGTCCCTCGGCCCTACTCCCGTGCGCCCCATACGCTATCCACACGGGTCTCTACACCCAAGTTTCCTATCGCTCGTACGTTTGTTCCATGTTACCACCTCCCGACCGTCAAGCCTCCTTTCCTCGCAGGTCTGTTCTCAGACACCAGCTGTCCCCACAAGCCACGGCTAATGCTGGGCCCTCCTGGCCTCAACCCAGCCGTATAGCCTGCCGTCAGCTCCGCGCTGTCCCGCGCACGTGCTGCCGCAGCACGCCCCACAGCACCCGGCCAGTGGCCAGCCTCCGCCTCAGCCACCGCAGAGCTCCCACGCCTCCTCGTATCTCCTTCCACGCCCGCCTCCTTACGCGACATCGCACGCTGCTCTTCATGTCCGCCTCCTTACGCGTAGTTGACGCTGCTCTCGTAGGTGGGCACCATGTACTTGATGTTGATGAAGGCGTCGTCGCCGCCCTTCTGCTCGAACAGCGCCAACGTGTCCGCGATCAGCTCGCCCAGGCAGTCGTAGTTGCGCTGGCCGTAGTCGATGCCGTCGCCCAGGTTCTTGTTTTTGTTCTTGTACAGGTTGAAGATCGGGAGGATCTGCGTTTGCACGGAGGGCAGGGCAGCAAGTCAGCAGGCGGCTGGAGGGTGGACGGTGGACGCTACACCCGGCCAAGCACTCTTCAGCACAATGCCCATGCACGGCCGGCGCCCCGGCGCCACCGCCTTAAGAGCTTTGCTGCTGCTGTCCCGCCAGCGGTGTGCAGTTTGATTCGCATGTTTGGCACTTCCATGGGGTCGGCACCCTAACTCTCGCACTCAAGTCACCCATTCCCGCCTCCGCCAGGCGCCCCTCCCTTCCCAGCGTGTGCCCTCCCTGTCCCCCCGCCCCTCCCAACAACACCCCCCACCTGGCGGTAGTACGGCACCAGCGCCTCGCCCACCAGGTCCGCCGACAGCACCAGCTTCTGCAGCAGCTGCAGCGTGATGCACATGACGCTGTGGTCACGCGTGTTGAGCGCCGTCTTGATGGGGATGATGAGCTGCGGGATGACGGGCAGGATCTTGGAGCCGCCCACCCGCAGCATGTCCTCCACGCCCTTGACCGCCAGGAAGCGGTACGGCTCCTGCGTCTCCCGGATGCCGTCGAAGAAGATGGGCAGGTAGTGGTGGTAGTCGAGCTTCTCGATCTCAACCTGTGGGGAACCGTCGTGGACAGGGAAGCGGGCCGACAGATGAGGGCAGTGGATCATGCCATGGCCTACTGCGCTGCAAGGCCTGATCAGCATCGCCGTTGGGCCTGTCCAACACCTGCAGGTGCGCTACGCAAGGGCTCGGCACCACCACGCAATCGTTGTGGGCAGTCGCCCAAGTGATGGTGCAGCCGAGCTGCCCTGGGTGACTGGATGCCCGCCCAGGGAAAGGAGTTGGTCGAGGCCCTCCCCTCCCGGTCATACACTCAGCCGTGTCTTACATACAGCTAGCCGCTTGGCCGTGGCAGCGGCAGTTCCCCATGCCGTGGGTGTGAGGCCCCGCCTCACCTTCCAAGCTATCATGTTCTTGCTCCCCCTGTGGTCCACAGCGATAGGCAGGTCCCCGCGCTCATAGAACCGTCGGAAGGCGGTGTTTGGGGGGTTTTCCCTGCGCTTGTAGGCGCCTGCTACAGGTGGGGACGGCTTCCGCTCGTCAACTTGCGGTCCTCGCGTCTTTACAAACTCGCCCTCGCCCTTCCGCAGGTAGCCTGATGGGTTCGGCTTGGCAGCAGGGTACCTACAGCATGTGGAAGCTGCAGTGAGCAATGCCCGGCAAAAGCAAGGTAAAAAGCTCAACAAGTAGCTTTACTTACTTGTAGGACAGCGTCGACTTGCTCCACACAGGTAGCTCCTCCCTTGGAACGCCGAGAGGCTTGTGTGTACCAGCACGTGCTGGCGATAGATTCGTGGTATCAAAGCACTGCAAACCATAACGGCCACGTTAGGACAAGCCCGCTGGGCATAACACCTGGCATGCCTTGGAACCGCGCGCCGCTCTCACCGAGCCTGTTCCCGACAAGTTTGCAGCAGGTGGCGACTTTCCAGCTAATTTGACATTCCTATAGGTTGATGTAAATAGCCCGCCCGCCACGTCTGGAAGGCTGTTCATGGTGAATCGGGCCTGTCCCAGGCAGAAGGGTGCCCGCTTACAAAGCTGACTATGGCCAAGCTGTTTTGTGCAAAAATGCTTATGCTTTGTTGGGTCCTATGCAAGACTCTGCCCTTGCCAAGAAGACAGTGCCTCTAAGGTTGCGCAGGCAAGAGTTAAGTCAGTGAACAGCTGTTGCTTTTCGCACTCGTGAAATGTGTGTTCCTGTTATCGTGATTTACTCCAACGATGCTAGGTATGGCACTTCCGGGACTGGTGAGAGAGGGTGCAGCCGATGTTCGAAGGTACGGCAGACCACGGCTGAAAGAGGCTCGTGTCCTTCAGCTTTACACCACACTGACCTAATTCTCGCACACGGCTACGTTTGCTTGTTCGCAGCGACGGGTGCCGGTGCGGAGCGCACTTGGCTTCCTTGCGTTCCCCGCCGATGCTCATCAAGCGGCGGAACCATCGCAAGAAACGTGCCTCACGCCGAACGTCGCCTGTGCCAGTATCAGTGCCGAGCAACACTACGCAACATCGATTCCATAACTACGGTACAATGGGCTGCACACGCGTGCATGAAAGCCCACCAGCCCCCCAAACCCCATCCCATGTAATCAAGTCACAAGAAGAGCTCTCCTGCAGGAAAGGCTCCAGATGCGGGAGCTCCAGGGAGAACGCGCTCTACTAAGCATCGTGCGGATGCGCACGCAAATAATGGAGTTGCTCCTTAGTTGCACCGTCTACACAGGTCGATAGGTCGACATAGACCTCCCACACGTGGGCCTATGGTTGACTGGTACCGTATGCATCCTACTGATAATCCAGTGCGGGTTTAGCATATGCGCGCGGTGCCTGCGTCTACCAGCAGTGAGCACACTTCAGGCAAAGCACAAGGCGAATGACAGAGAGCGCGCGCGATGTGAGGACAGTCTCAGATCTAGAGCACTCGCTTTGCAAAGCACGCAAATGGCTCCGTGCCACTATCCCACTAACCAATGAAGTCCGTGAAACGCTCCTGAATGGCGGTGTATCCGCATAAGGCGCACAGGGGAGCTCCCCCGTCCATGTTCACACACCCGTGGGCCCCATCAGCTCCACGCCCCCTACCCCGAACACCCCGTCCTTGAACATGGCCACGCACTGCTGCTCCGCCGCCGCCGGGCTGTGCGACACGCTCGCAGCCGACGAAATGCTCGCCAGCGCCGTCGCCGCCTCCCTGCCCGCCAGGCCCGCCCCCACCCTGAGCTGACCCATGGGTCCGGGCCCACTGCCTGCACTGCTGCTTGCGCTGCGGCCCGCCTCGTCCATCAGGATCTGCAGGCTGGTTACTGCATTGTCCCGCGCCAGGGCCACCAGAGCCATGTTGCAGGGCGGCAGCTCCGGCGATGAGGTGGAAGGGTCCAGGCCAGCGGCCGCAGCGGCTGCGGAGCCGCTGGCTAGGGCGGCAGCCGACGCGGCCGCTGCCGCGGCCACTGCGTGCTGCTGCACGGGGAACAGGCGGCACAGCCTGGCCACGTCGGACAGGTCCAGGGGCGTGGCGGCGGCGGCGCGCAGGGCGGCCAGCCGGAAGCCCTCCGTGTGCAGCGCCTCCAGCGCCTCCGCCAGGCGGACCCAGGGCAGCGAGGTCAGGGCGCCGCCAGCGTCTGCGGGCACGACACGGCACGACAGCATGCAAAGTTGCGTCTGGGAATAGCTCTACTGGCGCAATACTCTAGTAAGGAAACCTGCTGCCAGGCCACGACGAGCGTGCCAACGTTGGTATGGTAATACAAAGCTTCAAGCAAAAGGCCATAAGAACGCACTGATTGCCTACCTGAAGGCTTCCCAGGCGTTACGACCATGGTCGTCACTTGCAGCAGCCGGGAGCCCTCCGGCCGCACGAACCGCCGCGCAGGGGCCCCCTGCGACTTGGCCGCATTGGCGGAACCCAGCCCTAGGACGCGCGATCCAGCCCCGGCAGCGCCCCTCACGGCGACGTCCTCCCCGCTCGCGGCAGACGCCACCCCACCGAATCGGCTGTCTGCGCATGGCCACAGCTCCTCAGCGGCCGCAGCGGCATCGCACCATGAAGCAGCGGCACAGACCCCAGCCGCTGCTGCTGCTGCCGAAGGAGCTTCTTTGCCCATGCCAGAGCGCACAACCGCAGAGGACGACGCGAGCATAGCCGCTAGGTGCTGCAGGTGCTGCAGGGCGTTGCTGCGGCTCACCAGCAGCAACACCGCCGGCCGCCCTGACAGCTGCGGCAGCGCGGCGGCGGCCACAGTGCCGGGCTTCAGCACGCAGGTGGTTGCAGCGTGCAGCCCATACCCCTCCTTGCACAGCTGCTTGAGGAGGCGTGGTAGCAGGTTGCGATGCACGGCCGCTAGGTCCACGCCCACAATGGTGGACAGGGGCTCGGGGCCCGACAACAACCGAGCTAGGTTGTTGCCCTGCCCACGCGAGCCCGAGCCAGTCGTTCTGTGGGCTGTGAGCGCGGGCCGCTGCTGCCCGTCGTGCATGGAGGGGTCCAGCTGAACCTGGCGAGCGCTGAAGGCATGCGCGAGGACCTGCTGTGCCGCGTGCAGGGAAGGGCTGGCGGCGACCAGCAGCGGCATGGGTGCACGCCCTCCATCGCAGGGCGACGCAGGCACGCCGCTGCTGCTGGTCCTGTCCGTGGAGCCGGCGCAGCCTGAGCTGACGGCCGTGGGGTACTGGCGCAGCAGCTGGTCCAGCAGCGTGTCGAACGGGGCGCCAGCCGCGCCCCAGTTCAGGCCGTTAGCTGCTGCCGCGAGGCTACCTCCACCTGGGGGCGCTTGGCCGTGCACGCGCTGCAGTGCGGACTGCAGCAGCTCCGCCACCCGGCTCTGCGCGTCTGGTCCGTGGAACACGGCCAGCAGCGCCGGCTGGCTGATGACCAGCCGCTGCGGCCCGGAGCCGCGTCCGTGTGCCCCTGCGCTCCATCCCAGCGCCGCCGTGCCTGGCAGGTGCTGCCCCGCGTGCTGTACGGTGGCCAGGTGCTGGGACACAGCGGACGGCACCTGCTTCAGGTACCTGCACGCCACTAACTCTAGTCGCCCGCCGTTGCTGCTGCTGCCTCCACCGCTGCTTACCGAGCAGGACGAAGCTACCACGGCGCAGAGCGCCAGAGCTGCTGCGTGCAGGGGTCTGGCTTGCAGCGCGACGGCCACCAGCCTGTCCTCCCCGTGGTGCAACATGCGCATGGCCTCCGTCCCATCGCGGTCCCACGTGGAGGCGTGGACCGGGCCGTTGGTGTCTGCGGGGCCATCCGCGGCGTTGAGGGCAGCTCGGGAAGCCGCCACGGCGGCGCAGCTGGAAAGCAGCTGGTCGGCCACAAAGGCCTGGGGCAGGCCGTGCATGTCCGACGGAAGCAGGTGGGAGCGGAGCGTGTCGGAGGGCAGCAGCGACTGCACCGCAACGAGCGGAGCGCCCTCAGCTCCCGCGCTGCCGCCGCGGCTACTGCTGTCTTGCTCAGCCGACGCACCGGGAGGCGCCGGGAGAGCGGACAGAAGCCGCGGCAGCTGCTCAGCGGCCTCCTCTTTAGCCACCTCCACGACCAGCCCGGTGGGGCAGCTGGAACGCTCGCCTTCCGCAGGGGCCGGCAGGGCGCCTAGCAGCATGCCCCGGAGGCTGTAGCCACACCACAGCAGGTGCTGCAGAGACCACAGCGCGGTCACCTGCTCCCGAGCGACCGCCGCGGGCAGCGCCAGCCACTGCTGCTGCATGGGGCTGCAAGACGCCAAGCCAGCCACATGCGCGGGCGTTGAGGCACTGCTGCCAGGCAGTGGCCCGGACCCTGGCCCTGCGCCATCGGGCTGGAAGAGGGCACCTACCTCCCGCTCAGCCGTCTTGGCGTTGTATGAGCACGTGATGTGCTGCGCAACATCGCCGTACAGCGAGTGCAGCGAGTTCGGGTCGGTAACCGCGGCAAGGCGCACGTCCACGTCCGTGGGCCCCAGCTGCCCCTGCCACCTCCGCACCGCCTCGTTGTGGCCGTACAGTGCGAGGACTGCTGTGGCCTTGTACGGCAGGGGCCGGTGGGGCGTGCTGGACACTAGCAGCCCGGCGGCGTCCTCCCCAGGGTACACCACCTGCAGGCCGCGCAGCACCAAGCCCACGTCCGCGGCACGGGTCAGCAGCGCAGCCAGCAATTGCGGCTGGCGAAGCGCACCGCTGGACACCGCGCACACGAAGGTGGTCCCAGCGCCCACGCCTGCGGCGTCCTTGGCTGCAGTCCCTGCAGCTGTGGCTGAGGCGCCCCGCGGCGACCCCGGCAGACCCGAGCTGCTCTCCCGAGATTTTCCGGCGGCCTGGTTGCCCCCCAGCGCATGAGGGGGCAGCTGGAGTGAGCCGAACAGGAGCTCTGTGCCCGCGTGCACCGTCGCCCACACGCCCACAGGTTGGCGGGATGACGCTGCCGCAACAGCTGCTGCCGCCGCCGCCCTGCCCCCCGACCCCACTGCGCCGCTACTGCTGCCGCCGAGCACTGCGCCCCAAGGCACGGCCCCCAACGACGCAACGAGCTGCTGGGCGGCGGCGCTGGCCGCCTCAGTAGCCCCAGGCGACACCTGGGCCACGTCGTGCTGGTACGTGTCAGAGTCCAGACCGGCAGCAGGGGTGCACGCCACCGCCAGGACCCGAACGCACTCGGGCTCGTGCTTTGCCCCTGAAGCAGCTGTTCCAGCGCCGCTAGCGCCTGCCCTCGTGGCAGCCGGTGCGCTCGCAGCTGTGGCTTGGTGGTAGGCCGAAGCGACTGGGGACAGCAGCGGCCAGGAGGGGCTTACGCACAGAAGCCGCAGGCTGACGATGGAGAAGGCGGGCAGGCCTGGTGGAGCTGCGCTGTGCGCGGACGCTGTGCCGTTCTGGGTGCCGTTGAGGCTGGAGGACGCGGACAGTCGGAGAAGCCACTGCACCACGGACCCCAGCTCCAGACTGTGCAGGTTCTGTGGCGAGGTGAGCAGCAGCGTGAAGCCAGTGCTGGCCGGGAGCCACGTGGGCAGGCGGCTGAGCGAGGTGACGGAAGGGGCGGACCGGCTCGATGGCGACTTGAGGCCAGCGCCTTGTGCGGGGGAGGTGAGCGGAGATGGTACAGGCGAGATGGCTGCGGCACTTGCAGGCGTTGGCGACAGCAGAGGATGGATAGGAGCTGGTGGGGTTGCGCTTGTTGGAGCGGGAGTGGAGTTGATGGCTGCGGGCCGTTGCGGTACAGACGCTGCAGCTGCGGCACTGAACCCATTGCTGATGAAGGAACCCGCTGCGACGGCGCGCGAGCCGCGCTCCTGGCTGGCGTGCACGACGCTGGCCGGGGCAGGCTCGGCCAACAGGTCCTCGTCCCCCTCCGTGCTGCACTGCATGGAGTGCAGCTGCACGCTCGGAGCGGAGGGGGGCGTGGCTGGCGCCGGCGCAGGGGGTGGTGCAGCAGCTGCTTGTGGCGACCGAGGTGCCGCTGTGGTGGCAGCAGGGGGCGGCTCGGCCGTGCCACGCTGTGGCCCTGGCACCATGTCCGCATCAACGCGTGCATCGCTGTCCGAGAAGCGCACCCGGTGGGTGTTAGGGCGGCCGCTGGGGACCTCACCACCACCTCCAACCGTAGCCACCTGCTTGGCCCGCTTCTCGCCGGAGGCTGCTACAGCATTAACAGCCACCGCCCCTTCCCGCCCGGGCGCGCCATTTGCAGCAGCGGCAGCTGCTGCAGCCGCCTTCTGCTCCAGGCCCGCAATGCGCTCCGCCACCGTCTTGGGAGGCGACGGCCATTTGCGGTCCTGCCCTGCGGGCGAGCTACCTGCTGCTGCTGCCGCTTCCGCTGCTGCACGCTGTGCGCGCACCCTCAGGTACTCCCTGATGTCGCGCAGGCGCTCCTCATCGTCCATGGGGTCGCTGGTGGACACAAACACGGAGCGGGAGGTACGGCCCGGCAGGTCCGAGCAGTCGGTCCCCGCGTCCGTGGACACGGATGCCACCGCGTCGGCTGCAGCGCTAGGGGGAGCAGGGGGCTGCGCCTGGTCGGTGGAGACCCAGTGCTGTGCTGAGCTGGCCGCCTCTGGTTGGGGCGCCGGCGGCGCCGTATTGGAGGGGAGGGCCTTTGCAGCAGGCGGCACCTGCGAATGGGACAACAGCAACCGGCGGACTTTTGTTCTCGAAGGTAACTTTGCGATTACGAACGCCAAAAAAGATACGGCAAGGTTACGTACTGGTATCTTACTGCACACAGTGCCGGGACTCTTGTGAGCAGCATGTAGGTAGCACATGCATGACGCCAGCGCTGGTCTCACAATCAAGCAATGCATGGTGTGGACCGCGTACCGGGCGCTGTTTGGGCGGTGCCGGCTCGCCACTCTCGTCGTTGTCGCTGTCCCCGTCGCTGCTGCCGCGCAGCCGCCGGGCTGCAGCAGACGCCTTCTCGCGCGACACCCGCTCGGCCGCGGCCGCCGCCGTCTCCTTCTGCCTCTGCTCCACCACATCTGCAATAGAAGCACGAAGATCCACCTTGACCGGGCCAGTCCCGCTGCTGCTGTCGCTTCCTGCTTGCGGGGGAGCTGCAAGCCCGCCCGGCTGCCCAAGAGCATGCGGAGGGCCAGCGAAGAACTTGAACTTTGCGGGGAGCGGGCCTGCGGGTTTAGCAGGTAATGGGCAAGCTGTAGTTGAGCCAAGAGTTTCATGTGTTCGCATCACTAAGGAGGTGCCCTTCTCTTGCGACAACAAGGCTACAGGTGCACCCAGAACGGCAGTCGCAGTCATGCTCGTCACCGCCTTACCGGTTAAGGCGCCTGGGGGCGAGACGGTTTGCCCAGGAGGCTCAGGCACCGCCACGGTTGGCGCCGGTGTAATGGTCCCCGCAGCAGCTTCTGGTGCGTCCCGGCGAAAACCGGTAGACACCGGGCTTGTGCCCGCGGGAGCCCGAGGCGCTGCGCCCGACAGAGGCGCAGCGGCGGCAATCCCTGGTGCGCTGCTAGCCACCCCCGGAGCCTTGTCCTGCAGCGCTAACCGCGCTGCGGGCGCCTGGTCCTCCTCCTCGTCACTCCACAGCGTATCCGCAGCGGGCAGGCCCGTGAACCAGCCCCGCCCTGCAGCAGCAGCCTGAGCGCCAGCGCCCCCTCCCGTACCGCCGACCCCAGCTGCAGCACTTGCACCGGCAGGGCTGTCTGGCGGGGGCCCTGGCCCCAAGTCTACCGCGCCCGCTCTGAGCCGCGCAATCAGGCCATCCAGGTCGTCCACGCCTAACGTCGCATCCAGCACAAGGCCACCGTCCGCTACTAGAAGCGGCTCGGCGTCGGCTTCCTGCATGTATGCAGTGCGGGAAGACCACGGGGCAACCCTGTTACCTTGGTAATAGACGCAGCGACGGACTGCCACCTCGCATAACAAACTTAGGCATCATAGCGAAGGGCATGCCAGGCATGCAAGGACGCGACGTGGCACGTGCTGCGCTGCCACGTGGCTGAGCCCGTAGCCTGTGGCAGTAGATCGGCGCCCGCATTAACACGGCCCCATGATGGTTGCCATAACCTTACCCTGATCGCTGCGTGAAAGTCCCGGTCAAGGATTTCAGCATCCTGCTGAGGCCCATTGCTGTGGGCTGCTGATCCTTGGGGTACCCCACGCGCCGCTGTAGAGCGGGCGGGGCTGGCTGCTTGCAGCTCACGCAGCTCACGCGCATCCTGCGCCGCTGCAGCCACGAGCTCGGCGTCGCTTCGTGCCACCTGCGGCGGTACGTCCAGCAAGGAATGGAGGCTCTCCTATTGATGCCCGAGTGGGAAGGCCAAAGCGGCCAAGCACCTCATATGTAAGCTCTTGCACCCTCAAAAACCGGGTGTGTGAAATGACGTTGGCTACCAGCAACACAGCACCAACCTTTCTGCGGTCCGCCGCAAGCCGGCCTGCAGCTCCGGACAGCCAACCCCTGCCCTCATACGGCAAAACACCGGCGTCATCATCCAGGCCACGCTCGTCCAGCGTGTCATGGGGAGACCCCACGGGCTGCTGCTGCTCAACGCCGTCCATGCCTGGGCTGCAGCTGCTCGTTGTCGAAGGACTCCCAGTTGGCCGAGATCCTGTTTGGCGGGCACGCACGAGCAACCCAACGCCAACTTGGTCAGAAACCTCGGTGCTGCCAAGGCACGACGGCCCCTTGTAGCGACACAACTGCCTCTTCACCGTTGGCAATGCCTGGTGACGTACAAACGGCGTAATGGTGCTCTGGGGCGAATCCTCACCTGCACCAGCCCCAGCAGCCCCCGTTTCGGTTGCGGCTTGGTACACCGGTGACGCAAGGCCTGCAGTGTTTCCTGCAGATGCAAGGACTCCAGGGAGGTGGGGGTAAGCGCTTCTCCCGGACAGTGATGCAGAAACCCGGTGGTGCACACCCGTCCTGGACCCGTCAGGACCTGCTTACCGTCCTGTAGATAGGCCAAGGTTTTGGCGGGGGAGCTCCGGACTTCCTGCACGCGTCACAGTCACAACCTTACTTCCCATCCCTTTATTTGCTTTGCTTGCAGGCCGCTTGGTTCCCCTCACCTGATCGGTAAGCATGAAACCCGTTGACTCCTGTGCAGCCCAGTTGATATTGCTGAAGACAATTCCAGGTTCATCTGTAGAGCCGTCTGTATCAGAGTCTTGGTCATCGGCAATGCTTGGGAGCGTCTGCGGCAAAGTTGAAAACGCGTTGACGGCAACATTTAGGGTAGGGCCAGCAAAAGCTGACGTCGACGGAGTCCTCATAGCTCCTACATTAACAGCGGGTCGCAGTAGTGTTCGGGGATCTCCCTCGTCGTCGGAGGAGGAGGACGACATGTTGAAAGTAATTTTCGGGACAGGCGCTGACCTTCCTACCCCTATACGCCTAATCTACTTGTGCTGATAACATGCCGGTTATGCGTATGCGACTGCCGGTAGGGTGCATTGGCGCCGAGCCCGTTGGGTGTGGTGCACGGCATGCCGTGGTGACACGAGGCACTGGTCTGGGGTACACTTCCGTAACAACATTGTGTAGCAGGGAAATTCCCAATGCCCAAAGACCTTGTGTATGGAAGGAAGTGAACGAGTATGCGTGCCTCATGCTGCAGTGGGTGCTGGGGGACCTGATGAGGCTTTGCCCAGAAGCCAGCTGCGGCACGACCAGGGCACCCAGGGGCACCCACCCAGGGCAGCCGCCAGGAATGGGACTTTGGGCCCTGTGAGCGATATTTGGCTCCGCAGGTCTCCAGCCAGATCTCGCCGCGCTCGGACACCGTCGATCATGGATCAAGCCGCCAACCTCCGCTGGACCTCAGGGGGCAGGGGAGACTGGCTTGGTGGCATCCAGGGGAGGGGTATGCAACTCGCCGACCGTTGGCGGTTATCGGCGCGCATGGGCCCCAAATTCGACCTTTGACCCCCCAGCCTCCATCCGGCAGCCCATCCCCTGTGCCTATTGGCGGACCGGCGGCCTGGC
>VFQN01003020.1_pt1 | contig 24882 bp, 17 predicted proteins | sample 3512371 | NCBI WGS metagenome assembly VFQN01 (sample SAMN10412370, study PRJNA504923) | tailings metagenome | isolation source: Replicate 2 from Balatoc abandoned mine | place: Philippines: Itogon, Benguet | collected 2017-08-28 | reverse complement strand
CAGTCTTCGACAGCTAACGCTTTTTCCTTCGCGTTACGCTTGTTGTGCAAGCTACGCTCAGTCTTCGACAGCTAACGCTTTTTCCTTCGCGTTACGCTTGTTGTGCAAGCTACACTCAGTCTTCGACAGCTAACGCTGTCTCTTATTTAGCTTCATTCTGAATTAAACCATTCGCACTCAGAAAAATCGATTTTGATTAATTTTGCACCTGAAACAAGAAAAAGCAACGCTTTTGATGCAGGCAAGCGGTAGTGCGGCCTTTATTAAGCTTGCTTTTTGACGAATAAATGAAGATGGCTGACTTTTTTTACCAGGAACCGTATCCGATTCTGAACGATACGACAGAATACCGTAAAATTTCTTCCGACTATGTAAGCGTAGAAAAAATCGGAAACAGAGAAGTGTTAAACATCGATCCGAAAGGATTGGAATTACTTGCCCAGGAAGCATTGGGTGATGTATCGTTCTATTTACGAACTTCCCATTTGGAGAAATTACGTGCAATTCTGGATGATCCGGAAGCAACGGATAACGATCGTTTTGTAGCATACAATCTATTGCAGAATGCAACGATTGCTGCGGAAGGACAATTGCCTTCCTGCCAGGATACCGGAACGGCAATCGTGGTTGGTAAAAAAGGAGAAGGAGTTTACACAGGTGTAAATGATGCAGAATACCTTTCGAAAGGTATTTACAATACGTACCAGGAAAAGAACCTGCGCTATTCTCAGATCGTAGCGTTGGATATGTTTGAAGAGAAGAATTCCGGTTCCAACCTTCCGGCTCAAATCGATATTTATGCATCCCAGGGAGCGAAGTACGAATTCTTATTCCTGGCGAAAGGAGGAGGTTCTGCAAACAAAACGTTCCTATATCAAAAAACAAAATCCTTGTTGAACGATGCTTCGTTGGAAGAATTTATCAAGGAAAAGATCAAAGACCTGGGAACTTCAGCTTGTCCGCCATACCACTTAGCATTTGTAGTTGGAGGAACCTCTGCAGAAGCAAATTTGGCGGCAGTGAAAAAAGCATCAGCAGGTTATTACGATCATCTTCCGACAGAAGGAAATATGGGCGGTCAGGCTTTCCGTGATTTGGAATGGGAAAAACGCGTTCAGAAAATTTGCCAGGAAAGTACGATCGGAGCACAATTCGGAGGAAAATACTTTACGCATGATGTGCGTGTGATTCGTCTTCCGCGTCACGCAGCATCTTGTCCGGTCGGATTGGGAGTTTCCTGTTCGGCGGACCGCAATATCAAGGCGAAAATCACCAAAGACGGATTGTTCGTAGAGCAATTGGAGAAAAATCCGCGTCGTTTATTGCCTGAAGTTCCACCGCATTTGGAGCCGCCGGTAAACATTGACCTGGACAGACCGATGGCAGAAGTATTGGCGGAATTGTCGAAATACCCGATCAAAACCCGATTAAAACTAAACGGAACACTGATCGTGGCTCGCGATGCAGCGCATGCAAGAATCAAGGAATTGCTGGATGCCGGACAACCAATGCCGGAATACTTTAAGAATCACCCGGTGTATTATGCAGGACCGGCAAAGACTCCGGAAGGAATGCCTTCGGGAAGTTTTGGGCCAACAACTGCCGGACGTATGGATTCCTACGTGGATTTATTCCAAAGTATGGGCGGAAGTATGATCATGCTTGCAAAAGGAAACCGCTCGAAAGACGTAACGAACGCATGTCACAAATACGGTGGATTCTATTTGGGATCAATCGGAGGACCGGCAGCGATTTTGGCAAAAGAAAATATTCTTTCGGTAGAATTGGTCGATTTTGAAGATATGGGAATGGAAGCCGTTCGTAAGATCACGATCAAGGATTTCCCTGCTTTCATCATCACAGACGATAAAGGAAACGACTTCTTCGCGAATTTATAGAAGAAAGAATTTGAATAAATGGAAAGGAATCGGTGAAAGCTGGTTCCTTTTTTGTTTTCCTGTTTTTTCTGACTCTTTGACCGCGTCTCGATACGCTTCGCACTCGACGGGACAAGAGGGCCTGCCAGTTCGAGTTGATGCGACTTCCTTGTCAGTTCGTCCCGATAGCTATCGGGATCCGGAATATAATGGAGCAGTATCGAGAACGACAAGGCTTGTTTCAAATGAACTTTTTTCCTAACTTAAAAAGAATGAAGCGATTATATGTTTACATTCTTGAGTGTTCAGATGGTTCTTATTATACAGGAATAACTAATAATCTGACGAGACGTTTGGACGAACATCAGCTTGGTCGAAATCCGGGAAGTTATACATTCTTGTTACGACCTGTTGAACTTGTTTTCTACGCTGAATTCTCTGATTTTTATGCTGCTATTGACAAAGAAAAACAGATTAAACGATGGAGTAGGGCTAAAAAGAAAGCTTTGATTGAAGGGCGTTTTGATGATTTGGTGAATCTGGCAAAGAAGAAATTCTGAATTGAACTTTGTCCTTGTCTCGATACATCCCGACTGAAAAGCGTCGGGACACTCGACAGGACATCGAAAAGCTTCATTGCTTCTAGTTGCGTGTTTTTTCTGGTCGGTTCAAGTAGCGAAGCGTATCGAGAATGACTATATTTGAGAAAACCTAAACAAATGATCAAACAATTCCTTGGAATCATTCTCTCCGCCATTTATGCCTTGATTATTCGCATTTTGGCAGAATGGAACCTCATCGAAATCAATTCACTTTCTTATTTGATTGTTGCCCCGATGGCGCTTGGTTTTATTCCCTTTTATTTCAAGGGTGGTCGTTTTCGGAAAAGTATTTCCGTTGCCATTTTATATCCTTTGTTTTCCGTTTTGATTTTCCTGGCGATTGCCATTGTTACCCAGCTGGAGGACTTGCTCTGCTTCATCATTATTGGTTTGCCATATGTTCTTCTTTCTGTTTGTGCAAGTATTGTCCTGTTCTATGTAACGAAAGAAAGGAAGAACGACGGAATCAACAAAAGTTCCCTGTCAGTGTTGTTGCTTCCTATTCTTTTCGGAATGATCGAAAAGGAACTTCCGAAGGTCAAAACAGATCTGTCAGTCAGTAATGTCATTGTGATCGATTTGTCCGATACGCTTGTTTGGAATCATTTGTTTGAAATTCCGGATCTCAGCCAGGCAAACTCTCCGGGATTCATCAATTACCTGGGAGTTCCACAGCCGCTCAGATCCACGTATGATTCAATGACCAATACGCGATTGGGTTATTTTGAAAATGGAATCCGGTTGAATGAATCCATTGTTGAACAGTTGGATTACCGGAAATTGGTTTTTGCGATCAATATCGAAAAGTCACAGTTTGGTTCTCATCCTACTTTGAACCACATTCTGAAAGGGGAAAACATGGAGTTTAAACAGATTCAATACGAATTGAAGCGCCTGAAGAATGGTCAGACACTTCTGAAGTTGAGCACCAATTACAGCATTCATTCCAATTTGCCATTCTACGGAAAGTTTTGGAGTAAACGAATCATTGATGATTTCGAACGGAAGCTTTTGGGGTCGCTGAAGAAAACCCTTGAACAACAAGAAAACCGATAGTATGAGTTCAATTCAAAAAAATGTAAAATACCTCCGTATCATTTCCATGATCTTTTTCGGAGTAGCATTGTTCTTACCGACTCATTGTACCAATGTCCAGTGTAATGGCCTTGGTGGCGGTTTTGGTGCTCTTGTCTCAGGGTGGATGCTTGCTTTTTTTTACGGCGGAGCAGCATTTGCCTGGTTTGCGAACCCCATTTATATTGCGGCCTTTTGCATCGCCGGAAAAGTACCACTTGTAAGTATCGGACTTACCGCAATTGCCATTTTAATAGCTCTAACCTTTTTGAACGGAGGAGAACTTCTTCTGAATGAAGCGGGAAACACAGGATATGTTACACAAATTGGGATCGGTTATTGGTTTTGGTTGGGAAGTATGGTCGGACTGCTTTTTTATTCAATAGTCAATCTGGTCGCGAAAATCAAAGCAAAAAAAGCTATTAAAAAGCAGCTGTAAAGCGTTTGATTTAAAACTGAGATCTCATTCCCCGAATTCTTCACCAATGCTTTCACGCAAATCATACAACAACCATTGTTTGCTGAGCACTTGTTCTTTTTCCGTTTGGAGCAAATGAATAAAGTCTGCCACTCCGATCGGCTCATTTCCGTTTCCATGAATCAGGACGATACTTCCGGAAGAAGAAGCTTGACCTTTGGCCAGCCATGCATCACTTCCAATGGGAATCAAGCCGAATTGAGTAATCTTTTGGACGATACTGCTGTCGGATACCAACCCGGGAAAACGAAAGAAGACGGATGGAAGTAAACCGTGCTCCAGCATTGCGATTTCTGTACCCAATACTTCCAGGTTGAGATCCGTGTTTGGTTTGAGCAGGAAGTTCTCGGCTAAGGGAAGTTTCGGATTGTAATAATGTGTATACGAATGATTGATCCAGGTAATCGCAATATTTCCCTTTGTTTGCAAATCTTTCAACCATTCAATATCGTTTCCGTGAGTTAACAAAAAACGGCCGGAAAGCGATAAAGCCAACGGAACGGGTTGTTCAATTTTACTGAATTCGGTAATGAGGGAAGTGAAAATAGTCCGGTCGAGCGGTTTTTCAGACGGACACAAATCAATGGTGAGCGTAATTCCTTTTTCCACCGGATATCCATGCGTAATTCCGGCATCCTGCATTGCAAAGGATTGTTTATTGGCATAAACCAATGCTTTGACATACGGCCGGTCGGAAAATGAGGAGAATAGTTTCGTCCATGTTGTTTCAGTGACGCTCAGATCCTTTGCCGGAAGTACCATCGTTTCCAAAGTCTGCATATTGACTGAGAAATATAGGTGGCGATCTTGTTGATCAAACTGTCGCAAAACAAGTAATTCCTGTCCTCTGAAATTTCCGGTGGCCAGGAAAGGATGATAGTTTTCGATTGTCGTTTGCGAAAAGGAGAAACTGAAAACAAGTGAAAGTAAAAAAGTCAGCCAGAAAACACCCTGTTTTTGCATTGTAAGCATCATTGATTTTAGAAAAGTAAGTTAAGAAAAAACAAAATGACTTGTATGAGAGTTTAGGTAATTTTTAGATTTACTATTGAGTCCTCTGCGCCCTTTGTACCTTGCATAACGTCTTTCAGACTATGCTGCGTCTTCAAAAGCATTGCTTTTTCTTCTTAGCGTTTGTCAAATAAACATCATAATTAAACGCAAAGTAACAAAGAACGCAAAGCTTAGTAATATTCTGAAAAGATTTTACGCGAGCTGCAAAACCTTATTCTGATCTATCCCGTGTAAATTAGCGCCAGAGTTTTCGTACAAAGCCAAACAAAAAAGAGACCGCCGTTTTCACGGTCGATCTCTTTCACATTACTTTTTAAAAAGAACTTGTTTAACTTCTTACAGTTTCAAGGAATAATCTTCTCCTTTGTTGTCTTCTCCGATAAATTCAATTACTTTCTCTCCTGCATGAACTCTGTAGTACAAAACAAGACTTGTTTTTCCCGGATCGACTTGAGATGGTCTTTCTCCGAATGTATCATCAGATTCAGGAATTGAGTATCCGTATTCTGTGATTAACCAAGGCATGCTTACCCATGCTTTTTCAGAAGAAGAAGAGTTTTCGATATCCAATTCCAATTTCACGAAAGTAGTAGATTCCATTCCAGGGAATGTCTTACGGAATTTTTTCACTTTCTCGTCATTCGCATTGTATGTAATCTTCTTGAACGTATATGTTTTCGTCAGGTCGAAAATAATATCTTCAACCTCAAAAAATTCGTTTGCCTCAACGAAGCTTTCTGCCGGAGCTTCTAATTTTTTCAATGGAAGCAATGCTGTCGTTTTCTCTTTGCTTAAATCGATATCCAACGCATTTTTAGTGCTTGCTCCCAAATAAAGATCATCCAATTTCGCATCTACAGGAACGCTGAATACCGCATAACCTGATTCGTAAGTAGAAGCCAATCCTTTGAAAGTTGGCCCTGTAGCCAAAGAAACGCTTGCAGCGTATGTTTTCTTAGTTGCAGCATCGAACAATGCGATGTTTGTTTCCAACATCCCGATATCCGTGTCCATATCCGTTGATTGAACCGAGAATTCTACTTTTACCAGTTTATCGTCACCGCTTTTCGGGCTGAAATCTTCTTTTCCATCCCAATCGTCCGTCACAGAAGTCAGGCTGATAATGTTATACACAGGTTCTCCGTCTTCATTGTTTTTCCCGTTAAGGAAACCTTTTACGTTGGAAGTATATTCAGTCACTTTGCTTTCCGGAGTTCTGGAACAAGAAGCTGCCAATAGAGATCCTCCGATAAGCAGACACAAAAATTGTTTTTTCATTAGATAGTGAATTTGTTTTTATGAGTTGACAAAGTTAGTCATTCCTTCAGGAGCGCCAAGAAGCGAAACCTGAAACTTAAAGGTAAATTGATATTCGCTTGATATTGGAGAATAAGTGTTGAGGTTTTGAGAATTTTCGGTTTTTTTGGAGGGGACTTGGGGGCAGTGATTTGGGAGTGGGTATTTTTAGGAAAAAGGGGCACTAATAAAATACCCCTTTCAATCATCTATACAGTTAGCATATTTTTGAATTGATGAATATTCATTATCACGATTGATTGTGATACCTCATCACCATGATTTGCTTTTAATTCAGTCTCGAGTTTTAATAATAGATCTACATTATCAATATTAACCAATAGAATAGGCTTTATATTGTAAGGTGAAAACTCATCTGTTTGTTTTAATAGTGTAATGTCTTCAGATAATTCGGAGAAATGTGTTTTTATTTTGCTGCTCAATTTTCTATAGCCCGTTCGTAATTCATACATTTTGGCTTCCACTAAGAAGAGACTTTCATTGAAAAGAAACATACAATCGATTTCAATATCCGTTAATCTTTTTTCATTGAGTCTGTGTTTAATTTTTTGCTGACCAAGCAAATAAGATGCAGTGTCCAGAATCAAACCATCCTGACTTTGAACAATTTGAAAGATTTCTTGATTAAGAACATAGGGTACGAAGTAAGTCAGTGGCATAGAGCAGCTGGGACAAGTTAGATTTTGTAATTTCTTAGGATTCAATCTTAACTGAATTGATGCCCGGTAGGTTAATGGATCACAATTATGGCATTCAGTTATTCCATCATCAATGCTCGGTAGTAAGATTTTAGCTTCATACAATCGATGAAACATATCAATTCTATCGTTGAAATTATCGGATTCTATTAATGAGTTAACCAAAATTTGATTTGATTCATAAAGCCGTTTATAATTATGATTTATGTATAATTCCTTAATAAATCTCAATCCATCAGAAAACAACTTAATATTCCATTCGTTTATTAAGGTGTTTTTCTTCGAAGGAATCAACATGTCTTCAAAATGTTTCTGCAATTCATCAAAGGATTGTATCCCGGGAGGAACAAAACGATAAAGTTTTAATAGATCTACTATAAGTTGGTTTTTATCGGAATCTTCATTACAAAGATCCATAATAAAAGGCATTAATTTTAGTGGTCTTTTCTGAAAGTCATTGATGAGTTGATGAAACTGTTTTTCATATTTGGATTTTAGAAATTTAATAATGATTGGTTCAAAATATATTATTTTTTCATCAATTGAAGCTTCAAGGTCGACACTATAATTTTCAGTACGAAACTTTATAACTTCTTTTGTTTCATGTTCATGTTCCGAATTTGAAATAATTATTTTATTCGTTGAATAAGAAAAGGAACTACCAAGATTACTAAAATCAATAGAATCTAATAACTCATTTTTTGATAGTAAAAATGTGTTTTGACAAGATTTGTTTTGCCAAAAAATATTGTAGAATTTATCTCTGGCACTCATGGTAGGAAGGTTGAATTAATTGATAAAATGAATGAGTTGTTCTGGTTACTCTGATCCAGAATAGTGTTTTTCGCAGTAGCGAAATAGTTTCGAGAAATTTCGAAACCGGGTAGTGCTTTCATGTTTAAAGGTTTAAAATACTCATCGAATGTATTGAGTTTTAAAACACTTGTATTCAGTGGTTAGCCAAAATTTCTTAAAGAAAAACAGGTTTGATTAAGTGCTTGGATTTGGTGATTATTTGCGGAAGTTTGATGATTAATTAGAAATTAGGTTTTGGTAGATTAAATCAACTTAAATATTTTCAAAACATTCTCTCCGATGTTATCATCCAGACGATTATCTTCCTTATTAATTACTGAAATAAACCCCTTCATACATTCATGTTTTTGCTCTTTATAATCGTCGTCTAATTTTATGTGTTCTGTGTTATTGAAAGGAATAAAATCAGTAGTGCCATGATTTCCAGGATATAATAGCATAATTTTGTTTGCATTCCAAAAACGACCATAAGCATACATTTGGCGCAAATCCTGAACAGAAGTAGAAGTTCCCGGAGTTTTCCATTTGGTATCAATAATGTATTTTTCTTCATCCTTTTCAATGACTATATCTGGTTCCAATCTATTGGAACTCCAAAAGGGTTTGTTTCTTTTTCCTAAAACTTTTATTGTAGGATTCTTTCTTGCTGCTTCTTTAAGCCTGATAAGTATGTACTCTTCCCACAGTTGATTCATATTAAATAGGATCGAAATCATTGTTTCCTTTCCTTGAGAAATATCAGGAGAGTAATTTAATATGATCAAACGAGCTAATTCGAGGGCTCTTTCGTATGGTGCTGTTTTTCGATTGATTTGAATGGAATCTAACAGCTGTTTATTAGCTTTGATTTTTTTTACCTCAGGAAAATCCAACTGGACTCTTTTACATTTTTCGCTAATCCACATGGAATTACTGAACTTTTTTACAATATCAACTGCCTGTGCCAACACTTGATGTAGTTTGTGGTCAACATCATAAACCTGATGAGTGGTATAGAACCGTTCTTTGTGTATAAGATTGTGACGAATATTTTGGGCAAAATCCAATTTTCCTTTCAAAACTTTTACATTTCCTGATTCCATACGATATTGCTTTATTAAGCCATTCCGGATAAGGATTTGAACTTCCGTCAGATATTGATCAAAATATAGTTCTAATAAGTTTAGACGGCCATTATTTAGCAGCGCATTTTCATAGGGATGAATTTTTATTTTTTTACAAACCTTCAGCATATCAATTAAGACATTCTGCCACCTGCTTTTGATGAATTCATCATTGTTTTTATCGGCTTTAGGTCGAATTTCAATTATGATTTCATCAATTTGAATTACTCCTACATAATGTTTGAATCGAATACCATTTGGCTCAATTGAAAAATACTTGTTCCCATACTGATTATTCAAACGGATTAAAGATTTGAAATGTGAATCAGTAAGTCCTTCCTTTTTTATGTGAAGAAGCTCATGTTCATATTTAACCACCGGATCCTTCACTATACACCTTCTATCAATGTTTGTATTGCCTCTTCAAATTCGTCATTTCTATCAGGAACTTTGATTTTTATGATATGATTCATAACATTCATATCAACATTCGCTGATGCAAATTTCACCTCATTGGTTTCTATTTTATTGAAAAATGCCGATCCGATTACGAGCTCAATTTTGTCATAATGTCCGTAAAAATATTCCTGCAATAATGGAATGATGTTATCTCTAAATACAGTTTTTAATTGATCAATAGAATAGACATTCATAAAATAGGAGTGTCCGATAGTATGTTCTCGATCCAACAAAATTTCAATTCTTTTATTGATTGCGTCCAGAAGATCTTCTAAATTTATTCCGGTAAATTTAGAATTGAATTCATCGAAATAATCCAATTTAGATAAATCTCTTTCCTGTTTCATTTTGTTCCAGATGACCTGTTTTCCATCTTGTAGCTCATCTGGAATCCCTAATAAATCGAACAAATCGGATTCTTTGGATACATAAGGTTCTTCTTCCCAATCGCTGGTTTCATGTTCCCAAAAGAGTCTGCAAATCATGGCTGAAGGTGAAAGTAAATCCGGTTTGGGAAGCATTTCTTTAAAAGAAAACCTTCTGCGTAATGCCGTATCAAGTGCTTCTACTGATCGATCTGCTGTGTTCATCGTGCCGATGATATGAAGATTTGATGGAACTCCGAATGAATCTCCTGAATATGGAAGTGAAACAGTCAAAGCATTCTTTTTACCGGTTCGTTTATCTTCTTCGATCAATGTAATTAACTCTCCAAAAATAGCTGAAACATTCCCTCTATTGATCTCATCAATAATTATAACATGATTTTTGGTCTGTTTCGTCTGAATTAGTTGTCTTTGTGTGAAGAATTCTGTTTTCACATCATTTCTCCACATTTCATAAATGCTTTGTTGTGAAAAAGATTTTTTATAGACTTTGTGCACAGGAATTCTTTGGTCAAGAATTTTCCATTCTACTTTTCTAAAGTGATTATAACCCTTAATAGGATTGTCCTCATTGGACTTAAATTCGTAATCTCCGGTTATTATACCCACCGCCTTTAGCATTTTATTTCCATGAGAGGCAAAAACGATGTCACCTTTCTTCATCGAAACAGCAAATCGGTCAATTGCACTGATATTGAAATCCAATGGCTTGGATTTATAACCTGCCTCAGTATATTTTTTCAAAACATTATTCCGTGATTTGACTCCCGAGTAATCCACTTCACCACCCCATCCGATAGCGATACAACCATTGTCCCTACAGTAATTGTAGACCTCTTCGCCTGAATCACCCAATGTGTTTCCTAAAGAAATTTTAAAGATCTCTTTTCCTTTAAAAACATCTGGATCGATATAATGATCCGATTTTGGGGCTTCTTCAAATTCAGTATAAGCTTCGGCATTGGTACAGATATCTTTAAAAAACCCGTCTTTTATTTCATAATCTAAATTGGTGACACCCTCTTCTTTTTGTAAAATCGGTTTGATACCTTCAATAAATTCCTCATAACTGAAGCTTTGATGAAACGTAATAAACTTAACAACTCCTTGCTCTTTGAACTCTTCTATTTTGGATAGATTTACTTTTCGACCACGTTTTAAAACTTCTCTCAATGGAATTTCTTCAATAATGCTTAGCGCATGACTAATAGAATGGTGGGTTTTCCCCGTTCCGGGAGGTCCATATAGTATTTGGTTTAATGGCTGATCACTCATAAGTATGGTATTATTTGTTGTTGGTAAAGTGAAATAGGATGCTGTGGAATAAATAAAATCTTGTGTCAGAAGATGCAAGGATTCATCGGAATAGTTTTCATTTTTTGCGAATTCTTTATAGTAATCAATAAATACCTTATCGGTTTTAATAAATTCCAGAACTTGGTTGGCATGCTCAAAGAATTTGAAAATATTTTCGCTCCGGCCCATTATTGGTTTGTCGGCACCTACTTTCAGACAAAAATCTTTGTTCATGCTGAATTTATACAGGAAGTACTTTTCAGGGTACTGTAGTGATAAATATAAAGCTACTGCTCTTCGGTCCCCGTGATAATGATTTCTGATTTCTTTCTCAGTTGTTCTTCTGGCATTTAACTCCGGAAGTCTTTCATCATAAAATTTTATGAACTGATCGATCCGCGCATCCAAAGGCTGTAATTCATCAAATAATTGATTAAAGGCTGCTTCCGTTTCTGTTCTAAATTCGTAAAACATCCAGTTGGTATGAGCAATTGGGTAAAAATTACCACTCATCCATAAATTTTTACTCCCCGAAACTTCGAATGTTCTTTTAAACATTTCGGCTCTGTCAGGTTTGGACCAATCCCAGCGTTCATAAACTTGCTTTAATACGCGCCATTTGTATTTTTCCTGGTGTTGTTTGGGCGGAAGCTTAAATTGTTCTTTGTATTGTTGCCAAAAGTGATTGAGGAGTTTCGTATTCATTTTTTACTTGATCCGGTTAAGAATTTGTGTTGATAAGTCTAAATTGTTTTCGGAAAAATCCGGTATATCGGTAACCGTTTTTAATGTTTGTGTTGAAACTTGCCCAAGTTCGATAATATTATTTTGAAAGCGGTCACATTGTTGATTGTAATAAAAAATATGTCTTTGACTAGGTTTTTCCTGATTTTCGTCATCTAGCAAAATACTACCCCTGAAATTAATATTCTTTATCAGGTAATCTATGTGATATGCAACTTTTGTAACGTCTCGATATTGATTATCATCTAGGAACCAAAAACAATTTTCAACTACATTATAAACCCGATGTCTTACTTCATTTAATGAATCAAGGGTTGTGACAACTTTCTCAATAGATGGATTTAACCTTAGAATTTTACTTCTTGTGGAATTTGCCAGAATACGATTCAAACGGATTAAACCCCAGATTTTTCTGCGTTGCGTATGGTTTTTCATCCGTTGAATACTCATTTCTGTGAAAGAAATAAACTCTTCTTTTATGGGATCATTTGCAATAAATTTTCTGAAGCTCACAACTTCAATTTTTCTGGATAAACTATCCATTGTGAAGTTAGCCGATCCATAATAGATTTCTTTTTCACTCATGATCCATTTGGAATGATTGGTAAGTTCTAATGAAACGGAAACACCTTGACTGATCAGATATAAAATCAGAGATCGATTGGTGTCTTTTCCTTTGAACAAGGAAATAGGAATAATACAATGTTTATTCGGGACAGTTGAATGAACGACTTCCCATAAAACCGAAGCGGGGTTGGTGGCTCTTGTGAAACCGTATCCGCAGATAATTAAATATTCTTCAGCTTCGTCAATGATTCGAATAATTTCCGGTGTAATATCGTTTTGCTTCAATCCGGTTAGCTGAAAGTTTCCTTCCGTTATCATATTAATTTCTAGTGAATATTGTTTAGTAGTTCAATTGTTTATTTTGTCACATTTGGATGCTGATTTTCAGTCTTGATGCTTTCCTTTTGCAGACTTAATCAATTTCCCAAACCCGGTAGGCTCCAGGTGGTGCTCCTTCAGCCATAAAATAGCTGTTTTAATTTGATTTTCTGTATACTGTTGTTTACGATTACTCCATTGATAAAAGTCTTGCATTAGTTCCTTTTCTGAAATTGCTTTATTTCCAATCATTCGATTATTCCACACAGCATACAAGGTAGCGATGATTTCTGTCTCAGCCTCCGTTTTGGGCACCAAAAGTGAAAATAATCGATTGAGTTGTTCATCTGCCGATGAGAAGTACCCTTGATAATACTCATCAATTTTTCCCTGTTTTTCAAGCGGCATAAACCGGGAGTTCTGCTTGTCAAACCACTTTTGTACACGGAAATTAGTGAAAATGGTGTGCATGAACTTATTATCATATGGCCCGGCAGCTTGATAATAATAATTGAGATTCAAATCTACCTCAATTACGTGTTCTGCCAAAAATTGGACTTTTTGGAACTTAATATCTGTAAAATGTGGGTCCTTGTTAAATACCGAAACGATTTTTCCGGCTAATACCTGTTTAGCGAATCCTTTTTTATTTTCCGGGATGGTTAATTTCGAAACAGCTTCTTTTACTTGTGACTCCACATCTGCTATCGTTACCTGCCCATTCATTAACATCGGTAATAGCCAATCACGGAGAGAAGCGAGTTGTTGGTTTTGTAAAGAATTTATTTTTATTCTTTCGAAGTTTAGAGTACTAATTTCAGAGAATCCTTTTAATATTTTCTCGTCTGGGATAATAACGTTCAATTCTTTAATCTTTTCTTGAGAAAGATTATCTCTAGCGGACCCTGTACTAAGGTTTATTAAATATTGATACATATCATTTAATGCTAATTTGATGTAGCCCAACATTGTTTTATTGTTTGGTATAATAGCGCAGATTGCTTGATTTGTTGTAGCTTCAAAAGAAATAATACTTGTCTTCCCTGCGGTGGCACCATACATTGCCATGAATATTGAATTTGCCGGAAAAAATTTTGCATTTGAATTTTGCATCCCTTCTTCAGAAATAAAATTTTCTGTTTTGACAATAAATGAATTGTTTAACTCTCCGCTATTAATCCATGGAATAGTGCCAGGATAGTAATAGTTTTTTTCTGTTGATTTTGGAGTTCCTCCTGAGCCTGTTTGAGCAATGTTTTTTAATTTTTTCACTTCCCATCCCTCCGGAATTTCCCGCTTCAACACCTCATTCCAAGTCATCTTCCCTCCGGAAGTCTTGTATGGCTTTCCTTCCAGTTCGGGATTACCCATGGCTACGGCTTGTTCTTTGGAAATAGGGAAATCAAACTGCACAAACCAGTAATTATATAGTGTTTTGGCCAATTGCTCCAATTCTGTATTGATGCGATTGTTGAGTTCGATTTTGTCGTCTAAAGCGGAGAGAATAGCCGTGATTTTTTTTTGGGTTATTTTTTCAATAGAAAAATTTACCGAAATGTTAAATAGCCTAACTCTATCAAATTCTCCTTGACCGGTGCTACCATCAACATAAGTTTGAAGAATATTTTCTATAGAGTATAAAGAATAATTTAGACATTTTGATTCATAATAATCATTGGTTCTCAAAGTTAAAACATGAGAATCTGTAATTAATCTTTTTCCTTCAGGAATGAAGTCAATCATTGCGACTCTTCCAGCAGTTCCTTGTCCGGTTGAATTTATTAGAATATCACCAATATTCAGAAATTTTTCTTCATTGTATTTTTTTGAATCGTCAATAAACTGTGCAAATGAAAAATCTATTTTATTGTTTCGAATGCATTTTTGGTTTAAAACAATAATAGAACTATTATTGACATATTTTGGAGTTACGCCTTTTCCAAAGTATGTAATAATTTCATCAACTCTTCTCCACTTACTCATACCTCATCCCTTTCAACTGTTTCTGAATCTCTTTATCCAAACGATTTCCTTCCGCAAACAATTCACCTAACCGGCTTTCAAAACCAATCATTTTTTCAGCAAATTCTTCTGCTGTAATATCCACATAGTCAATCTTCACTTCAAAGTATTGTCCGGCAGAAAAGGAGTAATTCTTTTCCTGTATTTGTTCTTTGGTAACTACCACAGAAAGCTCTTCAATGGCTTTTTTCTGGTTGAAAGCATCTACAATGTGTTTTTCTTCCGTTGGAGTGAGTACCGTACGTTGATTTTTTTCCTCTTTAACGATTGATCCCAACTTACTGGCATCCATCAATACGATGTGCTGGCCATCAGCTTGTTTGTCCAGGAATAAGACGGAAACGTTGGTTCCGGTACTGGCAAAAATATTACTTGGCATACTGATCACTCCACGCAACCAACCTTTGTCGATGAGGCGTTCCCGGATCTTTTTCTCAATACCGCTTTGAGCTGTAATGAACCCGGTAGGCAATACGATTGCAGCTTTCCCGGTTTTACTCAAACTGTGCATGATGTGCTGTATGAATAACAGGTAGATTGCCATGGATTCCTTTTTGGCTTTCGGAACATTGGGGATTCCGGCAAAAAAGCGTTCCTTGAAAGCATCTTTTTCCAAATCGGATTTAAAATCTGAAAAATCCAGCTTAAATGGTGGATTGGAAACGATGTAATCGAATTGCTGATCCAGGTAATACGGCTGTGCAATTGTATTGGTCTTGATAATATTCGGAATGCTGTGCGTCAGGTTGTTTAAGATCAAATTCAGACGCAGCATGTTACTCGATTTCTGCGAAATGTCTTCCGAGTAGATAGTACAACAGTCTTCCCCGATTTGATGAGCCAAACTCATCAATAAAGTTCCCGATCCCGCGCTCGGATCATAGCATTTCACACCTTTGACCGGTTCTGGTACCAGGATACGCGCCATGATACGCGCCACAGCATGCGGCGTATAATATTCTGCATATTTTCCGCCTGAATCGGTGTTGTAGTCCTTGATCAGGTATTCGAAAATAGTGGCAAAGAAATCGTATTTCTGACTGAACATTTCCTCGAAAGAAAATTCGAATAGTTTATTAATCAATGCCCGGCAGAAATCATCGCGTTGCGAGGAATCAGAGATGTATTGACTCAATTCATCAAACAACGTATCTTTTGCTCCTGAAAAGGTCTTCACCGAAAAAACATCTGCATTTTCGATACCAATTTGACGTAGGGTATCGTCGAACAATTTGGAAAAATCACCTTCGTTCTGACGATTATACAAGTGTGCAATCAACTGGTGTGGTTGCAAACGTGGTACATTTGGGTTCAATGAAGCCAGTAAAAATTGATATTCTTCCGTTCCCATTGCAGAAAGTGCCGAAGAAAATTCCTTCGTTTTGGCGAGTTTTGGATCTTCCTGCTTTACCTCAAACTGGAATTTGTCATTGAGGAATTTATAAAGGAATACCTGGGTAATGATTTTAAATTCATTACCGTCGTTACCCAATCCGTAACTCGAGCAAACGCTCTTTAGGTTATTGATTAGTTGTTTGGTTTTAGTAATGAATTGAATGTCTTGTGTCATTGTTTTTAAGCTCTGTTATACAAATTCAGGTATTCGGTTAAAATCAGTTGATTGATGTTTTCTGTAGTTGCAAAGTCGAGCGGAATATTCTCCTTCTTCTTGAACTCATTTACTACTAATTGCATTAGGTAGCGGTTGAAAAACGCTTCGTTGTTTAGAATATCTTCTTGTCCTTCAAGCTTGGCATCCACTTCCAGTTTCACTTGCATCAAGGCGCGGTGCAGTTGTAACTCTTTGGCATTGAGCGTTCCTTTTTCCAATAAACGTTTGTGAATCCGGGTGTATTTTTCGTCGTTGTTATATTTTGCTTTCAGCAAGGCATTTTTCCTGTTCAGTTCTTTTACCCGGTCATAAATTTTGCGCAACAAGTGCAGATTTTCTAACAAATTTTCCTGATTGATCTCAGAGAAATTTCTGTTTTTGAAAATACGTTCCAATTCTTCCATCAAACTCACAAATTGTGGATCAGCATAATCGAAATTCTGCCGCAACGTTTCACGGGTTTTTCCCAGCATATCCTGGTATTCATCTGCCAATTTCAATTCTGCTTCTCCCACTTTCACAAACTGGAATACCAAATCCTCTAATGAAGTATTTAGTAATTGTTCAATGGAATGATCCTTACCTATATTTTCAACCAGGTTCAGGTTGTCAAGTCTGCCTTGCGCTACGATCAGAAGCCGATTTAATAATTCGAAATCGGTAATCCCCTTCAACTTGTCGAAATGCTGAATAGCGATAATGTTTTTGAGTTCTTTGGCAGAACGAAGTGCTTTGATCAATTGCGTTAATTCCGTTTTATCATGCAACTGTTCAATCTGGCGGGAAAAGAGTTCACTATTTTGTGAATCGTAGCGGAAAAGTGTTTCTTCAATTTCTTCGATTTCTTTCTGGATTTCCTCTTCCGATTTGAACAAATCTGAGTAAAAGGTTAACTCATCACCTAATTCCTCTTGCAATTCCTGGAAGTACAATTGATTAGTCCGATTGAAGGCTTTTGAAATATCTGCAAAATCGACCACATAGCCATATTGATAAGCCTTGTATGGGCGATTCACACGAGTGAGCGTTTGCAAGAGATTATGATCCTGGATAACCCTTGCCAAATACAATTTTTTCAAACGTTTTGAATCAAAACCCGTGAGAAGCATGTTATAAACAAACAACACATCGATTTTACCGGCTTTATATGCTTTGATTAACTCCTTTCGGATGGATTTGTCATTTTCATCATGCAGGATCAAGGCGGCCGTCAGTTTTTGTTTCTTCCGCTTTCCATAAGGAAGGGTGGGCTCAGCTGCCAGAGGTAATTTTTCTGCATCTACTTCCTGAACACCGTAACGTTCTTCAAACAATTCAAAGAGCATTTTTGCCTGTTTGGAAGTATCGCAAACCACCATTCCGCCAAGTGTTTCGTCTTGCCAATGGTCACGAAAAGCAACCAGATCTTGTGTGATGTAATTTAGCAATCCTTGCGCAAATTTAGGATGTGCATATACATCAGAAGCACTGATTTCACCTTTCAATACTTTAATTTGATCAATCACTTCCTTCATTTCCAATTTGAAGCTACCTTCAATTTCCTCCCGGATCAGTCGAAGTGTATAGCCATCGGCAATAGAACGATTGTAATAGTATTTATGGAAATAATTTCCGAATAATGTTTTGGAATCATATTCTTTGGCAACTTCACGAAGTAAAGGTGTTCCGGTTAATGCTATAATAATCGCATTCTTGTCCGAATTGATGAGGTTTGCCAGGTAATTTCCCTTGGGATTGTAACTTCTATGAGCTTCATCCAGGAAATAGATACGTTGTGTATATATATCGTAATCTGGTAAATTCTCCAGCGTAGCGTCTTCCCCAAACTTTTGAATATTGACCACCGTTATTTCAGCTTGCCCGCTATCGTTGTGAATGGCGCCGACAAGTTGCAAATCCTTTGCGAATTCTTGTCTGGAATTAATTGAGTTGACTTTCAATCCACGGTTAGTGAATTCCGTAGAAGCTTGTATCAATAAATCCAAACGGTCTACAATGAAGTAGAATTTTGGTATAATGTTTTTTTGTTGGTAGTAATCTGTCAGATGTTTGACGTTGTAGTAAGCAAGTGCTGTTTTACCGGAACCTTGGGTATGCCAAATAATTCCTTTGCGTTTTCCTTCCTCCAGTTTTGCTGAAATTGCCATAGTAGCAAAGATCTGGGGATAACGCATAATGTGTTTTTGAAATCCTTTCTCCTCTTCAACGTAGGCAAAGGCATAACGTAGTAGAAAAGCCAATCGTTCCTTACAAAACAATGATGTCAGAATACGGTGAGTAGGAGTATTTGGTTCTTTGCTGGTTATGAATTCCAGGTTGTGTTTGATAACCTGTAAGTTGTTGTCACGTAAAATATTGACTTCCTCCTGTTCGGATAGTTGAGCTAATTTTTGTTTTACCGGATAGTCCTCATCTTCCCGGAAATAGTTGAAGTGTAAATCAGAGTATGCTGCAGTAGCATAAAAAGCCCCGAAGACGGGCTCTACAATTCCGTCTTCATATTCCATATTATTGGAGAATACCATTAACTGGGTAATGTTCGCGAACCTACGAAAACGTTTATTTTTAAAGCGTTTGTTAATACGATTTCGTTCTGAAATAACGCCTTCTTTGTTATGTGGCTTCTTTACTTCTATAAAAGCGAGTGGCATTCCGTTTATCAAAACAGTGATGTCGGGACGAAATTCTTCATCCCCATTTTTGCAGGTCAACTCAGTCGTAACGTGAAAGCTATTGTTATCAAAATTATTGAAATCAATCAATCGAATTCCGGAATTGGAAGTTAAACGTTGATAAAACTTTCTTCCCAAGTCTTCATAATCTAGCTCCAGACTCACTTCATCCAACAATTTGAGTAATTCATTTTTGGTAGCATTCGGATTAATGCGTGATAAACTATTAATAAAGATGTCCTCAAAAATATTGGTATCTTCTCTTCGGGTTTGTTGATTTAAAGGAATATATGTGTATCCTAGTCGCATTAAATGCAGAATGGCTGGAATTTTTACACGTGAATTTTCGTTGAAAGTCATAGTTAGGTTTTAATTCTCCTCAAAAGGATAGGTTTCATTATAGATATCACGGACTTTTTTGCCGTTAAATGTCCAATATGGTCCTGGAGCAAGTTTATATTCAATGCCCAATAGAATTTTAGCGGCATTAGTAAGAGACATCACTTCACCTCTGAAATGAACATCCCGGTCATTTAATACTTCACAGCTTTCGTCATTAACTGTAGCATATAAAATCGAACCCACCGGGATTCCCATTTCACCAAAGTTAAAACGCGGACGTTTTTTGCGCAATTGCTTTCCAGCTTCTTTAGATGCATCATCTACTTTATCCAATTCAGTATTTACTTGAGGAGTCAGGTTTTCGACACACATTAATTCCAATAAGCTAACAGCTTGTATCGGATCAATTTTGAAAAATTCCCTGCTGGGATTAATCCGATCCGGAGCGAATGCGATGTGAAAAGCTTTCTCTACTTTTCGTGCATCCAGTACCTTTCCTGCAAAGGCACATTCGAATGGAACAGGTATTCCTGTAGTCCAAAGTTCCGACATTCGAATAGAAATTTCAGCTCTTGTGGTCATCCCGATTTTTACTAAACCAGGCATTGCTTCATTCGTCAATACATAAACAATTCCTTCTTCCATCTGTGTTTTGGGGCAGTCAAATGCAAATATGCTGATTTTACTAAGACTACGGTTCGTTTGTCCTGCATTTTAACGTTAGGAGAAAGAAAAATTCAGTTTTTCAGAAACATGAATCTAAAAATTTGAACTTCACGCGCCATTGTTTCCTCCCAACTACAAATAGAGCATTCATATGCTATCCGTCAAGTATAGATTAAGGATAGGTCAAGTATGGATATAGTATCAATATGTTATAAAACAAACAAAATCTAACCCGTTTCTTCCACGTTATTTTCCATGAAACCCCTTTTCAAGTCCTGTCTCCTGACTCTAACAGTCTCATTTGTTTTTGAGAAACGGGCATTAATTCTTGACTAATTTGATGTGTTTCGATGGATCTTCCACAAACTGCAACAAATAAACCCCGTTTTCCTGATCCGAAAGATCTATCTCAGAATGATTGCCGCTTAGAATGACTTGTCCCATCGTATTCAACACCTCATAGGTTCTTCCGTTGTAATCATTCGATAAGCTGAAGATTCCGTTGGAAGGATTGGGATAGACACTCAACAAAGGAGTTGTTTCGGATTCGTTCAGACTAAGAAAATTTCCGGAATAACCGTACACATTGGAGCGGGTGAAATCCGATGCGCCAAAGTAAAGGCGTCCGTTGTATTCGACACCGGTATTCAAAATACTTTCCGGATGTGGGAAGTCGTAAGTAGTCCATTGCAAACCGTCCCAACTGGCAATGTCATTGGCAGCCTGGTTACCGATTTCGTCAAAATCACCGAAGGCGAAGAGCAGATTTCCGCAGGTGGTCAGACCACGGATTCCGTTCCAGCTGGTTCCGGTAATACTCATACCAACATCCGACCAGGAAGTACCATTCCATTTCGCAATTTTCCTGGATGCGATACCACCCGCTTCATCGAAGCTGCCGGCAATGTACAGATCATTTTGGAAGACGACAGCTTCTGTTACGTTGCTGGCTACGCCGGTTCCCAAAGCTTCCCAGGTGGTTCCGTTCCACAAAGCAATGTTCCGTACCGGAACTCCCTCCAATTCGGTGAAATTTCCCATCACGCAGAGTTTTCCCTGGTAACTGATCATTTTGAAAATACTCACATTCCCGGCTGTAGAAAGATCCTTGAAAGGCAGGAAAGAACCGGTTGCTGTTTTTCGGCGGATGACACCGGCAGGTGTGGCAACATACAAATAATTGTTATCAGCAAGAATACTCCAGTGAGTTGAGTTCGATCCGCCTGCTTGTTCCCAGGTATAACCATTCCATTTCGCAACTCCAACGTATGGATTGAACGTAAATTGCCAATCTCCGACAGCGTAAAGCTCATTGTTGAAAACTGCAAATTCCCGTGGACCACCTCCTCCAATCGGGTTGCTGTGAGGAATAACGTTTGAACCATTGTAATAGGCTGTCCAGTAAGACATAATAGTGTCCTGGTTCTTAGTGAAATTCCCGCCGATAAATAACTTGTTGTCAAAGACGATCATGTCCCTGATAACCTGGTTGAAACGGGTTAAGGTATCAAACTGTGCATTCGTTTGCTGCAAACCAAGGAAGAAAAAGACCAGAAGGATCGATGTTTTCATAGATGGATAATTGAATTCAAGGTTGTTCGGAAACAAAAGTACATATATTTCAGAAGTTTTTCTAGTGATGATCTCCGATCTTTCCGTTCGTTCATTGGAAAAGGAAACAAACTGGATCAATCTTCCCAAGGCACGATTTTTGCTTGTATCCAAAGATTTTTCCGGAACAAAATAAACCTTTTGTCCTCAAAACAATCAAAGAATAGATACAAACCCATTTTATGCGTCAACACTCCATTTTTGTTCTTCTGGTCAGCATTTTTTGTCTTTCCTTCGCGGGCTTTTCACAAACCGAACTCTCCGGGAAAATTTCCGACAAACAAACTTCCGAAATGCTGATGGATGTGCGGGTTGCATTGCTTTCCGTGCCAGATTCAAGCGTGGTAAAAGTGGCGATGACAGACGAAAACGGGAACTACACAATGACGGATCTGACTCCGGGAACTTACTTTCTGAAAGTGACTTCCCTGGAATATTCCGACCAGGTGAAAAGAATTGAACTTCCGGCAGGGAAAACAGTGATGGACTTTGTGATGAAAACCGATACGAAATTGATCGATGAGGTGACGGTGGAAGCAAAAGCAATCCGGGTGGAACAAAAAGGAGATACGACACAATACAATGCGGAATCCTATAAAACCAATCCGGATGCAACAGTGCAGGACCTCATCACCAAAATGCCGGGAATTACCTTGGAAAACGGAGTCGTGAAAGCGCAGGGAGAACAGATTACTAAAGTCATGATCGATGGGCAGGAATTCTTCGGAGATGATGCGAGTGCGGCCCTGAAAAACCTACCAGCAGAAATCGTGTCGAAAATCCAGGTGTACGACCAGGCGAGCGACCAGGCGAAGTTTACGGGAATATCAGACGGATCGGAAGCGAAAGCACTGAATATTGTGACCAAAGCCGGGAAAAACCAGGGACAATTCGGGAAAATCTATGCCGGATACGGAACTCCGAACAATTTGTACATGGCCGGGGCAAACGTCAATTTTTTCAAAGGAACAAGACGTATTTCCATCGTCGGAATGTCGAATAATGTGAACCAGCAGAACTTTTCTACGGATGATATTTTGGGAGTGACCGGTTCTACGGCAAGTCCGAACAGAGGCGGCGGACCGGGTGGAAGAGGCGGTTTCGGCGGCGGGGATAACGAAAATTACCTTGTTTCACAGCAAAACGGAGTCAGTACAACACATGCGATCGGATTGAACTATTCCGATAAATGGGGAAAGAAAAAGAACACGAAAGTAACGGGAAGTTACTTCTTCAACGGATCGAAAACGGATAACAACCAGGTTACCAGTCGGAATTATGTGCTTTCAGCTACGGCAGGTCAGCATTATGACGAAGATTTCTCCGCAATCATGAAAAACGCCAATCACCGTTTGAATTTCAAGTTCGATATCATGCTCGATTCCATGAATTCCTTGGTTATTACACCGAAAGTGAGTTACCAGGGAAATAATCGTACGCAGGGAACAAACGGAACAACCGTTGACGGACTTCAGGCTCTGATCAACACCATCGACAACAATACCTTCAGCAATAACAAAGGTTTGAGCGCAAGCAACAGCGTTTTATGGCGTCACCGTTTTGTGAAACCGAGACGAACGTTCTCTGCGAATTTGACGGGGACGTATAACAACCGCACGGGTAAAAGCGGTCAGGAATCCTATTCGCATTATTACGATGAACTGGGGGCTGATTCCCTGGCTTCAATCAATCAGCAGGCGAATAACAACACCAACGGGTACGGAATCAACGGGCGTTTCTCCTATACCGAACCTTTGAGTAAATACTGGTCGGGAGAATTGGTTTACGCACCGTCATATACCGTAAATGATGCCGACAAACGTACCAATGTTTTTGATCCGATTTCGGGAACTTATTCCCTGATGGATACAACACTTTCCAATGTGTTCGATAATCAAACCATTGTCCAGGAAGGAGGAGTGAATGCGCGTTTCCAAAAGAACAAAACGAGCCTTCAATTGGGGGTGAGTTACCAGAATTCCCTGTTGTTGAATGCGCAGGAGTTTCCGATTGACCGCGATGTCAGACTGGCTTTCAATTCGATCTTGCCGAATATGCGTTTCAAATATGAATTCACCAAATCAAAAAGCTTTATGCTGGCTTACCGTGCCGGAACGCGAAACCCCACCATTGACCAGTTGCAGAACGTGATCGACAACTCCAATCCATTGTCTTTATCATCCGGAAATCCGGACTTGAAACAGCAGTACAATCACCGCGTTTTCGGGCGCTTCAATTCAACGAACATTAAAAAAGCAACCAATTTCAACGTGTTCTTCGGCGGAGAAATGAATAGTAATTACATCACGAACAGTTCGGTGATTGCAACTTCAGATACGGTTATCGACGGAAATATTACTTTGCAGCGAGGTGCTCAATACCGGAAACCGGTCAATCTGAACGGAAGCTGGAATGCGCGGACCACCGTTTCCTACGGAATTCCGTTGACGAAATTGAAATTGAACCTGAATCTTTATGCGGGCGGAGCTTATACGGTTCTTCCCGGCTTAATCAACAACGTAGTGAACGAATCGAGAACATCCAATGCAAACGGAGGTTTGACCATTTCAAGCAACATGAGTGAAAACATGGATTTCACGGTTGGATATACCTTGAATTACAACAACGTAGTCAACACGAAACAAAACGTTGCCCGGAACGAATACTTCGTACACAACATCAATGCGCGATTCAATTGGATCATCAAAGAACGCCTGGTAATCAACTCGAATTATTCCCTGAATGCATACGCTGGACTTGGCTCCGGGTTTAACCAAACCATCATGTTGTGGAATGGAGGAATCGGCTATAAATTCCTGAAGCAAAAACAATTGGAATTGCGTGCTTCCGTATTCGACATCCTGAATAACAACAACAGCATTACACGAAACGTAACGGAATCCTATATCGAAGATGTGAAATCGAATGTCTTGAACCGGTATTACATGCTTACGGTAACGTATAATATCCGCAACTTCGGAACAAAAGCTCCAGAAACAAAAGAAGCGAAGCCGCAGGATGGAGGAGGGTTCGGCCCGCCGTTTGGAGGCCCGCCGCCACAGTAGAATTCATGTCTGTCTCGATACATCCCACCGTGTCAGTTAGATTTCCACGACATTTCAGTCGTGGATTATCGAGAACAACGAGTGGGATACTCCTTTAGACTTGTAAAGTAAAATAATAAGAACTTTATAGATTAAATCATCTT
>VFQN01003019.1_pt1 | contig 24885 bp, 39 predicted proteins | sample 3512371 | NCBI WGS metagenome assembly VFQN01 (sample SAMN10412370, study PRJNA504923) | tailings metagenome | isolation source: Replicate 2 from Balatoc abandoned mine | place: Philippines: Itogon, Benguet | collected 2017-08-28 | reverse complement strand
ATTAATTGCTGGGGCCCTTGTCAAAAACGCAAATTAATTGCCTCCCGGCGAGCATGGCAATTAAATTTGTGCCACAACGGTATGCTACCCGCAACACCCCATGGCCCTCCTGATCCCCGCAACTGGGCCCCAGGGCGGTTGGACACACGGTATATCGTGCTGTGGGACATGCGTTCCAGGGGCTGCCTGGCAGGCTGCTTGGAGTTCTGGTAGCAGTAAATTTCGATCGCGCTACAACGAAGTCCTGCTGTGCTGCAATAAGCGGAGTTGTGCTGTCTGGATGATATGCCTAGCCCAGTGCTTTCTTGTCATCGTTTGCCGTGTGTGTCGTCCGTGTCGCGATTCCAGAAGCTCGACTTGCTAATCATCGTCAATGGAGGGCAATGTCTTGCCTGTACCCTGCATTCTGCCCAAGCCTACGGTGTGCGTGGGTGTTCGGGACGCGGTGCAATGGGCTGGCATGGCATGATCAGCGCGCCTGTTCATGTAAAGGCCAAGAATGTGGCAAACTATGCCTTTGATACTTCCGTAATCGAATTGTCGATAGATAACCACTGTGAGGGTGATGGAATGGGGCAGACAAGGGACTGGGGGGCGGCGCAGCGTTGGGAGTGGGTGGCGTGGCACCAGGTGTTGCTGAAGTTGCATGGCGCTAATATCGTCTGTAGCGCCGACTGGAGACGACCCTGTGACCCCGGGAGACACCAACCTTGCGACTGATGACATAGCCCTGCATATCCCGCGTCCATGATAATCCAAAGCCTTCTGAAACTGTAAGACACCTGGTTGACCGCCGCCGCGGCACGTGCCACGTGTCACAGCACGGAGGAAGCACTCCGCGGACGTAAGTGTGTGCGCTGCACATTTTTACATCTCCTCACTTTTTGTGAATTGGCAAAGACCGAGTTGGGCGCGTGAAACAGCTTGCCGTTTGCAGGAGGCAGTACCAGCCAGCGAAGTCCGAAGTCCTTGCCTCGACCAGATCGCGATGAGCCATCCTATTGGCAAGCTCACATCGAACTGCACGAGGTCAGTGCCCTCGCTCCAGGTATGCAACATGAATTCCGACACTCCGGTTTGTGTCGCGAAAGTTCACGTCCGCAACGCTTTCGACGGCCTCGACTCGGCGCGCGCTGGCTCGGAGCACATCCTGCGAGCGGCAACTGGCACACAGGTGTGCAGAACCACTTTACTGTGTGCTACTGTCTGCTGCTCCAGGCGAGCTGCGTTGTTTGGGCTGTCGGTAAACAAGGTGCTGTTGCGTCAACGCCCACACTGACGCTGGCACCGCACTGTCGTCTGAAGTGAAGTGCACCGGTCTCATCTGGACGAAAGGCTTCCCTTCCATGCTTGTCGCGGCAAGGCTTGGATGTGCCTGTCATCACCACCTCCCTTCGCCTCCGCCGGTGCCCCTGCAGGGTGCGAGTGGTGCAGGGCTGAAGCCAGCTCCCCTTCGGTAGCCAAGGTCGAGTAAATGGAGGCCCACACACTGGCCGCCGGTGGCAGCAGCGGAGGCGGAGGCGGCCACAGGGCTGCCGGCAGCGGCGCGGCAGCAGCGCGGCACCGGGGAGTGGCCAGGGGTGGTGGTCCTGCCGCAGGGGGCGTCGTGGTACGGTATATGGGCAACTTGCCGGTCCCGGCACTTGCCAGGCCCTGGTTCCCGGCGAGCGACAGCCTTAGTGGAGCAACGCTCTCGGTGACTGTGTACGGCAGGCGGCCAGACGGCTCCATACAGCCATACTGTGTGACCCTCCATACAGCCATACTGTGTGACCCTCAGGATTCCCGCGTACCGGCATGAGTGGTTCCTCACCGGCGTCGTGCCCCTTGTCAACGACCTGGACGTGCACCAGGGGGACAGGGTGCGGCTGACACAGGAGGCGGTGGCGGCTGGCCCCGGGGGCGCGGGGGTGGGCGGCATGGGCGTCGTAGTGGAGAAGGTGGAGGGTGAGCAGCAGAGGCAACAGCAGCAGGGACGGCACCGGCGAAGGCGTGTCCGCACGGCAGTGCAGATAGGTAAGCCTCATAATTGCAAGGGAGGTAGTGTTCCGGTGCTTATGGGACCGCCATGGTTCATGCGTGGCCCCGCGAGTATGACAACGGCACGGCAGGACACATGGGACTCGTAAGACTTTCAGCACAGTTACACTGTGTCATTTACACCGTATCCACGGAAGTACTCGTGCAGAGAATCGGCTGCCCAGTGCTGGCTACGCGGAACATTAGCTGCTCCGTCGGCTATGGTTCCCAAGCGGCTCTTGTTGAACCACCTGCCATTCCCCTTCCCCCTTTGCCCAGATCCTCCACTGGATCCCTGCGGCCCCTCCGCCGGCCGTGTGGTGGTGTCCGGGGACCGGAGGTTCTACGGCGCACAAGAACTCCGAGTCCCCACGGACGTGGTTTTGTGCTTGGTGGAGGAGGCACGCATCAATGAGGCCAAAGCCGCAGCGGCAGACGAGGATGACACCACCCCCAAGTACCTGGTGACGGTGTACGCGCGCCGGGCAGGGGTGTGTGGCCCGGCGGTGCCGTTCAGGCGGGTTCCGCTGACGCCGTCGCCTGCCGGCCGCGGAACTATAACATGGCGCCTTGGCGGCCTGGGCCCGCTGCGCCAGCACCTGGACCTGGCCCCTGGATCTCCCGTGCGGCTGGTGCGTGAGGTGGGGCAGGACGGCAGGGTGAGGCTGGTGGTGGAGCCGAGGGAGGAGGGCGAGGGAGGAGGAAGGCAGGGCAAGGGCAAGGCTAATGGCAAGAGGCCGGTGCGAAAGGAGGCCCAAGACAGCGATAGCGGTAGCAGCTCTGGCAGTGGGGCGGACGGGGACTCCCAGCCTGCAGGGGGCAGCGACGATGAGGAGAGCTCGGGTGAGGGCACTAGCAGCGAAGACCCTGACTGGGTGCCTGGGGAGGGCGGCGGTCAGGGTGCCGGGGGAACCGGGCGGGCGCAGCAGCAGGAGACACAACCGCAGCAGCGACAGCAGCAGCAGCAGCAGCAAGCATCGCACCCACTGCCACCGCCGTCGCAGCGAATGCACAGGGAGGTTGGCTGCGGTAGGGACGGCGCTGGGCCGTCTGGCGCTGTGGGGTCGGAGGCGGGTGGGGCAGGGGACGTGGAGCTTGACAGGGCCGAGGTGGGGCCTCGAGGCGGGCGGGAGGAGCGGCTGGGCAAGCGGCGGCGGCTGGAGATTATAACCGAGCAGCCCGAGGCGCCGCCGGCTGCGGGGCAGAACTGTAAGCGGTTGCGAAATTGGCCTGATGGCGGCTGGCTGCTGCTCCGTTGTGTGCAAGTTGGCTGGACGTGGGCTTTCCAGGAAATGATTGAGCCAACAGCAACATCCATTGCGGGTGGCTGGTCGTGTTCGTGCTGTTAGTCGTTGTGACAAGCACTGAGTGTCTGCCAGCTTTGTGATAACCGGGCATCTTTCTCTGCTACCACCTGCTGCAGGCGTGGCAGCGGAGGGCGGCGGCGGTGCGGCGGGCGCTGGTGGGCCCAGCCAGGACTGCGACATGCTGCACTCCGGCACCGACGTGCTGCTGTCGGCGTTGGAAGGTGCCAGGGCTGCGCTGGCGGCAGCTCAGGCCCGGGCGGCGACACTGGAGGCGGACAAGGCGGCGCTGGAGGGGCAGCTGGTCAAGGCGAGGGAGCGGGCGGAGGCGGCGGAGCAGCAGTTGGGAAGGGAGAAGGCGAAAGCGGCGCAGCAGCTAGAGAGGGAGAGGGAGCGGGCGGAGGCGGCGGAGGGGCACCTCCGCCGCGCCCGGGAGCACATGGATGGTGCGCTGAAGAGGGCGGGGGCGGCAGGTGGCGGGAGACCGGCGGCAGTGCAGGCACACCCGCAGGTGCCGCCTACACCGCAAACACCTGCCCGGCCGCTGCCAGAGCAGCGGTAGCTCCGCAGAGGGTGGAAAGTAAGGGGCAGCGTCTGACCAGGCAATGGCTGCAACTGCATTTTCGTATGCGTTGTGGGGTTCTGGTCCCTGTTGCGTATGGTATGGGGGTTTGGCCCGATCAGCGAGCAGTTGTACGCAGTAGGGCTCCTTACGTGGGCAGATGCAATGACACGGCGGCACCAGGGGCAGGGCAACGGCCAGCTGCCCTGCGGAGAGTTTCAAGTGGTTTAACAGCTGGTGCGGAGGTGCTTATGTTCCTTCTATCTCCAGTATCTATCCCTTTGGATCTTGCGCCATTTTTATGGCTGTATCTTGTACACGGTGTGGTGATGTGGCCAGTACAGTGCAGGGCGACAAGTGGGCGGTCCTGAGCTGAATCGGCTTGCTGATGGCTTTGGCCACGCTGCTATGAACGACGCAGCACGCCGCCACGTCCAACATATCCGGCGGAAAATCAGTCCATGTGCAACATCAACCTGCGATCAACCGCACAACGTCCATGCACCAGTCCGGATGCGGGTGCCATCCTTTTCAGGACCGCCAGTCGTATGCTGGTCGAGAAAAAACGTCGTACTGGCATGTGCTAGTCATGCTCTGCTTGGTTCATAGACACAGGGGCGCATCCACAAATTTCACCTTTGCCGCAAGCATGAGATATTGAGATTGTAGCCCAGCTTTGCAGCAGTGTATAGGGGAACTTCAGGCTAGATATCACATTGCACGCATCAGATATACCAGGACTACGATGCGCACGCGTGCCAGGCAAGTGCGAGCAACCAGATCGACACAACATTCCCCGACAGGACTCCTGCCGCCGGGCCTTCTCCCCCCCCCCTCTCTTTCCCCCACTTCCCTCATACCCCTTGACTTAGTAGGCATTTCGGCAAGTCCTCATTATTTTGCGAACATCATGATCGTTGCAGCCCCAGTCTTAACGACCCACTTCACCAAAGATCTCACCAAACACCCCTGGAGCGCTTTTGCCCATCTTGCATCCTCCGCCATCCTGGCCACATCTGCTTCCCCACACACGACAGAGTACGACATACCCACAGCAGCAGTTCCCCAAAGCCAACCCATTGCTCCGACCCAGTCCGCCGCGTCGACCTGCCGTGCCATGAGGCGCACGTCCTCGTTACGCTCGACATTACGAGCATTGCACCTCACGCCCCCACAAACTGAGCATTCCAACCAGGGATTCCCTGAGAGCACCTTCACCCCGCCTTGCACCCTCCACCATCCTGACCTCACCTGCCCCTGTACGCGCACCAAAACACGACACACCAGCATCAGGCATCGCCCTTACCCCCCGACCTAGGCTGCCGCATCCTCCTGCCGCGACATGAGCGTCCGTACACCCACGCTCGCGCCCGCCGCGGGGCTAACCGCCGCACTCGGCAGCGCCTCCGGCGGCGTACGGCCCTCCCTGGCGCTGGCACGTGCCACGTCCAGCTCGTCCAGGCTGGCGGTTGACCGCTCCGCGTCGCGGTCGCCATCGCGCGACAACCTTCCAACTGCCACGCCGCCAACCGACAACCGCCCGTTGGAAACAGACGCCGCCCCGTTGCTGCTGCCGTGGCGGTGCTGCTGCTGCTGCTGTCCGTGTGCGTCCACCGCGTGTGCGTGCTGCTGCTGAGCGTGCGCCTGGTCAGCTGCCAGCAGCTCCGCCTCCGTGTCTGTGACGCCTCCACCGTCCTCCTCCCCTTCCTGTTGGTTCTGGTTGGCCTGCAGCTCCCACATGCTCGCGTACTCGCCCCTGGGGAAATAACACACGTGGCAGGGTCACACTTGTGGGCATGAACACGTGGCAAATGCGTCGGCGTGGGCAAGGGTGCATGAGATGTAGTACCGTAGCACAGGTATGACGGACTGAAGATCTGACATGCTGGCCTACTCGCTCCTGGGGGTAACGGTTCGTGACACGGCCGGGTGTGGGCATGGACACGTGGCACAGGCACGTGTGATCATGGGCGTGCGGCAAGACCAGATGTGGTCCTGAACATGCGTACTCCGTTGGCACTTGTCAATGCTGACCCAGCTGCATTAGCAGCACTTCCCTCGGTGGTGAAACACAATAGACACACACGTGACCCCGCCAACACCCTGGTCCATGTTCCAGAGCCCATACACGCTCGTGGCTGCCCTCATCCACCGCACACTTCACGCACCAAGCCGCACACACGCACACAGGTGGCCTCTATTACACACCTAACACACACGCACCTGAGCGCCATGAGCTGCTCGTGGCTGCCCTCCTCCACCACGCGGCCGCCCCGCAGCACCACGATGCGGTCGCAGTTGCGCACCGTGCTCAGCCGGTGGGCCACAAACAGCGCGGAGCGGCCTGAGGGGGTGGGCAGGGGAGGTGCAGGGACGTGAGGACAAGTTGGGTGGAGTAGAGGAGGTGCGAAGGAGTTCCGTTGCTTAGGTAGGGCAGGGGACGGATGGTCTCGTGTTACTACCCATGCACCAGCGAGACAGGCAGCGTGCTAACGACTTGAGCCGTAGCCCCGTGCAGAGAGACTGTCTGACCTGTGGGGTAATTGGTAATCTAGCCCTGCCCCCGTTGAGGCTGTCCATAATGGCGTGCGATTACTATGCCTGGCAAGAGTGCATATGTGCCTGACCACCCGGCGTCGAAACCCGTGCATGCGTGTGCCCCACCCTCACCTGTGGCCAGCTCCTTGAGGCTGTCCATGATGCCCGCCTCGGTGGCGCTGTCCAGTGCGCTGGTGGCCTCGTCTGGGGGTGGGGAGGTTGGGGCCGGGGCAAGGATAGGGGTGCATTCAGTATGACGGAGCGCAGGGGAGGACGTCATGTGATGAGTTCCATAGGGGTCCCACACAGGGACGTGGGCTGCGCAACAGTCAGCCGCAACGGACTGCGCCTTGTCTCAACCCCGCGGCCCACACAAGCACCTCCTGCCTCCTGCCACTCGCCCAGAGCGCCCGTGCATTCCCCGTGCACATCCCTCGGCCACCGCACGGTCCAGACGGCCCTCCATCCCTCACCGCAGCCCATCGCGCTCCCCGCCTCCTCCCCTCCCTCCCTGCCCCCGCAGCCGCCCCCGCCCGACACCCACCGCACACCAGCAGCCGCGGCGAGCGCAGGAACGCCCGCGCGATGGCCACCCGCTGCTTCTCCCCCCCGCTGAGCTTGAGCCCCCGCTCGCCCACCACCGTGTGGTAGCCGTCGGGCAGCTGCGCCACCGTGTCGTGCAGGCGGGCCATGGTGGCGGCGGTGATGACCTCCTCGTCGGAGGCGGAGGGGCGGCCGTAGCGGATGTTCTCAAGGATGGAGTCGTAGTTGAGCGCCGTGTCCTGCGAGTGTGAAGTAAATAGGGTGATCGTTGCCACGGCCGAGCGTCAAAAAAGAACCCCGTTAGAGTGCATGTGTCACGAGGTCTACCGGCATGGCCTGAAACGGATCAGGTCCCAGCTATCACCACGCGGACGAGGCTTCAGCAACACCCCAGTTCACCGAGTTCCCCCCAGCACCCCCCACCTCCTTCTCTCCGTCCCCACGCTCCCCACAACCCCCGCCGGCCCCACCTGCGGCACCACGGCGATGGCGGACCGCAGCTCATCCAGCTGCAGATGCCGTACATCCACGCCGTTGACGTACACGCCGCTACCTCCAGTCCGCGCCCCGGTACCGTTCGCCCCCTGCTCCTCCGCCTCCTGCTTCTCCGCCCCTTCCGCCTGCCCCGCCCCCGCCCTCTGGCCCGGCCCCTCCGCCCCCGGCCACACGTCGTACAGGCGCGTAACCATCTTGAGGATGGTGGACTTGCCGCTGCCGCTGCTGCCCACCACAGCCACGGACTCGCCGGGGGCCACGCGCAGCGACACACCCTTGAGGATCTGCGGGGCGCAAGTGCAGACACTGTAGGCCAAGGAGTTTGACACATCGGTGCTTGTGCGATACACCGATAACTGCTTAGTGCTTGTCGAACGCAGCTACACGCATATGAGGATCATGGCAGAGACAGAGGGCATGTCTGGAGGGCAAAAGACCCGAAACGGAACGAGAGGGCATGGCGCTCCATCAAGCCACCCTGCCTAAGCACGGTTCCGTGCCACCCTTCCGCCAGTCCTCCATCGACCCTACTCACCGGCCGCTCCTGCGTGTATCCGAACCACACGTCGGCCAGCTCCACCTCCAGGCCACCCGAGGGGGCAGCCAGCTGCGCCCTCTGATCCCCTGCTGCTGGTAGTGATGCAGCAGCTGCTGCTGATGGCGACGTCGCCGCATGGCGCTGTAAGAGGTGCCCATTACTTGCCGCCTCCGCCTCCCCTTCCCGCCCCTGGTGAGAGCTGGCTGTCCCGTTGCCGTGCCCGCCCGTCCACGTGTGCACCCCGTTGCTGCCGCTGCTGCTGCTGCTGGTGTGTTGCTGGTGCGCCTGCACGACATGCGAGCCCCCGTCAGCTGTCGCGGGGGCCACGGGGGCCTCCGCCACCGCCACCGCCGCCGCCTTCGCAGCAGTGGCAGCAGCAGCAGGAGCTCGCTCCTGCCCCCACAGCCACCGCGGGCGCAGGGGCCGCGGCGGCAGCTGCGCCGTGCCGTCCTTGATGTTGGATGGGGTCTGCAGGATCTGGAAGAACTCCTCCATGTCCACCAGCGCGGCGCGGAGCTCCCTGCGTTGCATAACATGGGATGCACGGTGAGTAACCGCTATCACACGTGGGGTATAACCTAGGGCCATATGAAGAGCGCACCTCATGTCCCAACCTCACGCCTACATCTTTCCACATGGCTCCTCGCCGTTCATCGCTCCTCCCAGCCTCCAACCAACAACCGCGGACCACGTCACCACCTCAGATTCCAAAGACACACACGCAGTCCCGCCCCACAGACACACCTGTAGAACCAGCCCAGGAACTGCAGTGGCGCCCACAGCTGTGCGATGAGGCCGCTGGCCATGACCAGGTCCCCCCCGCTGGCGGTGCCGCTGGCGATGAGCGCGCACAGGATGGCGGCCATGCCGCAAGCCAGGATGAGCGCCTGTGGGAATAGATATAAAGACAAATCGAGCGTGTGATATTTAACATCAAAAAGTTTTGCTATCATTGTACGTGTCTACGTGCTAGCGGTCAGGCTGCGCAAGCCGGCGGGGGCGACGAGACGTTTCGTGACAAGTGCATTCGGCGTCGCTACGTTCCGGTTTTGCCAATGCACCACGAGATGGGAATGACACACGCCGCACGCCGGGTTGAGCGCCTGGGGTCCAGGATGCGGGGGAGACTGAGAAGATCTACCTGCTTGCAAGGCGATGGGGCTGGGGTGGCGTGATGGGCACCCTCCCTTGGAGGATGTAACGCCCAGGCGAGGAGCCACAGCAAAACTGAAAGGTGGCTGGATAGCACCCAATCGCCTTATATGAGCGCCCGGTCGGATTGTGTAAGCGCCGATCGCCCTCTATCATCCGGACCCAGCTGTAGGCCCTGTCGAGCCCCCTCAGGCACCTGACGCGGCAGCACATTACCTCAAGAAGTAGTGCAGCTGCTGATCAGGTTCCCACAGAGCGGGGAGACCAGCCCCGATGATCGATGGCCTTGACGGCCATGGCGCTAGCACACCAGCAGGTGCACCTGCACATCGACGTGAGCGCTACACCCTCGACGTGCATTATTCCGAGCCGTTTATCGGCACCGAGACGGCGTTCACGCTGTCGGTGCATTGCTCGGAGTGGTACACGTTGAGGGTGTGGCGCCGGTCGATGTGCGTGTGCACCTGCTGGTGCGCCAGGACCATGGCCATCAAGGCCTCAGGTAATCGGGGCTGGTATCCCCGCTCTGTGGGATCCAGAGCAACAGCTGCACTACTCCTTGAGGTAATGGGCTGCCGTGTCAGGTGACTGAGGGGGCCCCACAGGGCCTACAGCTGGGCTCGCCGTACGTACGGCAACCGGGCGCGGGCCGCCCCCGGCCCAATGGCAGTTACGGGTCGAGCCATTTGCAACAAGGTCAGCCTACAAACGTAATCGTCACACTCACGTCGTCCTCCTCTCGCAAAATACCCGGCCCCTCCCGTCATCCCACCTGCCCCACGTTGAGCCCCGCCGCCAGCACCTCTGTGCGCAGAGCCACCGACTGGAAGTCCCGCAGCAGCTTGTCGTACTGCCGTACCTGCATACACAGGGCAGTACGCATGTACGGCAAGGTGGATTGTGTACGACATGCTGGAGTACAGAACTAGTGCCAAATGCGCGACGCAGCCACACGGCTCCTTTCACAGCGGCAGCATGATGGCGCAAGGGCCCCCCCTTACCCATGCTCTTACTCATTTGACCTCAGCATCTACCTACAGGACAGGCCGAGTCAGCCAACCAGTGCCTCCACCGCCTAGTTGCTGAACATCATTGCTCCTCCGTGTCACTTCCTGTCTACTTGTGTACGCATGCATGCTCCTACGTGTCAAGGTCCATCACGCACCTCCAGCCGCTGGTTGCTGAACAGCGTGACGGTCTCGTAGGCCAGAAGTGCGTCCACCGCCTTGCTGCTGGTCAGGTTGTCCAGCTGCACCACCTCCTGTGAATGTGGGTAAGGGCGAGGTGCAAGGTTGGGCGCACGTTCCAGCTCCGCACGACCATTTCTGAAAGGCAGCCCAAACGCCAGTGCCAACGACTGACCCGAAACACAACACGGTGCGTGGTTGCAAATCCACCAGTTGCAAACCCAACAGCAGACCCACGGGTCGTTCCGTCACCCCAAAACGGTTACGCACCTTGCGCACGTCCGTGGCCACCTGCGTCATCAGCACCGACCCACAGCCCCACAGCAGACCCACGGGTCACCCTGTCCCCCAAACTACTATTTACGCACCTTGCGCACGTCCGTGGCCACCTGCGTCATCAGCACCGACCCACAGCCCCACAGCAGACCCACGGGTCACCCTGTCCCCCAAACTACTATTTACGCACCTTGCGCACGTCCGTGGCCACCTGCGTCATCAGCACCGTCCACGTGACGTACAACAGGAACGTAACGCCCAGGATGGCGGCAGGGCCGGGGCCGAACCTGCGGCGGGGGCGTCGGGACAGCCTCAGTGCCACGCATGCAACACGTACATGCGCCACTTGTCGTCTAGACATGTCGCCGCCAGATAAGATATGCGTACGAACCTCGCGCCGTGTCGACACCTGTACTTCCGCGCACGACACGTCGTCCGCACCGCCATTCCTTACACCACATGCCCTGCTACCACACACGCCCTGCTATCACACATGCACACCTGGTGGCCAGCAGCACCGTCACCCGCCCAAGCTGCACTATGGTGGGCAGCAACGCACACGTGACACATCTCGCACCCACCAGCCGCACACGTGAACACATCTCGCACCCACCAGCCGCACACGTGACACATCTCGCACCCACCAGCCGCACACGTGACACATCTCGCACATACTCTGCAAAGACATATGCGCACCTGCTCGCGAGCAGCAGTGTCACGGCCCCCAGTTCCACTATGGTGGGTAGGAAGGTGAAGATGAGCGCACGGTACAGCACACCGATGGAGCGGGTGCCTGGGGGTGATGGAACGTAGTTGGGCGCAGTGCATGCAGCTGTGTGTAAAGGTTTGCACGTGCACGGCAGGCACGTGGAGACTGGTGCCGCTGTCATGGCGGCAGTTGAGCGTGTAGCTTAGCGGCAGGACCGCAACCACGGAACACGGCCCACCTGGAAAACCCTGGCTGAATGCTGGATCCCCCGTCCTAGATTGGTGACCACCCCCACCTCTTTCCAGGATGCGCGACACGCGGCCCGTACGGCGGTCCAGGTGGAACCGCGTGTCCAGGTGTAGCACGTGTGCGAAGGTGTGGTAGGCCATGCGGCGGGCCACCGCCTGGGACACGGGCGCGAACACGGGGGACTGCGGGGGACAGGGGGCCCAGGAACAGCAGGGGGGTGTAAATTGGAGTGAGGACAGGGTTACAAGGGAGCGGTTGGGTGTTGTGGCACACTTCTGACGCACCAAAGCCCTGAACCCAGGGTGCAGCACCCTGGGCGGTTTGCCGTTACCTTCCGCCCGGTCACTTCCCCGCAATGAACCTCCCTGCATACCCCGCCCGCCCCAATTGCATAGCTGCCCCCCTTGCGCCTCACGCAATACCTCGTGCACTCACCCCACATCCCCCCCACACCCCAGACACCCCCGTCGGCAACGCATGGCCCTGCACCACATCCTACTACACATCCACACCTGCAACGCTTCACACCCCCACCTGCATCTCCTTGGCGATGGACCGCAGGCAGTCCAGCGCGCCGTACAGTACGGCAGCGCGCAGCGCAGCGTTGATGACCAAGGCAGACGCGCCGCCGGACATCTGAGCACGCGAGAGTGGCACGGACACGTGTCAGGCGCCAACTGACCAACCGCATTAGCCAATCGCAGCAACCGCTCATCGACCAGCCGCCAGCACAGGACTACCCCACACACTCACCAGCGTGTCGACCACCTCCTTAAATGCCAGTGGCAGGGAGATACCTACATGGGGGTACGTGGAGACGAGGTGAACGCTTGAAGAGCCCCTGAGCATGACAGGAGCCGATTCCGGTATGGCACCGGACCTCTGCTTGTGTCTTAGATGCACTAAGGCTCAACGCATTGCGCCCCGACCTGCCATCTTGGCAAAAAGCGTGCAGCCCACGGCGGACTGTGCGGTTTAGCCGGTACGATACGGCAGTTGGCAGCCCCTGGCAGTAAGACAGGCCGGCTTGTGGCTGGCCCACACATACACCAGAGCTACCCCGAGAGCCTCGCCGCGCTCTGCCTGTTACTCCTATATGCCTTTAACTGTACAAGGCTTATTAGCCTACATCCCGCACCGCATCCGCTATACACCAGAGCTACCCCACAACTGCGCCATGCAGGAACGGTCAGGAGCCGTGCACGTAAGTGCACCCATATCGTACTGGCACGCACCTGCCAGCTTGGCGCACAGCATGCAGCCCAGGGCTGCGGCAAAGCGCCACACCAGCTGCTTCTCCGCCAGAGCCAGGCGTAGTAGGTACGGCACCACATCCCGCAGGGTACCCGTAACGGGGGGCGGGGGCAGCGCCGGCACTGCAGGGTAGGGCGGCTCCGGCCCTGGCCTGTGGCTGGCGCTACCTGTGCTGGCTGTATTGCTAATGTATGGGGTTGTGGTTGTGGAGGGTGGCTGGGAGGAATTGGGCTTGTCGCCTGGTAGGGGTAGGGCCACCGCAGCAGCCGAGGCGCGGGGTGCGAGGCGCACGCGTCGGGACCTGCTGGCGGACCTGTTTGGCACCGCTGGAAGGCGGGAGACGCATTGTGTCGATTTGAGATATTGGGTTGAGGCGCTGGAAGCTAGCCGGAAGGGAGGCTGGGTGCGTAGCATGGTTGCGCGGCCGGGGAGGTCAGCCGCGTGAAGGCCACTCATATCATTTCCCTAGACAGGATGCCCGGTGCTAATTATGTAACTAATGAGGTATATTGTTGTATTGTTGCTGCTTGTCAATGGGCGTCGGATACGTCTTGCGCCTGGTTGCTGGGGCCTTGCAAACGTGGTGACGGAGGAGGAAATGACCTAGACTTTGTGGGCCAACTGCGTCAAAAGGGTTTTTATATATAGCTACTGACAGCGTCTGTTGTGAGGTTGCACCAGGCGCGAGGAAGGGTCCAGGTAGAGTGCGTGGTGAGGTGCCGTTTTCGGAGCGGACGTGAAATCCTACGTAATGACTCTTGGCCTGGCTTGCAATGCCTGAAGCTGCGCACAATAACCTAGCTAACTGCAAGGCATGGTTTGGCAAAGCGGACGTATGCAAGGTGGTCGTCCGTGCATGACTTCTTTTGCATGCAATTTTCTTCCTCGTAAAGCAACACCTGACGATCTGACGACTCGCAGCTTGCACCTAACACATACATAATATAAAAAACGAATTTGTATGCTTTTCCGCATGTAGCTGCACAGCATGCAATCGTGCAGGCTGTGACGCGTCTCTAGGGCAGCGATGCCGCGATCACACGGTCACACGGTATACCATCACTGTAACGCACATAGTACCAAAATATAAGAATACTACAACAGCTACCCTGCTTGGGGCTGTGCACCTTGCCTGCCTTGCGAGACGCTCGGCTGCAGAGGCCTGCCATCGCCGCCACACGCGCTACCCCCACGGTACCACCACCCCCAAGCCATAGCCTAAACCCCTTCCTTTACAGACACTAGCATGCCTCTTGGCCCGGTCCAATTGTCCCTTGGCGTGGGCCAGGGCAACCCGCGGCCTGCTGCAGCAGCCCTTCCTGGGGTTGGCCCTGCTGTGCACGCTGTGACCCCGGGCCTGCCCCTTCGCGCCACCCAACCGTTCCACCGACGTCGTTGCAGCCAGCACCACCGCTTAACCCGTGGAGGGTCCATTTGCAGCGCAGCCAGGGGTCCACCTGGGGATGCTGTGGTGGGCGCAACGGGACGCGCCCACGCTGTCGAGCGTGGGCAGTTGGCGGAGGCGGGGTCAGCACCCGGGGAGGGGCGTGGAGGGGCCGAGGGCACAGCAACAGCCCACAACAGCATCAATGACGTCCAAACAGATGCCAATGTGCATGCTGCTGCTGGTGGTGGTGGTACGGCAGCCCATGAGGAGCAGGAGCAGGACGTGCAGCAGCAGCAGCAGGGGCAGCAGGGAGGGGATGCAGGAGCAGCTGGTGTGCAGTCCGAGTATGTGGAGGAGCTCGAGACGGTGTACGAGACGGAGACGGAGGGCGGTGCGGCGGCCCCGGCCGCTGTCGGCAGCACCTTGGCGGAGGCGAGCGCGGGCGCAGCGGCTGCGGGCGTGTTGAGGCAAGGAGCGAAGCAGCACCAGCAGCAGCAGGTGCGGGGCTGGGTGTGGCGGTGTGGCTGCACCAGTGCTTACGTAAGCCCAGCTTACAGCATACCCTTACCTGTACATGTCGCTGTGCAACCACCCGCACTTGATGCCGTCGCATTCGCGCACACTTTCGCACCCCACAACCTACACCCCCTTGCCCACAGACATTGGGCTACTCCCCCTCCCGGCTGGCCGCCCTGTCCGGCGGCGCGCTGGCCGGGCCCTCCGCCGCCTCCCTGGCCGCCCCCGGAGGCACCACGCTGGGCGGCTGGGCGCTGGCGGCGGCGCTGCTGCTGGCGGTGCGGCTGGGCCGGGACGCGGCGGACGCGGAGCGCACAGACCTGGAGGCACTGCAGGTACAGTATGCGTGGGTGTGCAGCGCTGGGTGCCCTTCTTATGCCTTACCGCCCCACTGCCATCGACCTGCCCACCTGGTCCCCAAGCATCCTCATTTCCCGCAGGACCGGCAGACCGAGGGCGGCCGTTGGGTGTCCTCCCTTCTGCCAATGTCCTGCAACTAGTGCCCCCGGGCCATCTTTGTTCCCATGCCAAGTGCCCCACAGGCCCACCAGGCCGCGGGCCGGGCGCTGGACGCCCGTTACAACCTTTCCCCATCCGCTAAAACGCTGCACCGAATGCCCCAACCCTCCCCAACTCTACATTGTCCTTGCAGGCCCGCCAGGCGGAGGGCCGGGCACTGGACGCCGAGCTGAGGGCCAAGCGGAAGGCGTTTATGGAGGAGGAGCGCAGGAGGCTGGAGGACGAGGCGGCCAAGAGGTGGGGAGGGGGCCAAGAGGGGTCGGAGAACCCGGAAGGGCACAGTACAACTGTCCTTCAGGATCAAGGAATGGGGTGTTGATAGCTTCAAGGAGCGCGTTTGGTATGTGCTAGTGGTCACACGAAGAGGTTTGGGGCAGGCGCGCATGCGTGCAAGGCTCGCGCCTGCAGGGCTGGGGCCCGGGTCCTGGGGGCGACGGCTCGGCAAGGTCAACGGTTCGCAACGGGCGCTGCACCCCCGGGGCGGCGCCACTGGCATCTATGCCCTTTTCATTGTACATTTACTGTGTTGGGTCCGCCCGGCGGGGGTGGGTCGGCGTGGATTGCCCTCTCTGGTCCTCAGGGGGCCTGAAGGCTAAGGCCAAGTCGCTTAGCTGCAACTGGCCCACCTTTTGATAGCGGCGACCCACGGGTCGGTGTGCGTGTCTTTCGCTTGACCCCAGGGTGGCGGAGGCCAAGGCGCGGCAGGAGGAGGAGCAGCGGGCGGCGGCGGAGCGGCAGAGGGCGTACGAGGCGGAGGCGGCCAGGACGGCGCAAAGGCTGCAGGTCGGATGGAAAGGGTGGGACGGGCGGGGCGGTGGGCTGAAGTACTATTGTGTGCTGCTTGTTGTGCGCTGCGCGGTGCCATATCAGCGCTCGCATTGCCACGAGATTGCTATTGTTCACCGGTGCCCATGACGTGCTGCTCATGCTCTGGTAGCGCCTGGTGGTCTCGATGACTGATGGGCGTGGTCTGTGGTGTTTTGCCTGTGCAGGAGATGCAAGTGGCTGCAAGGAAGGTGGGCGCAAGGGCTTGGGACCGCTGACTGAGAAACTATTGGGCAGTCATGTGACGAGCAGCTGTCAAGTTAGGACAGGGCCCCTGATTGTACTGCCCGGGCCGCTCACGTCACACTTCAAGTACGGGTAGCGCAGAGCAGGGGGGGGCTTGTCATGAGGATTGCGCTATCGCTGACAGCTGCAAGCGAGTCCTGCGACTTCAGCGCATGTAGCAAGACCGAGTAGCTCCCATCGACGCACGCCACTGGCCACCAAACCATAAAAGCGGCACACAGTACACAACACGGAAGCCATACATATGCTTACACAGGCGTACGAGGAGCGCGAGTCTCGACTGGCTGAGGAGCTGGCCGCCCGTGCCGAGGTGGAGTTGCGGCTGAGGGAGGAGGCAGAGGCCAGGAAGCGGGAGGAGGCGGAGGCACGCAGGTGGGAGCGTCGGTTGTGTGTGTGGCATGGGGGTCTGTTGTAGGGAGCTGGGGTGGCCTCTGGTGCGAGCGCGTCCGGACTTCCGGAGAAGGCGTACCGTTGGAGTCGGCACGGGGGGAGCGGGCAAAGTTCTAAAAAGGGTTTTGCAAGGTTTGGGTTGCATCTTTGTGCACCCTTCCAAGCGGTAGCTCAGGAGGGGACTGCGGACGACGCTGTGTGTCTGCCTGCAGGCGCGCGGAGCGGGAGGCCGCAGAGAGGGCCGCGGCGGAGAGGGCGGCGCGGGTGGCGGCGGAGGCGGCTGAGCGCGCTGCGGCGGAGGCGGCGCGGCGGGAGGGCGAGCGGCGGCTGCGGCTGGCCAGCACGTGGTGCGTGGGAAAGGGAGGCTGTGGATACGGCAGGTCTAGCCCAAAGGAGCCTTGGCTGTCTGGGATGCTGGCCCAACCGTAGCACTGCATGGCGACCACAGTACCTGTTACTATTACGAGATGGATCAGGTAGCACAGAGGCCAGGAAAGCTGTTGTGGGTGGGGATGGAGCAGAGTGTCGACGCGATTCGCCTTGGGAGCATGAGGTTGACCCTGGGGGGGTCGACGTTGTGGCAGGATAGAAACCGGCGGGGAGCAGGGCCTCCAGTTCCCTCTGGACTGTATTAGGGCAATATTTGTGCCAGTAGGACCATGGCTGCTCGCGCCTTGAGGTTTACGGGGTCTCTACCTTGCGGGAATGCCCATAGACCGGTGCCCTCGCCTGCATCCTTAACGCTGCCCATAGACCGGTGCCCTCGCCTGCATCCTTAACGCCACCCTAGGTACACCGTCACGGTGACGGGTAGCGTCACAGGGCGGCCCCCGCCGCCCGGCGCCACCGTGCAGCCGTCCCACGGGTCGGCCGGCAGCCTGCTGCGCGACCCGCCGCCCGCCGCCTTCGTGCTGGACGCCGCCCTGGACCTGTCGTACATCACCCGTACGGCGCCCACGCTCGACACTAGCCTGGTCCTGCAGCCGCAGCTGCAGCTGCTGCAGCGCAAGAAGCAGCAGCAGCAGCAGCAGCAGCAGGGGCAAGGGGATGCTACGGGGGCGCCAGCCTCTCCAGGGGACAAGGTTGCCGACAGTGGTAGCAGCCCTGGTGAGGCAGATGTGGAGAAGGCGGCATCGGAGGCCGCGGCGGCGGCGGCAAGCCTTGCGGTGTCGGGAGCGGACGCAGCGGCGGCGGTGGCGGCGGCGGCCGGGCCGCGCGGGTCGTACAGCAGGGCGTTTGAGTCGGCGGGGGCGGCGGTGGAGGCGGCGGCGGACGTGGCAGGTGAGGTGGCAGTGAGCAGCGTGTTCCTAACCCTGCATGCCACGAAGGCTGTGCGGGCTGCGTCCGCATGCATCGGCTACGTGCTTTGAGATGTTACCATTACTTATGCAGGGCTAGGATAAGACAAGCAGACGTCCATTTGGTATTAGGTGAAGCGTTTGCTGCAACACGGCAAGGTCGGGTGATGTTTCAATTGTCCATCGCGTGCTTTCGCGCGCAGGGTCTGCGGCGGAGCCTCTGCTGCAGCTGCTGTCCTCCCCCGCCGCCGGGGACCTGACCCTGCAGCCCTCGCCGCGGGAGGCGCTCTTGGCAGCAGCAGCGGCAGCAGCGGCCGTGGCCACTAGTGCTGTGGCTCCTGGGGAAGGAGTGGGCTCCGGGGCGGGAGCGGGGGCCAAGCAGCAGCAGCAGCAGGGCGGTGTGGGTTCGTGGAGTAATGAGCAGCTGCGGGAGCTTGTGGATGCGGAGCTAAGACACTGGACAGCCATGGTGCACCTGCAGGTGGGTGCATAGCTGCTTGACGGTGCTGAACGGGGAGAGAGTGAGGAGGTGTCTGCGAAACGGAGGAGGTTGAGCACTGCTCCGTAGTGGTATCCTTGGGTACTGGTAAACAGGCCGATGGGACCGGGCTAGTGTAGCAGCGCTAGCAGCAGTGCAGCGCTTACTACTCGTCTGACGCAGGCTGTTTTGCATGACGTCGGCCACCGTCGGGACTTCCGTACTGCGCGGATTCTGTGCCCCTGCAGGTGCTGGCCACGGCCCGCCAGGCGTTGGTGCAGCTGGCCCCGCTGCTGGCCCCTGGGGAGCAGCTGGCCACGGAGGTGCAGGTGCGGGGCGAACAGGCTTACCTGGGGGCAACAGACGTGCAACACGGGTGTCCAGGCTTAACCTGCATGGTCGGTTGCAACCAGGCGCATGAGGGGGCTCAGGGTCTGCGAGTGGGTGCAGCTTACAGCCCGCTTTCCTAAGTTTGCGTGGTGGAGAATGCAGCTTGCGGATCCAGCAGATCGCAGCTATCTGCGCGTTCGTTTTGCCACTTCTGCCCTCGCCCCGCAGTGCAACATCAGCCGCCAGGTCCCGCCCATCCTCAACCTCCAAGCGGCGGCGACAGCCGCCGCCGCCACCCCGACCTCCGTCCCCACCCTGGCGGCGCTTGCTTCCCCCAGCGTCGCCGCCGCCGTACGACAGGCCCTCCATCACGTGTCAGACGGGCAGCTGGCCGCCGCCGTCGCCGCCATCGCCGCCGCCGTCGCGGCGGAGGAGGCCGCGGCGGCGGCGCCGGCGGCACGCGGCGGCCAGCCCAGCGGCACAGCACCGCTGCCACCATTGACGGTTGCGGCGGTTGTGTACGGTGAGCTGCTGGAGGCGGCAGGCTACCGCCCGCCAGAGCCGGCACCGCCGCAGCCCTCAGATGCCGAAGGCTCCGCCGCCGAAGGCGAGTCAGGCGGCGGCAACAGCAGCAGCGGTGGGGAGGCTGAGCAGGGTAATGACCTGGTGGCGGCTGTGGAGAAGCTGGCGCGCTACCAGCTGGGCCAGAGGGCCCGGGCGGCGCCTGTCGACAGCCTGGGCGCCGCGGCGGCGCTGCTGCGGCACGTGCTGCCGGGCGGCGGGCGGCACGTGGTGTGCCGTACAGTGGAGCAGCTGGTGGAGGCCAACATGAGCATGGGGGCGCGGCAGCAGATGATGGTGGGGGATGGGCAGGGCTTGGGAAAACGTGTTGCCTGTTTAGGGTATCGTACGGGTGGGGGTTTCCGCTATGGGGAGCTGTGGGGAGCTGCACTGCTTACTTGGCTTGGCGCCTGTTGCCCGCCAAATGTTCGACAAGCCACCCTGCCTGTGACCGACAGCACTGGGCTTCCTGTTGTGGTTACGCACATGCAGATCCGGCGGCAGCGCGCTCAGCTGGAGGCACAGGCGGCGGCGGTGCTGCAGCAGCAGCGGGGGACGGGTGGCGCCCTGGTGGTGGGGCCGGGAGGAGCAGCGGACGCCAGGTGGGAGTGCACACGCGGTTTTCCATTAACGTCGTTCCTGCGAGCAGTACAGGAATGAGCTGCCACCGTCGGGTCACTGTGCTAGACTTGGATGCGCGTCGTGCGCCGCCATGTGCAGTACCGTAGGCTGCTCCTGGTGTTGCACCCTTGGCCCAGCGCACTTGGATGTCAAGGTCCTTGCTGGTGCTATGCACGAGCAGCTACGGGAGGCTGCAGTAGCTGTGAGCCGATAAGTCTCAGATTCCATGTGCGCCTGCGTTCAACAGCTGCTAGGCACCTTTCTGCGTGTCAGAACCGATGACTTCCGTCTGACGAACCTCGCACCATGGTCGCAGGGGCTCGCTAACCCCCGTTCCCGAGCGGCTGTGGGCTGCACGCAACGTAGCTAACAACCTGCTGCGGTTCGGGGAGCCGCTGCAAGTGGGGGAGGCGGTGGCGCTGCTGGAGGAGGCGGGTGGGTGGGGGCTAGCGTGTGGGCATTGGGGTGGTGCGGTTGATGGGCACGTGTGCAGGGATACGCGGTGCGGTGGCGTTGGTACGGGTAAACGCGGGCAGGCAAGGAGCACTCTGCACAGTGTCACGACAACCTACAATGCTTCAGTAGTTGTGTACAACATCCCCTTTATTATCGACTTTCAGCAAGCTGCACCATGCCTGTCTTACGTGCGCTGCTCTCGTGCCTGTCCTCACCATGTTGCCCTCCGCCCCGCAGCTGCTGTGGCCCGGCGGCACTACGGCCCCCGCCACCCCTCGCTGCTGGCTGTGCTGCTGGACCTGGGGGAGGCGCTGGCGGCGGAGGAGGCGGCGGAGCGGGGGGTGCAGGGGCAGGAGGCGCAGCAGGGGGAGGGAGAGCGGCAGCCGGCGGCGGTGCGGCGGGCCAAGGCGGCAGAGGAGCTGCTGCAGATCGTCCAGGTGGGGTAACCGCAAAGGCCAAACTAGGTTTATGTCTAAAATTGGTGTGGCGGCGTGCGGGGTTTTATGTGGACCGGTCGCGAAGGGCCTGCGCTTTGACTGCTCGTAGGTAGCCAACTTGACGCGAACTGCCCGGTACTGCACTCTGGTTTTATAACGTTCGGCCATACCCCGCAGGCCATGTCGGAGCGCTACCAGTCCTCCCGCGACGCCCTGTCTGCCGTACTGCTGCTGGAGGCGGCGGCGGCGGCGGCGGCGGCGGGCGGCGCGCTGCGGCGGGGCCACCCGCTGGCGGCGGCGGCGGCGGGCGACGCGGCGGAGCTCATGTACGCGCTGAGGCCGCCGGAGGCGCGCACGGTGGGTGGGCGGGGGCTGGTACGTGGTAGTCGGATACAGACCGATCGTTGGACATTAGGAGCCGCTGTCATGCTTGCACCGGTAGCAGCTGGGCTAGGCGCCTTCCCCGGCGTCCCTGGAGATACACAGTTCCGCGAGGCTCGCTGGGTTGTTCAGCGCTTAAAAGATCGTGCGCTGGATCTGACGCACCCGGCTTGCGCTTGCTCGTCACCCACACATGCACCCGCGACCCCAAGACTTGTAACGCCACGCCTGCCCCCGGCCTCCTCCCCCAGGTGATGACCGCCAAGCGCGACGGCGAGCTGCCCAAGCTGCTCCGCCGTGTGGCCCGCGACGCCACGGAGGAGCTGGGCGCGTACGCCGCGGGGCGCAGGAACAGGTGGCTGGACGCGTGGGCCAAGGGAGGGCCGCTGCCGCCGCTGAGGCCGTGAGGGCTGGGCCGCGGCCGAGGATCTGTGGACATTGCATGGTCGTATGACAACCTGCGAGCGGGAGAGTGAGTGAGTTAGTGCCCGCTCGCTTAGGAGGGAAGGGAGGGCACTGAGGGCAGGAACTGTGGAGGCAAGTGGAGGCATGACGCATGAGCCATGGGCTAGCATAGCTACAGCGAGGTAGAAGAGGTTGGGGTCCGGGCGCACTTGGAGGTTAGAGTAATGTGGGCCGCCTTTATCTGACACGGGGCACCGCAATGCAGGGCACGTGAACGGCTGCAGGCCTCAGGGCTGGTGGGGCATTGAGCCTTGAAGATCCGAGCACGTGTACTACGCTACACGTGCATGTGAGGGTCAGTGTCGCCAACCGAAGCCATGAAAGCGTGACGGGCAGGTGCAGGAACCGCACAGGCCATGCTTGGTGCTGCTTGGGCAGCCTACAGGCTCTTGGCTGTTGAGCAGAGCGGTTGGCCATGCATGCGGCCTTTGGTCTACCGCACCTTGCATGCAACTCACGATCTACTGTCAGAAATTAGTAACTGTTACCTCAGGTGATAAAGTTGCAAAGCTTCTATACGCCCCGACAGCCTCAGCGTCCTAACATGCCTGTGCCCTAAACGCGTCAGGCGTTCCGTATAAACACAGCAAGGGAGTGCAACAAGATTCTTACATGGCCGATCCGTACTTTACTTGATCGCGGCAGAGTGTGGTTTTGAGAGCAATGTCTCTTGCTGAAGTCGGGACTGCCGAACGCGCCTGACGACTAGCTCGCATGCCAGAAGCAGACTGGCTGAAACATAGCAGCAAAAGGGAATTAGTCAGAAGATGAACGCCTTGCGTATGGCGAGCGGCGGGCCTCCAGGGCAGCGCTGCTCATTTGGCGGAGACCGCCCCGTCGTGCGACAGCGGTTGATCCTCCCCACGCCCACGCCTGCCTGCCACCGCCTCAGTACCACAGCACCGCCATGGACCTTAGAAATCGGCCCTTCTGGCCCCTCAGCAGCGTTCCGCACGGCCCCAAGAGCCTCTGTGTTGGGCGTGGCTGTCCGCTCAGGCCGTGACCCAGGGCCTGCGTCCCACCCTGGTGATGCCGACTCAGCCCGCCCTGATCCCCATAGCCATGGGGGCGGGAGGGGCCGGGGGCGGCATGGAGGCAGTGGCCGCGAGGGGGCACGCGGGCGGGGGATGGGGCAGGGGCGCTGGCGAGGCGGTGCTGGAGGTGGGAGGGGCGCAGGTGCACCAACTTCTGCACACAGCGGGCGGGGGCGGGGGCGCAGTCCCGACCTTTACTCCCTGGAGCACCTGGGGCAGCTGCAGGAGGTTGTAGAACAATGGGCGGAGGAGTGGACGTTCACGCGTAACTACAACGAGTTTGCCAGAGCTTTCAACAGGACCTGCAAGGTACGGTATCGGGCCACAGTATCAGGCCACACTCTTGCTGACTTCCTGCAGTCAAGGGCCCTGTTAGGGCCCTGTATGTCCAGTGTCCATGTGTCCCTGCCGCCCACACTGCAGTAAGCGGTCCACCCAATGCGTGTATTCAGCTGCTGCTCTCTGCCTGTCGATAGCGACCCATAACGCTCCGCTTCCAAGTAACTTTCCGGTCTGCCCAGGAGTGACCACCATGCCGTCCACTTCTCCTCTCCCGTCCCACAGCTTCCGCCAGACCCTGCGGTCTTTCGCCCCTCCACCGTTGCCACAGAGGATGTCCGCTGTGAGCTCATGCACACCCTGGCGGAACACTTCCTGCCGCTGGTGCCCTTCCTGCCACACCCCAAGGAGTGCGTGATGACGCTGTGGGCCTGCGCCAAGACGGGGTACGGCTGGGCTGGCGGGGCCGGGGAGGTGCCTTTGGCGGAGGCCCTGCTCAGGCGGTTGGGGCAGGATGGCTGTGCGCTCCTGCGCAAGGCCAACGGACAGTCTCACGCGCTCCTGTGGTGGTCGCTGTCGGAGGCGCCCAATGCCCAGTTGGTCGCAGCGCAGGGGCAGCTGCTGGCAGCTTCCGCCGAGTGCCTGGTGGGGATGGCGGCCGAGCACATTGGATCGCAGAACTGCTCCAACGTGCTGCTGGCGTGCTCCCGGCTCAAGTACTGCCCCACACACGTGCCGCTGGTGCACCACCTGACCCGCTGCTTAACACAGCTGCCCGACCTCAACCACCAAGACCTGGCCAACCCTCTGTACGCCCTGGGGGAGTTGCATGAGGACTGCGGGCACGTGCCGCACCAGGCGGACCTCCGTCAGCTGGTGGGCGCTGTCGTACGGCGCCTGCAGGGCATGCGGGAGGGGGAGGATGTTGACGGCTTCATCACGCAGCACTTATCCAACATGCTGCTGGGCTGTGCCAAGCTGGGGGTGGAGGACGGGGAGGCGGTGCAGCTGCTGGCAGCTGCTGCTGGGGCTGCAGCGGGGCGCATGAAGGAGCAGGAAATCGCCAACAGCGTGTGGCCGCTGGGAAAGCTGCTGGGAGGGGCTGGTGGTGATGCCCTTGAGCTGGAAACGCCTGCTGTCGTTGGGAGGAGCGTTTGCGTGGCGACCGCACTTTCCATTACGCCACTCTTCCAGGAAGTCCAGAAGCGGTTGGGCAAGGGGCAGCAGCAGCAGCAACAGCAGCACCCTAGCCCACCCAGGCACAAGCGTCCGGCCGCTGCCGTAGCAACTGTTTTTACGAGCCAGGGCCTGTCCAACATACTCTACGGCATGGCCCTGCTGCAGCCGTACATTGGTGCAGCGGTACAAACAGGACACGCTGGGGCCAACACAGCGGATATATGTCTGACTGCAGCAGCCAAGGCTCTGGCGGCGGAGTGCAAACGGCGGTCCTTCCAGCGCTTTGAGCCCCAGCACCTCGCCAACGCCACATGGGCCCTGGCCAAAATGGGCCAAGCAGACCAGGGCTGGTTCGCAGCTGCCGTGGCGGCAGCCCAGCTGCCCGCCTTTGCCAAGGCAGCCCTCCCTGTGACTTGGGCTCAGTTGTGGTACGCGCTGGCGCTCGTACGGTACCGTCCGCCCCCGGAGCTGATGGCATGTACGGCAGCGGCAGTGGAGGGGCAGGTGCGGCTCGTGGCACCACAGGGCTGTGCGGTACTGCTGTGGTCATTTGCGGTGCTGGGGGTGTGGGAGGAGCGGCTGGCGGGGCTGCTGCTGGGGCGGCTGGCGGAGCTGGTGGAGCGGCAGCAGCAGGGGCAGGGGCAGGCGGGCGTGACG